>Ga0136633_1000769_pt1 | contig 24230 bp, 24 predicted proteins | sample AntDrymeUQ832206_2_FD_105494 | JGI IMG/M metagenome (GOLD analysis project Ga0136633, IMG submission 105494) | Polar desert sand microbial communities from Dry Valleys, Antarctica - metaG UQ83 (22.06) | ecosystem: Environmental > Terrestrial > Soil > Desert | place: Antarctica: Dry Valley...
ATCCACCCCTGGCCCGACGAGCGGTTTGACGTTCGTACCCGAGGCAAGAGCCCAGTGCGCTAGCAGTGCACGCTGGGATCTGTGCGGGGGGCCGCCGGCAACGGCGGTCCCTACCGTGATCCGGCGCCTACCCGATTCTGGCGCGCGGGAGTATCCTGCGCCGATGGCACCGGCCGAGATCTCGCCGCTGCCAGGCCGTGCGCGCCAGGCGATCGTCTCGCTGTGGGCTGCGCTCGCCGCGAGCGCGATCGTGGCGATCAGCGACGTCGCCTCACTGCCGCTGCTCGACGACCCGACGGACATCGATGCGCTCGAGCGCTTCGACTCGGTCACGGGGCTCGCCGCGATTGCCGAGTTCCTCGCGCTGGTGCTGACGGCGATCCTCTTCATTCGCTGGTTCAACGCCGCCCACCGCGGTCTCGACGACCTGTGCCCCGGCGTGCGGCGCCATGATACGTGGTAGTCGATCGGCGGCTGGTTCATCCCGATCGTGGCGTTCTTCCGGCCCCGGCAGATCCTCACCGACATGCTTCGCTGCTCCAACGGCGAGCGCGTTGAGCCGTGGTGGGCGTCGACCTGGTGGGCCCTGTGGATCGTGGGCTCGTTCGGCGGCAACGTAGCCGGCCGCTTGTTCTTCGACGCCGACACGATCGACGGGCTGCGGAAGGCCACGATCGCCGATGCCATCTCGAGCACGATCCTCGTCGTGACCGCGCCGATCGCGGTCATCGTCGTCCGCCGGACGACCGAGGCGCTGGAGCGCAAGCGCGCGCAGATCGCGCTCGCACCGGTCTCCGAGACCGACGCCCTGGCCGGGGCCTGAGCCGGCCGCGTCAGAGCCCGCCGGTCTGGCGGGTCGTGGCGGCCCTCCACGCCCGGTCGACGTCGGAGTGCGCGAGGCTCGACGGATAGGGCGGGCGCCGCCAGACCTGCGAACCGACCGCCCCGTAGTGCTCGCGCAGGAACGCGACGAGGCTGAGCTGCGTCAGCGGGTCTGGTCGCTCGTCGCAGTACTGACAGCGCAAGCGGAGGCTGACCGGCATCACCTTGGTGGTTCGGGGCTGATGCGACCCCGGATCGCTCCGGCAGATGTTGGCGCCTACGGAGTCAGCCGCCAGGCGGGCGGCTTCAGGCGGCTTCGGGCAGCCACTGCCGCCAGGCCGACGGGATCGTCGGGCTGGCGACGTGGATGAAGACCTGGGGGTGCGGGACGCGCGGCGCCTGGCGGGGGTGCATGCCGACCTTGTGCGGCAGGCTGTCGCCTTTGCGGCGGTTGCAGGGCGCGCACGAGGCGACGATGTTCTCCCACGTCGACGGCCCGCCCTTGGAGCGCGGGATGACGTGGTCGACGGTGAGGCTCGCGCGCGCGCCGCAGTACTGGCACGCCCAGCCGTCGCGTGCGAAGACCGCGCGGCGGGTGATCTTGCGGCGGTGCGTGTCGCGCGGGACCTTGACGAACGTCACGAGCCGGATCACGACCGGCCGCGGCAGGGTCGCGCTCTCTGAGCGCAGCTCCAAGCGGGAGTGCTCGACGAGCTCGGCCTTGTCCTTGAGCAGCAGCACCGCGGCGCGCCGGACGGTGCAGACGTTGATCGGCTCGTACGTGGCGTTGAGGACGAGCACACGGCCACAGTCACGTCCGCGCCGCCCGTGCTCGGGATGCGGCGCGAACCTCCGTGGGCCTGGTGGCGTCGACTGGGTCGCCATAGCTGAGGCGGGAGTCTAGACGCCCTGTCCACCCGACGGTTCAGGGCCGGCGGCCGGATATGAACCCAGCACGCGCACGCGCTCGCAGTGCACTCCCAGGCCGGCCACGGCGTCCGCTACGGGGCTCTCTCTCGCGTCGCCCTCGCAGTCGACGAAGAAGCGGTAGTGCCCGAGCTGCGCGCGCAGCGGGCGCGATTCGATCTTCGTCAGGTTGACGCCGCGAAACGCGAACTCCGACAGGCAGCGCACGAGCCAGCCCGGGCTGGCGTCGCCGGAGCCCCAGAACGCCAGCGACGTCTTCGTCGCGCGCGCCGGATCGATCGCGGCCGGCGCGCGGGCGAGCCACACGAAGCGCGTCGCGTTGCCGGGCTCGTCCTCCGCGCCGTCGGCGAGCACCGTCGCACCGTAGAGCTCGGCCGCGCGGCGGGTGCCGAGCGCCGCCCACGGCGCCGTCTCGGCGGCGACGATGCGCACCGCCTCCGCGGTCGAGGCGACGGCGACGATCTCCGCCCGCGGAACGTTGTCGCGCAGGTAGCGCGCGCACTGTGCGAGCGGCTGGGGATGTGAGACGACGCGCTCGATGTCGCCGAGACCGACCGCGGTGCGCGCGATCAGGCAGGGCGACACGGCGAGCACGAGCTCGCCGACGATCGTGACGTCGTGCTCCTCGGCGAGCGTGTCGAGCGTGACTCCGATCGGCCCCTCGAGCGAGTTCTCGATCGGTACGACCGCGCGCTCGACGGAACCGTCGTGGACCGCCATGACCGTGTCGCGCACCGTGGGCAGCGCGACGAGTTCGGCGTCGCCGGCGTCCGTCGCCGAGCGCACCGCCTCCTCGGAGAACGTGCCCGCCGGCCCGAGGTACCCGAGCCGCGTCATCAGTGGATCGCGCCGCTCACTGCGGCAGCGCGAGGCGGAGGGCTTCCTCCTCCTCGGGTGAGAGGCGCAGCTCGGCGGAGCCCTCGGAGATCTGCTTGGCGTACAGCCGCGCCTGGTCGCGATGGTGGATCGATGACAGGACCACGCCCGAGCGCTTGCTGTCGAGCAGCGCGATCGACGTCGACTGGCGGCCGGACATCTCGTTGTAGGCGTCGTAGCGGATCAGGCCGCAGTGCGTGATCGCCCCGTCCAGGCGTCCCTCGGCGACGGTCAGACGGGCTTCGAGGCGCTCGGCGACACCGTTGACCTCGTCGCGCAATGCGCGAAACGACTCGCCGAGTTCGGCGGCGTGCGCGACGAGATCCTGGGTGCCGTGCTCGCCGAGCACCGCTCGCTGGTCGGTGCGTATGCGGCGCAGCTGGCTGAACAGGATCGCGGCGAGGCAGACCGCGGCGAGCGCAAGCGCTGCCGCGGCGAGCGCGACGATCCCGACCGTGGAGCTCAGCTCGGCGCCCATCGCGCAAGGGTAGGCGGTCTCGCGGCCGACCTCGCGGCCCGGCCGCTACTCCCGGGTGAAGATCGCGGGGAACTCCGAGACGTTGTTGGCGACGTTCGCCTCGCCGCGGACCTTGCGGACCTCGACCTTGACCTTCACGCCGACGCCGATCGGCGGCGCCTGCTTGAGCGGCACCATGACCGTCGCCTCGGCACCGGCGGTCGTCTGGTCGACGGTCTGCTGCACCGTGATCGTCTTGCCACCGCCGGTGATCGTCACCGCCACGCGCACGTCCGCTTCCGGGTTCTCGCCCTGGTTGGCGAACTTCACGCTGAACGCCACATTCGAGCTGGCGGCGATCCGGTTGGCCGCGCTGGTCCCCGCCTCGAGCGTCGTGTCGCCGACGCTCACCGACAGCAGGCCGTGGCCGTGCGTTCCCGGCGCGACCGGCGTCGAGGATGCCTCGGAGCCCGCTCCGCGACCGGCGTCGGCGTGCACCCGGCGCGCGACGGTCGGGGCGTCGAGCCAGCCGTCGTTGGGGAGGAAGGTCGAGGCCTGAATCGTCTGCCCGCTGATGTCCTTGTCGTCGAGGGCCTGCTGGATGAGGGCGGCGGTGCGGCGCCGGTAGACGACGTCGGCGGCGAGGAAGGCCCGCATCTCGCCGGCGATCGAGAGCACGGCGGGCTCGGCGGTGGCGGAGTCCGTCGACAGCGCCGACGGGATCTTCTCGGCGACGCGGCCCATCGCCTCCTCGATCAGGCCGAGCGTCAGCAGCAGGTGGCGCTGCGGGGCCTTCATCTCGCCGGGAGAGTCCGTGTTCTGCGCCCGGCGCGACTGGGACTTGGCCTTCAGGCGAAACTGGTTGATCTGCGACTGCACGTCGGTCGAGGACGTGCCGCGGGCCGTCAGCGCGGCGAAGAACTCGTCGGTGTTGGCGTCGGACTCCTGCACGAGGCCCGCGACGTCGCGGTTGTAGTCCTTCAGCTGCTGCTCCTTGCGGCCGTCGAGGCAGCCCTTGACGCCGAGCACGAGCGCGATGATCACGACGGCGCCGGCGCCGAGGGCGACCAGGCGGCGCACGCGCAGCTGCTGCGCGTCGGACGGCCCCGCGCCGCCCCCCGCGCTCACGGGCCTGCCGGGCCTGCGAGTGCTACGGGGCTCGTCATCGTCGAAGAAAGACAGGACTCCGCTCCTTGGCGAGGTCGAACATGGCTCAGTATGACCGGCACGCAGGCGGACCGGTCACGGTGCAACTTTGCCGCCAATCGCCGGTTTCCTGCCCGCGACCGCAAGGAGCCGCCGTTGAGCACGCCGAATGCAGAGCCGGTGCCCCACGTTCACACGCCCGCACACGCCGCCCCCGCGGGCGAGATCGTCCTCGGTCGCTACCGCCTCGAGCGCCGGATCGGGGCCGGTGGGATGGGTGTCGTGTATCTCGCGCACGACGAGCATCTCGAGCGCGAGGTGGCCGTCAAGCGGATCTCGATCGAGCTTGACCGCGAAGGGCGCGGTGAGCGCGAGGCGATCGCGGCGGCGCGGCTGTCGCACCCGGGGATCGTCGCGCTCTATGAGTCCGGCCGCGACGAGGGCGCCGTCTACCTCGTCTCCGAGCTCGTGCGCGGGCGCACGCTCGCGGAGCTCATCGCCGCCGGCGACCTGTCCGATCGCGACGTCCTGCGGATCGGCGTGACGCTCTGCGACGCGCTCGAGCACGCGCACGCGCGCGGCGTCATCCACCGCGACGTCAAGCCGTCGAACGTCATCTGCCCGGAGCGCCCGGAGGAGGGCGGTGGCGTCGCCAAGCTGACGGACTTCGGCATCGCGCGGATGGCCGACGGCGACGTGTTGACGCGCACCGGCGACATCATCGGGACGCTCGCCTACATGGCCCCCGAGCAGGCGCGCGGCCTCACCGTCACCGGAGCCGCCGACGTCTACGCGCTGGGCGTCGTGCTGTACGAGGGCCTCGCGGGCGTCAACCCGGTCCGCGCCGGCAACCCGGCCGCGACGGCGCGCCGCGTCGGCATGCGCCTGCCGCCGCTGCAGCGCGTGCGCCGCGACCTGCCGCCGGGGCTGTGCCGCGCGATCGACGCCGCGGTCATGCCCGAGCCCGAGCAGCGCGCCGGCCTCGGCGTCCTGCGCCTCGCGCTGGCGCACGCCGTCGACCGCGTCGGCGACGCGGTCGGCCCGATCGCGACCGAGGCCGGGGTCGCGGAGACCGCCCTGATGGCGCCCGAGCGCACGCGCCGCCAGGGCGTCGCGTCGGCGCCTGACGACCTCGGCCACGACGATGACGACGACGGCCGCGCCCCGCGGCGGCGACCGCCGCCGCACGGCGAGCTCGATGACGGGGCGCGAATCGGGCGCCGTCGCCGAGCGCGCCGTCGCAGGCGCGGGGCCGCGGCGCGGGCTCGCCTCCCCGATGGCGAGGAGGGGCTCGACGCGCCGCTGTGGGATGCGGTGGACTCCGGTGCCCGCCGGTCACGGGGAGCCCACGGGCTGGCACCCGAGCTGCCGGCGCCGGCCGCACCGGCGACGCGCCTGCAGCTGCGGGCCGTCGCGGCCGTCGCGGCCGGCGCGCTCATCGCCGCTGCGCTCGCGACGCTCGGCCCCGAGCCGCCGCTCGCGCCCGCTGCCGGCGCGCTGGCCGCCGGCCTCGCGGTGCTCGTGCTGCCGCGCCTGGGGTGGCTGGCGACGGCCGGCGCGCTGGTGGCGTGGCTCGCGGTCACGGCGCCCGGGATCGCGCTGCTCGTCGTGGTCGCCGCCGCGCCCGTGCCCGTGCTGGCGCCGCGCCACGGCTTCGCCTGGTCGCTGGCGGCGGCGGCGCCGCTGCTCGGCGCGCTCGGTCTGCCCGGCGCCTGGCCCGCGCTCGCCGGCCAGGCCCGCGGGGTCGGCACGCGCGCCGCGCTCGGCGCGCTCGGCGGCCTGTGGCTCGTCCTTGCCGAAGCGCTGACATCGCGGACGCTGCTCTTCGGCCAGCCCCGCGCCGTCCTCGACGCGCCCGCCTGGGACGGCTCCGCGGTCGACGCCGTGCGCGATGCGCTGATACCGCTGCTGGCCGGCGGCACGCTCATGATCGTCGCGCTGTGGGCGCTGGCGGCGGCGCTGCTGCCGGCGCTCGTGCGCGGGCGGTCGGCGGCGCTCGATCTTGTTGCGGCGGCCGGCTGGGCGGCGGGACTCGCCGCCGCCATGCAGGCGCTCGGCGAGGGGCTCGCGCTCGATCCGCCCCGCGGCCTCGTCCTCGGGGCACTCGTGGCGGCGATCGTCGTCGTCGGCGCCCGCGCCGCGCGAGGCCGCGCGTGACCATCCGCCGCAAAGCCCGCCCCCGGCACGCACGCGCGTTTGCGGGCGTTGCCCCGGAGCGCTTGTCCGTAGGATGACCGGCATCGATGAGCATGCTGCGCAACCTGGAGACGAAGCTCGCCGATCTCGTCGAGGGCACCTTCGGAAGGGTGTTCCGCTCGGAGGTGCGGCCACTGGAGGTCGCGCGCAAGCTCGCGCGCGAGATGGACGAGCACAAGACCGTGTCGGTGTCGCGGATCTACGTGCCCAACGAGTACGTCGTCTGGCTATCGCCGGAGGATCGCGCGCGCTTTCAGGAGATCGAGGGCTCGGTCATCGACGACCTCAGCGGCTACCTGCTCGAGCATGCGCGCAAGGAGCGCCTCTCGCTGCTCTCCCGGCCGCGGATCGAGCTGCGCACGGACGAACGCCTGTCGCTCGGCGAGTTCGGCATCCAGACGCGCGTCGTCAAGCCGGCGGACGAGGCCGCGGGCAGCGTCCCGGCCGCTGGGGAGCAGGCCGTGCAGGCCGACCACGGCAACACGATGATCTACTCCACCGCGGGTCGGCTCCGCGAGCCGATCGAGGCGTCGCAGGCGCCGCGGACGCGCGCCCTGCTGCTCGCCGAGGGTCGCCGCCACGTCATTGCGGCCGGCGGTGCGACGATCGGGCGCAGCCGCGACTGCGACATCGTGCTGGCGGACTCCAACGTCTCGCGCCGCCACGCCCAGGTGCTGCCGGGGGCGGCGGGAAGCTGGGCGATCGCCGACCTCGGCTCGACCAACGGCGTGCTCGTCAACGGTCGCAAGATCCTCGGATCGCAGGCGCTGACGGCGGGCGATCGCATCGCGCTCGGCACGGCCGAGATCGCGTTCGAGGTCGAATGACCGCTCCGTCCCGCGCCGCCCGCCCACTGGGCGGGCCCGTCCCGCACGGCCCGGCGAGCTGATGCTCGAGCCGGTCTCCGTCGGGCTGAAGTTCGCGTTTCTCGCGATCCTCTACCTGTTCTTGCTGTGGGTCTCGCGCTCGGCGCTGAAGGATCTGCGCCGCGGCGCCTTCGGCGGCACGCCGCGCGCCCAGGAGCCGGTCGCGGCGGACGCGACCGGGATGCACGCGGCGTCGAGCCTGGACGTCCTCTCCGGCGGCTCGGACGTCGTGCCGCGGCTCGTCGTCGAGTCCGTTCCCGGCCTGCAGCGCGGCATGACCTACGACGTGTCCTCGGGTGCGACGCTGGGACGCGGCGACGTCGAGATCCAGCTCGAGGACCCGTTTGCCTCCTCGCGCCACGCGCACCTCATCCGCCAGGGCGCGATGATCGTCATCGAGGATCTCGGCTCGACGAACGGCACGTACCTCAACGACGAGCTGCTGCGCGGCCCGCGCCCGCTGCACGCCGGCGACCGCGTGCGGATCGGCGACAGCACGTTCACCTACGCCGACCGGTGACCGCGCTCCCGACACCCCGTGCAGCGGCCCGCCGGGAGACGGCGTGCTGATGTTGCGCCCCGCCTCAGGGCACTACGCGCACTCCGACACCGGCCGGCAGCGCCGCGCCAACGAGGACGCCTATTACGCGCGCTCGCCGCTGTTCGTCGTCGCCGACGGGATGGGCGGCGCGCAGGCGGGCGAGGTCGCCTCGCGGCTTGCCGTCGAGGCCTTCGAACGCGGACTGGACGATGCGCGCGGCGACAGCGCCGAGCAGCTGCTCGCCGACCGCGTGCTGGAGGCCAACGCGCGCATCCACGAGATGTCCCAGGCCAGCCAGGACCGCGCCGGGATGGGCACGACGATCACCGCCGCCTACGTCGGCGACCACGACGTCGCGGTGGCGCACGTCGGCGACTCGCGCGCCTATCGCCTGCGGGGCGAGGACTTCGAGCGCCTGACCGAGGACCACTCGCTCGTCGAGGAGATGCGCCGGCGCGGGCAGCTCACCGCGCAGGAGGCCGACGAGCACCCCCAGCGCTCGATCATCACGCGCGCGCTGGGCCCGGAGGCCGACGTGCAGGTCGACACGTACTCCTGGCGCGGCGAGCCGGGCGACGTCTACCTGTTGTGCAGCGACGGGCTCACGTCGATGGTGTCGGAGACGCAGGTGGCCGACGTCGTCCGCGGCGCGCACAGCCTGCCCGACGCCGGCCGCGCGCTGATCGACGCCGCCAACGCCGCCGGCGGCCGCGACAACATCACCGTCGTACTGTTCACGCTCGAGGAGGTCGGCGGCCCCGACCCGGCGGTCGAGCAGCCGACGCAGGTCGGCACACCCGCGCTGACCGAGGACCAGGTGCAGGCGGCCCGCGCGCAGGAGGCACGGACCCAGGCGCCGCCGGCGGCGCCTGCCGCCGGCGCGGCGCCCGCCTCGACCGCGCCACCGAGCCGCCGCCTGATCCCGAGCGCGCCCGCCGAGCCGCAGGACGGCGGCGCAGGTCGCCGTCGCGGCAGGCGCCTCGGCACGCTGTTCGCGATCCTCGCGCTGATCGTCGTGCCACTCGGCCTCGGCGCCTACATCGCCAACCAGGCGGTCTACTTCGTCGGCACGGACAAAGACGGCTTCGTGACGATGTATCGCGGGCTGCCCTACGAGCTGCCGGCAGGCGTCGACCTCTACAGCCCCACCTACGTCTCCGCCGTGCGCCTGGACTCCGTGCCCGCGGCGCGCCGCAAGCGCCTGATCGATCACACCCTGCGCTCGCACGACGACGCCGCCGACCTCATGCGCGCGCTCGAGCGTGGGCGGGTCGCGCCGTGAACGAGCGCAACCGCGAGCTCTTTGCGCTGATCCCCGCGTCGCTGCTGGTGACGGCGGGCTTCACGGCGATCTTCATCCAGCGCAACGACCTGCTCTCGAACCTGTCGCTCACCTACGGGCTGCTGTTTCTGGCGCTGTGCCTGGCCGCGCACGTCGTGCTGCGCTTCACGCTGCCGCACGCCGACCCGTACCTGTTTGCACTCGTCGCCGTGCTGGCGTGCTTCGGCCTCGTGATGCTCTACCGCCTCGACGAGGACTTCGCGCGCGAGCAGGCGCAGTGGTTCGTCGTCGGGCTGATCGCCTTCTCCGGGACGATCGTGGCGCTGCGACACGACCACCGCGTGCTCGAGCGCTACCGCTACATCATCGCGTCCGTCGGAATCGTGCTGCTGCTGCTGCCGCGGCTCGGATCGCCGACCAACGGCGCCTACCTGTCCTTCGACATGGGGCCGATCGCCTTTCAGCCCGCCGAGCTGGCGAAGATCGCGATCGTCATCTTTCTCGCCTCCTACCTGCGCGACACGCGCCAGGTGCTCGTCGTCGGAGCGCGGCGGATCCTCGGCATCACGTTTCCGCCGCTGAAGCACCTCGGGCCGCTGCTGGCGGTCTGGGGCACGGCGATGGTGCTGCTGTTCGTGATCCAGGATCTCGGCTCGTCGCTGATGTTCTTCGGCGCCTTTCTGGCGCTCGTCTACGTCGCGACGAACCGCATCTCGTTCGTCGTCATCGGCCTGGCGCTGTTCGCGGTCGGCGCACGCGGGCTGTACGCGCTGCGCCCGACGATCCAGAACCGCGTCGAGGCGTGGCTGCATCCGTTCGACCCCAAGCTCTACGACCAGGAGGTCGGCGGCAGCTACCAGATCGCGCAGTCGATCTTCACGCAGGCCGACGGCGGGCTCTTCGGCCGCGGCTTCGGGCAGGCGGCGATCCAGCTCGGCGACAACGCGCCGATCCTGCCGGCGGCGCACACCGACTTCATCTTTCCCGTGATCGTCAACGAGCTCGGGCTGCTCGGCGGCGTCGCGGTGCTGCTCGTCTACCTGCTGATCATCGAGCGCGGGTTCAAGACGGCGATGATCGCGACGGATTCGTTCTCCAAGCTGCTGGCGACGGGGCTGACGGCGGTGCTGGCGCTGCAGGTCTTCGTCATCGTCGGCGGGGTCACGAAGCTCATCCCGCTGACCGGCGTGACGCTGCCGTTCATCTCCTACGGCGGCTCGTCGATCGTCGCGAACTTCATCCTGCTGGCGCTGCTGCTGCTCGTCTCCGACCGCGCGCGGCGCGAGGTTCAGGCATGAACGCCCCGATCCTCAAGCTCTTCGCGCTCGTGCTCGTGCTGTTCGCGGCGCTCGCCGGGATGACGAGCTACAACAGCGTCATCAACGCCGAGGAGTACCGCGACAACCCCCGCAATGCGCGCACGCAGATCGAGGAGCAGCGCATCCATCGCGGCGTCATCCGCGGCCGCGACGGCCGCCCGCTCGCCCGCTCGGTGCGGCGGCCGTCCTCGCTCTACGCCCGCCGCTACACGCCCGCGGGCGCGGCCTTCGCGCAGGCGATCGGCTACGACTACCTGCGCACGGGCCGCGCCGGCCTCGAACGCGAGTACAACGACGAGCTCACGGGCAAGCGCAGCGAGCTGACCTCGATCATCGACGAGCTGCGTGGCCGCCAGCGCGTCGGCGACGGCGTCCTGACGAACCTCGACCTCGGCGCCCAGCGCGCGGCGATCGCGGCGCTCGACGGCCGCAAGGGGTCGGTCGTCGCGATCGAGCCGGCGACCGGCAAGGTCCGCGTCATGGCCAGCACGCCGGGCTATGAGCCCAACCGCCTCGACGAGGAGGGCGTCTTCTCGAAGCTGTCGAGCGACAACGCCAACTCGCCGCTGCTCAACCGCGCGACGCAGGCCGGCTACCCGCCGGGATCGACGATGAAGGTCGTCACCGCCGCCGCGGCGCTCGACAGCGGCGAGTTCACGCCCGAGTCGGTCGTCGACGGCAAGTCGCCGATCAAGATCTCGGGCACGACGCTGGCGAACTTCTCCGACCAGCAGTTCGGCCCGATCACGCTGACGACGGCACTGACGAACTCCGTCAACACCGTCTGGGGACAGGTCGCCGAGCGGCTCGGACGCAAGCGGATGGCGCAGTACATGACGCGCTTCGGCTTCGGCAGCGACCCGCCGATGGACTACCCCGACGGCCAGATGCGCCCGAGCGGGGTCTTCGACACGAAGCGCAACAAGGTCATCCCGGCGGATTCGGGCAGCGTCGACATCGGGCGCGTCGGCATCGGCCAGGAGCGGCTGCTGGTGACGCCGCTGCAGATGGCGACGGTCGCCGCGACGGTCGCCAACGGCGGCGTGCGCATGAAGCCGCACCTCGCCGACCGGATCGTCGACTCGGATGGACGCACCGTCGATCGCATCGAGCCCGAGCAGGCCGAGCGCGTCATGAGCGCCGACAACGCCGGCAAGCTCGCGCAGATGATGAGCAACGTCGTGCGCGAGGGCACCGGCGTCGGCGCGGCGCTGGACGGGGTCGAGGTCGCGGGCAAGACGGGCACCGCAGAGCTCAACATCGCCCAGCGCATCAACCAGCCGTGGTTCATCGGCTTCGCGCCGCTGCGCAACCCCAAGGTCGCGATCGCGGTGACGCTCGAGCGCATCCAGGGCGAGCAGAGCCAGGGCGGCGCCGTCGCCGCGCCGATCGCCAAGCAGGTCATGCAGGAGCTGCTGCGGTGATGCGCATCGCCCCCGACACCGTCATCGACGGCCGCTACCAGGTGGTCGAGCACCTCGGAACGGGCGGGATGGCCGAGGTCTACTGCGCGCAGGACATGCAGCTCGGGCGCAAGGTCGCGCTGAAGCTCCTGCACGACCGCTTCGCCGAGGACGAGGAGTTCGTCGAGCGCTTCCGCCGCGAGGCCTCGTCGGCGGCCGGGCTGCAGCACCAGCACGTCGTGTCGGTGTACGACCGCGGCCAGGCCGGCGGGACGTCGTACATCGCGATGGAGTACGTCGACGGGCGCACGCTGAAGGTGCTCGTGCAGGAGAGCGGGCCGCTGGAGCCCGCGCGGGCGGTCGAGCTGACGGTGCAGATCCTGCGCGCGGCGCGCTTTGCGCACCGGCGCGGCGTGATCCACCGCGACTTCAAGCCGCAGAACGTCATTGTCGACGACGAGGGCCGCGCAAAGGTCACGGACTTCGGCATCGCCCGCGCCGGCGCTTCGGACATGACCCAGACCGGCTCGATCATGGGCACGGCGCAGTACCTCTCGCCCGAGCAGGCGCAGGGCCACGCCGTCGGCGCGCGCTCGGACCTCTACTCGATCGGGATCATCCTCTACGAGCTGCTCACCGGGCGCGTGCCGTTTCATGCCGAGTCCCCGATAACCGTGGCCCTCAAGCAGGTCTCCGAGGCGCCCGTCCCGCCGAGTGAGATCAACCCCGCCGTCACGCCCGAGCTCGAGGAGATCGTCCTGCGCGCGCTTCAAAAGGAGCCCGAGCGCCGCTTCGCCGACGCCGACGAGTTCATCGCCGCGCTGGAGGCGGCGTCCTCGCGGATCCCGACGCCCGCGGCGGTGGCCGCCGCCGAGGCGGCAGCCGCGTCGGCCGCGGCGTACCGCCCGCCCCCGCCGCTGCCGCCGTCCGACGCGACCGGCGTGCTGCCGGTCGAGCCGCACCAGGTTGAGGCCGTCAAGCCTGCGCCGCTCGTCGTCCCGCCGCCGCGGCGCAGGTCCAAGCGCTGGCCCTGGCTGGCGCTCGCCGGCCTGCTCGCGTGCGTCGTGATCGTCGCGCTCGTGATGGCCTTCGTGCCGACGAAGGTCACCGTCCCGAGCGTCGTCGGTGGCTCGATCTCGACCGCAACGCAGCGCCTGCGCAACGAGGGCTTCAAGGTCGCCTACCTGCGCGACAACTCCGACAAGCCACGCAACACCGTCATCGGCCAGGACCCCGCGGGCGGGACGACCGCCGAGGAGAACTCGACGGTCACGCTGAACATCTCCGACGGCCCGCCGCTGCAGAAGGTTCCCGACGTCGTCGGCGAGGGCCGACGGACGGCGCGCAAGACGCTGACCGCCGCCGGCTTCGACGTCGAGGAGCGCCGCGTGGCGTCGGACACCGTGAAGGTCGACCGCGTGATCTCGCAGACGCCGACGGCGGGCTCGAACGAGGCGCGCGGCAACACGGTCACCCTCGAGGTCTCGGCCGGGCGAGAGCAGGTCAACGTGCCGGGCGTTCTCGGCAAGAGCGAGAGCGACGCGCGATCGAGACTCGAAGCCGTGGGCCTGCGCGTGACCGTCACGGAGCGCGAGGACGCCGACAAGGAGCCGGGCACGGTGCTCGCGCAGAATCCCGCGGCCGGGACCGGCGTGGCACGCGGCACCGCGGTGACGATCACCGTTGCCGAGGAGTCAAGCCAGGTGGCCGTGCCGAACGTCGTCGGGCGCTCGCAGAACGCGGCGACGGAGACGCTCTCGGGGGCCGGGCTGAAGATCGCCGTCGAGGAGACGCCGGTCGACTCGCCCGACGACGACGGCATCGTCCAGTCGCAGTCGCCCGGCGCCGACGATCAGGTCGACGGCGGCACGACGGTGACGATCACCGTCGGGGTCTTCGATCCCGACCTCGATCCCGACCCGGGCACCCCGACGACGACGAACCCGTCGACGACGACAACGACGCCGCCGCCGCAGTGAGGGTCGCGGTCCTCTGCGGCGGGCGCTCCTCCGAGCACGACGTCTCGCTCGCCAGCGGCGCCTCGGTCGTGTCCGGCCTGCGCTCCGCGGGCCACGAGGTCGCCGAGGTCACGCTGACGCGCGAGGGGACGTGGCTGCACGACGGCGCCGAGGTCGACCTGCGTGCGGGGCGCGGGCTGCTCGGCGTCGACGTCGTCTTTCCTGTGCTGCACGGGCCCTATGGCGAGGACGGCACGGTTCAGGGCCTGCTGGAGATGCTCGACGTGCCGTACGTGGGCTCGGGCGTGCTCGCGTCGGCGGTCTGCCTCGACAAGATCGTCGCCAAGGACCTGATGGCGCGCGCTCAGATCCCGCAGGTCGACTACGCGGGCGTGCGCGCGGCGCGCTGGGACGGCGAGCGCGAGGCGGTCCTCGCCGAGCTCGCGAGGCTCGGGCTGCCGGTGTTCGTCAAGCCCGCGCGGCTGGGCTCGTCGGTCGGCATCCAGAAGGTCGTCGCCGAGTCGGAGCTGGGGCCGGCGCTCGACGCGGCGTTCGAGCACGACCCGTGCGCGATCGTCGAGGCGATGTGCGCGGGCATCGAGGTCGAGTGCTCGGTGCTCGGCTCAACGTCGGCGCCGCGGGTCTCCGAGCCCGGCGAGATCGTGCTCGAGTCCGACTGGTACGACTTTGCGGCGAAGTACGAGCCCGGCGGCATGCGCCTGCTCGTGCCGGCGCGGATCTCGGCTGCCGCGCGCGAGCGCCTGCGCGAGATCGCGGCGGAGGCGTTCGAGCGCTTCGGCTGCTCGGGCCTGGCCCGCGCGGACTTCTTCGTGCAACGCGACAGCGTCCTGCTCAACGAGCTCAACACGATGCCCGGATTCACGCCGACGAGCGTCTACGCGAAGCTGTGGGAGGAGGCGGGGGTGCCCTACGACGAAGTCGTCACGCGGCTGTGCGAGCTGGCGATCGAGCGCCACGAGCAGGAGCGCTCCTACCGCTTCTGACGCGTTGACGGTCGGCGCCGGGCGCAGTAGGTTGCGCGCGACGTCGTCCGCAGGGGGCGCCGGGTCCAGGGTCAAGGAGGAAGCGGATGCGCTCGTCATCGGGCCGCTTGACGGCGGCGTACCTCGTCCTGCTGTGCTGCGCCGCCGGCGCCTGCGCCGCGCCAGCGCTCGCCGCGCTGCCGCGGACATACTCGGCCACGCGCATCGACAGCCCGCTGCCCGCGCAGGCCGCAGGCTTCGGCGGCGGCCTGGCCGCGCTCGGCGATCTCAACGGCGACGGCCGCAACGACTTCGCCGTCGGTCAGAACGCCGGCAGCCCCGGCGGCAACGGCCAGGTCTTCATCTTCAGCGGCGCCGGCGGCCTGCTCGACACGATCGTCGCGCCCGACCCCGGCGGCACGGCGTCCGCGGCGCTCTTCGGGATCCCGTTCGTCGACCGGATCGCCGACATCGGCAGCTGTCCGGGCAGGACCAACCCGGGGCTCTGCACGAATCCGATCGGTCCCAAGGACGGGCGGCCCGAGATCCTCGTCGGCGCGCGCGGCATCGACGCCCCCGGCTTCCCCGACGTGGGGCGCGCGTACGTCTTCGACGGCGCCACGCGCGCGCTCATGAAGCGCATCGACATGCCGATCGCCGACCGTACCGCGACGGGGATCTCGTCTGGCGGCACATGGTATGGACGCGTTGTGTACTCGCCGTCGGGGCTGCCGCCCTGTGGCGGGAACCTCGGCGTCGGCGGCTGCCCGACGGTCGCGGCCGGCGTGGCGCTCGGCGACGTGGACGGCGGCGGCGCGCCGGACGTCGTCGTCGGCGCATCGCGCTACACGGAGAGCCCCGCGACCGCGCAGCCCGGCTCGCACTGCGCCGCGACGGCCGGGGCGACGTGCGTCGGAGCCGGCAGGGCGTACGTCTACCGCGGCGAGGACATCGCGGGAACCGATCCCGGGGAGACGCTCTCGACGGCCCTGCGCACGTACCGCAACCCATCCGCCCAGGCCGACGACCCGACGGTCTTCGACATCACCGCGCGACGCGAGCTGTTCGGCAACTCGATCACCGCGGTCGGCGACGTCGGCGCCTGCACGGCGGCTCCGATCGCCGCGGGCGACCGCTGTCCGTTCACCGGCGTGACGACGGTGCTCGACGGCCGGCCGGAGGTGCTGATCTCGGCATTGCGCGCCGACACGCCGCTGAACGATCCCGACGGATCGATGCCGGACGTCGGCGTCAACTACCTGTACGACGGCGCCACGGGCGCGATCCTCCAGACCTACCACCACCCCGAGCCGCAGGCCGGGGCGACGTTCGGCTCGGCGGTCGGCGGCCTGCCCGTCGGCGACCTCGGCGGCCAGACGACGCGCGCCGACGTGTACATCCCGGCGGTCACCCAGAACGGCGTCTTCAAGGGTCAGGGCCGCGGCTACGTCATGAGCGGCGACCTCAACGCGTTCACCTCGACGGTGAACTTCGCCCTGCTCGACGATCCGACGCCGGCTCCCGCGGGCAACTTCGGCAGCGGCTATGCGGCGCTCGGCAACCTCGTCGATCAGCCCGGCAAGGTCCGCAACGAGCTGCTCGTCGGCGCGGGGCACCTCGGCGAGCCGGGCAACGCCGAGCTCGTCAACGACATCCACGTCTTCGACCCGCTGAAGTCGCAGGTGCTGCAGAGCATCGTCGATCCCGACGCCGAGCCCGGCAGCCGCTTCGGCGCCGACCTGACGACGCTCGGCGACCTCAACGACGACGGGTTCGTCGACCTGCTGGCGTCGGCGCCCGCGTGGGACGGGCCGGCGGGGGTCGCGCAGGGCCGCATCTACATCCTGCGCAGCGACAACACGCCCGCCCCGCCGCCACCGCCCCCGCCGCCGGTGCTGCCGCCCCCGCTGCCGCCACCGGGACCGGCCGGGCCCGCGGGGCCACCCGGCCCGGCCGGTCCGGGAGCGCCCGCCGGCCCGGGCGCCGGCGCCGGCAGCACGCGCGCAGGCCGGACGATCGAGCTCGTCGCGAGCCGCTCGTCGCTGCGCCGCGGCACGCGCCTGACGCTCAAGGGCCGCATCGAGGCGTTCGCGGACCTCGCGCGCTGTCAGGGGCGCCAGGTTGTGCGGATCCAGCGCCGCCGGCCCGGATCGGTCACCTTCAGGACGTTCGCCACGCGCACGACGAGCACGGGCGGCTCCTTTTCGGTGGCCACGCGGCCGACTTCGACGACGGTCTACCGCGCGCGGGTCGCGCAGAGCGCGGCCTGCGCCGGAGCCGTGTCCGACCGCGAGCGGGTGTCCGTGCGGCGGCGCTGACGCGCGACGCGCAGCGCCGGGCGGGCTCAGCGAAACAGCAGGATCTCGGAGATCTCCGCGCGCTTGGCGCTCTCGGGCAGCTTCGTGATCCAGACGAGGTAGTGGCGGTAGCTGTTGCTCGCCGTGTCGAGGTCGAACTTCTGGCTGCCCTCGACCTCGCGCGTGGCGCTGACGGCAGTCCAGCCCGCCGGCGGGGGCGTTGTCGGGGTCTTCCCGGGGGCGACGTAGACGGTGGCCTCGAAGCCCGGCGACGGCGTGCGCAGCTCGAGCAGCTTCGCCGCGACGCCGGGGGAGGCGTCGATGACGATGCCGACGCCGGCCTTCTGCAGCTCGCCGCTGGAGTAGGTCTCGCTCGACCAGGTCGACGACCTCTCGCCGTCGACGACATAGCTCGTCTCGTCGGGGTGCTCGCGCTTGTCACCGAGCGGGTCGAAGTCGCTCGCCGCGCGCTGGCGCAGCCCGACCTCCTTCAACCCGGCCGCCGGCTTGGCGTCCGCACGTGCGCCGGTTCCGCGCTCGGTCTGACGCAGGCCCAGCCCGGCGGTCACCGCGGCCGCCGCGATCGCGCCGAGGACGGCTACGGCGACGAGCGCCTTCGTCGAGCGGCGGGCGCGCAGCGGCAGGCGCTTGCGCGCGCTCGCAGGCAGGCTGCGCAGGACCGCGGTCGCCTCGCCGGTGACCTGCCCGGTGCGCGACGTCTCGAGCGCCAGCACCTCCTCGAGGTCGGCGATCAGCGCCGCTGCGTCGGGGTAGCGGCGATCGAGCTCCTTGACCGTCGCGCGGTCGAGCACCGCGGCAAGCGCGGCCGACACCTCCGGGCGGCGGACCTGCACGTCGGGCAGCTCCTCGCGCACGTGCTTCATCGCGACCGCGACCTGGTTCTCACCCTTGAACGGGACGTCACCCGTGAGCATCTCGAACATCACGACGCCCAGCGAGTAGAGATCGGACTGTCCCGAGACGGCGTGGCCGAGCGCCTGCTCGGGCGAGACGTAGTCCGTCGTGCCGAGCACGCGACCGTCGGCGGTCAGTCCGTCCTGCGCGAGCGAGCGGGCGATGCCGAAGTCCGTGACCTTCGCCATGCCCTCCTCGTCGACGAGGACGTTCTGCGGCTTGACGTCGCGGTGCACGATCTGGCTGGCGTGCGCGGCGCCGAGCGCGCGCGCGATCTCGATCGCGTAGGCGATCGACTCGGACACCGTCAGGCGGCCGTTGCGGCGGATGCGGTCCTTCAGCGTCTCGCCCTCGACGTACTCGAAGACGATGTACGGCGTCGCGAAGCCGTCGTCGCCGCTGCCCTCTTCGCCGGCGTCGATGACGCCGACGACGTGCGGGTGGTTGAGCTTCGCGACCGCTCGCGCCTCGCGGCGAAAGCGCTCAAGCTGATCGGAGTCGCCGGCGATCTCGCGGTGCATGAGCTTGATCGCCACCTGGCGCTCGAGGACCGTGTCGAACGCGCGGTAGACGGTCGACATCCCGCCCGTCCCGACCTTCGCATCGAGGCGGTAGCGCTGAGAGAGCAGGGTGCCGACGGGCGATGCCATGGCCCTATTGTGCAGCGGCGCGGGGGCGGGGACGTCATCTGCCAGACGAATCCCATCCGACCGGGGCGCGCGGCGCGCGCCGGCCGGCGCGTCAGGGACGCCGCAGGCGCTCGAGGACGACCGCCGCGAGCGCGAGCCGGTAGGCCGCAAAGCCCGCCAGCGAGCGGCCGCGATCGACCCTCGCGACCAGCCCGGTCGCGGCCAGCGTCGCCGCGAACGACGCCGCGATTCCGGCCGCGAAGCCGCGCCGTGCTCCGGTCGGCAGGCCGTTACGCAGAAGGCGCACGCCCTTCAGGCCCGTCGCCCCGGCGATCACCGGCAGCGCGACGTGGCGCGAGAGGACGCTCGAGTCGGCGCGCGCGAAGCCGCGCGCGCGGGCAGCGGTCAGCGTCGCGCCGTTGCGCGAGATGCCCGGCAGCAGCGCGCACGCCTGCGCGATCCCGAGCGCGAGGCCGTCGCCGTCGCCGGCGTCGGCGCGTCCGCGAGCGGTGCCGCCGCGCGCGTCGGCCAGCGCCATCGCGACCGCGCCCGCCGCGAGGCCCGCCGCCACGCAGCCCGGCGAGCCGAGCCTCCGCTCGATCGTGCGCTCGAGGCACAGTCCCGCGATCGCCGGCGGCAGCGAGCTCAGCGCGAACAGCCGCAGTTCGCGCGCGTCGAGCGTGCGCACGGCCTCGGAGACCTCGCCCCGCAGGCCGACGAGCAGCGCGGCCACGGTTCCTGCGTGCAGCGCGACCTCAAAGCACTTGCGAAGCTCGGCGTCGAGCTGTGAGTAGGGCCAGCCCAGCAGCCACGGCACGAGCACGACGTGACCCGACGAGGAGACCGGCAGCAGCTCGGCGGGACCGTGCAGCAGCCCGAGCGCGATCGCGTCACGTATGCGCAGGCGCGGCTCTTCAGGACGGGGCATCGGCGGCCGGCTCGGCCGGTCCGACCGTCGCGCCGCCCCCGCCGCCGCGGCGGTAGCGGATCACGAGGTAGATCACGCCGATGACGATCAGCGCCGCGAACGCGTAGTCGACGTAGTGCAGCGAGTCCTTCCACTGCGTCCAGTTCTCTCCGACCTGCTGGCCGATGAGGGTCAGGCCGAAGACCCACGGCAGGCAGCCGAGAAACGTGAGAATCGAAAAGCGCCAGAACGCCATCCGCGCGACGCCCGCCGGCAGCGAGATGAACGTGCGGATGATCGGCATCATGCGCGTGAAGAAGACCGTCGCGTCGCCGTGCTTTTCGAAGTAGCGGTCGGCGGCCTTCAGGTGCTCGGGCTTGATGTGCAGCTTGCGCCCGTGCTTTTCGAGGATGTCGACGCGGCCGTAGTAGCCGACGGCATAGGCGATCCAGGAGCCGACGAGGTTGGCGAACGACGCGACGAGCGTCACCGTGATCAGCGAGTACTCGCCCTCGCTGACGTTGAAGCCGGCGAACAGCATCGTCGCCTCGCTGGGAATCGGGATGCAGGCGCTCTCGAGCAGCATCAGCACAAAGACGCCGGGCAGCCCGAGATCGGCGACGACGTCGACCGCGAAGTTCACGATCGGGTCCGTGATGGAGGCGATGAGAAAGGCGTTCACGCGGCCTCAGGCTATCGGGCGCACCCGCGCCGGACGTCGCCATGACGACCACTAGCCTGCGCTGCTGCATGCGGATCTGGGTCGACCTCACGAACAGCCCCCACGTGCTCGTGCTGCGCCCGATTGTCACGGCGCTGCGCGCGCAGGGTCACGAGGTGCAGATCACGGCGCGCGACTTCGCCCAGACGCTCGGGCTGCTGGAGCGCTTCGACATCGAGCACACGGTCGTCGGCCATCACCGCGGGAGCCGCCTGGCGGCCAAGGGGATCGGCCTGCTGTCGCGCTCGGCGGCGCTCACGCGCTGGGCGCGCGGGCGGGGCTTCGACCTCGCCCTGGGCCATGGCTCCAACGACGTCAGCGTCGCCGCGCGGCTGCTGCGGATCCCCTGCGCGACGATGTTCGACTACGAGTGGGCGACGGTGCAGCACACCGTCAACTGCCGTCTGGCGCGGACCGTCGTGGTGCCCGACGCGATCCCCGTGCAGCGTCTCGAGCGCTACGGCGCCCGCGGCAAGATCGCCGCCTACGCGGGCCTCAAGGAGGAGTACTACCTCGCGGACTTCGAGCCCGACCCGGGCGTCCTCGACGTGCTGGGGCTGGACACCGCGCAGCCGATCGCCGTCGTCCGGACGCCGCCCGCGGTGTCGCTGTATCACCGCTTCGAGAACGACGTGCTCGGGATCGTCCTGACGCGCCTGCGCGGCCGGCAGACCGTCGTGCTGCCGCGCACGGCCGAGCAGCGCGCCGAGCTCGGGGCGGGCTTCATCGTGCCCGAGGCCGCGATCGACGCGCAGTCCCTGATCGCCTATGCCGACCTCGTCGTGTCGGCCGGCGGCACGATGAACCGCGAGGCCGCGGCGCTCAACACGCCGGTCTGGACAACGTTTCAGGGCCGGCTCGGGGCGGTCGACGAGCAGCTCATCGCCGACGGGCGGATGCGGATGCTCGAACACGCAGACGACGTCGTGTTCGAGAAGCGCGCGGCCGACGGCGCGGGCCGCGAGCGGATCCGGCGCGACCCGTCGGTGCTGGCGGGGCTGCTGGTGCGCGCGGCGGGCTGACCGCCAGTTGCCAGGGAGGTGATTCGACGGAATCCCGTCGAGCGCTCGTGTCATGCCCGCTACGCCGATGGGGCGATCGGCACGCAGACCGTCACCGCGACCGCCGCCGCCACGGGGCTCGTCCGCGCGCGCCTGGCCGGTGGGGCGACTGGGGCCTCGGCGTCTTCGACGCGAGCTCCGGGCGTTCCGTCGCCGGCTCGCCCGGCTTCGCCTCCAACGAGCTGGCCGAAGGCTTCGTCAAGAAGGGCCAGAAGCTCCGCATCCAGGCATGCCGCTAGACGATCCCCAAGGACTGAGCGACGCTCTGCCTCATCGCCGACGTAGCGCGCCGGGCCACTGTCATTCGACCGTCGTTCTACAGGTTTGCTCGCCTATATCGGGCTGACAGTGCCGCCGCTCGCGTCGGGAGCAGCCAGGGTGCGATGGATTTCCATCGGACCGATGTTCATGGGCATGGGATTCGAGATCTTCTTGGTAACCGGCGGTGAGGTTCAACTCGATGCGGTGACGGTAGTCCCACCGCGATCGCGAGACCCGGGGGGCAGGCCGTACCGTGGCACGCATGGCTGGCCCCCCTGGGCGGTCGCGGCGCGACGCGCGACAGTCCATTCACGGCGATCGCCCGGGCGACCGTTTGGCAGCACCTTCCTGAAGGAGTGGCGATGAACGTCCCACCTGCAAGCACCCCCTTGGTCACGCGTCGACTGCGCCCAGCCGCGCCGTCGGTCTCGGCTTCCCCGCTCGCCGGCCGCGGGCCGGCGCGGGCGGCCGCGACGCTCGCGTTCGCGTCCGCCGCGGTCACGCTGTTCTGGACGCTCGGCGGCACGCTGCTGCTCGACACCGTCGGCGGGGCACCCGAGGACCTCGCCCGCCAGCGCACGCTCGGATCGTTCGCGTTCGGCACGGTGGTCGTGCTGGTGAAGGTGACCGCCGGGCTGCTGGCACTCGCGCTGCTCGGACATGGCGCCGGATCGCTGCGACGCCGCTGGCTGCTGATCGCCAACGGCACGGCCGCCGCGATCCTGCTGCTGTGGGGCGGCGCCAACGTCGTGCTCGGCGGGCTCGTGCTCGGTGGCGTCATCACGCCCGAGGGCGCGGTCGACGAGCGCAACCTGCGCTGGCACGTCTTCCTCTGGGACCTGTGGTTCGTCGTCTGGGGCGCGCTGATCGTCGTCGCCGTCATGCGCTACCGCGGCCGCAGGTCATGACCGCCCTCTCAGGTCCGCTGATCGGCTCCGTCTTCGGTCTGATCTTCGTGCTCGCGAACGCCGGCTGGTTGCCGGAGCCCGTCGGCGCGATGCTGCGGGGCATCGCGTTCGCCGTCTTCGTCGCGATCGTGCTGACGCTGCGCCGTCGCGCCGGTCGCCCGTCTGCGCAGGCGCGGGCGAGCGGGCCCGTGTTCGCAAGCGGCTTCTGGATGGTGGTGGCCGGTGAGCTGGGCGCGATCGCAGCGGGACTGGTCGTGCTCAACGGTCCGCTGGACGTCCCGCGGGCCGGCGTGGCGTGGATCTCGCTCGTCGTCGGCCTGCACTTCGTCGCGCTCGCGATCACCGTGTGCCGGCCGTCTCTGCATGCGCTCGGCACCGCGGTCACGACGTGCGGCGCGGCGGGACTCGTGCTCGCCGCGACCGGCGCCTCGGACGCGGCGATCGCGACGATCGCCGGTGTCCTGCCGGGAGTGCTGCTGCTCGGCACGGGCGTGCGCGGCGCGACCGGCGACCCAGACCGCGCCGGACCGCCGCTCGGCCGGCGCCGCGTGAGGTCGTCTGAGATGGCGATCGGACGCCCTCGCCGACTCGCCATCCTCGCGCCGCGGTCGCGAGCCTGCTCAGCGCCCCGGGCGCGTTCGCGGAGGTGCACGAGCGACCCGACCCGGAGGCCTACTTCGCCGCGGCCGGCACGACCGGGACGATAATTGTGCGCGAGGACGGCCCGCGACCGCAGACGATCTTGATCGGAGCCGATCGCAGCCGGCGGCGATATCTGCCGTCATCGACGTTCAAGATCCCCAACGCGCTGCTGGCGATCGATCGCGGCGTCGTGTCGGGCGCCGGCCAGCCGTTCCCGGGCCCCAACGAGAACTTCCTCGTCGGCGGCCTGCCGTTCCTGCCGGCGGCTTGCGAGGGCGACCTCACGCTGGCGACCGCGTTGACCGACTCCTGCATCCCGATCTACCAGCGGATCGCGCGGCAACTCGGTCGCCCCGCCTACCGGCAGGCGGTTCGGGCGATGGACTACGGCAACCGCGAGGTCGACGGCGCGCCGCTGGACAGCTTCTGGCTGCAGGGACCCTTCGCGATCTCCGCAGCCGAGCAGGTGCGGTTTCTCAAGCGCCTGCGCCGCGGCGCGCTGCCGGTGTTCACCGATGCGCCGCGCGACGTACGCGAGATGATGGTCGTCTCGCGCGACGACACGATCGTCGTGCGAGCGAAGACCGGTTACGTCTTCACGACGACGCCGCGGCTCGGGTGGTGGGTCGGCTGGGTGCAGCGCGGCGAGCGGACGTGGACGTTCGCGCTGAACTTCGACATCACGCGGCCCGAGCACCACGCCGTGCGCATCACGATCGAGCGGGCGATCCTGCGGGAGATCGGCACGCTCCCCTGACGCGACCACCCCGGCGGCGGCAACTCTCATCGCACCAGTAGACCGCCGCTTCGTCGAAGCGGCGCTCTCGTAAGACCGAACAAGGAGCTCCGAACACCATGCCATTCAACATCGGACCCATCGAGCTGCTCGTCATCCTGATCGTTGCTCTCCTCGTGCTCGGCCTCGTTGTCGCAGCGTTGAGGTTCGGCTTCAGACGCTGATGATTCTCCGTCCCGGCCATCCGTACCGGACCCCTCGGGATCGGCGTCACGGTGGGCGACCTGGCGATCTGGCTGGCGATCCTTGCAGAAGCTCCCAAGGTCTGAGCTGAGCTGAGCTGAACACCACCCGAACCTGCTCCCCCAACCGCCCGA
>Ga0136633_1000770_pt1 | contig 24227 bp, 19 predicted proteins | sample AntDrymeUQ832206_2_FD_105494 | JGI IMG/M metagenome (GOLD analysis project Ga0136633, IMG submission 105494) | Polar desert sand microbial communities from Dry Valleys, Antarctica - metaG UQ83 (22.06) | ecosystem: Environmental > Terrestrial > Soil > Desert | place: Antarctica: Dry Valley...
AACCGGACCTTGATCGAGACGGTACGACCGACCTGCGCGGAGGCGCGCAGCCGCGCGGCGGTGCGCTCCGACAAGCGCAGCAGCTCGCGGGAGATGACGGCCGGGTCGTCGACGTCGGTGCCGAAGGTGTTCTCGGCGCCGATGCTCTTGTCCGGCTCGTGCGGCGCCACCGAGCGGTCGTCGCGGCCCCAGGCCAGCGCCGACAGGTGCCGGCCGGCCGCGGGGCCGAGCGCCCGCTCGAGGGTCGTGACCGGGGTGTGGGCCAGGTCACCGACGGTGTGCAGGCCCAGCGCGCTCAGCACCTGCTCGGTCTTGCCGCCGACGCCCCACAGCGCGCCGACCGGCAGCGGGTGCAGGAAGGCGACGACCCCGTCGGCCGGGACGACGAGAAGTCCGTCGGGCTTGCAGCGGGCCGAGGCGAGCTTGGCGACGAACTTGGTGCTGGCCACCCCGACCGAGCAGGTGATGCCCTGCTCGTCCTCGACCGTGGCCCGGATCCACTCGCCGATCTGGCGCGGGCTGCCCAGCCGGCGGGCGGCGCCGCGGACGTCGAGGAAGGCCTCGTCGAGCGAGATCGGCTCGACCAGCGGCGTGATCGAGCGGAACACCTCCATGACGCCGTGCGAGGCGCGGGCGTAGGCGTCGTGGTCGGGCGCCAGCACGACCGCCTGCGGGCACATCCGCCGGGCGCGCATCATGGGCATCGCGCTGTGGACGCCGTGCACGCGCGCCTCGTACGTCGCGGAGAGCACGACGCCGCGGGTGCCACCGCCCCCGACGATCACCGGCTGGCCGCGCAGGTCGGGCCGGGCGAGCAGCGAGACGCTGGCGTAGAAGGCGTCCATGTCGACGTGCAGGACCGGGCAGCCGGCGTCGTCGCCGGGCGGTCCCGTGGGCGGGCCGACGGGCGGGACCGACCCGCGGCTCACGCCCGGCCCCCCGGCGCGAGCGGCGGCGTCACGGCGGGCTCAGCGGCGGACCGCGAGCAGGTGGAGCTGGGTCGCGACGTCGCGGAACGGCAGCCGGCTGGACAGGGCGCGCTCGAGCGCCAGCAGCGAGGCGGCCGCCCCTGGCTCGCTGTCGAGCACCGAGCTCGGGACCAGGTCGCTGACGACCCGCACGCCGTGCAGCTGCTCGACCACCAGACCGGCCGCAGCGACCAGCTCGCCGAGCGCGGCGGCGGTGAAGCGGCGATGCATCCCGTCGGTCGGGCCGAACCGGCCGGAGGGGTCGGTGAGGGCGTGGGCCGCCTCGTCGGGGTGGCCGGCGAGGGCGCGGGCGAGCACGGCAGCGTCGCGGTTGGCGGCCAGCAGGCTGAGCCGCCCCCGCTCGCGCAGCACCGTGGCGACGCCGGTGAGCGCGTCGGCCGGGTCGTCGACCACCTCGAGCACGCTGTGGCAGAGCACCAGGTCAGCGCTGCCGGCAGGGACGAGCCCGGTGAGCTCGGACAAGTCGCCCTGCACGCCGGCGACCCGGCCCTCGAGCCCGCGCTCGGCCACCCGCCGGGCCAGCGCGGCGAGCGAGTCGGGGCTGGGGTCGACGACGGTGACCCGGTGGCCGGCCTCGGCGAGCGGGACGGCGAAGCCGCCGGTGCCGCCACCGGCGTCGACGACGTCGAGCCCGCGGCCGTGCGGGTCGGCCTCGGCGAGGGCGGCGGACAGCACCTCCCAGACCACGGCGGTGCGCACGGAGGCAGCCGGACCGGACGGCCGGACGGGGCTCGACGGGGCGTGCGGCACGACGGTCCCCTTCCCTGCCGGGCCGGGAGCGGCGCGGTCGGGGCAGAGCCTAACGACGGCGCCAGGGGCCCGGCATGCTGTCGACGACGGCGCGCCGCTGGGCGCCCGCCTCGGGCTCGAGCTCGAGGGTCGTGGCGGCGGTGGTGGGCGACGGGCTCGCGCTGGGCGTGACGGTCGGGCTCGTCGACGGGCTGGCGGTCGGGCTGGCCGTGGCGCTGGCCGTGGCGCTGACCGTGGGGCGCGGGCTGGCCGAGGTGCACGGGCTCGGCGAGGACGACGGGGAGGGTGCGGAGGTCGTGGTGGAGGTCGTCGTCGAGGTCGTGGCGGACACCGACGGGGACGGGCTCGCGGTCGGGCAGGCCGACACGATCGGCGAGGAGACGGTGCCGGACACCGTGCCGGTCCAGTAGGAGGTGCGCTTGAGCGCGCCGGCCCACGAGTAGCTGAAGTGCACGTGGTCGGTGTGCGGGCTCGCGCCGCTGTAGGGCTGCCAGCCCTTGGCGGACTGGTAGCTCTTCCAGATCTGGGAGTCCCAGATGACGTACATGACGCCGAGCCGGCGCATCATCGCCGCGGCGTTGCCGTGCTCGTCCTCGGCCATGAGCCAGGCGAACAGGTCCTCCACTGCCGCCACGTCGGAGGGGTTCGCGATGTTGACCCGCCAGTCCCAGGCGCGGCCCTCCTTGTGCTCGCTGGTCCCGCCGACCGAGCAGGACCGGACGATGCCGGAGTCGCCGGTGGCGGGGTAGGTGGCCAGCACCAGGTCGCGGAAGGCGATGACCCCGGCGCGGGCGATCGGCTCGCACTGGGTCTGCCCCTGGTAGGGCGCGAAGGCCTCGATCGCGCTGCCGGGAGTGACCGTCTCGGGCGCGGCGGCGGCCAGCCCGACCGGCAGCACGACGGCCGCGACCAGCCCGACGAGGACCGCCGCGACCGACAGCAGGCGCCGTCGCGGGGGCGGTCCGGCAGGCGGAGGGGGCGTCGGATCGGGCGTCGGAGCAGGCGTCGAGGCAGGCGTGCTGAGCACAGCGGAGATCCCTTGCGGCAGGCGTCGAGGGCCCCGCTCCGGGCTCATGCCGCGGTGCGGGGTCGGACAGCGCCCTGCGAGGCGCGTCCGTACCTTCGGCCCCTCGGGGGCCCGACTGCAGCACCCGGACGAGATCCGTGTCCGAACTGTGACAGTCGAGGCTGGTGTGACAGGAGCGTCGGACGGGGCTCCGGCGGGCGCCGGTCACCGGCCCGCGCTCCCCTGGCTGGCGTGCCAGAGCTTGCGCGGGGCGCCCGGCACGGGCCGCCCGCCCGAGGTCCCGACCCCGTCACCGGCGGGCTTGACGTCGGCGTAGGGCGAGGCGCGGAAGCCGGTCGCGTAGACGTGCACCGCGCCGCCCACGCCGGAGTGGCCGGCCCCGCCACCGACCAGCGGCGGCGAGGTCATGACCGGCCGGCTCGACCGGCTGGCCGCCGCGCCCTGGACCGCGGCCTCGGTGACCAGCGCCGGGGTGGCCATGAGCTCCCACACCGCGTCGAGGCCGCCGGACTGCCAGGCGGAGTGCAGTGCGGGCAGCTCCCAGCAGCCGACCGCCTGCATCGACACCCCGCGCGGGCCGGTGCGGCGGACCAGCCCCTGCACGACGAGCAGCCAGGAGTGGAAGACCGTGGTCGCGTACCCGACCTGGGCGTCCTCGAAGAAGGTCGCGTCGAGCGGGCCGGTCGCGTCGTCGAGGGTCACGAAGATGACCCGTCGGCCGGACCGGATCGGCGGGGTCTGGGTGGCGACCTTGACCCCGGCGACGAGCACCTCCTGGCGGCTGCGGCAGCCGAGCAGGTCGCGCGCCCGCGTGGTGCCGAGCTCGTCGAGGAACGGCGCGTAGGCGTCCATGACGTGGGAGCTGACGTCGAGCCCGAGCACGTCGAGCTCGGCCCGCACCCGCTCGGCGGAGGTCATCTCGGGCAGCCCGCTGGAGGCGGTGGTCTCCGGCGCGTCGCCGAGGTCGAGCGCGAGCTGCACGTCGACCGGCTCCGGGACGGCCGGTGCCTGCGACTGGCGGGCCTGCCGGGCGCGGACGTCGTCGAGCGCGACAGGACGTCCCGTGCCACCCGCGTCATCAGGGCGGGTGCTGGCAAGGCCCGAGGAAGCGATGCGTGCTCCGGCACGCGCGCGACCGAGAACGCCGCCAGCGCGCGTCCTGGTGGCGCGGGTCCAGCGATCCAGCTCGGCGACCTGGAGCAGCAGGTCGCGCCGGGTGACCTGCCCGCGCCGGCGGACCGGCAGGGTGGAGCCCAGTCCGTAGAGGGAGTCGAACGCCCCGGCCACCACGAGCCGCTCGGCCACCGGGCGGGACACCGCGGCGCGGTGCCAGAAGTCTGACAGCGAGGAGTACGGCCGGCCGGTGACGACGCGGGCGACCTCGGCGTCGGAGATGCCCTTGACGTCGGCCAGCCCGATCCGGATGCCGTAGCCGCGGCCGTCGGGCAGCCGCGGGTCCGACGGGGCGCTGCGCGGCCCGCTCACCCCGCCGAGCACGCCCCGCCCGTCGACCCAGGGCGGCGGCTCGGCCCCACCCCCGACCCCACCCTCGACCCCACCCTCGACCCCACCCTCGACCCCACCGTGATCCACGTGAGGTTCGACGTGGTTCTGCTCCCGGAATCCACCTGCAACCTCACGTGGATCACCCAGGGCCGCGGCCTCCGGCGCGCCGACCTGGTCGAGGCTGGTGACCTGGTCCAAGATGGCGGGCGGCGGCTCGTCGAGCACGCCGACCCGCTCCACGCGGTACTCCGCGTCAGAGGCGTTGACGTCGAGCCCGAGCACGGCGATGCCGAGCTGGCGGGCGTCGTCGAGGATGAGCCGCTTGGGGTACATGCCGGGGTCGTGCGTGAGCACCCCCGCGAGGAACGCCGCCGGGTGGTGGGCCTTGAGCCAGGCCGACTGGTAGGTCGGCAGCGCGAAGGCGGCCGCGTGGGCCTTGCAGAAGCCGAACGACCCGAACGCCTTGAGCACCTCCCACACCCGCTCGACGACCCCGAGCGGGTAGCCGGCGGCCAGCGCGGTCGGCACGAACCAGGACTGCACCTCGGGCTGGCCCTCGGGGTTGCCGAGGGCGCGGCGGATCTCGTCGGCCTCGGCCAGTGAGCAGCCGGTCATCGTGCTGACGATCTGCAGGACCTGCTCGTGGAAGACGACGACGCCATGGGTCTGGGCGAGCACCGGCTCGAGGTCGGGGTGGAGCAGGTCGGCGGTCCGCCAGCCCTGCCGCGCCTCCAGGAACGGCCGGACCATGTCGCTCTTGACCGGCCCGGGCCGGAACAGCGAGATGTCGACGATGAGGTCCTCGAAGGTCTCCGGCGCGAACTTGCCGACCAGCTCGCGCTGGCCCGGCGACTCGATCTGGAAGCAGCCGAGGGTGTGCGTGGACTGCACCAGCTCGAAGGTGCGCGGGTCGTCGCGCGGCGCGCCGTCGAGGTCGACCGCCTGGCCGTCGACCCGGGCGACCTCGGCCACGGCGTGCTGCATCGCCGACTGCATCCGGATGCCGAGCACGTCGAGCTTGAGCAGCCCGAGCTCCTCGACGTCGTCCTTGTCGAACTGGCTCATCGGGAAGCCCAGCCAGCTGGACTCCACCGGGGTGCGGTCCAGCAGGGTGCGGTCGGACAGCAGCACCCCGCACGGGTGCAGCGCGACGTGGCGCGGCAGCCCGTCGAGCCGCTCGACCAGGCGCAGCAGCAGGTCGATGCGGCCCGAGTTCTCGCCGCGGGCCAGCCCGCTGGAGCGCAGCTCGGGCAGGTCGCGCATCGCCGCGCGCACCTGGCTGGCCCGGATGTGCGGGAAGGCCTTGGCCAGCGCGTCGACCTCGCCCGGCGGCAGCCCCAGCGCGGCGCCGACGTCGCGCACGCCGTGCCGGGCGCGGTAGGTGTCCATCATCGACACGCAGGTGCACCGCTCCCCGCCGTAGCGGGCCAGGATCTGCTCGTAGACCTCGGTGCGCCGGGCGGACTCGACGTCGACGTCGATGTCGGGCAGCTGGTGGCGCAGCGGCGACAGGAAGCGCTCCATGAGCAGGCCGTAGCGGACCGGGTCGACGTCGCTGATGCCGAGCAGGTAGGTCACCAGCGAGCCGGCCCCGCTCCCCCGCGCCGCCACCCGCACGCCCATGCCCTTGATGAGGTCGACGACGTCGGCGACGGTGAGGAAGTAGGACGGGTAGCCCAGCCCGCGGATCACGCCGAGCTCGTCCTCGAGCCGGGCCAGGGTGCCGGCGTCGCGGGCCATCGCGCGCCGGCCGAAGCCGGCCTCGCAGCGCTCCCGGAGCACCGCGGCCGGCTCGCCGCCCCCGGTCTCCAGCTCGGGGAAGTGCACCTCGCCGATGCCGAGGTCGGCCCGTGGGTCGACGGCGCACCGGTCGGCTTCGTAGCGGGTGCGGGCGAGCAGCCCTCGGCCGTCGTCGCCGAGGCCGGCGGCGCGGGCGACCTGCTCGGCGACCAGGGCCATCTCCTTGCCGGACAGCAGCGCGGCCTCGGCGTTGCGGCGGTCGACGTGGCGCAGGTCGAGCGCGACCAGCCGGCGGGCGGCGTCGAGCACGTCGGCGGTCGGGGCGTCGGAGCGGTCGGCGTAGCGCACGACGTTGGTGAGCACGGCCGGCGCCCGCTCGGCCGAGGCCAGGCCGAGCATCCGGGCGGCCCGGCCGACGTCGCCGGGTCCGCGGTGGCAGACCACCTCGACGACGACCGAGCCGGCGCCGAGCACCTCGCGCCAGCGGGTCAGGTGGTCGCGGGCGACGTCGTCGCGGCGCGCGGCGACCGCGCGGCCCAGCTCGGAGCCGGGGCCGAGCAGCACCGCCAGCGCGCCGTCCTGGGCCGCGCCCCCGGCGTGCTCGGCGACCAGGTCGAGGGTGGTGACCGGCGCACCGCGCTCGCCGGCCAGGTGGGTGGCCGACACCAGCCGGCACAGCGCCGCCCAGCCGCGCCGGTCGCGGGCGAGCAGCACGACTCGTGGCAGCGGCGCGCCGGGCTGCTCGAGGAAGGCGCCGCCGCGGGCCGGCGAGGCGCGACCGGACCGGGCCCGCTCCCCGGGGACGGCCAGCGGGGCGACGGCCAGGTCGACGCCGAAGACCGGCCGCACCCCGGCCGCGCCGCAGGCCTTGGCGAACTTCACCACGCCGTAGGCGCCGTCGCGGTCGGTGAGCGCGAGGGTGTCCATGCCGTGGTCGGCGGCCCGCTGGACGAGGGCGGCCGGGTGGGACGCGCCGTGCCGCAGCGAGTAGCCGGAGGCGACGTGCAGGTGGACGAAGGGGTCGCTGGACACGGCAGTCAGCCGGACCGGAGCAGCAGCTGGTGCCCGGGGACGCCGAGCATCGGCTCGACGACGTCGAGGAAGGACTCGGCGTCGCGCACCAGGTCGTCGGCCTCGCGCTCGGTGACCGCCGACGGCAGCCCGGCCTCGGCGGCCGCCCGCTTGCGCGCACCGGCGGCGAAGAAGGCCGCCCACTCCCCCAGCTCGGGAGCGACGTCGGCGAGCAGCACCCAGGCGCTGGTCGGCCGGCTGCGGCGCCCGCCGGCCGGCCGGGCGCGGCAGGCCAGCACGGCGGCCGCGGCGCGCAGCGCGGCCAGGTGGGCGGTGGCGTAGCGCTCGGCCGGGGTCGTGGCGGTGCACGCCTCGACCAGGCCGCGGCGGGACAGGGCCAGCAGGGTGGAGGCCGGCAGGCCAGGAGCAGGAGCGACGGAAGTCATCGGGGCAGCCCTCTCAGTCCAGGACCCGGGCGAGCGACCAGCCGCCCGTGGTCGTGTGGAAGCACAGGTCGTAGACGCCGGTGCCGGCGGCGCGCCCGGCCCCGGCCTCGACGCGGAACCAGTCCTGCTCGCCGTCGTCGATCGAGGCGGGCCCGACGCCGGCGCCCGCGGCGTCGGCCGCAGGGGCGCCGGAGGACAGCGCCTGGACGGCGGCGCTGCGCCACCAGCCCCCGGCCTCGGTCCAGCGGGCCAGGACCTCCCGCACGACGTAGAGCCGGCCGCGCCACAGGAACTGCGCGGGCAGGTCGTCGTGCCGGGCCACCTCGACGGCGTCGGCGAGCAGACGGGACAACAGGTCCTCCTCCCTGGGACGGGCGGGCAGCGGGTGCTGCTCCGCGGGTGCCGGGGGAAGGCGGCGGGTCGGGCGGGCCGACCCGGGCGAGGCGCTTCCCCACGCTCCGCCCGGGTCGGCGGCCCGCCCGGCAGCCGTGGGAGGGTCGAGTCTCCGAGCCGCCGGGCGGAGTCCGCCCGCGACGGGTCCGCGAGGCCCCGCCGTCATGATCGATCGAACGCGTGTTCGAACGACAGGAACAGTAGACCCCGCCTCCGACAGGACCGTCAACCGTCGACCTGGGGTCGAGGGACGAACGGCGGGAGGAGATCGGCCGCCCGCGGCGAAAGCAGGGGCACGCCCGTCCCCGACCCGATCGGATCCTCCGTGCGCCGCTCCCTCGTCGCCCTCCTGCTCGTCGCCCTCGGCCTGGGCACCACCGCCTGGGCCGGCCCCTCGGTCCTGCTCAGCACCGCGCAGGAGCGGGACGGCGCCCGGGCCCACCTGACCAAGCAGATGCGCCCGCCCGTGCCGAGCCGGGGCGTGCCCGCCTCGACCGTCCGCGGCCAGAAGTGCCAGGACGGCCGGGCCGGCGCCTTCTCCTGCAAGGGCATCGACCTGCTGAGCTTCGTCCCGCTCGACGACTTCCGCGGCAGCGAGGAGCGCGCGGTCCTCGGCGGCGGCGTGAGCGACCTCTGGGGCTGGACCGACTCCGAGACCGGCGACGAGTACGTCATGGTCGGCAAGACCAACGGCACGGCGTTCTTCCGGATCACCGACCCGACCCGGCCGGTCTACCTCGGCGCGCTGCTCAACTCCTCACCGGCGCAGCTGATCTGGCACGACATCAAGGTCTACGCCGACCACGCGTTCATCGTCAGCGAGTCGGTCGGCCACGGCATGCGGGTCTTCGACCTCACCCGCCTGCGCGGCGTGACCGAGGCGCAGGACTGGACCGAGGACGTCAACTACCCGCTGGCCTTCTCGGCGCACAACATCGCGATCAACGAGGAGACCGGCTACGCGTACATCGTCGGCGGCAACAACGGCCTGGCCGCGCCGGACCAGTGCCTGTCCGGGCTGCACATGGTCGACATCAGCAACCCCAAGCTCCCCGTCCCGGCCGGCTGCCACCTGCGCGGCGAGGGCCCCGGCACCGCCGGCGGCCTGGTCGGCGCGAGCGGCGTGGCGAGCTACATCCACGACACGCAGTGCGTCGTCTACCGCGGTCCGGACACCGAGCACCAGGGCAAGGAGATCTGCCTCAACAGCAGCGAGACCCACATGTCGGTCGTGGACGTCACCGACAAGCTGCTGCCGGTGCAGATCGGCAAGGTGGAGTACCCCGATGTCGCCTACGCCCACCAGGGCTGGCTCACCGACGACCAGGCGACGTTCCTCATGGGCGACGAGCTCGACGAGGGCAGCACCGCCGACCGCACCCGGACCCTGATCTTCGACGTGAGCGACCTCGACGCCCCGACCTACACCGCCGCCCACGAGGGCGCGACGCCGGCGATCGACCACAACATGTACGTCCGGGACGGCCTGGTGTACCAGTCCAACTACGCGGCCGGACTGCGCGTGCTCGACACGAAGAGGGCGGCCGAGGGCCGGCTCGACGAGGTCGCCTTCTTCGACACCTTCCCCGAGCACGACGACCCCGAGTTCGTCGGGACGTGGAGCAACTACCCGTACTTCGCGTCCGGCACGATCGCTGTGAGCGGCATCGACGAGGGGCTGTTCCTGCTCCGCGCGCAGCCGCAGGTCCTGGCTGCGCACGCCACCCGTCGCTGAGCCGCCGCCCGTACGGCACGCTGGCGCCATGACACTCGGCTCGCAGGGCGTGCGCGTCCCGCGCGTGCGCCGGCGGCTGCGCTGGGGGCTGCAGCACGGCCTGGTCGGCGTGGCCGTCGCGCGCGCCGCCCGCACCGGCGACCTGCAGGCCCGCTCGGTCATCGACCCCGCCCACCGCGCCAACCCCTACCCGCTGTACGAGGAGGTCCGGGCGCGCGGGCCGCTCGTGCCCTGCAAGCTCGGCCACATCACCGCCACCCACGCGGTGGCCTCGGAGGTGCTGCGCAGCGACGACTTCCGCGCGGGCACCGACGCCGACGCGATGCCGCCGGTGCTGCAGCGGCTGGTGGCCTGGTCGCGGGACCCGCTGGCGCTCGGCCCGATCGACCCGCCATCACTGCTGGTCGTCGAGCCGCCGGACCACACGAGGTACCGCCGCCTGGTGTCACGGGTCTTCACCGCCCGCGCGGTCGAGGCGCTGCGCGCGCGGGTCCAGACCATTGCCGACGACCTGCTCGACGAGCTCGAGGGGCGCCGCGACGTCGACCTGGTGGAGGCGTACTGCAGCCGGCTCCCCGTCACGGTCATCACCGAGGTCCTCGGCGTGCGGCCCGAGGACCAGGACCGGGTGCTCGACTTCGGCCGCCGCGGTGCACCCAGCCTGGACGTCGGCCTGACCTGGGCGCAGTTCCGCGACGTCGACGACGCCGTGCGCGGCTTCTCGCACTGGCTCGGCGACCACCTCGCGCGGCTGCGCCGCGACCCGGGGCCGGACCTGCTCAGCCAGCTCGTGCTGCTCGAGGACGAGGGGCAGCGGCTCGACGAGACCGAGCTGCGGTCGGTCGCCGGGCTGGTCCTCGCCGCCGGCTTCGAGACCACCGTCAACCTGCTCGGGAGCGGCACCGTGCTGCTGCTCGAGCACCCCGAGCAGCGCGAGCGGCTGCGCGCGGACCCGTCGCTGTGGCCGACCGCGGTCGACGAGGTGCTGCGCTACGAGTCGCCGGTGCAGCTGACCGCCCGCTTCGCCAGCCGCGACACCGAGCTCGCCGGCCGGTCGCTGCGCCGCGGCGGCCTGGTCGTGACGATGCTCGGCGGCGCCAACCGCGACCCCGCGGTCTTCGCCGACCCGGCCCGCTTCGACGTCGGGCGGCCCAACGCCCGCGACCACCTGTCCTTCTCGGCCGGCCGGCACTTCTGCCTGGGCGCCTCGCTGGCCCGGCTCGAGGGCGAGGTCGGGCTGCGCTCGCTGTTCGAGCGCTTCCCGGACCTCGCGGCCGCCCCCGGCCGGCGCCGCACGACGACGCGCGTCCTGCGCGGCTGGGAGTCGCTGCCGGTGTCGACCGGCCGCGTGCCCGTCACCTGAGGCTCGTGTCCTCGACCTCCCACGCGTGGTCGAGCACGTGCCGGGCGAGGCGCCGCACGGCGTGCCCTACGCGTAGGGCGTGACCACCGGCCGCAGCGGCACGACCACGTTGGTGGCGTACTCGGTCAGGACGTTGCGCGGCGCCTCCATCGGCACGCTGAAGCGCCACTGCTGCCCGTCGACCTCCGTGAGAGGCACGCCCGTGAAGGCGTTGTCGCTGTCGTGCGTCGCTGCGAAGTGGATCCCGTGGCTGCCGTAGGCGCCCTGCTTGTCGGTGCAGCCGAGCTCCTCGTACGGCCGGCCGGCGAGCGCGGCGTAGCCGTCCTGCACGCGCGGGTCGGACGACGCCTCGCCGGGCCAGGGCCGGGCGACCGGGTCGTCGCCGGTGCCGTCGTCGAGGCAGGCGTCGTCGCGGTAGTACGGCACGGCCGTGGCGTTGGTCAGCGAGGTGGGGCCGACGAACTCGAACGCATAGACCAGCGAGCCGGCGCTGCCCCGGCCGGCCACCTGCTCGGGCCGGTCGACCGCGGTCGGCAGGTCGAAGGTCGGGTCGGCCACGTCGAGGAAGGCCGGGCCGACGCCGGGCAGCTCGTCGACCTGTCCGCTGTCGTCGTTCGCGCCGTCGATCGGGACGCCATCGGGGCGCAGCGCGTTGTAGTAGCGCTCCGCGACGCCCGCGTTGTAGTCCCAGGAGGTGTAGAGCCCGTCGGCCGGGATCGGGTGCACGCGCACCCGGTAGCGGTAGACGTCGGCGTCGCGGTAGTAGGTCTCGGTCTTGGTGACGTTGGTGCCGGAGTCGGCGCCCCACACCTCGCGGATCGCACGGACCGGACCGCTGCGCCACCCGAGCAGCGAGGCGTTGGCCTCCCAGTTGACCTGCTCGTCCTCGAAGCCGACCAGCGAGACGACCGAGTCCGGGCTCTGCTGGAACGCCCGGCCCTTCCAGCGGTCCACGAGGTCGGGCCCGTAGCGCGGCGCAGTCCGACCCGTACCCCTTCCGCGGCCGGGCTTCTCGCGCGCCGGCTGGGCGACCCGCAGCTCGCGCACCATCCAGCGACCGCTCGCCACGAGCTCGTACGTCGGGGTGCGGACGGTCATCCCGTCGCGCGGGAAGCGGTCCTGCGACTGCACGACGCGGCCGTCGGAGTAGCAGACCTCGCCCGGCAGGTTGGCGCCGTAGCCGGTGTTGCTGCTGCCCAGCTTCTCCGGGTCGTCGTCGGCGAAGGAGCCGCGGTCCAGCCACTGGTCGGCGTCGGGGTGCCGCACCATCTGCACCTCGGAGGAGGCCGCGGTGAACGAGGAGCCGCCCGGCGTGCGGAACAGGTAGAGGTAGCGCGTGCCGGCCGGGTCGAGCGGGTCGACCACCGCGACGGTCTGGCCGTCCGTCGCCCCCGCGGGCACGGGCGCACCGGGTGGTGCCTGCGGGCCGGCATCGCGTGCCTGCAAGGCGATCTCGTCGTCGTCGTCGAGGCCGGGGACCGGGTCGGCCTTGGCGCCGGTGTAGTCGGCGAACACCTCCCCCGCACCGGGCACGACGCCGGGGGTGGCGGCGGCCTCCTGCTCGCTGAGCGCGTAGCGGGCGGCGGTGCAGTCGCCGAAGACCTTCTTCCAGGCCTCCTCGCCGGCGGTGTGCGCGGTCGGGCCCCAGGCGTAGGTGAGCTCCTGGTCGACGCCGCTGTAGCGGGAGAAGGACGAGCGCCCGTTGGCCAGGAAGTGCGGGAAGCGCTCGTCCACCTGCACCGGCACCTCGCGCCAGCCTGCGCCGTCCCAGGTGTAGGCCGCGACCTCGTCGACGGGCACGCCCACGCGCGGGTCGGGAGGGACGACCAGGGTGCCGTGGTGGGCGCTGCGGACGTCGTCGCCGGGGGCGCCGTCCTCGGTGGTCGAGCCGCCCGGGTAGGGCGCGGCCACACCGGTCGCGGGCAGCCGGCTCCAGCCGGGCAGCTGCGCACCGGTGAGCACCACCGGGGCGACGTCGCGCTCGACCGGGAGCACCGCGTCGAGCGGACCGGCGGCGCCGGCCAGGCCCGCACCGGTCACGCCGGAGAGCAGGAGCAGGGCCAGGGTGGTGCTGCGGCGCGACGGCACGGCGGGGGCTCCAGATCTGCAGGGGGCGACGCCGGAGAGGTTCGACGCCGGCGCCGCGGGTCCTGCCTCAGCCCGGCAGGTCGTCCGGGTGGTCGTGCGGCTCCTGCGGGGCGCCGACGGCGGCCTCGCGGCCCGGCAGCGAGATCCGGTAGAGGCAGGCGTCGCAGTTCATCCGGATGTCGGTGGTGCGCGCCTCGTCGTAGCGCTCGAGCAGCAGCCCGGCCAGCGCGTCGGTCGCGCCGAGCGGTGCGGTGACGACGGCCTCGACGCCCTCGACCGCGCCGGCCTGGCGCTCGACCAGCCGCGGCAGGAAGCCGGGGCCGAGGAAGTAGCGGGCGACCGCCACCCGGGCGGCGCCCTGCGCGCGCAAGCGCTCGAGCGCCTCGGGCACCGTCGGGCGGGTGGTCGACGCGAAGGCGACGTCCACCGACGGCCAGCCGCGCCCCTCGAACAGCAGCCGGGCGGTGGCGGCCACCTGGGCGTTGGCGTCGGGGTCGAGCGCTCCCCCGGCGACCAGCAGCACGGGGTCGGAGTCGCGCGCGCCCGCCTCGGCCAGCCGCAGCGCGAGCCCCTCGACGAGCACCGGGTGCGGGCCGAGCGGACGGCCGTAGCGCAGCCGCAGGCCGGGGTGCGCCGCGCGGCCGGCCTGGACCGACGCGGCGACGTCGGTCTTGCTGTGCGAGGCCGGGGTCAGCAGCAGCGGCAGCAGCACGACGTCGTCGACGCCGTCGGCCACCAGCGCCGCCAGCGCGGCCCGCACGGACGGCGAGGCGTTGTCGACGTAGGCGTCGGTGGTGCGCAGCCCGGGCCGTAGCCGCTCAGCGCGGGCCAGCAGCTCACGCACCCCGGCCTGGGAGTCGGGGTCCTTGGAGCCGTGCGCGACGGCGAGCAGCACGCTCATGGGCGCATCTCCGCGACGACCTCGCCGACGACGACGACCGCCGGGTTGGTGACGCCGACCGTGTCGGCGCGGGCCCCGGCGAGCGTGGTCACGACGGTGCGCTGCGTCGGCAGGCTGGCGTCCTGCACGACGGCGAGCGGGGTGTCGCCGCTGCGGCCGCCGGCCAGCAGCGCGTCGCAGACCGCGGGCAGCCGGCCGACGGCCATGAGCAGCACGAGCGTGCCGCCGAGCCGGGCGAGCGCGTCCCAGTCCACGGTGGAGGCCGGGTCGCCGGGCGGGACGTGCGCGCTCACGACCGAGACCGACTGGGTCACCCCGCGGGCGGTCACCGGGATGCCGGCGCTGGTCGGACCGGCCAGCGCGCTGGAGATTCCGGGAACGACTTCGACGGCGACACCCGCGGCGGCGCACGCCGCCATCTCCTCGATGCCGCGGGCGAAGACGTGCACGTCGCCGCCCTTGAGCCGGACGACGCGCTTGCCCTCGCGGGCCTTCGCGACCAGGAGCGCCTCGATGTCGCGCTGCGCCCACGAGTGGGCGCCGGGGGCCTTGCCCACCTCGACCAGCTCGACCCCCTCGGCCAGCGCGACCTGCGGCGCGAGGCGGTCGCGCACGACGACGTCGGCGCCAGCGAGCAGCCGCCGCGCTCGCACGGTCAGCAGGTCGGGGTCGCCCGGTCCCCCTCCGACGATGGCCACGGAGCCGGTGCCGGGGCGGGACCGGCGCAGCGGCAGCTCGCCGGTGTCGAGGGCGAGCGCGAGCGCGTCGCGCAGCGCCACCGACCGGCGCGGGTCGCGTCCCGCGGTCACCGACACCACGACGTCGTCGGCGCGCGCGACTGCCGGCACCCACGCCGCCGACCGCGAGGCGTCGTCCGCGCGCACGCACCACGTCTGCTGCGCCTCGCACACGGCCGCGACCTGGTCGTCGACCACGCCGGTCGCGGCCACGACGAGCCAGGCGCCCGCGACGTCGGCGGGCGCGAAGGCGCGGCGCTGCACCGCGACGGCGGGGAAGCCGTCGGCCGTCTCGAGCGCGACGACCTCGACCGCCGCCCCGGCGTCCTGCAGCGCGCGCACCCGCCGCGCCGCGACCGGGCCGCCGCCGACGACGAGCACCCGTCGACCCGCGAGGTCGAGGTGCAGCGGGAAGGGCGTCACGCGCCCAGTGTCGGGGTCAGCCCGTCACCTCGCGCAGCTCCCCGGACGTGACGTCGTACACGAACCCGCGCACCGATCTCGAGCAATCCGTCGGTGCCGCTCATGCGGTGCTCCTGGGGTCGGGGGCGGAGTCGTACGAGGGGGTCAGCGGGTGGCGAGCAGCAACCCGCGGCGGCGCAGCACGCGGCGCTCGAGCGGGGCGAACAGCAGCAGCTCGACGGCGATCCCGACGACGAGGATGCCGAGGATGCCGGCGAAGACGAGCGACATGTCCTGCAGGAAGCGGCCCTCCTCGAGCAGCTGGCCGAGTCCGGTGCCGAGCTCGGGCGACTTCACGATGAGCTCGGCGGCCATGAGCGAGCGCCACGAGAACGCCCAGCCCTGGCGCAGCCCGCCGACGTAGCCGGGCAGCGCCGCGGGCAGCAGCACGAAGCGCGCGGTGTCCCAGCCCCGAGCGCCGAGCACCCGTCCGACGCGGCTGTAGAGCGGCGGCACCTGGTCGATGCCGGACACCATCCCGTTGGCGATCGACGGGACCGCACCGAGCAGGATCACGGCGTAGATCGCGGCGTTGCCGATGCCGAAGAAGATGATCGCCGCGGGCACCCAGGCGACCGACGGCAGCGACTGCAGGCCGCTGACGAGCGGGCCGATCCCCCGGCGCACGGGGCGGACCCGGGCGATGAGCAGCCCCAGCGGGGTGCCGATGGCGAGCGCGACGAGGAAGCCGAGCCCGCCGCGCGACAGGCTCACGCCCATCGCCTCGAGCAGGGTCCCGTCGCGCAGCTGGTCGACCAGGCGCAGCCCGACGTCGGCCGGCGAGGGCAGCGCGTAGGTCGGTTTGACGCCCGCTCGGTAGGCCATCTCCCAGACGCCGAGCAGCAGGGCGACGGCGACGACCGGCGGCCAGGCCGCCGACAGCAGCCGTCGGCCGCGGTCCTTGCGCTCCTCGGGGCCGGCCTCGAGCGCGTCGAGCCCGGCCTCGAGGCTCGCGAGGTCGTCGTCGCGCACGGTGGCGCTGCTCATGCGCGCGCTGCTCATGCGGCAGTCCCGTGCCGGCGGATCTCGTCGCGCAGGTCGGCGGTGATCTCGACCGAGAGCCGGGCCACCTCGGGCGACTCGATCCGGCGCGGGTGGTCGATGCCGACGGCGTACTCCTTGGCCACCCGGCCGGGGCGGGAGGAGAGCAGGACCACCCGGTCGCCGAGCCGCACCGCCTCGCGCACGTTGTGCGTGACGAACAGCACGGTGAGCGCCTGCGACTGGCGGATCCGCACGAGCTCCTCGTGCAGCACGTCGCGGGTGATGGCGTCGAGCGCGGCGAAGGGCTCGTCCATGAGCAGGACGTGGCTGTCCTGCGCCAGCGCGCGGGCCATCGCCACGCGCTGCCGCATCCCGCCGGACAGCTCGTGCGGACGCTTGTCGACGGCGTCCTGCAGCCGGACCAGGCCGAGCAGGTCGCGGGCCCGCTCGCGCCGCTCCTTCTTGCCACTCCCGCGCAGGCGCAGCGCGAGCTCGACGTTCTGGGCCGCGGTGAGCCAGGGGAACAGCGCGGGCTCCTGGAACATCAGCGCCGCGCGCCCGCCCGGCACCTCGACCGTGCCCGAGCTCGGGACGTCGAGGTCGGCGACGAGGTTGAGCAGCGTCGACTTCCCGCAGCCCGAAGCCCCGAGCAGGCAGACGAACTCGCCCGGCGCGACGTCGAGGCTGATGTCGTCGAGGACGAGCGGCCCAGCACCGAAGCGCTTGCTCGCGCCGGCGATGCGCACCGCCGGACCGGCGGCGCGCACGACGTCGGGTGCGGCCAGGTCGGAGGAGGTCAGGGTCATGGCTCAGCCCTTCGAGGCGATCGCGTCGGCGCCCAGCCCGGCGTCCTCGACGTCGCGGCCGAGGACCTTCCGGAGCAGGCTGAGGTCGTAGATGCCGGTGAGGTCCGCGTCGTCCACGAGCCCTGTGGCGACGGCGTTCTCGGCGCTGCGGCGCAGCGAGGAGGCCACCGGGTCCTCGGTCAGCTCGATCGCCGCGAGGGCCCGGTCGATGGTCGCGGGGGCGAGCGCCTTGCCGGTGAGCTCCTCGAGCTGGTCGTTGACGACCTGCTTGGCCCGCTCCGGGTCCTCGGTGATCTGGCGTTGGGCCTCGACCTGGCCGCGCAGCAGCGCCTCGACCGTCTGCGGGTGCTCGCGCAGGAACTCGGTGCGGACCACCAGGTGGGTGGTGACGAAGCGGCCGCCGGGCCACAGGTCCTTCTCGTCGACGAGCACCCGGCCGCCGCCCTCGAGCACCAGCCGCGAGGCCCACGGCTCGGGGACCCAGGCGCCGGCGATCCGCCCGGCCTGGAACTCGCTGAGGGTCGCGCTGCTCTCCTGCGCGCGGATGACGACGTCGCCGCCGCCGTCGGGGTCGACCCGGAAGCCCTGATCGGCCAACCAGGTGCGCAGCGCGATGTCCTGCGTGCCGCCGGTCTGCGGGCTCGCGAGCTTCTCGCCGCGCAGCTGCTCGGGCGAGGTGATGTCGTCGCGGACGACGAGTGAGGCGCCGCCGGAGGTGGCGCCGGCGACGATCCGCAGCGCCTCCCCCCGGCTCTTGACGAAGCCGTTCACGGCGGGGTTCGGGCCGAGGTAGGCCGCGTCGAGGCTGCCGGCGAACAGCGCCTCGACGGCCGCCGGCCCGGCGCCGAAGACCTGCGTGGTGAGGGCGGTGGCGCCGAGCTCCTCGGCGAAGGTGCCGGTGCCCACGCCGTAGACGGCGCCGGCGTGGGTGACGTTGGCGAAGTAGCCCAGCCGCAGCTCGGCGGCGGGTCGGGCATCGGCGCTGGCCACGACGGGCAGCGCGGCGACGGAGGCGTCGGTGGTGGCGCACGCGGACGTCGCCAGCAGGGCGGACAGGACGAGCAGGGCGGAACGGACGAGCGTCACGGGGAGGCCCTTCAGGGGCGGACGGGCGTGCCTAGGAGAGCGGGACGAGCTCTCCCAGACATCGCGTCCCGGGCCGGCACGAGTCGACGCACCAGCCCACCCACGGCGTCCGCGACCACCCGCTGCGCGTGGCGCTCGTGCGCGCCTGCAGTTCGGGGGTCATCCGTACATCCTGGTGTTGTCGACCGGATCAGTCAACATTGCGGCCGGTGTGATCTGCTCCACGGCGTGCAGATCTCCGCCCGCGCCGACTACGCCCTGCGCGCGCTGTGCGTGCTCGCGACCGCGGAGCAGGACGTCGTCGTCAAGGCGGCGCAGATCGCGGAGGCGCAGGCCATCCCGCGGACCTTCCTCGACCAGATCCTCACCGATCTGCGCCGGGCGGGCATGGTCGACAGCCGGCGGGGTCCCGACGGCGGCCACAAGCTCGCCCGCCCGCCGTACGCCATCACGGTCGCGGACGTGGTGCGGGTGGTGGACGGCCCGCTCGCGCTGGTGCACGGTGGCCGCCCGGAGGCGATGCTCTACAGCGGGCCGGCCGAGCACCTGCGCGACGTGTGGGTCGCTGTGCGGGCCGCCCTGCGTCAGGTGCTGGAGCGCACCTCGCTCGAGCAGATCGTGGAGGGACGACTGCCGCCGCAGGTCACCTCGCTGTCCGAGGACCCGCGCTCCTGGACCTCGGTCTGGCCGCCGCCCGTCGGCTGACGGCCTCACGCCGACGACCTCACGCCCTGGACACCATCCCGGCCCCGAGCGTCGCCCCGGTGACCTCGTCCACGACGAGGAATGCCCCGGTCGTGCGGTCGTCGGCGTACGCGTCAACAGCGAGCGGTGCGGCCGTGCGCAGCGACACTCGGCCCAGGTCGTTCAGGCCGAGCGCGTCGACCGGCTCGCGCTCCAGGGTGGTCACGTCGAGCCGGTCGTGCAGTCCGGTGACCATCGCCTTGACGGTGCGGGTGGTGTGCTTGACGAGCACCCTTGCGCCGGCGCGCAGCGGCGCGTCGGCCATCCAGCACACCGTCGCCTCCAGCGTCGAGACGACCTGCGGCGGCTCGGCGGCCGAGCAGATCGCGTCGCCGCGGCTGACGTCGAGCTCGTCGGCCAGCCGGACGGTCACGGCCTGCCGGGCCACCGCCTGCTCCAGCTCGCCGTCGGCAGTGTCGATCCCGGCGACCGTGGTCGTACGACCGGAGGGCAGCACGACGACCTCGTCACCGACGCGCAGCGTGCCGCTCGCGACGGTCCCGGCGTAGCCGCGGTAGTCGGGCCGCTCGGTCGACATCGGGCGGATGACGTACTGCACCGGGAAGCGCGCCGGGCGGGCCTCGCCGTGGTCGCGCGCGACGCTGACCTGCTCGAGGTGCTCGAGCAGCGCAGGCCCGTCGTACCAGTGCATCTCGTCGCTGCGGTGGACGACGTTGTCCCCCTGCAGCGCGGCCATCGGGATCGCCGCGACGTCGGTCAGACCAACCGATCGGGCGACGTCGGCGAAGTCGGTGACGATCGCGTCGTAGACCGCCTCGTCGAACTCGACCAGGTCCATCTTGTTCACCGCGAGCACGACGTGCGGCACGCCCAGCAGCCCGGACAGCGCCGCGTGCCGGCGGGTCTGCTCGATCACGCCCTTGCGCGCGTCGACGAGGACGAGCGCCAGATCGGCGGTCGAGGCCCCCGTGACCATGTTGCGCGTGTACTGCACGTGGCCCGGGGTGTCGGCGACGATGAACGACCGCACAGGCGTGGAGAAGTAGCGGTAGGCGACGTCGATGGTGATGCCCTGCTCGCGCTCGGCCCGCAGGCCGTCGGTGAGCAGCGCGAGGTTGGTGTAGTCGTCGCCGCGGTCGGAGCTGGTGCGCTCGACGGACTCCAGCTGGTCCTGGAAGACCGACTTGCTGTCGTAGAGCAGCCGACCGATGAGGGTCGACTTGCCGTCGTCGACGGAGCCGGCCGTGGCGAAGCGCAGGAGGTCGTGGGCCACTAGAAGTACCCCTCCTTCTTGCGGTCCTCCATGGCGGCCTCGCTGGCGCGGTCGTCGGCGCGGGTGGCGCCCCGCTCGGTGAGCCGGGTGACCGAGACCTCCTCGACGACCTCCTCCGGCGTGCGGGCCGGGGAGGCGACGGCGCCGGTGCAGGAGGCGTCGCCGACGGTGCGGTAGCGCACGACGCGCGTGCTGACGTCCTCGCCGTCGCGGGGCAGCGAGTGCGGCGTGACGCCGAGCAGCATGCCGTCACGCTCGAAGACCTCGCGCTCGTGCGCGTAGTAGATCGACGGGACCTCGATGCGCTCCCGGGCGATGTACTGCCAGATGTCGAGCTCGGTCCAGTTCGAGAGCGGGAAGACGCGGATGTGCTCCCCCGGCGCGTGCCGGCCGTTGTAGAGGTTCCAGAGCTCGGGCCGCTGGTTCTTGGGGTCCCACTGGCCGAAGGCGTCGCGGAAGGAGAAGAAGCGCTCCTTGGCGCGGGCCTTCTCCTCGTCGCGCCGGGCGCCGCCGAAGACCGCGTCGTAGCGGCCCTCCTCGATCGCGCGCAGCAGCGTCGTCGTCTGCAGCGGGTTGCGCAGACCGCCCGGCACCTCGCGCACCCGGCCGGCGTCGATGTCGTCCTGCACCTTCGCGACGACCAGGCGGGCGCCGAGCTCCCCGGCCCGGCGGTCGCGGAAGGCGAGCACCTCGTCGAAGTTGTGGCCGGTGTCGACGTGCACGAGCGGGAACGGGATGCGCGCCGGCCAGAACGCCTTCTGCGCCAGGTGCAGCATCACGATCGAGTCCTTGCCGCCGCTGAACAGCAGCGCCGGGCGCTCGAACTCCGCTGCCACCTCGCGCATCACGTGCACGCCCTCGGCCTCGAGCAGGTCGAGCTGCGAGAGCCCCGTCGCGGTGGTCATGCCAGACCCCTCTCCCGCAGCAGCGCCACGAGCTGGTCGACCGACTGCTCGAGCGTCTGCTCGTGCGTCGGGATGCGGGCATCGGGGGCGACCGGCGGCTCGTACGGCGCGTCGACGCCGGTCAGGCCGGACAGCTCGCCCGCGCGCTGCTTCGCGTACAGGCCCTTGACGTCGCGCTCGCTGCACACCTCGACGGGGGTGGCGACGTGCACCTCGAGGAAGCCGGTGCCGCGGTCCGCGTGCAGCCCGCGGACGTCGTCGCGAGTGCGGGCGAACGGGCTGATGACGCTGGCCAGCACGAGCACGCCGTGCTTGGCCAAGGTCGCGGCGACCCAGCCGATGCGCAGCACGTTGGTGTCGCGGTCCTCCCGGCTGAAGCCCAGGCCCTTGGAGAGGAACTCGCGCACCTCGTCGCCGTCGAGCAGCTCGACCCCCTGCACGCCGTCGGCGCGCAGCCGCGCGGCGACGCCCGCGGCGAGGGTGGTCTTGCCGGCGCTCGGCAGGCCGGTCAGCCAGACCGTGGCGGTCATGCGGGGCTCCTCCTGGCAGGGGCGCGCAGCAGCGGATGACGGGCGCGGGGCCCGGTCGGCAGGACGCCCGGCGCGGGCGTCCCGGTCGGGCGGAGGAGGCGCGCTCAGCAGCGCGGGGTCGCTCGCCCGGTCAGGAGCGGCGACAGGCGGCGCTCGACACGCGCTGCAGGTCGACGTGCAGCCGCGCGACGAGGAACGAGCCGGTCATGGCGTCAAGGGTGCCACAGCCGCTGGTCGAGGGGTCGTCCGCGAGAGCCTGTGCCACTCTTGACGGATGGCAGTCCTCTCCTCGCTGCCGCTGCTGACCTCGCGCAGGCACGTCGACCTGCAGCGCACCAGCAGCGCCACCTGTCGACCGGTCTAGCCCCGGTCCCGCGCGCCTGACGCGCACCCCTCCCCGCCAGCACAGGAGACCTCCATGCCCGCCGTCCGCGGCCAGGGTCAGTGGGCGCTCGGCTACCGCGAGCCGCTCAACGTCAACGAGCAGTCCAAGAAGGACAGCAACCCGCTCACCGTCAAGCAGCGCATCCTCGACACCTACGCCAAGGGCGGCTTCGACTCCATCGACGGCGGCGACCTGCGGGGCCGCTTCCGCTGGTACGGCCTCTACACCCAGCGCGCGCAGGGCATCCCGGGCGGCAAGACCGCCGTGCTGGAGCCCGAGGAGCTCGAGGCGCCGTACTTCATGCTGCGGATCCGCATCGACAGCGGCCGGCTCACCAACGAGCAGCTGCGCACGATCGGCGAGATCAGCACCGAGTACGGCCGCGACGTGGCCGACATCACCGACCGGCAGAACGTGCAGCTGCACTGGATCCGGATCGAGGACGTGCCAGCGATCTGGGAGCGGCTCGACGCGGTCGGACTCGACACCACCGAGGCGTGCGGCGACTGCCCGCGCGTCATCGTCGGCTGCCCCCTCGCCGGTGTCGACGGCGCCGAGGTGCTCGACGCCTCCGGCGTGCTGCAGGAGGTGCGCGACCGCTACATCGGCGACCCGGCCTTCTCCAACCTGCCGCGCAAGTTCAAGACCTCCATCTCGGGCTGCTCGGTGCACTGCACCAACCACGAGATCAACGACGTCGCCTTCGTCGGCGTCCGGCTGCCTGACGGGACGGTCGGCTACGACCTGTGGGTCGGCGGCGGGCTGTCCACCAACCCCAAGCTCGCGGTGCGGCTCGGCGTCTTCGTCGAGCCCGCGCGCGTCGCCGAGGTGTGGGCGGGCGTCACGTCGGTCTTCCGCGACTACGGCTACCGCCGGTCGCGCATGCACGCCCGGCTGAAGTTCCTCATGGCCGACTGGGGTCCCGAGCGCTTCCGCAAGGTCCTGGAGGAGGAGTACCTCACCGCTCCGCTGCCGGACGGCCCCGCGCCGGAGAACCCGGCGTCGCACGAGCGGGACCACGTCGGTGTCCAGAAGCAGAGCGACGGCCGCAACTACGTCGGCGCCGTGCCGCGCGCCGGCCGCACCAGCGGGCTGCAGCTGCAGCGGCTGGCCGAGCTCGCAGCGCTGCACGGCGACGGGGCGGTGTCGACGACCGCGTCACAGGGCCTGGTCGTGCTCAACGTCCCGGACGAGCAGGTCGAGCCGCTGGTCGCCTCGCTCGAGGCCGAGGACCTGCGCGTGCACCCCTCGCGCTTCCGCCGCGGGATGCTCGCCTGCACCGGCCTGGAGTTCTGCAAGCTGGCCATCGTCGAGACCAAGGCCCGCTCGGTCGACCTCTACGACGAGCTCGAGAAGCGGCTGCCGGAGTTCGACGAGCCGCTGACCATCAACGTCAACGGCTGCCCCAACTCCTGCGCGCGCTTCCAGACCGGCGACATCGGCCTCAAGGGCTCGATCGTCGACGGCGAGGAGGGCTTCCAGGTGCACCTGGGCGGCAGCATGGGCGAGGACGCCGGCTTCGGCCGCAAGTCGCGCGGGCTCAAGGTCACCGCCGACGGCGCGGCCGACTACGTCGAGCGGCTGCTGCGCTCCTACCTCGAGCACCGCGAGGACGGCGAGCGCTTCGCCCACTGGGCCCGGCGGGCGGACGAGGCCCTGCTGAAGTGAGCGAGCGCGCGGCACCGATGTACTGCCCGTACTGCGGCGAGGACGTGATCCGCCCGTGGGGCGACGACCCCGACAAGGGGCACGCCGACTGGCGCTGCGAGGCGTGCCTGCGCGCGTTCACGGTCCGCTACAAGGGGCTGACGGGCACCGGCGACGAGTGACTCAGACGTGCAGGCCGCACTCGGTCTTGCTCGTCCCGGCCCAACGACCGCTGCGCCGGTCCTCGCCCGGCGCGACCCGGCGGGTGCACGGCGCGCAGCCGATCGACGGGTAGCCGTCGAAGGCCAGCGGGTTGATGAGGACGCCGTGCTCGGCGACGTAGGCGTCGACGTCGGCGGCGGTCCACGCGGCGATCGGGTTCACCTTCACCATCGCCCGCTTGGCGTCCCACTCGACGACGCCGATGTCGCGGCGGGTGGCCGCCTCGTCGCGCCGGATGCCCGAGGCCCACGCGTCGTACGGCTCGAGGCCGCGCGCCAGCGGCTCGACCTTGCGCACGGCGCAGCAGGCGTTGGGGTCGCGCTCGTACAGCCGCTCGCCGTGCTGGGCGTCCTGCTCGGCGACGGTCAGCAGCGGCAGCATCGTGCGCACGTTCACGTCGTAGACCTGCGCGACGGCGTCGCGGGTGCCGATCGTCTCGGCGAAGTGGTAGCCGGTGTCGAGGAAGAGCACGTCGACGCCGGAGGCGACGCTCGAAGCCAGGTGGGCGAGCAGCCCGTCGCCCATCGAGGAGGCGA
>Ga0136633_1000771_pt1 | contig 24216 bp, 26 predicted proteins | sample AntDrymeUQ832206_2_FD_105494 | JGI IMG/M metagenome (GOLD analysis project Ga0136633, IMG submission 105494) | Polar desert sand microbial communities from Dry Valleys, Antarctica - metaG UQ83 (22.06) | ecosystem: Environmental > Terrestrial > Soil > Desert | place: Antarctica: Dry Valley...
GCTGAACGGGATCTTCACGCAAAGCTCCTCAGGACAACGAGTCCCAGAACGACTCGAGGATCGGTACGGCGGTCCGCGGGGCTTGGTACGGCCAGAAGTGCGTCGCGCCCTCCAGGATCTCGAACCGCGCACCCAGAGCAGCAGCGACTTCCCGCGCCATCTGCTCGTTCCCGAACACGTCCTCGCTGGGATGCAGGACGAGCCCGGGCGCTGACGTCGGCGTCCACGGTCCCCAGTCCGCGTGCGGGTTGGGCAGGGCCGATCGGTAGAGCCCGAGGATGCTCTGCCCCATGACCGGGTCGCCGGCCTCCGCCATCTCCAGCGCTCCCGCGGCCGGGACGCCCAGCGCCTCGAACAACGCAGCCCGGTCCGCTATCGGCATGGTGTTCTGACTCTCGACGAAAGCCTCGCCCTCATCCGGGGTCTGGAACAGCTTGCCGATGTCATGCCACTCGTAGTCAGGGTGCGCGATGTTGCCGATGTCGGCGACCCACGAGCGGACGACGTCGCCGTGCGTGGTGGCGATGCGGTAGGTGAGACCGCCACCCCAGTCATGACCAACGAGGTCGATCGGTCCGTCGATCTTCTGCAGCTCGGAGAGCAGCCACGCGGCGTAGTCGTCCTTGCTGCCCCCGAACCCCTCGGGGCGGGGACAGCCGAACCCCGGCAGCGACAACGCCACCGACTCACGGTCGATGGCGCCGCGTAGCTCGTTCCAGATGGCTGCGGTCTCGGGTACGCCGTGCACGAAGACGATCACGTGGTCAACCTGTCACAGGCGGCGTGGGGACGTAAGGCACGATGCGGAGCATGACCAACCCCGCCGTGCCCGACGTATCCGCCACCTTGCCCAGCGGAGCCCTGATGCCACTGCTCGGCTTCGGCACCTGGCAGATCACCGGGCCCGACGCTGTCCGCGCCACCGCCGCTGCACTGCAGTCCGGTTACCGGCACATCGACACCGCGACCATCTACGGCAACGAGCGAGAAGTCGGCGAGGCCTTGGCGCAGAGCGGCGTACCCCGGTCGGACGTCTTCGTGACGACCAAGCTCCCTGCTGACCGAGCCGGCAGCGAGCTCGACACCATGAAGGAGAGCCTCGACCTGTTGGGCGTGGACCAGGTCGACCTGTGGCTGATCCACTGGCCGCCGCCGGCAGAACAGGGCGTGGACGTGTGGCAGGCCGTGACACAGGCCAAGGAACAGGGCCTGGCCCGCGACGTCGGCGTCAGCAACTACAGCCTCGATCAGATCGACGAGCTCACCAAAGCGACCGGCGTGACCCCCGCTGTCAACCAGATCCGCTGGAGCCCGCTGCTCTTCGACCGCGCCCAGCTGGCCGGGCATCGGGAGCGCGGTGTCGTCCTGGAGGGCTACAGCGCCTTGCGCGGTGGAACCCTTGAGCACCCTGTCATCGCGGGCATCGCCGAGAGCACGGGGCGCACGCCCGCGCAGGTGATCCTGCAGTGGCACCTGCAGCACGAAACGGTGGCCATCCCCAAGTCGACGAACGAGGAGCGGATCGCCTCCAACGCAGACCTGGCCGGCTTCGAGCTCTCGGCCGACGACATGGGCGCCCTCGACGCGCTGGGCGTCGCCTGACGACCCACGTTGACGTGACACCGCGCTAGCGTTGGCACATGCAAGCCGCCGGGACTGGCGCGCGAGCGGGCTGCCAGGCGCGAGGCGGAAACCATCGCCGAGGACGCGCTCAGCGCCCGATACGAGACGATCATTGACCTGGCGGCGTCGCGCGCCGTCCTCGACGAGACGCCCGACTTCGTGGCGATCACCGACGCGACCGGCCACGCGTCGTACGTCAACCGTGCCCTGCGCGAGCTGCTGGGGCTGCACGTGGAGGAAGCCGACCAGGTCACGCTGAAGGCGCTCCTGACCAGCCAGTCCTACGAACGCTTCGGCGAGGAGGCGATGCCGGCCGTGCAGGCCAAGGGCGTTTGGCGTGGAGAGCTCGCCCTGATCCGGCGCGACGGCAGCGCAGGCTGTTCTTCGACCGTCTCGACATGGGCCTCGCGAGGGCGGCGCGCACCCAGCAGTTGCTCGGGGTCCTGTTCATCGACGTAGACGGGTTCAAGGGGATCAACGACACGCTGGGCCACGAGGCCGGCGACCGGGTGCTCGTCACCGTTCGCGACCGACTGTCCCAGTGCATGCGAGCCAGCGACACATTGGCTCGACTCGGCGGTGATGAGTTCATCGTCCTGTGCGAGAGCCTGGGCGACGAGCGGTACGCCTTGGAGATCGCTGAGCGCCTCCTTACCGCGACGGCCGAACCGATCAGTGTCGCGGGCACGGTCGTCGCGATCAGCGTGAGCATCGGTATCGCCATTGCGTCGGGCACGGGCGCGGGAGCCGAAGAGCTCGTGCGCGCGGCCGACACCGTCATGTACGAAGCGAAGAAAGCGGGCAAGGGAACGAGCCGTCTCAGGTCCCTGCATGGCCAGACTGGCGGATCTCCGTAGCGAGGACCGCCACCTGCGTACGCCGCTGAAGCCCCAGCTTGGCCAGCACGTTGCTGACGTAGTTCTTGACGGTCTTCTCAGCGAGAAACATGCGCTCGCCGATCTCGCGGTTGGTCAGACCTTCACCGATGAGCTCGAGAATGCGGTGCTCCTGCTCGGTGAGCGCAGCGAGTGGGTCGCGCTTGGGTTCTCGCATCCGCTGCATGACTGCTGCGGTGGATCGCGGGTCGAGCAGCGAGCCACCGGCTGCGACGGTGCGCACGGCACCGACCAGGTCGGCGCCCTTGATCTGCTTGAGCACGTAGCCGGCGGCGCCCGCAAGGATGGCACCCAAAAGCGCATCGTCATCGGCGAAGGACGTAAGCATCAGGCAGGCCAGTTCGGGCCGGTCGGAGCGAAGCTGTCGGCATACCGAAACGCCGTCGCCGTCGGGCAACCTCACGTCGAGGACCGCGACATGTGGCTGCGTCGCAGGCACGCGGACCAGGGCCTCCGCTGCCGTACCCGCCTCACCGACGACCTCGATGTCGGACTCGATCTCGAGCATTTCGCGCACACCTCGGCGCACGATCTCGTGGTCGTCCAGCAGGAACACGCGGATCGGCGGGGCAGCCACGAAGGACACGACGCTCACGAGCGTCACCTTGCCACGGTGGCGAGCAGATCCTCGACTTCCCGACGCGGGGTGGCGCCCGTGTGCGATGCGTAGCCGAGACGCAGGACCAGCTGCGGCAGCCCGACCAGTCCCAGAGCGGCCCGAAGGCCGAGCCGGTGCGCCAACGCGTCCGTGACCTGACCAAGCGGCTGGGCCTGCACGCCGTGATCGGCAGCCCGCAGGAGCAGGGCGGCCAGCGCCTGACCTGCCTGCAACCACGACCTCGGGTCATCGTCGGCGGTGGACAGGATCAGGACAGCCGGGTGATCCGCAAGCGGCGTAGAGCCGTCGATGCCAGGCTCATGCGACAGGGTGAAATCTCTCTGGCGCAGGGACGATCCAGGGGCCGGCTCGAGTGCGGCCGCTGGGATGCCGTCGCCCTGGCTGTCGTCCGCGTGCACCCACTTCCTCAACTCGTCGCGGTAAGCACCGTCCTGCTGCTCCTCAGCGTCGGCCCGCGAGAGCATCACTTCGAGCTCGATGAGGTCATCCCGGGTGGAGATCTCGTACAGGAGCGCACCTTCGGCCTCGCTGTCCAGTCGCAGCCGATCGACCAGCGCAGGCGACACCACCCGGATGCCGAAGGCACCGCGGTGGGTGTGCCGGAGCAGGATCGCACTCGCCAGGCGGATCTCGTCCTCGGTAGGCGCCGCGCCTTGGAGCACCGTCAGGTCAGCCAGCCGATCCGGGGCGGACGCGTCCGGAAGCAGCTGTACGGCGACGTCCAGGCCGAGTGCCCGAGCGGCCAGTCGGGCATGGAAGATCGCTGCGCCACAGGACAGATGCAGCTGGCGCCCGTCCCTGTCGAGGACCTGCAACCTGCGGGTGTCGTCGGCGTGCAGTTCGAGACCATCCGGCCGAAGCACGAAGCGCCAGGGCTGGGTGTTGTGCACGCTCGGCGCGAGCCCAGCGGCCTGTACCACGTGCCGGAGCTGCTCACTCGAAGCGAAAGACGTCATGTAATGAGCGTCGCTGAGCTGGCGGACGGAGCACAGGGTCGAAAGTCCCTTGATCTCCGCATCTCCACCCTGCGTTCGGGCGCCTGGTGACAGGGTGACGGCATGGACACCCAGCCGGGCGCTGCCTCAGCCGCACCCGGCGGACGGCCGCAGCTCGAGCTGGATGATCTTCTGCTCGAGCTGCAGAGCCGATTGGCCTCGGTTGCCGGCGCCCGGGATCGTGTCCGCAGCCTGCTCGACGCTGTCCTCGCTGTGGGGAGCGACCTGGATCTTCAAACCGTGCTCCGCCGGATCGCCGAAGCCGCCGCGACGCTCGTGGATGCGTCGTACGGCGCGCTGGGCGTCATCAGCGAGGATGGACGGGGACTTGCGCAGTTCCTCGTCGTCGGAGTGGACGATGACATGCTCGCCGCCATCGGCGAACTGCCAGCCGGGCACGGCGTGCTGGGGCAGCTGATCCGCGATCCCCATCCCCTACGCCTGGACAACTTGGCGGACCACCCGGAATCCTTTGGCTTCCCGCCCGGCCACCCCCCGATGCACACCTTTCTCGGGGTCCCGATCCGGGTCCGCGACATCGTCTTCGGCAACCTCTACCTCACGGAGAAGCGAGGGGGATCGTCCTTCGACGAGGAGGACGAAGCCGTCGTACTGGCCCTGGCCGCAGCAGCCGGCGTAGCCATCCAGAACGCCCGTCTCTACACCGAGACCCGGCAGCGCGAGCGCTGGCTGCAAGCCAGTAGCGAGGTGTCCACCGCGCTGCTCTCGGGCACCGACCCGGAGGAGGTTCTTTCGGTCGTTGCCGCTCGCGCCCGCCAGGTCACCGGGGGCGTGCTCGCCTTCGTCGCACTGCCGATTGACGCGGGCAGGCTCCTCGTCGAAGTTGCTGACGGGGACGATGCGGACTCGGTGCGAGGACAGCTTCTCGATGGGTCTGACGGCGTGATCAGTCAGGTGCTGCGCGAGGGCAAGATCCAGTTGTTGCATGCTCCCGCGCTACCTCTGGTCACCGATGCGACCGGCGAGGCGATCGCCGTTCCGCTCGGCGTCCCCGGACAGCCCGCTCGCGGCGTCCTCGTCGTCACCGGCCTGCCCGCCGCGGAGATGGCCGTCGCCATCCGCACGATCGGTGGCTTCGCGGCACAGGCGGCGGTCGCACTCGAGTTGGCCGAACGGCGCAGGGATGTCGAGCGGTTCGCTGTCTTCGAAGACCGGGATCGCATCGCACGCGACCTGCATGACCTGGTCATCCAGCGCTTGTTCGCCACGGGCATGCAGCTACAAGGTGCTGAGCGACACATTCGCGACCATCCCGACGAAGCGAGCCTTCGGGTACGGCGCGCGGTCGACGACCTGGACGGGACGATCCGGGAGCTCCGCTCCACGATCTACGGGTTGCAGGCACCGCTCAACGAAACTGCTTCCCTGCGTGCCCTGCTACTCCAGGTGGTTGATGCCGGCACGGAGCAGCTTGGGTTCGCCCCATCGCTGCGGATGGACGGCCTGCTCGACACCCTCGTCCCAGCCGAGGTCTCCGAGCACCTATTGGTCTCGCTGCGCGAGGCCTTGAGCAACTGCGCCCGGCACGCGAGCGCCAACTCGGTCGATGTCCTCGTTGCCCTGCGGGACAACGAGGTGGTGCTCGACGTGTCCGACGATGGGATCGGCATGTCGGCTGCCCAACGTCGTAGTGGTCTGGCCAACCTCGCCGCGCGCGCGGCGCAGCTCAACGGCGAGCTTGCCGTGAGCTCAGCTCCCGGCCAAGGCACGTCGCTGACCTGGCGGGTCCCGATTCATCTCTGACGAGACGGAGGTGACAGCGGGCAGCCATCGTCCGGTCAGCGAGCTGGGCGTTATCGCCACCGACTCAGGCGCCTGCTGAAGCAGACGCGCTGTACCGGTGACGAGAACGCTCCACCCGCTGGCGTGCACATGGTCGATCTCGTCGACCTCAAACGCGACGACCTGGCCGTCGAGCTGTCGGGCCAGCGCCTTCGGTGTCGCTCGCAGCACGACCAGGGCACCAACGAGGGTGTAGCCCACCGGTCGAATCGTCGGCAGCGCCCTTTCGCTGAACGCCACACGACCGACGTTGCTCTGCGCCAGCAGTCGCAGGCAGTCTCGCCGATCCATCGCGGTGCCGCTCACGGGTCACGCACCGTGCAGACGGCGACCGGATATCCGGCGCGCAAGAATACGGATGACCTGACTGCGAGGTCCGTTAGCCCAAGGCTGCCGGCTCGCGAGATGCTGCTGGTCGCCCCAGGAGACCTTCGTCGCCGACCCGTGGACGACCACCGACCACCCAAGCTGACCGAGATCGTCCACCTGGTCCACTTCGAAAGCGACCAGATCGCCGCGCTCGGCGGCTTGCAGCTTTGGTCCCGCGCCCGAGCGGATCAGGATGTCTGCGCCGTGGAGGACGTAGTTCACCGGCACGATGTCCGGGACTCCTCGTCGGGCGATGTAGGCCAACCGGCCGTAGCTGTTCCCCGCCAGTAAACGGAGGCACTCCTCGACATCCATGACGGTCAGGTCGCCTGCGTCGAGAACAACGGACGCCGTGTCCGACAAGAGCAGCAGCCGCGTCAACTCACTGCGCTCGGCGACAGCGCTACCAATCGTTGCCGCTGCCGCGCGTGCGTTTGCAACCGCCGAGCCGCCGTGTCGCTCCACCAGGCTCATCAAGGAACGAGGCACCTGCCCGATTGTTCGCGTCGCCATGAAGCGCCTCCATTGTGTCTTCCGCACCGCCATGCTCGACGAGAATCGCCTGGACTGGCAGGGGCTTTGGTCCTCGGTGTGCCGTCAGCGGACCAGAGAACGCCGCTGCGCCTCCGCCTTCAGTGCTGCCCGCGCCCGTGGGTGCGCCACCGCGATCAGGTTGCTTGCCTGCTGCGTCGAGGTCTCTGGCCAGATCGCGGCTGCGCCGTACTCGGTCACGACCCAAGAGTGCTGAAAGCTCGTCACCGGACCGTCGAGCACACCCACGATGGTCGACTTGTCCGCCTTGGGGTGCCAGGCCGGCAACGCAATCACAGCGCTCCCGCCCGCGGCGTGCAGGGCGCCTACGACGAAGTCGCTCTGACCGCCGAACCCCGAGTGGATGCGGCCACCTGCCCACGACGCATTCGCTTGACCAAACAAGTCGACCTCGAGAGCGCTGTTGATGGCCGTCATCGCTGGCTGCCGCGCGATCCGTCCGGGGTCGTTCGTCACCTCGGTGCGCAGCATCCACACTCGTGGGTTGCGATGGACCCACGCGTAGAGCTCAGGCGAGCCGAACAGGAACGAAGCCACCAGCCGCTCGGACTCGGCCAACGCCCCTGCGTCGCGCAGCGCCAGCACGCCGTCGGAGAACATCTCCGACCAAAGCCGTAGCCCCCGGTGCCCCCGCAGTGACTCCAGAACGGCGTCCGGCACGGCTCCTATGCCCAGCTGCAGCGACGCACCCTGAGGCACGAGGGCAGCGACGCGCGCACCAATGGCCTCCGCGAGCCGTGACGGCGGCCGCGGCATCGGGCTCTGCAACGGCTCATCGACCTCGAGGGCGAGATCGACAAGGTCGAGCGAGAGCTCTGCGTCGCCGAACGTCCACGGCATGCGCGGATTCATTTGCGCCACGACGAGGCCGCCGCGCTGCCGTGCCCGCTCTACTGCGGCGGGCAGCACATTCACCTCGATCCCTAGGGAGACCCTACCGTCGCGGGGTGTTGTCGTGTGCAGCAGCACCACGTCCGGCATGTGCGTCTGTGCGAAGAGCTGAGGCACGAGACTGAGCCGAGCGGGGATGTACTCCAACCGATCGCTCCGGCGCACGCCCAACCCGACGAACGGCGTCTCGTGGATGACACCGGCGCGGTCGGGTAACCCCGGTTGACCGTTGAGGGCGAACAGCCGGTACTGCGGGAGCGCCCCGTCCACGAGACCGAGCAAGGTCATCGGAGTCGCAAAGTTGCCGGCGGTGACCACGCGCGGCGTCCCCGTTGCCAGGCGCTCAAACTCCCTCGTTACGGCGTCCTCGCCGACAACTCTCACCAACCCAGGCTCTGACGTGCATCGGCCGTTGGTCAGAGTCGAAGGTCACCAGCTTCCTCGACCCGAAGCACGCACGGGACCTTCGACCCTGTGGACCGGAACGCTCGTGCTGCACGCTTGCATCGATGCGTTCGGACAGGGAAGGAGTCACACATGGGCACCCGGACCGACGTCGAATCCGGCACGGAATTTGTTCTGGACGACGGACGTCGGCTGCTGATCCGCCCTATCCAGCCGGATGACACGGGTCGTCTCATAGCCATGCACCGCCGGCTGTCCGCAACCACCGTGACCCGGCGCTTCTTCACCCCGCTGCCGGAGCTTGCTCGGTCCCAGGCCGAGCACTTCACGAATGTCGACGGGACCGATCGTGCCGCACTGGTGGCGCAGACCGACGCAGGCGATCTGGTCGCCGTCGTGCGGTACGACCGCCTCGCCGGCACGTCCGATGCGGAGGTCGCGGTGGTCGTACAGGACGACTACCAGCACCACACGCTGGGGACGACTCTGCTCAGACTCCTGACACAGCATGCGAGCGAACGAGGCATCACGAGATTCATCGCCGACGTCCTGACGGAGAACGGGCCGATGTTCCGCGCCTTCCGGGACGTCCATCTCGTCGGAACCACTCACTACGAGCGAGGCGTGGCGCACCTCATCCTTCCGCTCCCCGGTGGTTGATGAAGACCGGTCTCGTCGCCGCGGCCCGGCTCAACTCACGTCGCGGACGACGACGACCGGACAGCGTGCAAGCCGTGTGACGTGGTTGCTCGCGGAGCCAAGAAGCCACCCGGACAATGCCCCACGACCGCGCGATCCAACGACGAGAAGGTCACCGGGTTCGGCAAATCGGACCAGCTCGTCACCGGGGTCGCCGACGAGCACCTCGGGCCGCACCGACGAGAGATCCGCGCCGCCTGCTCTCGCATGTCTGGCGAGCTCGGCCAACGAGGACGCGTCGAGGCTCGCAGCGTCTGGCCAGCCAGCTCCGAACAGCGCTCCATGTGCTGGGGATCGGACGAGGACCGGGACGAGCGGGATCCCCCGCGCTGAGGCTGCGGCAACGGCCCATCGCAGCGCCCCATCGGATGCCTCGCCTGCCGCGACCCCCACCACGACTCGACCAGATGGGACCGGCACGTTCGGCTCGTACGAGCTCGGGACCACGACGACAGGGCACGCGACGTGATGGAGCGCGGCACTGGTCACCGAGCCGAAGGGCGCGGACGAGCCGTGCTTACGCCCCAGAACCAAGAGGGATGCCGATCGCGCCCGTTCCTCCAACGCCTGAGCGGCCGGGCCGGCGAGCACCAGGGGCATCACGAGAAGGCTTGACGTCCCGCCGGCTGAGGCAAGTACCCGCTGCCCTACGCGGGCGAGCGAGCGCTCCAGCAGCTGCTGCGCTTGCAGCTCCGTCTCGTTGCTGTCGGTGAGGAAGGGGTAGACGCCACCAGGGTCGGCGTACACGTGCAGCTGCCACGCGTGCATGGCGGTCACGTGCCCTGACGTGACAGCGGCCTCCGCCAGCGCCCACCGCAGTGCGGCATCGCCGGCTTCTGTTCCATCGACGCCGACCAGGATCTCGTTCATGGTGCCCTCCGCGGCTGTGCCAACTGGGACGAGCGAACGCACCCGAGCGTGACGGTCGTCCGCCGGTCCGGACAGAGTCGAAGGTCCTCACAGCCGCCGCCCGGCTTCCTCACATGCGGAAGACGAGCTCGTTCGAGGCTCGACGCGGCGGGGCTGTGACGTCGCCCCCGATACCGATGCGGAGGCCGAGCTGGGGATAGCCAGACAACACAAGCTGCTCGCGCAGCTCGATCCTGATGCCTGTCTCCTCGATTGGCTGGTTGAGGTAGGACGAGCTCGCTCCGCTCGCGGCGGCCTGCAGCAGCGTCGCGGCCAGTGCCCGGCCCGCGATCAGCCAGTCGACGGCGTCATCGCCTGGAGTCAAGAGAAGGCCCACGAGCGGGTCGTCCGGACCGGACCGATTCTGTGCCGCGCTGGAGTGCTGGCTGGAGAAGTCGCGCTGCACGAACTCGGCGCGATACGAGGCGGCAGCACCTCTCGTGTGGTCAGCGGGCACTCCGTCGCTGCGTCGGTCGCCCCGTTCGCGGAGCCAGGACTCGAGCTCCTCATCAGCGCGGGGGTTACGGACGAGCTGGCGGTCCGCGCGAAGCACCATCGAGGCGAAGGTCGCTCGTTCCCCCGGGGTCTTGAGCAGGCGCAGAGATGCGCCCTCGGTCTCGGCCGCGGACTGGAGCGCGAAGGCAACACCCGGTGAGAGCGCGCCCTTGTCCAGGGGTCCACGGTCGGTCCGGCGGAGCGGCACTAGCGTCAGCGTCCTACGATCGAGCTCGGTCGTCATCCACGGTCCGGCCTCGGCGATTCGCGCCAACAGGCTGCCACCACCTAGGGGCAGTAGCGCAACGACCGGTTGATGGCCGATCGCGCGCGCAGCCACGCACGCCAGGTGCACCGCCGCGCCACAGGCGATAGTCAGCTCGCGCCGGTGCGGATCTGTCGCCGGCAGGCTCCGCATGGGATCAGCCCATACCTCAAGGAAGTGATCTCGTACGACGAAGCGCCATGGCTGCGCGTTGTGCTTCGAGGGCGCCCAGCGCGCCACAGCTGCGTACCAGGCAAGTCGAGCGTCGACGTCGGCGTCCGGCCCCGGCGCACTCGGCCAGGGGGGCGAGGCAGGCCGTTCGGTGACTGTCATGGCGGCTCCTTCTCACCCTGAGTCTCAAAGGACTTGCGCCGCACAGGTAGGGCCTTTCGTCCCTGGTCCCACCGACCCCTTGGGGGTGCGATGGCCATGCACGCCGGCGCCGCCCCGGGGCCGGCCGAGAGCTAGGAGCCTGACGTGACCACCACCGCCCTCCCCCCGCAGCACAGTGAGAACGACGCCACGCCCCCCGCCGAACAGCTCAAGGACCGAACGGGCGACCGGCGCGTCGGCCTTCTCGGCACCCTGGTCATCTTTGCCGGCGTCCTGCTCGGCGCGTCCGGTGCCGGCACCTGGGCCATGGTGCAGAACAGCCTGGCTGACGAGCAAATCAGTGTGGCCGCCGATGCCAAGCGCTTCGCCGGCGACCGCGTCGACGGACCGCTGACCGCGTACTACCAGGCCGACATCATCGAGACGCACTCACTCAAGATCGGTGGAGGCAAGACCTACGCCGAACTCGATCGTGAAGACCCCGCGCGCGCAACTGTCATGAACGGCTCATTCCTGCGGGCCAGCCTCTTCACGTCCGTTGTGGCCTTTGGAATCGCCGCCATGGCGATGGGACTCGGCATCGTGTTCGTGCTCATCGGCCTGGCACTGCGCGCGATCGCTCGGCCTGCTCGGCACGCGTCATGAAGGCCCTCGTCTATCACGGGCCTGGCGCGAAGAGCTGGGACGAGGTACCTGATCCGCACCTTGTGGATGCCACGGACGCGATCGTCCGGGTAACGACGACGACGATCTGCGGAACGGACCTGCACATCCTCAAAGGCGACGTCCCGGAGACCACCGCCGGACGCATCCTCGGGCACGAGGCGGTAGGAACGGTGGAAGCAGTCGGTACAGCTGTCACGGCGCTGACGATCGGTGACCGGGTGCTCGTCTCGTGCATCAGCGCCTGTGGTCGTTGCAGGTACTGCAGGGAGGCCAGCTACGGGCAGTGCCTCGGCGGCGGCGGTTGGATTCTCGGCCACACCATAGACGGCACCCAGGCGGAATACGTCCGCGTGCCCTTCGCCGAGACATCCACCCACCTGGTGCCGGACGGGCTCGACGACGAGGACGTGTTGATGCTCGCCGACATCCTGCCGACGGCGTACGAGGTCGGCGCGGTCAACGCAGCCGTGCGACCTGGCGACACCGTGGCGATTGTGGGTGCCGGGCCGATCGGGCTGGCGGCGATTAGCGCCGTGAAGCTCTTCAGCCCAGCGCACATCGTTGTCGTTGACCTCGCGGACACCCGACTCGCGGCGGCCAAGCAGTTCGGGGCGGACGTCACGGTCAACCCCTCACACGAGGACGCGGAGACCATCGTCCGATTGCTCACCGAGAGCCTCGGCGCGGACGTGGCCATCGAAGCAGTGGGCATCGCCGACACCTTCGAGCTGTGCACCCGACTGATTCGTCCTGGTGGTCGTGTCGCAAACATCGGCGTACACGGCAAGCCGGCGACACTCCACCTGGAAGAGCTCTGGACGCGCAACGTCACGATCACCACCGGGCTGGTCGACACCTGGTCCACGCCCACCCTTCTCAAACTCGTTCGCGCCGGTCAGCTGGACACCAAGAGCTTCGTGACGCACCGCTTCGACCTCGCCGATACTGTCCACGCCTACGACGTCTTCGCAGACGCCGCCGGATCGGGAGCACTCAAGGTGGCTCTGCACTCGTGACGTCTCCTGCGGAGCACGTGTCGACCGTGCCGCTGGCACACGAGACGTGGTTCGTGCACCGCCCCGAGTCCTACCCCCTGGAGTGGAGCGCCCTCGACCGTCCCGTGGTGCTGGTAGGGCTGGCGCTCGTCGTTGGGGTCGCGTTCGCATGGCGGGTAGCGGCGCGCTGGTTGCCCCAGCCCGAGCTGGCGCGGCTCGGACTCCTCGCGAGGCTGCTCCCCTGGGTCCCGCGCTTGCTCGCCATACACCTTGGTGCAAGCCTGCTGCTGCTCGCTTTCGGCCGGGCCGTGCTCGATCCTGGGATCGTGGTCGGCAGCGGATTCGGACAGACCTTGCTGCTTGTCCCCGAAGCACTGGCCGGCCTGCTGCTCATCACCGGCATCGGCGTACCCCTCGCGGCCTATGCCGTCATCGCGGCCGGTCCGGTGCTTCTCGTGCTCTCGGGACCTCAGTCGTTGCTCACGTGCCTCGTGCTTCTGGGTGTCGCCGGCTTCCTGATCGTCCTGCCGCCGCAACCTGAGCTGGGCGGCCGGGCTCGGCTCGACGGACCCCATCTGCGTCCGGCGCTGCTCCTGCTGCGGTTGGGTACGGCGGGGTCCTTACTGACGCTCGCGGTGGTCGAGAAGCTGGCGAACCCAGACATGGCCAAGGCGATCATCGCGCAAGAACCAGTGTTGAATCTGCTGGCACCTCTGAGGATCAGCGCTGGCGACTTTGTCGTTGTCGCGGGATGCATCGAGGTGCTCTTCGCGCTGCTGGTCCTGAGCGGCGCCCTGCCGCAGGTGGTCGCACTGGTCGCTGCCGTGCCATTCACGGCCAGCCTGCTCGTCTTCGGCGGCACCGAGCTCATCGGCCACTTGCCCGTGTACGGCGTGCTCCTGACTCTGCTGATACTCGGCAGTCAGGCCGGCACGTCACGGGCCGTCTCATGGTGGCCGGGCCGCTCATCGGCGGGCCTAGGACGCTCCCGGCCTGGAGACTCCTGCGACCTACCTGCAGTTGCGAACATCTCGCAATAGCGCCTAGGGTTTGCGTATGACCCTGATCCTGTCGCGCGCCGCTGCGGCGACTCTCGCCGCCATCCCCCTGGCTCTCACCGCGTGCAGTTCTGGCGGGTCACCGGGCAGCTCGTCGGAGGAGTCCGAGCGTCTCCGCATCGTGTCGACGGTCGCGCCCCTCACGTCGATCATCGCCAACGTCGCTGGAGACAAGGCGACGATCACGGGCATCGTGCCGGAGGGGACCAACAGTCACACCTTCCAGCCGGCACCGAAGGTCGCGGTGGTCATGGAGCGCGCCGACATCGTCTTCGTGAACGGTCTTCAGCTGGAGGAGCCCACCTTCGAACTGGCAAAGGCCAACGCACCGAAGGACGCGATCGTGGTCAAGCTCGGCGACAGGGTGCTGCCCGAGTCGCAGTACATCTACGACTTCTCGTTCCCCGAGAAGGACGGCAAGCCCAACCCGCACTTGTGGACCGACCCGACGTACGCCGGCAAGTACGCCGACGTCATCAAGGACACCCTCGTGCAAAGAGACCCGGCCAATGCCGACTACTACGTCAGCAACCACATGAAGTTCATCGGCGTGGCGACGGACCTGAGCAACGCGTTGAAGACTGACCAGGCCACGATCCCCGGCGGGAAGAAGGAGCTGCTGACCTACCACGACGCCTACGCGTACTTCGCCAAGACCTACGGGTGGAACGTGATCGGTGCCGTGCAGCCGTCGAACTTCGAAGACCCACAGCCGAAGGAGATCGCTCGCATCATCGACCAGATCAAGTCGCGCAAGGTGCCGGTCATCTTCGGAAGCGAAGTGTTCCCCTCGAAAGTGCTTGCGCAGATCGCGAGGGAGTCGGGCGCTCGCTACGAGGAAACGCTGCGCGACGACGATCTGCCCGGCAAGCCCGGTGACTCAGAGCATTCCTGGCTCGGACTGATGCGCTACGACTACACGACGATGATCAAGGGTCTGGGCGGGACCACCACCGCTCTCGACGCCCTGCAGGTCAAGGACGTCGCACCTGACACTGCCGACTACCCGCAGTAGCACTCCGGTCCGCAGTTCGCGACAGCTGGACTTCGAGGCGAACATTGCCGCCGAGGGCGTGCACGCCAGCCTTCGCCGACTCATCTGCGACCTCGTCGAGGAGTGCGGGCGGCACACGGGACATGCCGATCTGCTCCTCGAAGCAGTTGACGGGCTGGTCGGTGAGGACCCTCCCCGGCCAGCCGGCTGAACGCCTGGTGCATCGTCTTTGTCCGGCTGGCTTCGCCGAGTCGAGGCCCGCAGGTATGGCAGGTCCAGTTCCACCAGCAGACCTCAGTCGCGACTCGTCACGTTGAACCAAACCACCTTGCCTGGCGGCGTCTCTCGGATACCCCATCCGCTTGCCCACGCCCCCAGGATCTTCAATCCGCGGCCGTGGCCCGAAACGGTGACGGGCGTCTGCTCCGGAGCGAAGCTCCTGCCGGCGTCGCCGACCTCGACCAGGACGCTGCTCGGGAGTGTGGTGACCGTGAGGCGGCTGTCATCTTTGCCGTGGACGACCGCGTTGGTGATGACCTCGCTGGCGCAGGACGCGGCCCGTTCACTGATGTCTTCCGACAGGGACGCATCGGCACACATCCGCCGCGTCATGCGTCTGGCTTCTCCTGCGGAGCGCGGATCCCGCGTCAGCGTCATCGACTCGCGGGCGCCGACAAAGGCTGTCCCGCGCGGTCGCACCCGATACCTGTCGTCTTGGCCGCTGAGCAAACGCCCATCAAGGCTGACCTGTTGGCACGGAATGTCGCTCATGCCGACGGCTTCCGAGCAGACATCACTGATTGGCGCGGACGGGGCACCGAGCTAGGCAGCAAGACCCGAACCCCACAAGCGGGGCAGGCCGCCGACAGTGATCGCTGTCCCCCGGAGCTGTAGGCGAACGACGCTGACGGGATCGGCGCCTGGCAGTACACGCACGGCATTTCTGTCCCTCCTTGTCGTTCGCCTGCGGCTAGATCAGGTTCGGCCGGCCACCATCCGACGGATCGAGCGCCACACCCAGCTCGTCAGCTTCTTGCAGATCCATCAGGTAGGTATCGGCCAGACCTGCTTCTTGGCCGACTTCTTCTGTCGTGTCGTGCATGGCTGTGATCGGGTCTTGCTCCGTGCCACCAGCGGCCGCCCAGTCCCCGGGACTGCTGCCGCTGCCGTCGACTGCCTCGTGCCACTGCTCAAAGACGATCATGCCGGGCCGCCCTTCCAAGGTCGCGAAGCTGGCATGACGCTGTCGCCTGCACGCAGCCGCCGACAGGGTCTTTAGCCCTTTCCCCTGCGGGGGGACTTTTTACCCTGGTGGACCGGTGTAGATGGCGGCGACGATGCACGTCCCAAGAAGCACCGGAGGTGCGTTGTGATCGCCCACGTTGGAGACAGGATCGTCGTTCGTTCCAACCGTCAGGGACAGTCCGATCGGGACGGAGAGATCCTCGAGGTGCGTGGGCCGGATGGGCTGGCGCCGTACGCGGTCCGGTGGTCGGACACCGGGCACACCGGCCTCTACTTCCCCTCGTCTGACGCCTACATCGCTCCGCCGGTCTGAGGCGGCCGTGCTGCGCACGCGGCTGCCTACTTCGCTGTCGCATCCTGCTGAGCCACGCCGGCCTTGCGCTATCTGCGGGCGACTCAGGACCTAGGACCCTGTTCGACCTCTCTCGCCAGTCGCAGGCTGTGCGGGTTTCCACGTCCGGAAGGCAGACATGGCCAGGGTCCCGCGCGACGTCGATGATCTGCACCTAGCGCCGCTGCTGATCGCGCTCGATGCCCGGCTCAACGGACTCGGGCTGTTGGACAGGCATGCATGGCAACTGTCCTGGCGTGAGCGGGGAATTCGCGTAGCGCACGGCTTGAATAGCGTCGTGCTGGGCACACCGCTCGGTTTCCAGCAATGAGCGAGACGGCGGCCCGCCCCGCAGAATCGACCGATCTGACAGATCCGACTGAACCGGCCGTGCGCCGCGGCATGTTGCTGTCGAAGGGCTGGATCCAGCTTTCCGCGCTGGTCGCTCTGACGGGTCTGTTCGGGTTGATCCTGATGGGCTGGTTGACGTACCGGTCGGATCCGCCGATTCCCCAGACTGTGGTGAGCGCGGCTGGCGGTGTGGTGTTCACCGGGGACGACATCCGTGCCGGACAAAAGGTTTTTCTCAAGAACGGGCTGATGGAGTACGGATCCATCTTCGGCCACGGTGCCTATCTCGGCCCCGACTTCACCGCCGATTACCTTCACCGTTCGGCCACTGAGGTGCTGGAGAGCTACGGCGGTCCGTCATCGGACTCGGCGGCCCGCCGCACACGTGAGGACTTCCGTACCAATCGCTACGACGAGGCCTCGGGCACCCTCACGTTCTCGACGGCGCAGGCGACCGCCTTCCCGGTGTTGGTCGCGCACTACGGGGAGACGCTTAACAGGCCAGATGGGAAGAACGGTCTGCGCCCGAATGCCATCCCCAACCCACAGGATCTCCGGCAGCTCACGGCGTTCTTCGCGTGGAGCGCGTGGTCGTCGGCAGCTGAGCGGCCGGGCAAGAACTACAGCTACACGAACAACTGGCCCGGTGAACCGCTGGTCGACAACAAACCGACGGCGGACGTCGTCGTGTGGAGCGTGCTCAGCCTCGTTGCGCTGCTTGGTGGCACTGGCGCACTGTTCGCAGCCTTCGGTCGCTGGAACTGGCTGGGCTGGCACGGCCGGGATCAGCGCGAGCTGCGTTTCCGCGAACCGCAGACAGTGGCGCTGACCCCCTCTCAGCGCGCTACTGCGTGGTTCTTCCTGGTCATGGCAGTCCTGTTCCTTCTGCAGACCCTGGTGGGCGCTGCCGCAGAGCACTACCGGGCCGATCTCACCAGCTTCTTCGGCATCCCGCTGGACCGATGGCTGCCCTACAACGTCGTGCGGACCTGGCATGTCCAGCTGTCACTGCTCTGGGTTGCCACGAGCTTCCTCGCCGCCGGCATCTTCCTCGTCCCGATGATCACCCGGAAGAAGGACCCGAAGGGGCAGGGGGTGCTCGCCTACGCGCTGCTCGGCGCCTTGACTGTCGTGGTCGTGGGCTCCTTGCTCGGAGAGGTGGCGGGGATCCGGGGAGCCTTCGGAGGGATGTGGAGCTGGTTCGGCATGCAGGGGTTCGAGTACCTGGACCTTGGCAAATTCTGGCAGATCCTGCTCACCATTGGCATGGTCTTCTGGGTCGTCATCCTGTGGCGAGGGCTGCGACGGCGGCTGTCGCAGGAAAGTCCTGGCAATATGCCGTGGCTGTTCTTCTACGCCGCGCTCGCGCTGCCTGTCGTCTACTCAGCGGGTCTGCTCACGCGCAACGGTGACCCCTTCACCGTCACCGACTTCTGGCGCTTCATGGTTGTGCACCTGTGGGTCGAAGACTTCCTCGAGCTGTTCACCACCGTCATGGTCGCGTACATCTTCGTGCTGCTCGGCGTCGTACGCGAGAAGATCGCCCTACGGGTGATCTTCCTCGACGTCATCCTCTACAGCGCCGGTGGTGTCATCGGCACAGCCCACCACTGGTACTTCAACGGAAGCCCGGCGTCCGTGCTCAGCATGGGGGCGTTCTTCAGCGCGTTCGAGGTCATTCCGCTGACCTTCCTCACCATCGAGGCCTGGAGCTTCATTCGTCTCGGTGCGAGCCAGGAGTCGAGAAGCCCAACCACGTTCCCGCATCGGTGGGCCGTCATGTTCTTGGTCGCCGTCGGGTTCTGGAACTTCCTCGGCGCCGGCGTCTTCGGCTTCTTGATCAACCTCCCGATCGTGAGCTACTACGAAGTCGGCACGGCGTTGACGGCCAACCATGCGCACGCGGCGATGATGGGCGTCTACGGGATGCTGGCCGTTGCGTTCTCGCTCTTCGCACTCCGCTACCTGATCCCACCCGAGAAGTGGTCCGACAAGCTCGCCAGGCTGAGCTTCTGGTCCCTGAACATCGGCCTGGCCTGGATGTCGTTCGTCACCCTTCTACCACTGGGGATCCTGCAGCTGTACCACTCTGTCGACGCCAGCTACTTCGATGCGCGCAGCCTGGCTTTCATCAACAGCGACGCCAACCGGCTGCTTGAGTGGCTGCGGCTGCCCGGTGATGTCGTCTTCATCGGCGGCGGCGTTCTTCCGCTGCTTTGGATGGCCGTCCAGGGTGTCCGGGCCGTGACCAGGCACGAGGAAGCGGCGCCGGGAGCGGACCTGCAACTGTTCACCGAAGTGGAAGACCATGACCCCATCGAAGCCACCGCCGCCGGCCGGCTGACCTAGCCGATGCCTGCTGCTCTGGTCCTGTTGTCGGTGTACTCACTCGCCTTGGTCGGCGCGGCCCACGGCCTGCGGGCGCTAGGCCGGCGGAGCACGTCTCCGTGGGCCAGCCGCACACTGGCCGGGCACCTTCGCGCCACCCAGGAACCACCCGAGGACGTGAGCGACGAGGACTGGCCGCACTCGGAAGTACCGCGGCTGTACGCCGGGATGGCGATTGTGGCGGCCACAGCCGCGACGGCGCTGTCCATCGGCGGCCTGGCCCTTGCCCGCGACCGAATCGAAGGCTCGGTGCTGCTGGCGGTCCTCGTCCTCTCCGGGCTGACAGTGGCAAGAATGGCCGCCGCGTTCCGAAGCTGATCAGTCAGTCTTCTGGCCGGAGAACCCGCCCCGGACGTACGGGAACGAGTCGCCGGCAGCTCAGGTCAAGAAGAACGCAGGGCGTCCCTCGACTTGGGCATCCAGGGTTTGCTCATTTAGCCGCGCGGAGGCCAGTGGTGAGACAAACAGCGCCACCCCGTCATGTTCGAGGACTTCGCCTCCGGGTCGCGGATTGGCTTCCAGGTGCATATCCAGGCTGTGCATCTTGTCGTCGGTTCCGAGCCGTAGACCGGCGGTGTCGGGGAGTGTTGCGGCCTCGACCAGAGTGCGTATCAGCGTGGCTGCCTCGTCGGAGACGGTGATCATTCGGGGCTCCTCACTACGTGAGCCTGGTCGTGCCTGCCGCAGAACAGACACGTGCAACGTACGGCCTCACCACACCACGGGAGTCAAGGCCGAAGGCAGGACGTCGGCGCAGGATCGCCGTGCCGACACCCGACAAGCTTGACAACCGCACGCGGACCTGTCGGCGCTCGAGAGTTTCGGTCTTGCGGTCAGCTTCTCGGGGCGTCAGCCCGTTCGCGGGAGCAGCTCCATAAGCTGCCGCGGCTCGGCGAGCTGCCGCACTGCCGAGGTCACCTCGGCATAACGCTGCGGCCCCAGCGCCTCGAGCGCACGGCGGGGGACATCCTCGCCACCGATCACTCCTCGAGATCGGTTAACCGGCCACGGCACCAGCCGTCGGGAAGCCTCGCAGAGCTGGGCAGCGAGGGTCCAGTCGTCGGCGGCCGCTGCGACGCCTGACGCGATCTGCAGCACCTCTTGGACGCCGATGGCATCGATCGGCGGCAGCCACAAAGGTCACGATAACGAGAGCCCGGCCAGCCTCCGTGTCATCCACCGGGTGCAAGAAGGCCGCGGCCGACAGCTCTTCAGCCTGCCTCTGGCTGCTCGGCACGGTTGTGCCGCATCATGACGTCATGAGCGAAGACGCCGGGGCTCGTACTGCGGGGGGTGGATACGCCCTGCGCTCGGTCGCGGTCGCTGAGGATCTGGACGAGCTGGACGGTCCACTCGACGGAATTCACCAACTGCCGCTGCACCTGGATTCGTCGGCCCGCGAAGACTTCGACTTCGGCGACCCGCACCGACGCGAGTTGGCGTACCGGATCGTGCTGCTCGAGGCCGGCTCGGTCACGGACTTACAGCGCTGGCTGAGTCGGGACCAGCTGGTCGCGATGTGGCCAGACCTCTACCTTCCGCGGGTGGTGCGGGCCGCATGGCAACGACGTCACCCAGTGCTCGCTGAGGCCGGGGCGTCACCGGGAATCCCGGCGGCGTGAACAACGATCATCCGCAGAGCGCAGAAGGTGATCTCGTCGGCACAACCGACCCGGAAGCAGTGGCCGCTCACACCGAGGCGCATCGCACCATCGACGGCGATTCGCCAGCGCACGGGTAGTCGCCCGCTTCGACGGAAAAGTGGGGCGGGCGGGGCTCGAACCCGCGACCGAGGGATTATGAGCGCCGAGGCACCGCTGTCAGAGCATGTCGCGGACAGCCAAAACTGAGCATTAGCAACGGTTTCTGCGGCGCGCCGTGTCAGACCTGACCGGACTTGACCGCCTGTTCTGCGCCAGTCCGTGCCCACCACGTTCCCATCGCGGAGGCTCAGAGGACGGCGAAAACTGCCTAGCCAGTCTCTTGGTCATCGGCCGCAGCCCGACAAATACTCCTCTCTTGTGACCAACGGCCTCCGGCGTCGTGGCTGTCGGTCGCGTGACACCGGATTAAGAGTTCACCCGAGGTCGTGTTGTCGAGTGCCGCCAGGGTCGCTCACGTCCGGATCCACGCTCAGTTCAGGCCGGCCGGCGACCCGTTGGTGCTGCGACGTCCGCTGCCGTCGTGCCACGTCCGTGAAGGTTTCGTGAAGGTTGTAAGAGGCTCCCGCCAGTGACCTGGACGAGCTCGGACATCTGACGTGCAGCGGCACTTCGTACGTTGACGCGGGACTAGCGGCGGGCTGCGCCTCACCGTCAGACCGGGCGATGCCCCAGGGCGTGTACCTCGCGGCGGAGGTGCCCGGGCGACCGCGAGAGGCGCCGTCCCTTAGAAGATGCGCACCGTGATGGTGCTGCTGAAGCCAGCAACGTTGTTCAAGGTCGTCATCGTGCGAACCTTGAATCGGAACGTCCCTGTGCCGGTAAATCGCCGGCTTACCCGGTAGATCCCGAAGGCATCCGCGACCATGATCAACGTACGGATCTCGTTGCCCGCGTTGTCGAGGCGATACAGCGTGACCCGCGCACCAGCCACGCGGGGAAGGGTCTGACCGCGGAAGTCGAACGTTCGCACACCTGTGCGCACAGCGCGCAGGCTGAGCAATGTTCGGACGTTGATCACTACCGACTCAGATGTTCCCTGCATCGGGTTGCTGGCGTACTGCAGGAAGCAGCGGGTGTTGTGGGCCAAGTTCAGCGTGAACACGACCGGGTCGGACGAGGCGTTAAACGAACCACTCCGAGCCGTGAAATACGTAGTCGATGGCCGGCTGTAGCACCGCAGCTCGTACGGCTCGTTGGCGGCGCCTATCCCCACCAGTTGCGCGCTTGTCTGCGCCGGGATCTCCGACTGGAGGGCGCGCAACGTCGCGCTCTGTCGCGGTGCCGGCGGGGGACTGGAACTGGGTGCGCTTGCCTCGGAGGGCGGGGGCTCACTGGGCGGGGGCTCACTCGGCGGGGGCTGACTCGGCGGGGGCTGACTCGGCGGGGGCTGACTCGGCGCATTGGGTGCGTTGAACACTTGCTCGGCCGGAGAAACCGTCGATGTCTCGCCGGCGTCATTGCAGAGCCCGCTGACCGAGCTGTTGTTGGTATCGCCGTTGTAGGTGGCGATCCATCGGTAGGTCCCGTCGGACGCGGGCGTGAAGGGACCCGAGTTCGCGGCCCCGCTGGTCACAGCAACAGTCGAGACGAACACGGGGGATCCCGTGCATGAGGCGTTGTTTGGTCCGTAAAGGTTGAAGGTCACGGTTCCCGTTGGGGGTGACCCGCTGCTGACCGTCACCGTCGCGTTGTCGCTGATAGCCGCACCCACAGTTACCGGTCCGGATGCCTGGGTGGAAATGGAGGGGGTCGCGCGGGCGGTCACGGTCACGGTGGCGTCGTCGCTGGCACTGGCGGGGTTGCCATCGGAATCGACTGCCGTGGCGGTGATGACGTCGGTTTGCGAGGCTCCCGCGGCACCGGCGAAGTCGCCGGTGAACGCGCAGCTGTACGTTCCGCGGTTCGCCTGGAGGACGGTGCCCACCGCAGTCGTACAGGTGCCCTGCGTGGCGATGTTGCCGTACACATCATCGGCGAGTGCCGTGATCGTGACCGGCTCGGCGCTGGTGTTGGTGACCACGACGTTGAAGGTGAATGCGCCGCCGGGCTCCACGCGACTCAGAGGCGTCGCGGTCTTGTCCACCGCGATCGTGGGGGGCCCCGGGTTGACGTAGGCGATGCGGACGGCACCGGCACCTTCACGCACTGCGATGTAGCGCGTCGAGGCCGTAGTGGGGTAGCTCGCGTCGGCGGTCACGTAGCCGGAACCGCCGGCCCCGCCGTAGCAGAAGCCTGCGCCGCCTCCGTAGTAACCGCCGCCACCGGCAGCGCCGTCGCAGTTTTGGTCGTAACCGACGTCGGCGCCCTGGTACGCGGTGCCGTCGTCAGGCGGACCTGTGCCTGCATAACCACAGCAAACAGGATTGGCGCTCAGGCCTCCTGCAGTTTGCGTTCCCCCAGTCGCCGAGTTTCCGCCGAAGTTGGAGCTGTCCCGCGCCGCCAGGGGTCCATCACCCTGCGCACCGCCGCCCGCGCCGCCGTCGGCGCCGCTAACGCCACCGCCACCGCCACCGCCGATGGCCAGAGGCGTACCTACGGACGCGGCGTCCTGGGCGGTGGGGGCGGGAGCCGAGCCTTCAGGCACGGCGAACACGTATGAGCCGCCACCACCGGACCCGTCCTGGTTGTAACGCGGGTGCGGTGCTCCACCTCCCCCGAAGGTGCGACGACGTTCGAGGCTGCCTTGCTCACCTACCAGAACGTTCAGTGTGGTGGGCCCCGAAAGGCTCACGGTGGTGTCCGTCTGGCCGCCGAATCCGCCAACGCCAACCCCGAGGCCGGTATCAGGACTTGTGCCACCTTGCGCGCCGCAGACGTTGAGCGTCACGGACTGGACGCCCGGTGGGATGCTGACCACCGTGGACGTCGTCTCCGGGTAGGCGAATGTCAACACGGTCTGGCCGGCAATCGGCGTGCTGTCGGTGCAACCGACAGAGGGCCGTGGTGTCGCGTAACTCAATATCACGACCCCGAGACCTTCGTTCACCCCGGTCTCCTCGAAAGCAGTGCCTCCTGCGACAAAGCTGGAGTTGATGAAGTTGGCGCCGCCACCGCCGCCAGCGCCCGTACCGGCCGCCGTACCGGCCGCGCAGCCGCCGCCGCCGCCGCCGCCGCCGCCGAAGTAGCCGCCGCCGCCACCCCCGCCCACGAGTGGGTACGCACAGCCTCCGGCCGTGCCCTGGCCACCGCGTCCTCCAAAGAGGGATCCGCCAGAAACGCCGGAAGTCCCGGCACCTGATCCACCGATACCGCCGGAGTTGCTTGTTGCGCCGGTCCCTCCCGCCGCTCCGGTACCGTCAGCGCCGTCAAGCCCGCCCGGCCCCCCGGAACCGCCGATACCTCCACCGCCGCCGGCTCCACCGCCCCCCGCGAGGACCAGCGCCGAGCCGTTTCTTGTCGCGCCGGCGTACCCGCCGCCACCTGACTGTGACCGATACTGGCCACCGCTCGCGCCGCCTCCGCCGCTCCCGTTCCGGTTTCCCGCGAGCAGAGAAATCGTGTCTCCCGACCCGACCGCGACGTCGGCCTTCGCGCGGCCACCGGACCCTCCTGGGTAGAGGCTGCTCCAGGCACCACCCGAGGAGCCACACGCGTCGATGGTCACCTGGCTCACACCGTCAGGGATGATCACGCTGTCCGATTTCCCGGCCACCGACCCGGCGGCTACAAC
>Ga0136633_1000772_pt1 | contig 24212 bp, 21 predicted proteins | sample AntDrymeUQ832206_2_FD_105494 | JGI IMG/M metagenome (GOLD analysis project Ga0136633, IMG submission 105494) | Polar desert sand microbial communities from Dry Valleys, Antarctica - metaG UQ83 (22.06) | ecosystem: Environmental > Terrestrial > Soil > Desert | place: Antarctica: Dry Valley...
AAGCGGATGGGGCGCGGGCCCTGGCGCAAGATCTGGGGGCCACTGCTGCGCGGCAAGTTCGGCGCCCGCGCGGCGGACATCTCGATGGCCTGGCTGTGGAGCAAGCTGACGCTGCGCCGCCAGCTCGACGGTGACGAGGCGCGCAACGAGCAGCTCGGCTACCCCGCGCACTCGTGGGAGCTGCTGTTCGACGCGCTGCGCGACGCGATCGAGGCGGGCGGCGGGCGCGTGCTGATCGACCGGCCGGCGGCGGGGTTGTCGCGCGCGGCCGGGGCTGAGGGGTTCATGGTGGCGGCCGGGGCGGGCGGATCGTTTCGCCGCGGCCACGACCCGCGGGCGTTCGAGCAGGACTCCGCGATGCTCTACGACGCGGTCGTCGCGACCGTCCCGTCCGACGTCTTCCTCGGTCTGCTCGACGACGACCTCGCGGGCGCCATCGGGCGGGACTACCTCGATCGCCTGCGCGCGACGGAGTACCACACGGCGCTGTGCCTGCTGCTCGAGCTCGACCGCCGCTATTCGCCGTTCTACTGGACGAACATCGCCGACACTCAGGTTCCGTTCGTCGGGCTGATCGAGCACACGAACTTCATCGATCCGCGGCGCTATGGCGGCCGGCGCTTTTTGTACGTCGCCAACTACCTCGCCCCGGGCGACCCGCTGCTCGCGCTGTCGCCGCAGGAGCTGCTCGACGCGTACATGCCCGGCCTGCGGGCGGTGCAGCCGCAATTCTCCGCAGACTGGATCGTCGCGCGCTGGCTGCATCGTGAGCCCGCCGCGCAGCCGATCGTCACCGTCGGCTACCACGAGCGGATCGCGCCGTTGCAGACGGGGGTGCCGGGGCTCGTGCTGGCGAACACGACCCAGATCTATCCGGAGGATCGCGGCACGAACTACTCCGTGCGGCTCGGCGGCGACGCCGCGCGGGCGTTGCGGCTCAGCCGGGACGGAAGCTGAAGCGCCCGCGGTCGTCGAGGAACCTGCCGGCGACGTCGCGCTTGCGGTCGCCGGCGCTCGCCTTGCACAGGAACGTCACGTCCCTGCGGATGACGATCAGCTCCGGGCACGCCACCTCGACCGTCTCGCCCGACTCCTCGCCGATCTGGCGCCCCATGTCGGACTCGGCCTCGCGCACCCTGAGAAACGGGGCGCGCAGGTCGACGCCGCCCTTGGAGTCGCGGCCGGTAACGAGGACGTCGCCCCGCGTGCCGTCCGCGGCCTTCACCGCGCAGTTGAAGCGGACCGCCTTCTTCGCCGTGATCGCGGTCGGGCACGTCACGCTCGTCACGCGCGCGCCGACCTGCTCGGTCACGAGCTCGCGGATCAGCCGCTCGGCCTTCGGCCCGTCGATCTTCGTCTCGCCGCAGCCGGCGGCCAGGACGGCGACGGCGAGCGGGATGCAGAGGTTCGCGCGCCGCAAGGTGCGCGCAATATAAGTCGCCCGCGTGGTGCTTTGCGAGCCTCGGCTCAGAGCAGCGCGGACAGCAGGGTGCCGACCGCGATGCCGACGAGCATCGCACTGCCGAGCGCGATCGTCAGCACGCCGACGACGAGCCGGCGCGGCACGAGCCGGCCCGCCCGGCGGGCCAGCGCGGAGGGACCGAGCGTGCGTAGCACGGCGATCGTGCCGGCCGCGCGCCCGAGCATGCCGCCGCCCCAACGCTCGAGCTCGGCCTCGCGCAGCCGCGACTCCCAGGCGAGCACCATCGCACGCGCCTCGCGACGCGCCGAGCGCCGCCTGCGCGGCAGGGTGTCGAGGCGCTCGCGCCAGAAGACGAGCGACTCGCGGGCGTCGTGCGGGGACGGCGCGCGGAGCGCGTCGGCGACATCGTCGTGCTCTGCGTAGCGCGCCACGACCGGCATCCGCCGATTGTAGATCGCGCGCTGCGCGGGCGGGCCGGATCGCGGCGTCAGCGGGCCGCGTGCGCGTAGACGTCCCACGTCGCGCGGGCGGCGTCGAGCCACGTCCACGCCGGCGGAGGGGGCGCCGGGCGGCGAGCCGCGGCGCCGGCCGCGAGCAGGCCGTCGAGGTCGCCGGACTCGACGAACGTCGCGCGGTCGCCGAGGACCTCGCGTAGGACCGGCAGGTCGGACACGACGACGGGCGTTCCGCATGCCAGCGCCTCGACCGTCGGCAGCCCGAAGCCCTCGTCGTCGGAGGGAAAGACGAGCGCGCGGGCGCCGGAGTAGATCGCAGCGAGGTCGTCGTCGGAGACGCGACCGGTGAGGATCACGTCGGGCAGCTCGTGCGCCCACGGCTTCGTCGCGCCGACGAGCACCAGCGGCAGCTCGCGCGCGGCCTTCGCGAGCGCGGCGATGCGCTTGCGCGGGTCGGGCGTCTGCAGCCCGCCGACCCACAGCAGGTAGTCCGCCGGCAGGCCGTGGCGCTCGCGCACGGCCTGGACCTCGTCGGGCGCGCGCTGGTACAGGGCGGGGGCGGGTGCCTCGGAGATGACGATCAGCCGCTCGGGATCGAGGCCGAGATGCTCGCTGACCTCGCCCGCGACCACGGCCGTCGGCACGATCACGCGCTCGGAGCGCTCGACGGCGAGGTAGCGCATGCGAAAGCGGATGCCGGTGCGCAGGTACTCGCTGCGGCGCTTGAACGGGACGACGTCGTGCAGGGTGACGACCTGCGGGCAGGGCGGGCGCAGCAGCGCGCCGTCGATCCAGGGCGAATGGAAGACGTCGACGCGTCGCGGGCGATGGGTCTCGATCAGCTCGCCGCCCGGCGGCGCGGTCTCGCGCAGCGCATCGACCAGGCAGCTCACGTAGCGCCCGATGCCGCGCGGGTCGCTGGCGGGACGGCTGTCGAAGGCGACCTTCATCCGCCCGCCGCCCGCAGCAGGATCGCCTCGACGCGATCGGCGTAGGCGCCGGCGCCGAAGCGCTGCGCGCGCTCGCGCGCGGCGGCGCCCATCCGCGCGCGGTGCTCGAGCACCTCGAGCACCGCCGCGGCGAGCTCGTCGGGGCGACCGGGCTCGACGAGGCGACCGGTCACGCCGTCGGCGACGACCTCCGCGAGGCCGCCGACGCGCGTCGCGACGACGGGCGTCCCGGCCGCCATCGCCTCCGCCAGCACCGTCCCGAACGGCTCCTGGCGCGACGGCGCGACGAGCACGTCGAGGTGGCGCATGACCGCGGCGCCGTCGGCGACCCAAGGAACGTGCTCGACGCCCTCGGCGGCCTTCACCTGCGCGGCGTACTCGGGCGCGCTGTCGTACGGGTCGTCACCGATCAGCACGATTCGCGCGCCGGGCGCGCCGGCGCGGATCGCCGCCGCCGCCCGGGTGAGGTCGAGCGGGCCCTTGCGCGGCTCGATCCGCCCGACGAAGCCGACGACCGGACCGCCGCCGCCGTTGCGCGCCGGCCACGGCGCCGGGACGTCGGGCACGTCGAGCTCGACCGGGCAGTAGACGACGTTCGCCTGCAGGCGCGGGGCGAGCCGGTCCGCGACGGCCTGCGAGTCGGCCAGCACGGCGTTCGCCAGCGACCAGAAGCGCGGGACGCGGTCGACGATGTCGTGCACATGCAACACCGTCCGGTGCCCGGCGAGGCCCGGCAGCAGCCGCCCGCTGACGGTGCCGTTGAGGTACACGAGGTCGTGCGCGCGGGCCAGCCTACGCGCACGCGCGAAGCTGGCCGCGGCGCGCGCGCCCGCGCCGCGCTGCAGCCCGCCGAGCGCAAGCCGCACGACGGGCAGGCCCGCCTCGTCGAGCGGGCCCGGCTCGGGCGTCGTGAGCGTCAGGTCGTGGCCGCGCGCGACGAGCCGCCGCCCGAGGCGCAGCAGACCGATCTCCGCGCCGCCCGGGTGGGCGACGGCACATACCGCGAGAATTCGCACGACCGTGATCGTCGCAGGGCGCACGCAGGTATGACTGCGGCGCACACATCTCGTTGCCGAACCTCCTGCCGGCGACCGCCTGTTGGTCATCGGCAGGGGCTTTCGGATGGTCGGTGTCACGCCCTGCGGAGCCTACGGGCAGCTGACGCGGCGGCTCCACTCGGCGAACGTGCCTGCCGGGTTGGGCTTCCACAGCCAGGCGTGCAGGTCGTAGTGCTCCTGCATGCCGGGGTGGTGAGCGGGCATCGGTCCCTGGAAGGTCTGGCCGAGCAGCACTGGCGCGGCCGCCGTCCGAGTCGCCTCGACGTAGTACTCGGCGCCGGTCAGCCTGAAGCCGCCGTCCGGCGCGCGCTCGTAGAGCAGGACCTCGGGCCGGCGAGGGTCGGGAACGCCGTCGCGCATCAGCTCGGGGTTCTCAAAGTGATAGCCATGGCGCCCATCGGAGAGGCGACGCAGGCGCCGGGCGGAGGCGCCACGTAGCCGGCTGCCGCGGGCTGCTCGACCGGCCGTCCAGTCGCGCCATGCGCGAAGGACCGGCGCCGCGTCAGCGGCCGCCAAGAACGGCGCGCCGCCGGCGACTTCGGCGTGCTCCAGCAGGCCGAGCTTGACTGCGGTGACGATCGCGTAGCGCCGCCCCCGCCGCGCAGCGCCCAGAACAGCTGCGCCGCGTCGACGGCGTCGACGCGGCGCAGGACGCCGTCCGGCGTGATCACCTCGAAGGCGCGCACCTCAAGGCGATCTTCGAGAAGGTCGGCGTCTCGTCGCGCGGCGAGCTGACGCGACGCTCTTCGCCGAGCACTACAACCCCTCGCTCGATCAATCCATCAACGGCGACTGGGATCGCACCAGGGAGCGCATGGGCGGGCCGGCCGCCGGCGCCTGACGATCCACGGTCTCGCGTCGGCACCGGATGCAGCGGTAGCGTGCGCCGAGGATGTCCTCGCAGACCACCCTCCATGATGCCGTCTGGGCCGCGATGCCGGCCGGTGCGGCGCCCGCGCAGTTCGCTCTGCGGCGCGGCTTCCTGCTTGGCGGTGTGCATGACGGCGAGACCGTGCTCGACGTCGGCTGCGGGGCGGGCGAGTTCAGCGCCGCGCTGGCGCAGGCGGGCGCGCAGCCGATCGCGGTCGACGTCGCGCGCGAGGCGCTGCGGCGCGCGCGGGAGCTCGAGCCCGGGCTCGACGCGCGGCTGTGGGAGGCGGGCGAGCCGCTGCCGCTGGGCGACGGCAGCGTCGACATCGTGTGGGCGGGCGAGGTGATCGAGCACGTCGCCGACGTCGCACCGTGGCTGTCGGAGCTGCGCCGGGTGCTGCGGCCGAACGGCACGCTGCTGCTGACGACGCCGCATCACGGGCCGGGCACGCTGTTGCGCCTCGCGCTCAGCCCGCGCCGCTTCGCCGAGCACTTCGAGCCGCGCTCCGATCACCTGCGTTTCTATTCGCCGCTGACGCTGCGCGAGCTGTTGGACGACCTCGGCTTCGACGTCGCCGATCTGCGTCGCCGACGGGGCACGATCCTCGCGCGGGCGCTGCGCGGCTGATGCGCGCTCGCCGAGCGCCCTCGGCCGGCGCCGAGCGGGTCAGTGGAGCGACCGCCTCGGCCGGCGCCCAGCGCGTTTGCGGATCGACGGCCTCGGCCGGCGCCGAGCGCGCGTAGCCGGCATGCGCGTCCTGCTCGACACGACCTACGCGCTGCGCGGCCCGAGCGGTACCGGCGTATACCTGCAGCAGCTGACCGCCGCCCTCCGTGACGCGGGCATCGAGGTCGTCGAGGCCGCCAACGAGGCCCGCCCGGCACCCGCCGGGGGCGGCGCGGGAAGCGTGCGCAACCTTGTGTTCGACGCGCGCTGGACCCAGATCGAGCTGCCGCGGCGCGCGCACGAGGCGCGCGCCGACGTGCTGCACCACCCGCTGCCGGCGCTCGCCGCGCGGTCGCGGGTGCCGCAGGTCGTCACGGTCCACGACCTCGCCTTCGAGCGTGTGCCCGACTGCTTCTCGCCCGCCTTTCGTCGCTACGCGTCGCTGACGCACCGCCGCGCGGCGCGCGGCGCGGACGCCGTCGTCTGCGTCTCGCAGACCACGCGCCGCGACGTGCTCGCGCGCTGGGGCGTCGATCGGGCGAAGGTCGTCGTCGCGCTGCACGGGCCCGGGCAGGAGCCGCGGCTCGTCGCCGTCGTGCGCGCCGAGCACTTCCTCTACGTCGGCGACGACGAGCCGCGCAAGAACCTCGGTCTGCTGCTCGACGCCTACGCCCGCTACCGCGCCGCGGCCGGCGAATCGAACGCGCTCCCGCTCGTGCTCGCAGGCCGTGCCGCACTGCCGGCCGCCGCCCGGCAGGCGGGCGTGCGCCACGAAACGGCGCCGAACCTGACCGCGCTGCTCAATGGCGCCGCCGCGCTCGTGCACCCCGCGCTGCATGAGGGGTTCGGCCTCACGGCGCTGGAGGCGATGAGCGCGGGCGTCCCGGTGATCGCCGCCCGTTCGCCCGGGCTCGCGCAGACCGTCGCGGGAGCGGCGCTCATGATCGACCCGCTCGACGCCGGCGACCTCGCGTCCGCGCTGCGGCGCGTCGCGGACGAGCCGCGGCTGCGCGCCGACCTCGCGCGACGCGGCCGCGAGCGGGCCGCCGAGTTCTCGTGGGCAGCCTCGGCGCGCGCGCACATCACGGCCTATACGCTCGCTGCGAGCCAATGAAAGTTGCGATCCTCGGCACGCGCGGCATCCCCGCGTCCTACAGCGGCTTCGAAACGGCGGCCGAGCAGCTCGCCAGCCGGCTGACGCAGCGCGGTCACGAGGTGATCGTCTACTGCCGCCCGCACGTCGTCGACCGGCGCTTGACGGAGCACAAGGGCGCACGACTCGTGCACCTGCCGGCGATCCGCAACAAGTATCTCGACACGTTCAGCCACACCTTCCTGTCGGCGATGCACTGCGCGCGCCGCGTGAGGCCCGACGTCGCGCTGTTCTTCATCGCCGGCAACAGCCCGATGTGCCTGATGACGCGTGGCGCCGGCATCCCGACGCTGATCAATGTCGACGGGCTGGACTCCGACCGCTCGAAGTGGCCCGCCGTCGCAAAGGCGTACCTGCGCTTCGCCGAGCGCAACGCCCCGAAGTGGTCGGACACGGCGATCACCGACTCGCATGCGGTCGCGGAGATCTTCGAGCAGCGCTACGGCCAGCGCATAGGCGTCGTGCCGTACGGCGTCGAGGACCCCGGTCACACCGGCACCGACACGCTCGAGCGCCTCGGCCTCGAGCCCAACAAGTACGTCCTCTTCGTCGGGCGCCTGGAGCCCGAGAACAACCCGCACGTGCTCGTCGAGGCGTTCTCGCGCATCTCCGGGGAGCGCGCGAAGGGGATGAAGCTCGTCGTCGTCGGCGGCGCGCCGTACGCGCACGACTACATCAGGCAGGTCCAGCGCGCCGGCGACCCGCGCGTGATCTTCCCGGGCTACATCTTCGGGCGCGGCTACTGGGAGCTGCAGCACCACGCCTACGTCTTCTGCGCCCCGACGGAGGTCGGCGGCACGCACCCCGTGATCCTCGAGTCGCTGGCGGCCGGCAACTGCGTGCTGGTCAACGACCACGCCCCGAATGTCGAGACCGTCGGCGACGCGGGCGTGACGTTCTCCGGCAAGGAGGGCGTGCCGTCGCTGACGGCGCAGCTCGAGCGCCTGTTCGACGAGCCCGAGCTCGTCGAGCACTACCGCGCGCGGGCGCGCGAGCGGGCGCGGCGCTACTCGTGGGACGCCGTCACCGACGAGTACGAGCAGCTGCTCGTCAGTGTGCGCACGATGGGCGGTCCCGGCGGGTTGCCGGTCGAGCTCGTGGACGCGGGTGCGGATGCCCCGCAGCCGCTCGCAGGCACGCGCTGACGCCGCGCTGCCGGCTTCAGCGGGTGACGGTGACCGCTGCCGCGCGGCTGACGCGCGCGCGGCCGCCGTGGGTCCAGCGCAGGCGCAGCGCGCCCGACCCCGACACGCTCACGCGGGCCTCGAAGTAGTGGCGCGGGCCGCCGACGGTCAGCGTGCGCCGCGTGCGCCACGTCTTGGAGCCCTTGGCCCGGTGCTGGACGGCGACCCTCACGCGCTGCGACGCGCCGGCGGAGCGCAGCATGCCGAAGATGCTCACGCTGCGGCCGCGGCGCACGCGCGGCGTCTTGACGAACAGCGGCGTGCGGTACGCGTTGTAGGCCGGCTTCTTCTTCCCCGTCAGCAGCGTCAGGCCGGACTGGAACGTCCGCCATGCCAGCTGCGGCTGCTTTTTGACGCTGAACGCCGGGTCGGGCGCGTCGTCGACGAGCAGGAACTGGCTCAGCGTGCGCACGTTCGTGTTCTTCATCGCGATGTACTCGGCCTGGTTCAGCCACGCGGCCTGGCGTGCGAACGAGACGCTGAACGGGTCGGGCTTCGTCTGGTAGCCGTACTCGGTGAGGTACAGCGGCACGCCGCGTGAGGTCTGCGTCTTCTGGCCGTAGCGCAGGTAGATGCGGCGCAGCTCGCGGCTGAGGTCGCCGAGGTTCGCCATCGTCACCCAGTCGCGCGGCTTGGGCTTGCGTGCCGGCGGCGACAGCATGTCGTAGGGGTGATGGGCGTAGCCCGTCGCGCGGAACAGCGCCGGGTTCTCCGCGACGAACCGGCCGGGGTTGCTCTGCGGGCAGCCGCGCACCTCCGCCGACGTGCCCCTGATCAGGTTCAGGTTGTCGTCGAGGCAGTACATCTGGCGCACGAACTTCAGCGCGTCGATCGAGCCGGTGATGCCCTTGCGGTTCTGCGTGCCCTGCGGCGCCGTCTCGCCGATGAGGATCGTGTCCGATCCGTGACCCGTGGCCGCCAGCGACTGGTACGCCTGGGCGGTGAGCCGGCGGTATGCGTGCGGGGCGGCCTCGACCTGCAGGCGCGAGTTGCGCGGGTCGGGCGACCACTGCGGCGTCAGCCAGCCGGCCTGGTTGGGCTCGTTCCAGATCGACCAGTAGTCGATTCGCGGCAGGCCCATGTAGGTGCCGTCGTAGCGCCTGCCGACGGCCTGCACGAACTTGCCGAACTCCTCGGGATTGGGCCCCCAGGTCTCCTGCAGGCGCGCCTCGGGCGCCTCCTGCGCAGCCCAGCGCGGCACCGGCGACGTGATGTTGAGGTTCACGAGGATGCCCTTCGCCAGCGCGCTGCGGATCAGCCGGTCGTAGCGCTCCCACAGCCCCTGCGGGTACGCGCCCGGGTCGGTCGCGTCGAAGGCCGGCTTCTGGACCTTGTCGGTGGCCGGGGCGATGATCGACCAGAACACCGACACGCGGATGCGGTCGACGCCGAACGCCTGCAGCTGGTCCAGCGTGTTCTCCTGCACCTCGGGCGTGCCGTAGACCAGGAGCGGGTCGTCCTGGAACATCGACTCCTGCGTCTTGGACGCGGAGGCCGCAGAGGGGAGGGCCGCCAGCACGAGGGCGGCAAGGATGAGGGGGAGAAGTCGGGTCATCTGGTCTGCGCGCGAGCTGCTGCGATCTGTCTGCGCGCCTGAAGGAACACGCCGGTCGGTCGGGAAGAGCGGGGGTCAAGATAGATGGCGCGGCGGCTGGCCGACAGCGCGGCCTGCGGGTTGGCGCTTTTCAGCTCGTACTGCGCGAGCGCGAGCCAGGACTCGGGATTGGCGGGTTGCAGGCGCACTGCCTGCTGCAACGCGGCGCGTGCCTGAATCTGGCGGTTGCCGGCCTGCTGCTCGATCCGCGCGAGCTTCAGCAGGGGGTCCAGGGCCAGTGGATTGCGGTCATGCGCGGCCTCGGCCTGTGCCCGTGCGCCATCCACGTCACCGTCCTGGAGCGTCACGAGCGACTCCTGCGCGAGCGCGTCGGAGCGCAGTGGCTGCCACGCCGTCCACGTCGCCAGCAGCGCGACGACCACTACGACCGCGGCGCCCATGACGCGCGAGCGCTCGCGCAATCCGGCGCGCAGGCGCTCGGCGAGACCGCCGTGCACGCGCCGCGGGGCGGCTGCGGACAGCGGACCGCGCCCGGCGACCCACCCGGCGGCGAGCAGCGCGACGACGGCGTTGCCGGGGATGAACCACGTCCAGTCGACCAGCGAGTGCACGCCGAAGACCAACACGATCGCGACGAGCGTCAGCAGCCCGATGCGCTCGGGCGCGTACTCGCGCGTGCGCTCGCGGCGCCGCAGCCCGGTCGCCGCCGCGGCGCTCGCGACCCATCCGGCGAGCAGCGCAAGGCTCACCGCGAGGCCGGCCAGACCGAGGTCGGCGAGCGTCTGCACGACGTAGCCGTGCGCCGTGCGCACGGCCTGCTCCGCCGTGCGGTAGCGCTTGCGGACCGTCGCATAGCCGCCGGCCCCGACGCCCTTCGCGGGGTTGGCCTCGAAGATCTGCAGCGCCTCATCCCAGTAGCGCGCGCGCACGCTGCCCGACGTCGTCAGGCGGCTCGGGTCGTTGACCGGCAGCGCGGCGTTCGGATCGGTGAGCGACGTCCAGTTGCTCGAGATCGAGCCGCTCAGGCCCTTGTCCGACACGGCCATCCGCCCCACGACCGCGACCGGTACGAGCGCGAGGCCGCACAGCAGCACGAGACCGATGCGCTCGCGCGCACGCCGGCTCGGCGGCCGCGTGGCGGCGGCGAAGCCGACCGCCAGCCCGACGACCGTCAGCACCCCGAGCACCGCGACGACCAGCACGAGCAGCTGCAGGCCCGACTGCTCGCGCAACCCGAGCGGGACGCGGTCGTCGCTCAGCGGACCCTGCGAGAACGCCCAGGCAGCCGCGATCGCGCCGCCGGTCACGCCCGTCAGCAGGACGGCCGCCGCGCGCAGGCGCAACGGCTTGACGCAGATCAGCCAGAAGGCGATGCCGGCCGCCGCGGCCAGCAGCGCGCCGCGCGAGTACGACAGCAGCATCGTCAGCACGAGCAGGCCGAGCGCCGGATAGGCGAGCGCGTTGAGCGTCTGATGGCCGGTGCGCCGGGTCCCGAGCCACAGCGCGCCGGGCACGCCGGACGCCGCCATCAGGCCGACGCTGTTCCAGTAGCCGAACGGCTCGCGCAGGCGGGCGAACGTCTCGTCGGGGTTCAGCAGCCCCGGGAAGATCTTCGTCAGCACCGCGTAGCCGCTGATCGCGACGGCAGCCAACGTGATCGCCCCGAGCACCGCGCTCCAGCGGCTGGGCACGGCATGCGCGAGCGCGGCGGCGGCGGCGAAGACCGCGAGATAGGCGAACGCGCGGTTGGCCTCGAGGTAGGCGTCCTCGGGATTCGCGGCCCAGGTGATCGACAGCGCCGTCAGGACGACGAGCGCAACCAGCGCCAGCAGCGGGCCGATGCCCCATGCGCGCTCGCGGCGCGGCGCGAGCAGCAGCGAGCCCGCGACGGCCGCGCCGCCGCCGAGGATCAGGCCCATCTCCGTCGGCGCGGCACGGTTGAGCTGCAGGCCGCCCTCCGCGGCGAACGCGACCGCGACGAGGATCGCCGCCAGGCCGCCGGTCAGGAGCGGCTGGGCCCCCAGGCCCGGGACGCTGAGCGTCCCGGTGCGGGCGCGATCGTCAAGCCCCGCGCGCGTTGACAACTCGTCGGATTCCCACGGCGCCGAGCCCGAGCGCGCCGGCCGCGAGAAAGGCGAGCAGGGCGAGTATCGGGGCCGGAAGGTCGGACAGTCTCGTGCCGGCGTCGGTGCCGCTGCCGGCGCCGACCGCGCTCGGCACGATGTCGGTCGCGGTCGGCTCGCGCGCGGCGGCGTCGGCTGCGGAACGGTCCTGCGGGGTCGCCGCCGCGAGCTGCTCCTCGGCGGGCCTCGTGGACGGCTCGCCGGTCGTGGCGCCTGCCGGCGTGCCGTTGCCGGACGTCGCCGGCACGGCCCCCGCGCTGTCGTCGCGCTTGGTCGTCTTGCCCTTCGAGCCCTTCGTGGCGGACGCATCCTGCGCGCGGGCGATGATGTCGCGGCAGTTGCCGTACTGGTCGGCGTCGGCGGGCAATGTCGCGAGCGCGTCGCGGTACTCCTTCTGCGTATAGGTCTTCGCCAGGATCTCGTCGTCGGTGCAGTCGTTGATCACGTCGCGTCCGGAGGCCGGTGCCGGGGAGGCTCCGGCGAGCAGGACGAGGACCGTCAGGAGTGCTGTGAGGCTCTTGCTCATGAGCAGATCACCGTAGCGAGCCGATCGCGGCCTCGAAGCCGGCGGCCCACGCGTCGAAGGTGTACGGATGGACGTCGCGGTGCGCGTTGGCGCCGAGCCGCGCGCGCAGCCCGGCGTCGTCGTGCAGCCGGCGCAGGGCACTCGCGAGCTCGGCGCTGTCGCCGGATCGCACGACGAGCCCGTTGCGCTCGTGGCGCACGAGGCCGCCCGCGACGGCGCCGACCTCGTCGCTGGCGATGATGGGCGTGGACTGGTTCATGGCCTCGTTTGCCACGAGCCCCCAGGGCTCGCGAAAGTCGCGCGTGCGGAGCGACGGTATGACGCAGACGTCCGCGGCGGCGAGATAGTTGCGGACCTGCTCGGGAGGTTGCATCCCGACGAAGCAGACCGCGCCGCCGGCGGGGGTCCGGGGGGGCCCGGAGCCCCCGCCGACGAGGACGAGCGCGGCTGATGCTCCAAAACCTGACGAACGCCAAGCCTCCAGGAGCACCGCTGCACCTTTTGCCCTAGTCGGACGCGCGACAAACGCCGCAGTGAACGGCGCGGTCGGAGCGGTCTGGATCTGCGCTCCCCAGAAGCGGTTGTCAACGGCCTGCGGCGCGACGTGGACATTGCGCGCGCCGCGGGAGCGTGCGAACGCCGCGACATGCGGCCCATACGCGACGATGGCGGCCGCGTCGCGATAGAGGACGGCGAGCAGCGGCGCGCCGCCCGCGACGTGCGCCGGCGTGCGCGGGTGCGCCCACAGCGCGGTCCACAGGACGAACGGCGTCTGCGCCGCTCGCGCGCCGACCCAGGCCGCCGGCAGCGCGACCCGCCCCGCGGTCCCGCAGACGACCGCGCGGTAGGCGCCGGACGCGGCGAGCGCGCCGATCTCGCGCTGCGCGAGGTGGCGGTGCGGCACGCCCGGGTCGGCGACGCCCGCGGTCGCGTGCGTCGAGCGCCCGCCGAAGATCGCCAGCTCGATCGGCACGCGGCGGTGCAGCGCGGCGAACGCGCCCACGCGCTCGGGCGCCACGTGGTTGGTGACGAGCAGAACCGGCTTCACGACGGTCTGCTCGGGGCGCTGCGCAGGGCCCGCTCGTACGCGTCCGCGGTCGCCGATCCGCAGCCCGCCCACGAGAACGCGCGCTCGGCGGTCGCGCGCGCGGCCGCGCCCTCGGCCCGCAGCTCTGCCTTGTCGCCCAGCAGGGCGTCGATCCGCTGCGCCAGCGCGGCGGCGTCGCCGGGCGCGACGAGCGACAGACCGCCGCCCGCGCGGGCGATCTCCTCCGGCCCCGGCTCGCCGCTGCAGGCGATCGCGGGCAGCCAGCCGGCCATCGCCTCGACGTACGCGACCCCGAACGCCTCGTCGGTGGAGGGCATCGCGAGCAGCGACGCACGCCGGGTGCGCAGCAGCGCCTGCTCGTGCTCGAGCTGCCCCGCGAACTCGACCCGGTCGGCGATCCCGAGCCGCGCCGCGAGCGCGACCAGCGCCGCGCGCTCGGGCCCGTCGCCGATCACGAGGTAGTGCAGCGCGGGCCGGGTATCGCGCAGCAGGGCGAGCGCGCGCAGGACGTCGGCGTGGCGCTTGCGGGCGATCAGGTGGCCGGTCGTGACGATGGTCGGCGCGTCGTACGGCTCCGCGCGATCGGCCGGCAGGTCGGTGCCGAGACGCACGACGAGCGTCTCCCGGGCGCCGAGCACGCGGCAGCGCTGCTCGATCCCCGCGCTGTTGGCGAGCACGAGCCGTGCGCGGTCGAGCGCCGCGCGCACGGCCTGCCCGCCCGCCGCCGAGCCCGGCGCGGTGTGGAAGACGTCGCCGCCGTGGACGGACACGACGTATGGCCGCGGGATCCCGGCGCGGCGCACCGCATCGCCCGCGGGCACCGCGTTGTGCGCGTGGACGAGCTCGTAGGCGAAGTCGCGCCGCAGCCGGCGTAGCGCGACCGCCAGCGACGGCGCCGCCCAGCGTCCCCAGCTGCCGTACGTCGTCGGGCGTGGCGGTGCGAGAAACGCGACGTAGTCGATCTCGATCCCGTCGATCGTCGCGTGCGCAGGCTGGCGCAGCGCTTCCGCGGCGGCGCGCGCGGCGGCCCGCGGGCCGGAGCGCAGCGACGACAGCGGCGGCACCGGCCGGTGCAGGACGAGCACGCGCACGTCGGCCCCGGCGTCACGCGCGGCGACGGCCTGGCGATGCGCCCACACGCCGAGCACCGGGTCGGCGGCGCGCGGATAGAACTCGGAGACGATGGCGACCTTCATCGCAGGGGTCCGTCACGGCCGGAGGAGCACGTGCTCCGTGGCAGGCACGAGGAGCGGCCGCCGGCGGCGCCCGCGCCGTCGTGACGCGGGGCGCAGGTCATCGCAGCCGCCGCGACCATGCCGCCTGCTTGCGCGTGACGTACGGGCGGCCGGCGAGGAAGCGCGTGGCCTCGGCGACCGCGTCCGCGCGGGCGTAGCCGCCGCCGACGGGCGTCGTGTGGAGGATCGGCGTGGCGTCGACGATCCCGACCCTCCAGCCGTGCCGGGCCGCGACGGCCGACCAGTGCGCGTCCAGGCCCCAGCCCATGCGCAGCGGCGGAAACGGCAGCAGCACGTCGAACGTCTGCGCGGAGAACGCGGTCAGCGGGCCGATCTCGACGAAGTGCGACTCGCGCACGGCGCTCCCGCGGCGGCGGCGCGTGACCGGCCAGGCGGCGTGCGAGTGGCGGCGGTGGGCCGGCTGCGCGAGCGCCAGCCCGGAGGTCTCGGCGCAGAGGACGAAGCGGTCGAGGAAGCGGTGCGGCAGCACGACGTCGTCGTCGATCACCAGCAGCCAGTCGAAGCCCGCCGGGTCGTGCTCGGCGAGCAGCGTGTTGAGGTGCTCGAACTTGCCGTCGTGGCCCATCGCGATCGTGTGCATCGCGAGCTCGTGGCGCGTTCGGTGCAGCTCGATGCGCGCGGCGCCCATCAGCCGGCCCGGACGCTCGATGCCGAGCACGAGCACCCGTCGGCGCGGCGGGTCGCTCCGGGCGGCGCGATCGACGCCGTGCAGGCGGCGGGCCGATTCGAGGTCCAGCAGCGCGTCGGCCGCGCGCATCGCCGGACGCCGCAGGCCGGAGACCGTGCCGCCCGCGCCCGACAGGAAGTCCGGGTCGGCCGCTCGCGGGCCGCGGCCGCCTGCGCCGAGCCACGCGCGCAGCCGGCCGAGCGCGTGGGCGGTCATGACGATGCCGTTGAGGCAGCGGTGGCGTGGCGCGTGCAGCGCGCAGCCGCAGAGCACGCGCAGCTCCCGGGCCAGCGGCGGCGCCGCGCGCTTGTGGACGTCGTAGCGCCGGCTCGCCTGGCCGCGACCGTACGCCGCCCGGGCAAGCGATCGCAGACGCGCGTCGTCGCCGGCGCGGCGGTGGTCCAGGCCGGCGGCCGCGACGTAGCGGATGCGCCCGCCCGCCGCGCGCAGGCGGTCCTGCCATTCCTGCTCGTCGCCGTACAGCTCGCGCGACTCGTCGAAGTGGCCGGCGCGGTCCAGCCACGCGCGCCGGATCGCCATGTTCGCGCCCCACGCGTGCGCGACGTCGCGGTCCGCGGGGCCGAGCTCCTGGTGCGTGATCGGGGGCCCCTCGCGGCCGCACGAGCGCAGCGGGTGGTCCTCGAAGCGCGCGTGGATCGGACCGGTCAGGACGCCGACGTCGGGCTTTGCGGCCGCGTGCGCGGCGAGCAGCGCTGCGAGCCACCCGGCGCGCACGGCGACGTCGTCGTCGACGAACACGAGCAGCTCGCCGGCGGCCGCGTCGATGCCGCTGTTGCGGGCGGCGTTCAGGCCACGCGAGGCCCGGTGGGCGACGTAGCGGGCGCCATGGCGCACGGCCGTCTCGCGGGTGTCGTCGGAGGGACCGTCGTCGACGACGAGCAGCTCCGCGCCGGCCGCCGCGGCCTGCGGCGCGATCGAGGCGAGCGCCACGTCGAGATACCCCGCCCGCTCACGGGTGGGGACGATGATGCTCGCCGTCGGAGGCATGTCCCGGCGAGAGTCTAGGTTTGGCACGCGCGGACAGCCGGTCCGAGACGCCGCGCCACCCATCGTGATCCTCTTCCTGCACAACCGCTACCGCACGACCGGCGGCGAGGAGCGCGTCGTCGAAGACCTCGTGTGGCTCGTGCGCGAGCACCTCGGCGAGGACGCGGAGCTGCTCGCGCGCGGCAGCGCCGGGCTCGGCCGCGCGCGTGCCGCGGCCGGCCTGCTGCGCGGCGGCCTGTCGCCACAGGAGGTCGGCGACGCGGTGCGCCGCAGCGGCGCGCGCGTCGTGCACGCGCACAACCTCAACCCGTCGCTCGGCTGGCGCGCGCTCGCCGCGGCGCGCGAGGCCGGCGCCAGAACCGTCCTGCACCTGCACAACTACCGCCTCGTCTGCGCCGTCGGCACGTGCTTCACCCGTGGCGCGGACTGCACGCGCTGCCACGGCCGCGACACGCGCCCGGGGGTGCGGCGCAACTGCCGCGGAACGGGCGCCGAGGCCGCGGTGTACGGGGCGTCGCTCGCGCTGTGGCAGCGCCGGCTGCTGCAGCACGCCGACGCCGTCGTGGTGCCCAGCGTGTTCGCGGGACAGCGGCTGCTGACGCTTGGCGTGCCGCTGCGGCCGCCCGGCGGCGGGCGGGCGGGCGCAGGGAGTGGCCGGCCGCCCGGCGCGGACGGCGAGCCGGTGCGCGCGGACGGCGGCGGGCGGACGACCGCGGTCAGCGACGGGCCGCCGCTGCACGTCATCGGGCACGTCGTGCGCGCGGTGGCCGAGCGATCCACGGCTGCTTGCGGAGCGCATGCGCTCGTCGCCTCGCGGCTCGCGCCGGAGAAGGGGGTCGACGTGGCGATCGCGGCCTGCGCGGCGGCCGGCGTGCCGCTCGTGATCGCCGGCGACGGCCCGCTGCTCGCGCAGCTGCGCGAGCGAGCGCACGGGACGCAGACGACGTTCGCCGGCCGCGTCGGCGACGACGAGCTCGCGCGGCTGCGGGCGGAGGCCGGGCTCGCCGTCGTGCCGTCGCGCTCGGCGGAAACATTCGGCCTGGCGGCCGCCGAGGCGATGGCGGCCGGGCTCCCGCTCGCAGGCAGCGCGATCGGAGCGCTGCCCGAGCTGTGCGGCGGGCTTGCCGCGCTCGTGGCACCGGGCGACCCGGCGGCGCTCGCGCTCGCGGTGCGCGAGCGCTTCGGCGATGGCGCCGCGGGGGAGGCGGGCCGCCGGCGCGTGCTGGAGGTCGCGGCGCCGGCCGTCGTGGCGCGGGCGCTCCGCGCGGTCTACGACGCCGTATGCGCCTGAGCGTCGGCGCGCCGATCCGCCGAGCCGCGGCTCCCGGCCGGCGCGGTCCGCGGCGCGCAGGCGGCGCGGTCATCCGCTCTCTGTCCTAGGATGCTGCGCCATGCGACGGCCAGGGGCAATCGCCGGGTTCTGCGTGGCCGCGTTCGCGTTCGCGTTCACCTTTGTGGTCGCGGCTCCATCTGTCGCGCAGGCGAAGACGAAGATCGAGATCCACAAGCTCGAGTCCAAGTCGTTTCTGTTATCGGGCTTTAAGACGATCTTTCCGAAGATCAGCGTGCCGACCCCCAAGCGCAGCGGCTACATCACGCGCATGGACGCGTGGCTCGTCAACGAGAGCGGCAGACGCGTCTCGATCCGCGAGGTGATGCTGCATCACATCGTCTTCATCAACGGCGGCCAGAGGGGCATCGCCAAGCGCGGGTCGTGCCCCGGGCGCGGCGGCGAGCCGTTCTGGGGGACCGGCGAGGAGAAGCAGCCGCTGATCCTGCCGGAGGGCTACGGCTACCAGGTCAAGCGCCGCGAGAGCTGGCGGATGCAGGCGATGCTCATGAGCCATTCGCTGAAGGCCCATCGCGTGAAGGTCGTCTACCAGGTCCGGATGGTGATCGGCGCGAAGCTCACGCGCGTCAAGCCGCTGTGGCTGCGCGCCAACGGCTGCACGAAGCACCCGAGCTATGACATCGAGGGCGATCAGATCCCGTTCGGCCCGGTCCACGTCAAGCAGTCGCTGTGGCGGATGCCGCTCAGCGGGCGGATCGTGGCGGCCTCCGCGCACCTGCACGGCAGCGCGATCGGGATGACCGTCGAGCAGCCGCGCTGCGAGGACCGCACGCTGATCGACCACAAGCCGCTGTACGGCTACAAGGACGACATCGTCTATCGCGCGCAGCCGATCCTGCACGAGCCCGGGCCGATCGCGACCGGGCACTTCCTGTCGAAGACGGGGCTGCCCGTGCGCAAGGGCGAGATGCTGCGCGTGACCGGCAGGTACGACGCGACGCGGCCGCACGTCCAGGTCATGGCGATCACGCACGTCTACATCGCGCTCGACCGCGAGGCGCCGCGCGCGTGTGCGCCGCAGCCCAAGGACGCCCACATCTTCTGGACGCGCAAGGACGGCCGCACCAACCCCCCGTACGCGCCCGTGCCGCTCAACGGCCTCGGTTCGGACGGCCTCGTGCGCCAGATCGAACGGCCGCCGGGCGAGACGAAGCTCGTCAACGGGCCGCAGGCGCTCGTCAAGCTCACCGCCCAGAAGTTCGAGCCCGCCAACCTGTCCGTTCCGCGGGGCACCGACGTCGTCTGGCGCTTCACGGACCGGAGCCTGCACAACGTGATGCTCGCGAGCGGGCCGCGACTCGTCTCGTCGAGCAACCAGAGCAAGGGATTTCGCTACGTGAGGAAGCTGCGCACCCCCGGCACCTACAAGCTCTTCTGCTACCTGCACCCGATCACGATGACGCAGGTCATCGAGGTGCGGCCATGAGGCGCGTGCTGGTGGCGCTGCTCGCCGTCGCGGCTTTCGGGGGCCTCGCCGCGCCGGCGTCGACCGCCACGACGCGGACGATCAAGGTCGGCGACGACTACTTCGTGCGCGACGGCTCCTCGCCGACGGTCACCGTCACGCGCAACACGCGTGTGAAGTGGCTCTGGCGGGGCGATTCGCCGCACAACGTCACGGTCAGCCGTGGCCCGGTGAAGTTCAAATCCAAGACGATGACCGAGGGCTCGTACACCAAGGCGGTGACGCGCAGCGGCACGTACTCGATCTACTGCACGATCCACGGCCGCAGCAACCAGTCGATGACGCTGAAGGTGAAGTAGCCCCCGCCCGCGTGGGGGGCGGGCGGCGAGACTACCGGCGCCGGATCTCGTCCTCGTCCTCGTCCTCGGCGCTCGGGTCCGAGGAGGTCGCGTCCGGCGACTCGGCGGCGTTCCCGTCGACCCCGTCGTCGCCGGTGAGCGCGATGGTGCCGGCGCTGGACGCTTCCTCGTCGAGCGTCATCGCGCCCGCGTCTGCGTCACCGGATGCCGCGGCGGCCGGCTCGTCGGCGATCGCATCCTCGACCGCGACCGGCTCGACCGCCGGCGCGTCCGCGCCGCCCGAGTGCAGCCCGGCCCCACCGATCGCGGGCTCGCGCCCTGCCTGCGGCATGGTGGCGCCGGTCGGCGTCGCCGGCTCCGGCGCGACCGCCAGCGGTGGTGCGACGTCCGGCGGTGCGACCGGCTCGCCCGGCGGCGGCGGCGTGTAGATCGGGTCGGGCCCCGAGCCCTTGAGCTTCTTGGCGATCGCGGCGCCCGCACCACCGACGACCGCGGCCGCTCCGGCGATCCTGACCGGCGTCGAGCGCACCAGCCGGCCGAGACCGGACCGCTGCCGGGTCTTGATGCTCGTCGCCTTCGCGACGCCCTTGCTCGCCTTCTTGCCGATCTGCAGCTCGGTCCAGATTTTGGTGACGCCGGCGAGCGTGTCCAGCGTCTGTGCCGTCCTGCCCTGCTGACGCTTGCGCAGCTTCATGGGGTACTCCTCAAGATCGTGAATGGGCGAGCTTTTCGCCTACCCGGCGGGGCCGGGGTGAAACGAATCTATACGCCGGCGGTGAGCCTTCAGGCGGCGAGCACGCCGCGCAACCAGTCCGCCGTCTGCCCGATCCCCTCGCGCACGCCGATCTTCGCCTCCCATCCGAGAACCGTGCGCGCCTTCTCGACGCTCGGCCAGCGGCGCACGACGTCGACGGCGAACGTCGGCAGGTGCTCGAGCTCGAAGTCGGCCGGATCGCGGCCGCACACCTCCCAGATGACGCGCGCGATCTCGGCGACCGTCATCTCCTGCGACGCGGAGATATTGAAGTCCTCGTGCAGGCCGGCGGGCGACGCCATCGCGGTGACGACGCCGTCGGCGATGTCGTCGACGTGCGTCAACGTGCGCGTGTGCTCGCCGGTGCCGAAGATCTGCAGCGGATGCCGGCCCGACAGCACCTTGCGGATGAGGTCGGGCACGGCGTGCGCGATGCCCGGCTCGTCGTCGGGCATCTCGCCCGGGCCGTAGGCGTTGAACGGGCGGCAGATCGTGTACGGCAGGCCGTGCTCGTCGTGCGCCGCACGGCACCAGACCTCGCCGGCGAGCTTCGAGAAGCCGTACGCCGAGCGAGGCATCGGCACGTCCCAGACGTGCTCCTCGGTCGTCGGGTACTGCGTCGCGCGCTCGAAGACCATCGAGCTCGACACATATGTGAAGCGCTCGACGTCGCAGTCCAGCGCGGCCTGGATGACGGCGTCGTAGAGCGCCGAGTTGACCGCCGTCAGCGTATGCGGAAGCTTGTGGAAGTTTGCGATCCCGCCGACGATCGCGGCGAGGTGGATGACGTGCGTGCAGCCGGCGGTCGCCTCCGTCGCCTGCGAGAGATCGCGCAGGTCGCCCGTGTGCACCTCGCAGCCCTCGCGCATCCAGTCGGGCGCCGAGCGCTGGTCGGAGACGCGCACCTCGTAGGCGGGATCGCGCAGCAGCCGTCGCACAACCGCGGCGCCGATCGTGCCGGCGCCGCCGGTGACCAGCACGCGCTTCAACGCTGCGCGCTCAGGTTCACAGTGCGACGCGGCCGTTGGACAGCTGCGGCGACAGCTCCGCGACGTACGCGAACACCTGCGCGGCGCCGAAGCAGTTCCACGGATCGACGACGAGCGCGTCGCCGCCGGCGAGCGATGCGATCCGGTGCAGCGGCTCGACGCCGCGAAACTCGTCGTGGTTCGCGGCGACGACGACCGCGTCGGCGCCGGCGACGGCGTCCTCGAACGGCGGCGTCGGCGTGGCGACGCGCGGGTCGTGGACGCAGACGTCGGCAAGCTCGCGCTCGAGCAGTCGCACGAGCTTGTGCGCCAGCGAGTCGCGCTCGTCGTCGGTGTTGCCCTTGAAGGCCAGGCCGAGGACGGCGATCTTGCGCCCGTTCAGCGACCCCAGCCGCCGCTTCATCCCCTCGACGAGGAACAGCGGCACGGACTCGTTGACGCGTGACACCGCGAGCAGCATGCCCGGGGCATTGGATCGCTCCTCGCTGAAGGCGAAGTCCTTGCGCAGGCACGTGCCGGCGGTCAGGCCCGGCTTCGCGATCCCACCGCGCGGATAGTCGCGGTTGATCAGCTCGATGACGTCGAAGACGTTCGCGCCGTGCTGCTCGCAGTCCATCATCAGGAGATTCGGCAGCGCGAAGTTCGCGTAGCGCAGGATGTTCGTCCAGATCTTCGCGAGCTCGGCCTGCACGGGCGTCGTCTGCACGATCGGCGCGCCGAAGACGGCGAACAGCGCGCCGACACGCTCGCCGGACTCCTCGCCGATGCCGCCGACGATGCACGGCAGCGTCTGGATCTCCTCGAAGAAGCGCCCCGCGGCGATCCGCTCGGGGGCGTGGGCGACGCACACGTCGCGGCCGATGACGAAGCCGCGGTGCTTGGCGAGGTAGCCCGCGACGAACTCCGTCGTGCCCGGGGCGATCGTCGAGCGCAGCACGATCGAGTGGCCCGGGCGCAGCAGCCCGAGCAGGTCGTCCAGCGCCGAGCGGATGTCGGAGATGTCGATCTCGACGTGCGAGAAGGAGGGCGTGCCGAGCGTGATGACGATGTGCTCGGCCTGGGCGGCGTCGGCGACGCTGTCGGAGACCTCGAGCAGGCCGGCCGCGCCGACGCGCTCGAGTGCGTCCTGGGCGCCTGGCTCCTCGAACGGCATGCGGCCGTCACGAACGGATTGCAGGCGGTCCGGATCCTTGTCGACGCCCAGCACCCGCAGTCCGCGATCGGCGAACGAGATGGCCAGGGGGAGACCGATCCGGCCCAGCCCGATGACGGCGACCTCGGGGGGCATGAGGCGAGGCTACCGTTTGGGCGGAGCGGCGAGCATGCGGTGGCGCGCGTACTGACGCGCGAAGCCCGCCACGAAGCGCGGGTTGTAGCGCGCGTAGCGGCGCCACAGCCGGCGCGGCTCGTGTGCCAGGCGGAAGGTCCACTCCAGGCCCGAGGACTGCATCCAGGTGGGGGCCTGCGCAACGAGGCCGGCATGGAAGTCGAACGCGGCGCCGACGCCGACGAGCACCGGCGCGTCGAGGCGGTCGCGCATCGCGGCCATCCACTTCTCCTGCTTGGGCGCTCCGACGCCGACCCACACCACGTCGGCGCGCGAGCTGTTCATCTCGGCGACGATCGCGTCCTCCTCCTCCTCGGAGAGGTCGCGATATGGCGGTGAGTAGCCGCCGACGATCTTCACGCCTGCAAAGCGCCGGCGCAGGTTCAGGGCGAGCTGCACGAGCGCGCCCTGGTTGCGGCCGCCGTAGAGGTACATGCGCGCGCCGGTCGTCGCGGCGCGCTCGCAGTAGCGCGCCATCAGTTCGGGGCCGTAGACGCGCTGCTCGAGGTCGCCGCCGAGGGCGTTCATCGCCCACACGAGCGGCTGGCCGTCGGGCAGCGTCATCGACGCGCCGAGCACCGCCTCGCGCAGCTCGGCGTCCTCGTTGCAGACCATGATCGTGTGCGTCGCGGCGACGCAGACGTAGCCCTTCTGACGGTGGGCGACCGAGGCGTCGATCCAGTCCATCGCCTCGTCGTAGTCCGTCAGCGACAGGGGCACGCCGAGCACGTCGACCGCTGCAGGTGCGACGGGGGCCGGTCGCACCGGCTGGGGAGACCGGTGCAACCCGCTGGGGAGGGGGCGGGAAAGGGCCATGCTGGAGGTACGACGCTGTGTCAACGGGCTAAGTTACGGGTGGGAACGCGCGGAATGGTCAAAGGTTGCGATGTTGCAGAACGCGTGTTATGGGGGCGCTACCCCCGATCGGTGCCGCCTAACAGGGCGCAAGGCGCCGTGCGGCGGCCGCGATGACCTGCGGCGCCGAGCACTACGCTTCGGCGCATACCTCGCGCGCTCGTCACCGGCATCACGGGTCAGGACGGCTCGTATCTCACCGAGCTGCTGCTCGATCGAGGCTACGAGGTCGTCGGGATGGTGCGTTCGCAGGATGCTCGGATCGAGGGCGCGCGCACGGTCCTCGGGGACCTCGCCGACCCTGAGTCGCTGCGCGCGGCGGTGCTCGAGACGGCGCCCGACGAGCTCTACCACCTTGCCGCGCCGACCTTCGTGCCGGCGTCGTGGAAGGACCCGGCGCTGACGCTGTCGCTCGTCGCGGGCGCCACGGGCACCTTGCTGAAGGCGGCCGCCGAGCTCGACGGGCTGCGCGTGATGGTCGCGAGCTCGGGCGAGATCTTCGGCGCCGCGGGCGAATCGCCGCAGACCGAGCGGACGCCGATGCGACCGCGCTCGCCCTACGGCGTCGCGAAGCTCGCGGCGTTCGGGCTCGTCGACACGCTGCGCGACAAGCACGCGATGCACGCCTGCAGCGCGATCGCCTACAACCACGAGTCGCCGCGCAGGCCGGAGCGCTTTCTGCCGCGCAAGGTCGCGCGTGCCGCAGCCGCGATCAAGCTCGGCCTGCAGGACACGCTCGAGCTCGGCGACCTCGGCGCGGTCCGCGACTGGTGCCACGCGCGCGACGTCGTGCGCGGCTACTGGCTGATGCTGCAGGCCGACGAGCCGGTTGACGTCATCCTCGCGAGCGGGACCGGGCGCACGGTGCGCGAGCTCGTCGACGCCGCGTTCGCCGTGGTCGGGCTGGACGCCGAGGAGCACCTGCGGGTCGACTCCGAGCTCGTGCGGCCGTCGGAGCGCACGCCCCCCGTCGGCGACACGACGCTCGCCCGCGAGCGGCTCGGCTGGGAGCCGGAGATCTCCTTCGAGGCGATGATCGCCGAGATGGTGCAGGCCGATCTCAGCGTGCTGTCGGCGGTCGCGCCGGGCTGAGGCCGGGCAGCGGCGCGTCCGGCACCCAGCAGCCGCTCCAGCGGCTGCGGCGCCGAGGAGGTGTCAGGCGAGCGCGACGCGCGCCGCCGCCACGACCTCGGCCACCTGCCCGGCGTCGAGCACCGGGCTGATCGGCA
>Ga0136633_1000773_pt1 | contig 24197 bp, 19 predicted proteins | sample AntDrymeUQ832206_2_FD_105494 | JGI IMG/M metagenome (GOLD analysis project Ga0136633, IMG submission 105494) | Polar desert sand microbial communities from Dry Valleys, Antarctica - metaG UQ83 (22.06) | ecosystem: Environmental > Terrestrial > Soil > Desert | place: Antarctica: Dry Valley...
CGCCTCGCGTTCTCCGTGGCGATCCAGGTCGAGGCCGACATCCTGCTGATCGACGAGGTTCTCGCCGTCGGCGACGCCGCCTTTCAGCAGAAGTGCTTTGACGTGTTCAACGACATGCGAGACGCCGGCCGGACGGTGTTGTTCGTCACCCACGACATGGGCAGCGTGACGCGCATGTGCGACCGCGCGCTGCTGCTCGAGCATGGCGAGGTCGTCTTGATCGGCGAGCCCGACGTCGTGGCGACGCGCTATCTGGAGCTGAACTTCGCGCGCGAGCAGGTCGAGCCCGAGCCCGACGCGGATGTTCCCGCCGGCGACCCGGCGCCCATACGCGCGGCTCGAGCATGGATCGAGAACGACGCCGGCGAGCGCGTCACCACCTGCATCCAGGGTCACCGGTACGCGTTCGTGACGACCGTCGAGCTGCTCGCCGACGTCCAGGACCCCGCCTTCACGCTGCTCTTCCTCAACGAGCACCATCAGGACATGCTCGTGGCCACCACGGCCTTCGACCGCAGCGGGGAAGGGGGCTACCGAGCGGGCGAACAAGTCCTCGTGGCGGTGACGCTCGATCCCCTGCTTCGTCCGGGGCGCTACACCTGCGCGCTGATCGTCGGTCATCCCGGCGCCGGGATGACCGAGCTGACGCGCTGCGACGACGTCCTGTCATTCGTCATCAGCGGGCCGTACGCAACCGGCGGCATGACCGACCTCCCGCACGAGGTGACGCTGCGACGCGTCGAGCTGCCCACCGAGCCGGCGGCGTCCCCGCGAGCATGATCACGACGCCGGCGCAACCTGCGCCGCAGATGCCGGCCGGCGGCCGTGAGGTCACCGGCCCGTCGGCATTCAGCGGCGGTCCGCGCCGCTTCGTCTCGCTCGTGAGGACGATGGCGGTGCAGGAGTTCAAGCTGCGCTTCTTCGGCTCCGCTCTGGGCTACCTCTGGCAGCTCATGCGCCCGATGATGCTGTTCGGGGTGCTGTTCGTGATCTTCACGGTGGTCCTCCCCGTCAGCGACCAGCCGAACTTCGGTGTGGCCCTGCTGCTGGGGATCGTGCTCTACACATTCTTCGCGGAAGCGACCGGCACCGCCGTCACCTGCGTGGTCGCCCGCGAGAACATGGTTCGCAAGATCCAGTTTCCGCGCATGGTGATCCCGTTGGCGGTGGTCCTCGAGGCCTGCTTCAATCTCGTGCTGAACCTCGTGGTCGTCTTCATGTTCGGGATCGCCACGGGCCTGTTGCCCAGCGCGTCATGGCTCGCGGTCCTCCCCCTGCTGCTGATCCTCGTACTGTTCGCAACCGGCATCTCGATGCTGCTGTCGGCGCTCTACGTCCGCTATCGCGACGTCAAGCCGATCTGGGACGTCGTCCTGCAGGTCACCTTCTACGGCTCGCTGATCCTCGTCCCCTACGAGACGATCGCGTCCCAGGGCTACGAGCAGCTCGGCCATGCCCTCGTGGCCAACCCGCTGGCCGCCGTCCTTCAGGAGATGCGTCATCTCGTCATCGACCCCGCGTACGTCAGCGCGGGCGAGGCGATCGGCGGCGGCGCGCTGCTGGTCGTCCCGCTGACGGTCGCGGTGGCGACCTTCCTGCTCGGCTGGTGGGTCTTCAACCGCGAAGCGCCGCGGATCGCCGAACAGCTCTGACCTGGGCACTGGGGGCAGCTCCGCGCGAACCCGCCGGTTGTCACGAGACCCGCGCGCCGCCACGCTCGTCAGCTAGATTGCGCGGCGCATGCGCCGCCTGAAGACCCGCTTGGACGGCCTCGTCCACCTGCAACCCGACGTTCACGGCGACGCGCGCGGGTTCTTTCTCGAGAGCTACCGCGCGAACGTCTGGGCCGAGCACGGTGTGACCGACACGTTCGTGCAGGACAACCACTCGCGCTCGCGCCAGGGCGTGCTGCGCGGCATGCACTTCTCGACCGGCGCGGGCCAGGCCAAGCTCGTGCGCTGCGCACGCGGGCGGATCCTCGACGTCGTCGTCGACCTGCGGCGCGCGTCACCGACGTACGGCGAGTGGGAGAGCTTGGAGCTCGACGACGTGGCCGGGCACCAGCTCTTCATCCCGGTGGGTTTCGCCCATGGCTTCTGCGTGCTGTCCGAGGTCGCGGACGTGACCTACAAGTGCTCGACGTACTACGACGTTGCCATCGAGCGCGGCTTCGCCTACGACGACCCGGATATCGCGATCGTATGGCCGCGGGACATCGGGCTGCTGGTGTCCGAGCGTGACATGCACGCGCCAGCGCTGGCGGAGATCGCCGGCGACCTGCCGTTCTGAGCTGAGCCTGGCTCAGCCCGCGGGATCAGGCCGCGTGCGCGGTCACGGTCCAGCCGAGGCAGTCGTCGCCTCCGTCATGACGCAACGTGTACTGGGCGACCAGCGCCAAGAGGCCGACGACAGGCAGCGACATCACCGCGCCGAAGCGAGCGGGACCGAAACCGCCGCCGGCCGGAAACAGCGGCGGCAGGGCGAGCGCGATGACCTTCGCGCAAGCCACGGTCAGCTCGTTGCCGCGCGCGTTGACGACGACGTCCGCGAAGCCGGCCGCCTCGAGCAGGTTGCGCAGGCTCGACGGGGTGTAGCGCCAGTAGTCGTGCGGCACGTAGTGCCAGCGAGCCGAGAACGGAACCGTCAGGACGATCCGCCCACCGTCGCTCAGGACGCGCCGAGCCTCGGCAAGGAAGATCCGCGGCTCCGGGACGTGCTCCAGCGTCTCGGTCGCCACGACGACGTCGACCGACGCGTCCTTGACGGGCCATGTGTCGCCTTCGTAGTACTCGGTGTCGGGCATGTCGTAGCCGAAGCGCTCGGTCGCCGCGGCGATGTCGATCGCCCTGTAGCGGGCAGAGGCCGGCAGCAGTGAGCGGTACGGCTGTGCGCCCGCGCCGACATCCAGCACGTCACCATCGGTATCGGCCAGCAGGATCCGCAGATCCCTCCACGCCGACGCGGCCTGCAGGTCGAGCATCCGCCGGCCCGCGGCGACGATGCGATCGACACGTGTGCGCGGGGTCCGGAAGGCGGGCGGCTGCCAGCGCTCGGACGTGCGCAGCGCGAAGTTCTCCCGCCCGGGAATCGTGCCCATGCGCCCAGCATCGCGCATCGGCTATCGCATCGGCCGCGTGCCCCATGCCAGCAGGTTGCCGACGCGGACCTTCAGCGGACGGTCCGCGATCGCCGCCCGCCGCAGCCCGCGCTCGAGCATCTCGCCTGCGCGGCGCGGAACCGGCAGCAGCAGCGTCCAGTAGCTCAGCGGGTAGGTGTTCGCGATGGCGCGCCGGCTCACGTCGACTAGACCCGTCGCTCGCAACAGCCGATCGACGCTGCGCGGTGAGAACAGCTGCTGGTGCTCGACGTCGACGATCGGCGAGCGCAGCCCCAGCGCGCGGTTGACGAATGACAACCGGTTGTGGCACACGATCGCCAGGAGGCCACCGGGCTTCAGCAGCTCGACGGCTTCGCGGACGAGCACCATCGGGTCGGGCACGTGCTCGATCGTCTGAAAGCACGTGACGAGGCTGAGGCTGCCCGGCTCGCGGGCCCCGGCATGGAAGACGCCCCTCGAGATCAGACCGGCGACCCGGGGATCGGCGGCGGCGATCGGCTCGATCGACGGCTCGATACCGCCGACGTTCGAGAACCCCGCATCGAGCAGCTCACCGAGGAACGCGCCCTCGCCGGTACCGATGTCGAGGGCTCCATCGCGGTCGGGCAGCACGGACAGCAGCGGGCTCAGCGCCCGGATGTAGGTGGCGGCGGCGTGGCGCGCCTCGATCGCGCTGTCGAAACCCGCCGCCTCGTAGGCGCGTTCGAGCGCCTCGGGCGCCGGAATCGGGTTGGCGTAGACGAGGTCGCAGCTCATGCAGCGCACGAGCCGAAGTCGCATGTGCTCCGGTCGCTTGCGCGAGGCGAACGCGAACCGGTCCAGCGCCGCGGGATCGAGTCGCTGGGATGCGTACACGTGGCTGTCGTCGGTGGAGCCGCAGATCGGGCAGCTGCGCGCGCTCAGCGCGCCGAGAAACCCGTCCTCCCCGCGGCCTGACACGAGCTCAGCGCAGGACCGGGCGTTCGACGCCGTAGCGCGGCCAGAGCCCCGGCTGCTCGCGCAGCCACTCGGCGATCGCGCGAAAGCCGGTCGCGACGTCGTCCGTCGAACGCCATCCGAGCTCGTCCGCGGCGAGGCTCGGATCGGCGACCCAGACCTTCGCGTCCCAGTCACGCTGTGGCTCGGTGCCCCACTGCGGCTCGGCCTCGATGCCGAACTCCTCGCGCGTGAGCTCGACGACCTCGCGCAGCTTCGTCTCGCGTCCCGAGCCGATGTTGTATACGGCGCCACGCGGGACCTCGGTGTGCTCGGCGGCGCTGACGAACGCTCGGTTGGCGTCGGCGACGCTGATGAAGTCGCGGGGCGTGTCGGGGGCCACGAGCGGCGGCAGCCGGCCCTCCAGGCCCCGCGCGCACAGCGTCGGCATCAGCCGCCCGGGCTCCTCCCATGGGCCGAAGACGCTGTACAGGCGCAGCGTGACGATGTGGAAGTCGTCGCGCTGGGCGACGAAGCGGCCGTGCGTCGTCGCCGCGGCCTTCATGACCGCGTAGTCGCTGTTGGGATCGACGCGCTCGCTCTCGCGTGGAGCGTGATCCTTGAAGCCGTACTCGCTCGAGGAACCGGCATGGATGAACGCTGCGAAGCCCTCGGCCTCACATGCGGCCAGCAGCCGGACCGTGCTGACGAGATTCGTCTGCATGATGCGCTCGGAGTCGCGCTGCCACGAGTAGGCGCCGTACGCCGCCAGGTGGAAGATCCACTCCGGCCGGATGCTCGAGACGAGCGCCTTGATCGCGTCGCCGTCGAGCAGTTCGAGCTCGACGATCTCGGCATCGCTGCCGACGCGCTCCAGACGCCAGTCGGTTCCCCCCGGCCGCTCGATCGCGATGACCTCGTGTCCGAGGTCGAGCAGGTGGCGTATGAGGTTCGCGCCGACGAAGCCGCCGGCGCCCGTCACGAGCGCCTTCACGCTCGGGTGGCCGCGCGGTCGAGCGCGCTCACGGCCGCGTCGGCGACCGCCTGCGCGCTGATCCCGTAGCGCTCCTGCAGCCACGCGGCGGAGCCGGTGGCCCCGCTCGGCATCTCGCGCACGGCGCAACGACTGACCCGCACGCGAAGCCCATGCTCGGCCACGACCTCGCTGACGAGCGACCCCAGGCCGCCGTTGACGTACGCGGCCTCGTGGGTGACCGCGACCGGCACCCGTTCGAGCACGTCGACGAGGTCCTCGACCGGCGGCGGCGACAACGACGCGCACACCGCGACGCAGGTCTCGATCCCGCGCGCGGCCAGCAGGTCGGCCGCCTCGAGCGTCTCGGACGCGATCGCGCCGGTCGTGATCAGCGCGACGTCCGAGCCGTCGCGCACGACGGACAGGCGGCCGAGCTCGAAGCGGTCGTCGAGGCCCGCGACCGCGGACGGCCCCTTGCCGATGCGGAAGTACACGGGCCCGGGCAGCGCGTGCGCGGCGCGGATCGCCGAGCGCGCCTGTCCGGGATCGGCGGGAGCGACGACCGTCATCCGCGGCTGGGCGCGCATGACCGCGAGATCCTCAAGGGCGTGGTGCGTCACGCCGTTGTGGGCGTAGTCGAAGCCGCCCCCGACTCCGACGATCCGCACGGGCAGGTCGTGCAGCGCCGGGCCGTTGCGGATGAACTCATACGGCCGTAGGCTCGCAAACGTCGCGATCGAGTACACGAACGGCCGATAGCCGGACTCCGCGAGCCCTGTCGCAAGCCCGACCATGTTCTGCTCGGCCACACCGACGTTGAAGAAGCGGTCCGGAAAGCGCTCGGCGAACGGCTCGAGGACCATGAACCCCAGGTCCCCCGTGAGCAACATCACCGATTCGTCCTCGGCGGCGATCGCCAGCATCTCGTCGAGGAACGCGTTTCTCATGACACCTGCTCCAGCGCGCTGGCGTACTGGCCCTCGTCCATCGGCATGTAATGCCACTCGATCTTGGACTGCATGTAGTCCACGCCCCTGCCGAACGTCGTGTGCGCGACGAGCACGCGCGGACGGCCGTCGCGCGGCGCATCGAGCGCCGCCTGGATCGCGGCGCAGTCGTGTCCGTCGATCTCGGCAGCGTCCCAGCCGAAGGCGCGCCAGCGGCCCGCCATGTCGGCGAGGTCGAGGATGTCCTTCGTGAAGCCGAGCGCCTGCTGCCCGTTGAGGTCGACGATCGCGGTCAGGTTGTCCAATGCGTGCTGCGCGGCGAACATGATCGCCTCCCACACCGAGCCCTCGTTGCACTCCGCGTCGGACAGCAGCACGACGACGCGCCGCCGCGAGCCCTGGAGCTTCGCCGCGAGCGCGGCGCCGGTCGCGATGCTCAGCCCCTGGCCGAGCGAGCCCGTGCAGAAGTCGACGTCGTCGAGCGCGTGCTCGGGGTGACCCGCCAGCAACGTGCCGTCGCCCGCGAAGGTGTCGAGCTGCTCGGCGCTGAGACGGCCGACCGCGTGCAGTGCGCAATACCACGCGAGGACGGCGTGACCCTTGGAGAGCACGAAGCGGTCGCGATCGGCTCGCCCCGCGCCGCGGTCGAGATCCAGGCCGCCGTCGTCGACCAGCACGGCAAGCAGATCGGCGATCGACAGCGACGAGCCGATGTGGCCGATGTGAGCGCGCTTGGACTGCTCCAGGACCGTCCGCCGGATGCGTGCTGCGAGCGATGCGGAAGACACGGCGTCATCCTATGAGGTGCGGGTGCCGACGACACGGTCGTGGCGGATCGATCATCCCTAGGCTCTGAGCGATCGCGCCATGAAGATCTCTCCGATCATCGCGTGCTACCGCGACGCCGAAGCCGTTCCGATCATGTACGAACGGCTGGTCGCGACGTTTGCGCGCATCGGCTGTGACTACGAGATCATCTTCGTCAACGACGGTTCGCCCGACGATGCGCGTGAGGTGCTGGCCCAGCTCGCGGCGCGCGATCCGAAGGTCGTCGTCGTCAACCACGCGCGGAACTTCGGCTCCCAATCCGCCTTCACCAGCGGGATGGCGATCGCGACCGGTGACGCCTGCGTCCTGCTCGACGGCGACCTGCAGGATCCGCCCGAGTTGATCGAGCAGTTCGTCGAGCGCTGGCGCGACGGTTACGACGTCGTCTATGGCGAGCGCGTCGCGCGCGAGTCGCCGCTGCTGATGCGCATCATGTACAAGGGCTTCTATCGCGTCCTGCAGCGGGCGGCTTACGTCCGCGTGCCGCTGGACGCGGGCGACTTCTCGCTGATCGACCGGCGCGTGATCGACGTGCTGCATGCGATGCCCGAGAAGCAGCGCTTCATTCGCGGCCTGCGCGCCTGGGTCGGCTTCAAGCAGGTGGGTGTGCCCTACGTGCGACCCGAGCGGATGTTCGGCACCACGACGAACAGCCTGCGCCGCAACCTCGGGTGGGCCCGTCGCGGGATCGTGTCGTTCTCCTACGCGCCGCTGGACTTCATCACCGCAATCGCCTTCAGCATCGTGGCATTCAGCGCGCTGGCGCTGGTGGTTCAGGTCACGCTGAAGCTCGTCGATCCCAGCGCAGCGCCGAAGGGCTTCACGACGCTGATCATCCTGATCCTCTTCGTGGCGGGCGTGCAGATGCTGTGCCTGGCGATCATCGGCTCGTACCTGGCGCACATGTACGAGGAGATCAAGGGCCGTCCGTCGTACGTCGTGGACTCGATCCTCAACCCCCCGCGCGAAGCGACGCTCGCCGCATCGGCGATCGAGCGCGGAGACCGTGAGCTGCGCGAGAGCGTGCAGAGGGATCCCTGACGACGCCGGGTCGTCAGCGGCCTACGCCGAAGACGTGCCAGCGACTCAGCGTGTAGCTCAGCAGCGGTATCAGCGGCAGAATCACGAGCTGGGCGACGATCCGGTCCAAGCCGGCCCGGTGCACCAGCAGCCACAGCCCGCCGATGTTCGCGACGATCAACGCACCCTGCAGCGTGAGCCAGCGCGCGAGCCCCCCCGCAGAGGCTGCGGTCGTTCGAAACGTCCAGCGATCGTGCACCAGGTACCCGTACAGGGCGCTGACGCAGAACGCGAGCACAGCCGCCAGCCCGAACGGCACGCCGAGCACGATCGCGGCGCTGTAGAGGGCGAAGTACAGCAGGGTGCTCGACGCGCCCACGGCGAGGAAGCGCAAGATCTCGCTGACGCGCGCGTCGCCGAGCCTGACCCGCGCCGCGACTCTCATGGCACCGAGCGGGCAGCCGCCGGCAGCACCGCCGAGGGCTCCTCGACCACGGCGCCGACGAAGCGCATGAAGAGCGGCCGGGCATCATCCACATTGACCACCGGCGGCGCGTCGGTCACCAAGCGGACGGTGTTGGGCCCCGGCTTCAGCGCAACGTCGAGTGCGAGGCGCACCGCGCGCCGGCCGGCGCCGGTCCGGCGGCGAATCTGCGCACCATCGGGCCGGGTGATGGTGATCGTCGCGCGGGTCCCGGTCTCGATCGTCGCGCGCAGCCGCGCCAGCCGCACGGTGGAAGACGGGTTGTCGATCTCGACTTGCGCTGTCTGCACAGCCCAGCGCCAGCTCTCGCGCCCGTCGGACTCGGGCGGGTGAAAGCCGGCGCCGAAGATCACGCCGAGTGGCGTGATCGTGGACCGTCGCATCGCGCGAAGCGTCGTCGGCGGCAGGAGCCCGCGCAGGCGCTCGGCGTAGGGCGCCATCTCGTAGAACGCCATGCGCCCGTTCGGGCTGACGATCGGCGGCTGCCCGACGATCCCTTGCAGCTCGCCCTCGGCCGCCCCCACGCCGCCGCCGTAGCCGGCGCGATCGACGTACACGCCGTCGATGCCGGCCGCGATCAGCTTGGCGAGGTTCTCCTCGGCAGGCCGCCCGTTGTCCACCGGCCCGCGCACGAGGCCCCCTGACACGGAGTCCGTCGTCACGCCGAAGAAGCGCTGTTGCCAATCCATGGCCCGCCCCTTCATCGCGCCGTAGGTCCAGCGCAGCCCGCCGCCATGAACGTACGGCCGTAGGTGGTCGTAGTCCGACATCCCTCCGACGGGCGGGTTCTCGGGAAACGGCACGTACGGCAGCTGCATGATCGCCGCACCGGGTGCCATGGTGCCGCGGATCGCCTTGACGAAGGTCGCGTCGCTGGAGAACTCGGCGTTGAGGGCCGCGTAGTTGGGAACGTTCGCTCGATTCGTCTGGTCGAGGATGCCGACGAGCAGGACCGTTGCCAGCACGCAGGCCGTCACGGCGCTGCCGAGGCGCGCAGGCGCCATCCGCCTCCGCAGGCGGTCGAGCAGCAACCCGACCGCGAACACGGCAAAGAACGCGATCACGATCGAGATCCGGCCCCAACCCCGGATCTGCGCTGTCACGGCGTACGCGAACAGCGCCGAGACTCCTCCGGTCGTCCCCACCACGAAGGCGACGATCGTGGCGAAGGCGGCGTGCAGCTCACGCGCGTCGCGGGCCGCGGCGGGCCCGCGCCGGATCGCATCGCCCGCGAGCGTTGCGAGCGCCACGAGCAGCAGCCATCCGAATCCGACCGTGCCGACGATGCCCAGCGCTCCGGTCGGCTCGCTCAGCAGCGGCGTCGTCCGGTGATAGAACGCCTGACGCTGATCGAGGGCCTCGATGCGGTGCCCGGCCGTCGGCAGCACGAGATCCATGAGCTTCAGGCCGTAGAGCTCGCTCTCGAACGGCGCGCGAACCCCGGCGATGGGGTTGGTGCCCTTCTCGGCACGTTCGATGATCCCCGGCGCCAGATTGAACAGCTGCACGGCGAGGATCGATGCCAGCAGGACGAAGCTCGTGAGGATCGCCTCGCGCCGCCCCGAGAGGATGGCGACGACCAGAACGGCGGTCAGCAGCACCAACGCGAAGACGCCGTAGTAGACGCCGCCGGACGCGATCACGGCGCAGATCGCCAGCGTCCCGAGCGACCGGCGCGATGCCCAGCTCAACCAGCGCGGGCTCGCAAGCGCGCGCCGCGAGAAGAGCGGACGCCCGGCCAGGACGTCGAGGACGAGCATCCCGGCGAGCGGCGGCGTGTAATAGAAGCCCAGCAGAACGTGGCCCTGACCGCGCAGAAAGTGGTATGGAGCGAGCGCATAGAGCGTCGCGCACACCACGGCGACCGCCGCGCTGAGCCCGACACGGCGCAGGACGAGGAACGTCACCACCGCGATCACGGGGAACGACAGGATGTAGACGAGATTGACGATCAGCGCCGGATCGGACGTGAAGAGCGCCAGCGCCCTGATCAAGACGAACGTCAGGTTGTCCCCGCTGGGGGCGTACTCGGCCAGCCCTTGTCCGAACGGGTACGCCAGATCCGGGTTCGACAAGAACCACCCGTTGTCTATCACCCCGCGGACGAGGGCCAGGTTGAAGACGGCGTCACCCGAATAGCCGAACGGCGTGCGCAGGTCGGCATGCCACAATCGCATCACGAGAGTGATCAGGACCGAATTGAGTGCGAAGACCGCCAGCGATCCGGAGAGATGACCGCCCAGCGCGCGCTCGAGTCGCCGCATCACGCCGCGCCGGTGCCCGTGATCGGCTGGATCTGGTGTCGCAGGCCGACGATCACTGGCGGCGCACGTTACCCCCTCGCGGTCTGCCGGCGCCCCGGCGCGCGAGAATGGCCTGATGCTCGCAATCGTATGCCTCGGATCGGATGACCGACCCGCCCCGGACGGCGAAGGGCCGCCCGCCGCGCCGTGCGCGCTTCCACAGGGCGCGCGGACATTCGGCCGCGTGCGAGACGCGCTGCGCGACGGCGGCGGTGACGTCGTGCTCCTGCGATCACGGACCCAGGCCCTGCCGGGCTGGGGGCAGCGGCTGGTGCGCGCCGCGGAGGTCGATGACCGCGTCGCCACCGTCAGCGCCCTGTCGCTGCCGGTCAGCGCCGATGGCTTCGCCGACTGCGCCGATCGTGTTCGCGCGGCGGCGCTGTGCCTGCATCCTGCGCTCCCGATACCGCACGGGCCGTGCATCCTGCTGCGTCGCAGCGCGCTCGAGCTCGTCGGCTGGCCGGCCGGCGAGGACGACGCCGCGGCTCTGCCGATCTTTGCCGCGGCATGCACCGCGACGGGACTGCTGCACGTGCTGGCCGATGACACGCTCGTGCGCGACGACGACCCCGGACGCGCGTCAGACGAGATCGACGCGCGGCGCGGCGCACTCGCGAACGGGCCACAACGGGCACCGCTCGCCCGGGCGCGACGAGTCGCGCGCCGGGCGATCGGCGGATTGACCGTCACGATCGACGCCCGCCTGCTCGACGAGCCGCTGGGCGGCTCCCAGGTCTACACCCTGGCGCTGATCGGCGCCCTCGCGAAGACGCGCTCGGCGGCGTTACGCGTCCTGCTCGGACCGCAGCCCAGGCGCGAGGCGCAGGCTGCGCTCGGCGAGCTGGAGCTCAGCGTCCTCACCTACGACGAAGCGATCGCCGGCGCCGATCGAAGCTTGGTCGTGCACCGTCCGATGCAGGTCTCCACCCCGGACGACATGGCGCTGCTGCGGCTCGTCGGCGAGCGGATCGTCGTCACGCATCACGACGGCATCCTCTTCCACAACCCCTCGTACTTCTCCGGGGAAGCGCTATGGGGCTCCTACCGGCGCCTCACGAGCCAGGCGCTCGCCGAGGCCGACCGCGTGATCTTCTCGACCCGACACGCGCGCGACGAGGCCGTGCGCGACGAGCTCGTCTCGCCGCAGCGCAGCGCGGTGGTCGCATTGGGCACCGACCACGCCCTGGCCGTCACCGAGAGCGCGCCGCCTGAACCGACGGACGAGCGTCCGTTCCTGCTGTGTCTCGGAAGCGATCTGCGACACAAGAACAGGCTGTTCGCCATGCACCTGACGCGCGCGCTGCGCGATCTCGGCTGGAACGGCCGGCTCGTGCTTGCCGGAGGTCGCGCGACCCATGGCTCGTCGGCGCCCGACGAGCAGCGCCTGCTCGCAGGATGGCCTCAGGCGGATGACGTCGTTCTGACGCTCGACCACGTCCGCGAGCCCGAACGCGAGTGGCTCATGAGGCATTGTGCGGCGGTCGTCTTCGCGTCGGTGTCGGAGGGGTTCGGGCTGCCGCCGTTCGAGGCCGCACGGCGGGAGGTGCCGTGCCTCTACGCGCCACGCTCAGCGATGGCGGAGCTGCTGCCCGACGAGGCGGCGTCGATCGTGCCCTGGGACGCGGCGGCGTCCGCCCGGCGGGCGCTCCCACTGCTGACGGTGCCCGCTGCGAGGGCGCGACACCTCGCCCTTCTGCGCGACGCCGCCGCGCCACTGACGTGGCAGCGCTGCGCGAGCGAGCTGATCGACGTCTACGAGGCCGCCGCGCGCGCGCCGATCCGAGCCGTCAGCGCGCTCGTGGCACAGGCCGACGAGCGCGAGCGGTACCTGCTGGCGCTCGACGAGCTGACGATCGACCTGCGTGCCCAGCTCGATGCTCTCGGACCGGACGCGGTGAGACTCGTGGGACGAGACGGCGTCGTGCCACGCGATGTGCAACGCGCGCTACTCGCGGCCGCTGCGCGCCGCCCGTCGCGAGCCGCGCTCTTCGCGCTCCTGCGCGCGGGGTACCGCGTCGGTCACCGCGAGGGCTGACACGGAGCACGCGATGTGAGGCTGCGGCTACCGAGCTGCGAACGTCGCCAGGTGCAGCAGGCGATCTCGCGCGATCCGCCCCACGACCTGCGGCGTGAGCGTCGCCTCGATGTCCGCGCGGGCGCGCGCGCCGCGCGCCCGCGCCTCGTCGGGATGCTCGATCACGCGTCGCATCAGCGCGGCCGCGTGGTCGAGGTCCGGCTCGGCCCACCGCCCCTCGGGCGGATAGATCTCGGCCGCGTCGCCGACAACCGTCATCGCATGGTCGACGAGATAGGAGTTCGCCGCCGACATGAAGTCGAGGTTGCCCGAGTAGGCCGTCCCGATGACCGGCTTGCCGAGTGCCATGCACTCCGCGAGCGTGAGCCCGTAGCCCTCGCTGCGATGCAGCGAGACGTAGCAGTCGCACTCGGACATCAGCGCGTTCTTGGCGGTGCTGCTGAGCGCGCAGTCGACGACGTGCACGTCCGTGCGTCCCGCTGCGGCGTGGCGCAGCTCGTCGTACTCGCGCGGACGGGCGTCGGCATGGATCGTCTTGATCAGCAGCTGCGGACCTTCGCCGGGCTCGAAGGCGCGCGTGAACGCGCGGATCACGCCGACCGGGTTCTTGCGTGCCACGGTGGAGAAGAAGTCGAACATGAACATGAAGCGATATCCGTCGGGCAGATCGATGCCGCTGACGACGCCGCCGCTGTGTGGGGCGACGACGGGTGGCGGCACGCATACGACGGGAATCGGCGACGCCCGGCTGAGGTTCTCGGCGACGTAGCGCGAGTACACCCAGATCTCGTCGAGGTGCGCGTACGCCGCTTCCCAGCGCGCGGGAACGACGTCTGTCTCCCACGCCCAGACGCCGATCGAGCGCCTGTCCGTGAAGAAGTCCGCGCCGGTGTCGGCGACGAAGCGCGGCAGCTCGTCGGCGTTGACGCAGAGCAGGTTGAACGCGCACTGCTCGGCCGCGCGCAGATCTGCGAAGGCAAGCTTGCCGTAGTCCTTTCCCAGCCGCCGGTCGGCGTCGAGCACCGGCCGATCGACCTCGATCGTCGTCGTCGTCACCGGTACTCCGACCGCCGAGAGCGCCATGACGTACAACCGTGCGGCTTCGCCGAGACCGAGGGTGCCCTTGAAGAAACCTGCGACGTTCACGCCGGGCGCCGGCATCGCCTCAGGCGCGGCGCCGAGAGCTGTGTCGGGCTCCGCAGGGAGGAATTCGAGCGGAATCGACATCTCCGTCCGGCCGAAGACCTGCGTCCACCCCGCGTACGCGTCGCCGTCGCGGCCGTCGAGGTCCGGGTAGGCGCGCGCCAGATCCGGCCGCTCGAGGTAGACGCGATGCAGATAGCGGTTGATCGCGGCCTCCGCTCCTGCCGGCCCGCCGGCGAGCAACCACTCCATGAACTGCTCGCAGCCGGCAGCGTCGAAGACGTCGTCGGGCGCGGCATCGCTCCACACCGCTTCGTTGTGGAGCGCAAGCATGCGCGCGTCGAACACGAGGCCATTGGGCAGGCGCCTGCCGACGTCGGGGCGGCGGTCGCAGGCCAGGTACCCGCGGCGCAGCAGCCGCTCGGCGTAGTCGTCGCAGAGCGCGCCGAGCACGGGGTCCTCGACCACGCGAACACGATCGGCGCCGTCGGCGAGCCAGAAGGGCGTGCGCGGATCGAAGCCGGCGAAGTGCACCGTGCGCAACGGGCGTCCCGCGGCGTGGATCTCGTCACCGCACCGCGTCAGCGACAGTGCGTGCAGGTTCCATGCGCTGGCCTCCAGCCCGGGGTCATCCAAGGGCCGCAGCTCGAACAGCGCGGGTGCCAGCGTCAGCAGGTTGCGCGCGCGGCGGCGCGCCGCGTCGCGCAATCGCGGAGCCTCGCCGCGGGCCAGATGCGCCAGCAGCGACCACGTACGGGCGCGATACCACTGCAGGAAGTCGTCCGAGCGCCCCCCGCGTCCGACGACGAGCAGATCGGGCGTGCACAATCCGTGCGCGGCGAGATCTCGCGGCGTCGGCGCGTACGAGTCGTCGGGCGGCGCACCGTCGACGCGCCAGATCACGCCGACGCCGCCGGCGCGCTCGAGCGCGACCTCGATCGGCGCGAGCACGTCGTGGTCGACGCTCAGGTAGCAGACGTCATCGGTGTCGCCGAGATCGCGCACGTACGCGAGCAGCGCGGGACGCAGCAGCAGGTCCAGATCCTCGGGCGGCAGCGATCCCAGGTCGCCGCCGGCGTCCTCGACATCCAGCTCTGCGATCGTCAAGAGCTCGAACGGCAGGTCGGACCTGGCCGCAAGCCCCTCGTTGAGCGCCAGCGCATGCAGGCGAGCGTCGGGATGCTGAGTCCGCAGCGCAGCGGCGAGGACGTGCGCGTGTGGCAGCGTGAAGCTGCTGAAGGACGTGCAGAACCGCACGGCGTCCCTTGCTCAGGACCCCTGCTCCACCGGCGCGCCGGTCGTCGTGGCGACGACCGCGTAGGCGCTCTGCGTCCACGGGTCAACCTCGATCGCGCCCGTGCCCGTGGGGTGAAAGACGTACGCCGAGGCGAACCCGGCCAGCTCGCACAAGGCCAATGCGACCTCCGGGAATATCGGGTGCTGATGGGTGATGTCGGTCCAGAAGACGCGCAAGGCGTGCGGCGCGTGCGGGTTGACGGTCTCGGCCACGAACAGGCCGCCGGGCCGCAGCTTGCGCGCGGCGAGTCGCAGCATCTCGACGAGCGCGGCCGGCGGGAGATGCTCGATCACCTGAGCGCTGAAGATCGCGCCGTAGCGTCCGTCGGGCACGGACGCCAGATGGGCATTGACGTCGGCGACCTCGACGCTCGCGTGATCCTTGGCGCGGCAGCGCCCGATCATCGCGTCGTCGACGTCCAACCCGTGATAGACGATGTCGCGCTCGCGCAGCAGGTCAAGCATCTCGCCGCGCCCGCAGCCGGCGTCCAGCACCGGCGCGTGGGGCGCGAGCAGCGGCAGGTACGGCCGCTGCAAGTCCTTCACCCGCTCCTCCGGGCCGCGAAAGCGATCCTCGAAGTGGATATAGGTTTCGGCGACCGCCAGGCTGTGGAGGTGGTTGGAGGAGAAGCCCATCACCTCGCCGACCTCGGGCTCGTCCCAGGTCTCATACGCGGACCCGGCGACATACGGCCGTGCGCGGCTCGCCGCGAGCAGGTCCTCGAGGCGCGGCAGCTCATCAGGATCACCGATGCGCGCAGCGACCTCGGCGAGGCGCGCGCGCACCATCTCGCTCGCCACGACGAGATCGTCCATGAGTTGCTCGGAGACGATCAGGCGGTCGGCGAGCGACGCGTGCGCGTCGCCCTCGGACGCATCTCGTGCGTCGAGGCGGGCGACGATCGTGTCGACGCGCGCATCGACATGACCGATGCTCTCGAGCAGGTTGCGGTCGACCTGCTGCTGGTACGGCGCCTTTCCGCGCGCGAATCGCTGCGCCAGCCGGCCGAGCGCGCGGCCCGGCCTCCCCAGCCGCCCGAGCCGCCAGGCCGCCGGTCCGCGCCCGATCAGCCGGTCGGCCTCCAGGGCGGACGGGGTCTGGGGCAGCGGACGTTCCATGCGTAGGTCAACGGTATCGTTGCCCCGATGCGAGTGCCCGCCACCGCCGCCCCGGCCGTCGTCGTGGAAGGCGTATCGAAGACGTTCCACATGCCGGCCGAGCAGGCGCACACGTTGAAGGAGCGGGTGCTGCGGGCGCGCCAGCTGCGCGGCGGGTCGAGCTTCGTCGCGCTGCGGGACGTCACGTTTCGGGTCGAGCAGGGCGAGTTCTTCGGGATCGTCGGTCGCAACGGCTCGGGCAAGAGCACGCTGCTGAAGTGCCTCGCGGGCATCTATCGCGCCGACGAAGGTCGCATGCTCAGCGCCGGTCGCGTCGCGACGTTCATCGAGCTCGGCGTCGGCTTCAACCCCGATCTCGCCGCTCGCGACAACGTCGTGCTGAACGCCACCATGCTCGGCTTGGCGCCGGCCGTGGCGCGAGCGCGCTTCGACGACATCATCGCCTTCGCCGAGCTCGAGGATTTCGTCGACCTGAAGCTCAAGAACTACTCCTCCGGGATGCTCGTCCGGCTCGCCTTCGCGACCGCGATCCAGGCGGACGCCGACATCCTGCTCATCGACGAGGTGCTGGCGGTCGGCGATGCCGCGTTTCAGCAGAAGTGCTTCGACGTCTTCGGTCGCCTGCAGGAGGAGGGCAGGACGATCCTCTTCGTGACGCACGACATGGGCACGGTCGTGCGATTCTGCCATCGCGCGCTGTTGCTCGACCATGGGCGCATGGTGGCGATCGGCGATCCCGAGCAGATCTCCGAGCAGTACCTGCGGCTGAACTTCCCCGAGCAGGACGACCAGGAGTCGTCGAGCCGGCTGCGCTCCGGCGACGGCTCGGCGACGATCCGCGCGGCGTGGGCGGAGGACGCCGGCGGCGGCCGGCGCACGACGTTCCTGACGACCGAGGAATGCGTCTTCCGGGCTCGCATCGCCTTCGCCGAGGACATCGAACAGCCCAACATCAACATCGTCTGGGTCAGCGAGCAGGGACACAACGTGTTCGCCGTCTCGACCCTGGCCGAGCCGGGCGGCAGCGGAAGCTTCCGCGCCGGCGACGTGGTCGAGCTGCGCCTGGCCTTCGTGGCGTCGCTCGCCCCCGGCGAGTACAAGGTCTCGATGGTGGTGTCGCGCCCCGGAAGCGGCTTGGACTTCATGGATCGGTGGGAGCAGATGTTCTCGATCCTCGTCACCAGCACGCACGCCGCGGGCGGCCTGGTGGAGCTGCCGCACGAGCTCACGATCGAGCCTGCGGTGGCGCAGCTCGAGCGCACCGCATGAGCACGGCCGCGGCCGCGCCCCTCACCGCCGCGGAGCTTGAGCTGCAGGAGATCCGCGGGCCCTCGGCGCTGGCGGGCGACTTCCGGCGATTTCTGGTGCTCACCCGGACGATCGCGCTGATGGACTTCAAGCTGCGCTTCTTCGGCTCGGCGCTGGGCTACGTCTGGCAGCTCATGCGCCCGCTGATGCTGTTCGGCGTCCTCTACGTCATGTTCGCCCAGATCCTGCCCGTAGGGGGAGACCTGCCGTCGTTCGGCATCGCGCTGCTGTTGGGGATCGTGCTCTTCACGTTCTTCTCCGAGGCGACCAGCGGCGCTGTTCGCTGCGTCGTCGAGCGGGAGAACCTCGTTCGCAAGATCCAGTTTCCGCGCATGGTCATCCCGATGGCCGTCGTCCTGACGGCGTGCTTCAACCTCGCGCTGAACCTCGTCGTCGTCCTGATCTTCGCGATCGGCGCACGCGTGACGCCCCATTGGGGCTGGCTGGCGCTCGTGCCGCTCGTGGCTCTACTCGTGCTCTTCGCCTCGGGCGTGGCGATGCTGCTGTCGGCGCTGTACGTCCGCTACCGCGACATCCAGCCGATCTGGGACGTCGTGTTGCAGGCGATGTTCTACGGATCCTTGATCCTCGTTCCATACGAGACAGTCGTCGCCAAGGGCTACGACACCCTGGCGAGCGTGCTCTTGTGCAACCCGCTCGCCGCCGTCGTGCAGCAGGCGCGCAACCTCACGATCGATCCCGCCTATGTCGACGTCCCCGCCGCGATCGGCGGCGGGCTGCGTGTGCTGATCCCAACCGCAGTGCTGATCGGGACCTTCGCGCTCGGCCTATGGGTCTTCAACCGTGAGGCGCCGCGGATCGCCGAGGAGCTGTAGGGGTCCGCGGATGGGCCGGGCTACGAGCTAGTTGGCTAGTCGAGGCTGTGGATTTGCACGTCGTTGACGCAGACGAGCCCACACGATGTTGCCGCGCCGAGGGGTGCCGTTCAGCTCGTAGCTGCGCCGAGCGTGCGCGCTCGCAACCGGCAGGTCCGCTGATCTCGGATTCTGAACGCCTCGTACGCCGCCGTGTCCACAAAGTACAGCTCGCCATAGCGCATAACAGGACTGCCAAAGTCATTCTGGGGATCCCACCCGACGGCCGTGCAGGTGCCCCGCCCAATGTACGGATGTGCGATGAGGGAGCCATCGTCCCACACGTAGCGAACAGCGCCTTGAAGATCCCACGGGTAGTAGAAGACGGAGACATCGGCCGGCAGCAGGAGCGTCGGATGCCGAAAGGTCACGTACCGCGTGCCGGGCGCTGGCGGCCCGACACTCGCCTTCAGTGCCGCGAGCACGCGCTGCTGCTGAGTCCAGGCCTCGACGTACGGCCGCTGATTATCTCGCTCGGTCCGCAAAAAGCCCACGAGCACGACCGCCAGCGCAATGACAGCCACCGGCCAGGCGAACCGGACCCGGCGCGCCAGCGCCGCTAGGCCAAGAGTCGTGAGTGCCAGCAGCGCTACAAGGAGCAGCAACAGCCCGGGACCAGCGACGATGGTGACACGGTTACCCATGCCGGTCAGGCGCGGGACGAAGTACGCGTCCGCCGGCAGGAGCAGCGCCCAGCCCGCCACGGCGAAGAGTCCGCCGGTGATTCCGAGGACCGTCCAGTGCCGGATGATGGACGCCTGTGTCGCATCGGCGGCGAGAAGCATTCCGACTCCGACCGCGCCCGCCACGACGAGTACAGCACCGACCGGCCCGACGACGACGCCCTCGAACGGAAGCAATGACGAGAACACGTCCCACGCGGGGCCGGGGAACTGACCGGCCCGATCGAGCAAGAAGCCCAGCGATGTGTTCGCACCTCGCACCTGACGAGCGGCCATGAAGGCCAGGACCGCACCGACGACCAGCAGGTCCGCAGGCCACCGCCGAAGCGCCGCGCGCCACCCGCCAACGACGGCGTACGAGATCGCGAACAGCCCGATCATGCCGGCCACGAGTTCGTACGTCAGCGTGGCCCACGCGTACATGAAAAGCGCCCCGGCGTGGAGCAGCACTGCGGCGCGTCCCGTGCGGCGAAGGCCGGAACATGCCAGCAACAGGCCCGCCAGAGCAAGGATGACCGAGGCGCTGTTCACGTAGGCCGCGAACCAAAGTCGCGCCGAATCGACCACCGGCAATGCGACGTAACCGGCCCCGACGGCCGCCGCCACCCAGCGCACCACACCGGCCGAGCGGAGCGCTAGGTGCAGCAGCGCGCCCGACAGTGCCGCCAGCAGCGCGCCGCCCAGGTTGTACGGGGCTTGCCCGTCGCCACCGAGGAACCACAGCGAGGGGTAGACGACTCCGTTGCCCGGGCGGTGGTTGACACCTGCCATCTCGGCAATGGCGCCCAGCGGTCCATCTGCCTCGCGAGCCTCGCCCATGAGGTAGATGAGCTCCCAGTCGTCCAGGTACCAACCGCCGTTGCGGATGTGCCAGGCGTAGACCACGAAGGAAAGCACCAGGGCGCCGAGCAGAGCCCAAGACGCCTCGGCACGAGAGGGCCCACTGAGCGGCCTCTGCCACGGGGACATGGACCTTCCGACCAATCTCGCGGCGGTCACCGATCATGTTGTACCACCGAAGGCCGTGGCGACCTGTGCTGCCGCGGGGTCAACCCATGTGGGCGTCTTCGCGGTCTCGGCGGGCGTGTTCCTGCAGGCGACGTACGCGGGACGACCGGTCAGTCGGGGCCTATCACGCGAACACCCACCCCCGCTGTGCCAGAAAGCTCGCCGGCGCGACGATAGCGATGGCGACGACCTGCGCCGGCACCGAGGCGAAGCCTGCCCGCTCGACGAGCACCGACAGGATGACGACGCCGGCTGCGACGGAGAGCGTGAAGACAATCGTGTAGCGGAAGGCGTGACCTGCGAGGGCGCCCCGGGTGGAGACGCGGAACGTCCACAGCCGGTGTAGCGCGAAGCTCACGAGAAGCGCGAGGATGGCGGCCAGCACCGCAGCGGCGCGGTACGGAACCCCTCCTTCGAGGGCAGCCGCGAACGTCGCCACGTTGAGCGCGTTCTGCGCCAGGCCGACGAGTCCGAAACGGGCGATCGCGGGCAGGGTCACGCAGGCCGAGCAAAGGCCAGCACGGACACACCGAAGGGCAGGCCGCCGCGTGAGACTAGCCGGGCCTCCGCCGAGAAGAGCCGTGCCAGGAGCCGGTCCGCCCACGCCGGTCCCATGGTGAAGTCCGTCCGGTCCGAGCGGGGGGCGCGTAGGGCACGTCGCAGGAGGCGCACGAAGGCGACCGGTGGGAACAGGATCGTGTTGAGGTAGCTGAGGTGCTCGATGACGAAGCCCGCGTCCTCCAGCGCCGCCCGCAGGGTCTTTGCCGTGTAACGGCGGTGATGGTGGGAAATCTCGTCCTGGTCACCCCACAGGAGCATGAACGCAGGCACCGCGACGAGCAAGCGGGCGCCGTCGCGCATGACGCGACGGATCTCGCGCAGCGCGGCGACGTCGTCCTCGATGTGCTCGATGACGTCGAGTGTGGTGACAAGATCGAACGATGCGTCGGCGAAGGGCAGCGCTGCGCCCGACGGCACGTGGCGGACGTCAGATCGGCCGCGCTGGTGGCAGAACCTGACCGCATCCTCGTCTCCGTCGACCGCGCTGACGCTGCCGAACCGGTCGAGGTGCTCGAGGAACGCGCCGGTCCCGCAGCCGAAGTCCAGAACGTTGAGGTTGCCGCGCATCGGCATGCGCTCGTTCAGGAGCTCGAGGAAGATCGCGCGGCGCCCGACGAACCACCAGTGCCGCCCCTCGAGCTCGAAATACGTGGTGTAGAAGTCGCCCTCCATCAGCGGCGCTCCTCCAGCTCCTGTGGAGGGGCGGCCACGATGTAGATCGGGCGGCCCTTCGCCTCGTCGTAGCCGCGGGCCAGGTACTCGCCCACGACGCCGAGGAACACGAGCTGCAGGCCGCCGATGAGGAGCACCAGGATGTGGACCGAGGCGATCCCCGATACGTCGTACAGGCCAGCAAGCCGCAGGACGACCACTACGGGCACGGCCAAGAACGCAACGCCCGAAAAGACGAGGCCCAGCAGCGACGCCAGCTTCAGCGGGACGGCAGAGAACGAGACGATCGCGTCCAACCCTAGGCGCAACAGCTTGGACACCGGGTACTTTGAGGTGCCGGCAAACCGCGCCTCGCGCTCGTAGACCACGCTCTCCTGGCGGAAACCGACCCAGGAGACCAGCCCGCGAATGAACCTGTTGCGCTCCGGCAGTTCCTTCAGGGCGTCCACCGCGGGCCGGCTGATCAGGCGGAAGTCGCCGGAGTCTCCCGGGAAGTCCGGCAGCTGGGAGAGGCGCGCGAACACCCGGTAGAAGAGCCGGATCACGTGCAGGCGGAGGCGCGACTCGCCGGGCCGCACCTGGCGCACAGCGTGGACCACGTCCGCTCCCTGTCGCCAGGCCTCGAGCAGCCTGGGGATGAACTCGGGCGGGTCCTGCAGGTCGGCGTCGATCGTCACGACGACAGCCCCCTGCGCAGCATCGATCCCCGCGGTCAACGCGGCCTGGTGACCGAAGTTGCGCGACAGGCGCACGGGCCGCACGGCCTTATCATTGGCGGCAAGCGCGTCGATCAGCTCGGCGCTGCCGTCGCGCGACCCGTCGTCGACGAGAATCAGCTCGTAGCGCTCACCTTCCAGGGCGGCGGTCACACGTCGGTGGAATTCCGCGAGGCCGTCGGCCTCGTTGAACACGGGGGCGACGACCGAGACCAGACTGGACATGGGCTAACCGGGAGCGCCGACGGTGTACGGCTCAGCCCGTTCGCGGGGCACGGCACGCTCGTCGCGCAGCCAGGGGCCAACCATGGGGCGCCATGGTATCGGAGCGTCGGGTGTGATGGTCAGGTCGCGGGAGCGACGATCCCAGACTCCGGGGAGCACCCCGCCGGCGGAGTGACGTTGCCGGCGCTGTACGCCGGACACCGCGACTCGTTTGATCATGATCACGTGCTGGGCGACCTACGCGAGCGCTTCGATGCAGCCATGGGATGAGGTCCTGCAGCAGCGCTCCGTCCATCCGCAACGCTCTCGAGGAACGCTTCGAGCTCGTCGATGCGCCGCTCCCACGTGTAGTCCTGCGCCGTGACCCGGCCGGCCTCGCCGAGCCGGGAGCGCAACTGCGGATCGGCGAGCAGCCTCGCGATCGCCGCGCTGACCGCGGCCACGGTCGGCTCGGGCATCAGGCAGTTCTCGCCATCGACGCAGAAGTCGCGGTTGCCGTGCGAGTCGGTGCAGACGACCGCGCCGCCGGTCGCCATCGCCTCCAGCGGCGGCAGGCAGAAGCCCTCGTGCGTCGAGGTCTGCACGAATACGGTCGCCGCGTTGAAGAGCTCGTTGACGCCCTCGTCGCTGGGGCGCTCGACGTAGCGCGCGCCGTACTTCGGGCCGAGCTCGGGCTCGATGCCGAACAGGCACAGCTCCGGCTCGCCGGCCAGCGCCTTCCAGGCGTCGATCGTCAGCGGCAGGTTCTTCAGCGGGTTCGTGCGGCCGAGCGCGAGCAGCATGTCGTCGCGGCGCTGCACCCCCTCGAGCGGGCGGAACATGTCGAGGTCGATTCCCGGCGCCACGAGCGTCGACTCCAGGCCGAGCTCGCGCAGACGGTCGGCGTTCCAGCCGGAGATCGTCATGTAGCGAAACTCCTGGCGGTAGCCGGCCAGCACCGCGTGGCGACTGCGCTCGTCGTCGGGGTAGTAGGACGTTTCGATGTCCTGGACGAAGAAGATGGGGATCCCGCGCAGGACGCTCGCCGTCCACACCGGCGTGCCGGTGTTCCACCACGTCGCGACCTTGATCGCGTCCTCGCGCGCGAGCGCCTCGACGAGCTCATCGTAGTCCTCAAAACTGCGCACGGGCGCCTGCAGCGGGTACCAGCCGGGCTGCTCGCCGAGCGTGAACAGCCGCACGTCGTGGCCGCGCGCGATCAGGCGGTCCATGTGCTCGAAGATGTCGCGGTGCCCGCCGCCGACGCCGGTGTCCTCGGTGACGTAGACGACGCGCAGGTGCCCGTCGGGGGTGCGCGCGGCCGGGCCGCGAGCGTCGAAGAAGTCTCCCCAGCGCTGCCAGAACGCCTCCTGCGAGGCCCGCTCGCGCTCGCCGAGCTCCGTGCCGCGCGTGACCGACTCCATGTGCACCAGCGTCGCCGGCGGGAAGTACAGGACGCTGAAGCCCGCCTGCCACGTGCGCAGGCACCAGTCGACGTCCTCGTAGGCCATTGGGTAGCGCTCGTCGAGCAGGCCGACCGCGTCGATCACCGCGCGCTTGACGTACATGCACGCGCCGGTCACGGCGAGCACCGGCATCGTCGTGTTCGCCGGCCCGTGGTCGGACGGCTTGAAGCGGAAGCGATGGTCGAACCAGACGGGCGCGCCGAGGTTGCGATGTACGCCGGCGTGCTGGATGCGGCCGTCGGGATACAGCAGCTTCGCGCCGACGATGCCGACCGGCATGCCCTTCTCCAGCGGCGAGTGGGCCCCGTATTGCAGGCTCTCCAGCCAGTGCCTACGGGCGACCACGTCGGCGTTCAGCAGCACGACGTCGAACGCCGGGTCGGCGGCGCGCAGGCCGCGGTTGGCATTCGCCGCGAAGCCGACGTTGTCCTCGCCGAGGATCAGCGTGTCGATGCCCGCGATCGCCTTGAGCTGCTCGATGTGCTCCGCCGCCGGGGTCGCGTCGTCGGCGACGACGATC
>Ga0136633_1000774_pt1 | contig 24155 bp, 20 predicted proteins | sample AntDrymeUQ832206_2_FD_105494 | JGI IMG/M metagenome (GOLD analysis project Ga0136633, IMG submission 105494) | Polar desert sand microbial communities from Dry Valleys, Antarctica - metaG UQ83 (22.06) | ecosystem: Environmental > Terrestrial > Soil > Desert | place: Antarctica: Dry Valley...
CCCAGCGCACGCACCGTCGGCGGTTTCCCTCACGCCCCTCGGCGGTCCGATGCTAGAGTCGCACCCTGATCCGGGGGCCGTTAGCTCAGCCTGGTAGAGCACTTGCATGACGCGCAAGGGGTCAGGGGTTCAAGTCCCTTACGGCCCACCCCCAAAAGTCAGGTCACACTCTTGCGCGCGGTATGGCCATGGAGTCGACCGTACGGCCCGGCCGGTGCGCGAGGCCTTCGGCGCCTGGCGGGAGCCGCGTCGGCCGTCGACGCCTGAGCCGACGGCTCATCAGGTATCGAGCCCAGCGGTAGACATTTCGACAATACTGCCGGGGCCACGCCCGACTGCCCAGAGGAGCGCCGATGTCACCTCTCTCCCGCCGCGAGCTGCTGGTCCGTTCACTCCAGCTCGCTCCCGTTCTCGTGGTGCCCGGCGTCCTCGGCGCCTGTTCGGACGATGACAAGAAGGGCTCGTCGGCGACATCGACGAAGGGGGCCACCCAGGTCCTGGTGGGCTTCGGCACCGGCAACGCACCCGAGCAGGTGCCCCCGCAGACCGAGCTGGCCAAGAAGTTCGAGCAGGCCAACGCCGGCACCTCGGTCGACTTCCTCCGCATCCCCGACACCGATGAGGCGCAACGCAAGTTCGGCGTCCTCCTGGCCTCCGGCGACGCGCCGGACGTGATCCTTCCCACCGGACTTTTCGGCATCTCGCTCTACCTCGACCAGGACGTGTGGCTCGACCTCTCGACCCTCATGGACAACAGTGGCGTCTCCCTCGACCTGTTCGAGCCGGGTGTCCACGACGCCGCCCGCGCCGTGAACTACTTCGGCGCCGAATCCACCAAGGTCGTCGGCCTGCCGGCCGGGATCTTCAGCCACGCGGTGGCGTACAACAAGGACCTGTTCGCCAAGGCCGGTGTGGCTGAGCCGCCCCACGAATGGGACACGCCGGACTGGGACTACGACAAGCTGGTGGAGGTGGCCAGCGCCCTGACGCTGGATGACAAGGGCCGCACGCCGAAGCAGCCAGGCTTCGATGCCTCCAGGATCGTCCAGTTCGGCCTCGGCCACTGGGACACCGGGATCATGACGCTCGGCCATGGCGGCAAGGTCTACGAGCCGGGGGCCGAGAAGCTGTCGCTGGACAGCCCCGAGTACATCGCCGGGACGCAGGCCGGCGCCGATCTGGTCAACGTCCATCACGTGCTGGCCTCCGACGAGTTGGCCGCCGGCGTGGCCGCCGGCGCTGACGATCCGCAGCTGGCGGCGTGGAAGTCCGGCAAGGTCGCAATGATCGACATGTGCGCGTGCGACCTGCTCTCGTTCGGTGTCGACAACGCCTTCGCGTGGGATGTGGCCGCGTGGCCGCGCGGCCCCAAGCGCCTGATCTCCCACCTCAACGTGGACTTCGGCACCGTTGTCTCCAGGAGCAGGAACCAGGCACAGGCCTTCGAGCTCCTGCGGTTCCTGCTCACCGAACCGGAGAACGGGCGCACGCTGTCCACCAAGGCCTACGGCGCCATGTCACCGCTCAAGTCGGAGTCGGGGAAGTTCGTCGACGAGCTGCAGGGCCGCTTCCCCGACGTCGACCTCGAGGTCTTCGTCAAGGCTCTGCCCCACTCGGCCAACGAGCAGGAGGTCTGGTACCCGGCGTTTACCGAGATCGGTGACATGGGGGGCCGGTTCCTGGACAGCGTCCGACAGGGCAAGTCCACCGCCGCTGAACAACTGCCCAAGTACCAGGAGGCGGCCCAGAAGAAGTTCGACGACTGGTTCACGACCCACAAACTGCCCACGGCCTGATCGCGGGCGGTCGTCATGGCGCGACGGCGACTGGCGGCCTCGGGCCGCGAGGCCCTGGCTGCGTACGGGCTGGTGAGCCCGTGGGTCATCGGCTTCGTCGGCCTGACGGTCGGCCCGATGATCGCGTCGATGGTCCTGTCGCTGACCGACTACGGGCTGGTGAACCCGGACGCCGCCAGATGGGTGGGCGGCGCCAACTACCGCGAGGCGCTCACCGGTGATCCCCTGGTGTGGCAGTCGCTCAAGGTCACCGCCTACTACGTGGTGCTCGCAGTGGTCTTCGAGCTGGTGGTCGGACTCGCCCTGGCCGTCCTTTTGAACGTGGGCCTGCGCGGGGTGGGCATCTTGCGCACGGTCTATTACCTCCCGGCTGTCGTTTCCGGCGTGGCCGTCTCTCTGCTCTGGCTGTTAATCTTCCAGCCCAGCAGCGGGCTGGCCAACGCCGTGCTGGGGCTGTTCGGCTTCGACGGCGTGGGATGGGTGTACTCGACCACGTGGGTCATCCCCGCCTTCGTCCTCATGAGCGTGTGGGGTGTGGGGCGGGCCGCCTTCATCTATCTCGCCATCCTCCAGCGCATCCCCACCAACCTGTACGAGGCGGCCGCCGTCGACGGCTTGGGGTCGTTCGGCCGCTTCCTGCGGATCACGCTCCCGCTGGCCACGCCGGCCATCTTTCTCAACCTGGTGCTGGCCGTCATCGGCAAGTTCCAGATCTTCACCGAGGGCTTCGTCATCAGCAAGGGAGGCCCGGGGGCCTCAAGCCTGTTCTTCGTCCTCTACCTCTACCGGGTCGCGTTCCGGTATTTCCGGGTGGGCTACGCCTCGGCCCTGGCGTGGATCCTGTTCGCGGTGCTGCTGGCCCTCACCGCCACCGCCTTCCGCACCAGCCGTCATTGGGTGTACTACGAGGGGGAGCGACAGTGACGGCCGGCACGTGGGCGCCCGTGATCGGGCCGCGGGCGACCGCCCCGTGGGCGCGCCGCTGTTCGATCCTCCTGCTGGTGCTCGGGGCGGCCGCCGTCCTGGTGCCCTTCGCCTGGATGGTCTCCACGTCGCTCAAGCCCGAGTCCCAGGTGTTCCGCCAGCCCATCGAGTGGGTGCCGCGCACCGTGCGTGGCGCCAACTACTCCGAGGCCACGACGCAGATCCCGTACTGGCGCTACTTCCTGAACTCGATGATCGTCGCCGTCCCCGTAGTGCTCGGTACCGTCGTGTCGTCCGCCGCCGCCGCCTACGCCTTCGCGCGCATGCGCGCCCCCGGGCTGCGACCGATGTTCGCCCTCGTCCTGGCCACGCTGATGCTCCCGGCCGAGGTCACGCTGCTCCCCTCATTCCTGCTGTTCCGCGAACTGGGCTGGGTCGGCACCTACCTGCCACTGATCGTGCCCAGCCTCCTCGGGGGAGGGGCATTCAACATCTTCCTGCTCCGCCAGTTCTTCCTCACCATCCCCCGGGAGCACGACGACGCTGCCCGGGTGGAGGGCCACTCGTTCCTGTCGATCCTGGTGCGGGTGATCGTGCCCCAGTCGTGGCCGGCCATCGCCCTGGTGGCGACATTCACCTTCGTCGGCACGTGGAACGACTTCCTCGGGCCGCTGCTCTACCTGTCGGACCAGGACAGCTACACGCTGCCCCTGGGCCTCAACTTCTTCAAGGACATCTACAACACGCAGTGGGCCCATCTCATGGCCGCGTCAGTGCTGGCCCTGCTGCCCTGCCTCCTCGTGTTCTTCCTGGCCCAGCGGGCCTTCACCGAGGGCGTCGTGCTCACGGGCCGGAAGGGCTGACGGGTCGAGGCGCCGGCCGGTGCCGGCGTCGAAGAAGCGGACCCGATCGACGTCGAGGACGAGGCCCAGTCCGTTGCCCGCACGGGCCTGCGTGCGGCCGTCCACCTGGGCGACGAACGGCGCCGGGGGAGCGCCGATCCGGAAGCGCCCGTCAATGCGGGCGGCCCCGCTTTCGCTATCGCCTTCACTCTGGGGCGCCTCGCCGCCGGCGTCGTCCACCGAGACGGGGGCAATGTCGAGGGCGAAGTGCACCAGCGTGGTGGCGCCCAGGGGCTCGACCTCGTCCACCATCACGTCGGCCTGGCCGGGCGGTGACGCCTGGGGCGCAAAAGCGGTGTCCTCGAAATGCTCGGGGCGCACGCCGACGATCACTGCGTCGCCGGCGCCCGGGGGCGCGTCGACCTTCCACGGGCCGATCCGCACCCGGGGCCCGCCGCCGTCGGTCCCGACCGGGGCGAGCACCAGGTTGGTCCCCGGGCTGCCGACGAAGCCGGCCACGAACACGTTGGCCGGAAGGTCGTACAGCCGGCGCGGCGTGTCGACCTGCTGGAGCTCCCCGCTGCGCAGCACAGCCACCCGTCCGCCGAGGGTCATCGCCTCCACCTGATCGTGTGTCACATACACGAACGTCGTCCCGAGTTCCTGGTGCAGGCGCCGGATCTCTGTCCGCATCTGCACCCGGAGTTTGGCATCGAGATTCGAGAGCGGCTCGTCCATGAGAAACGCCACTGGGCGGCGCACGATGGCCCGGCCCATGGCCACCCGTTGGCGCTCACCCCCCGACAGGGCGGCAGGACGGCGCCGCAGCAGGGCCTCGATGCCGAGCAGCGCCGCCGCGTCGCGAACCCGACGGTCCACCTCGCGCCTCGGGAGCCTGCTCGGCCGCAGGGCGAAGGCCATGTTCTGGTAGGCGCTCATGTGCGGGTAGAGGGCGTAGTCCTGGAACACCATGGCCACGTCGCGGTGGCCCGGCGGCAGATCGTTCGCTACACGGCCCCCGATGCGGACGGTGCCCTCGGAGGGTTTCTCCAGGCCGGCGACCAGGCGCAGGACCGTCGACTTGCCGCACCCGGAGGGGCCGACCAGCACGAGCAGCTCGCCGTCCTCGACACAGAGATCGAGGTCGCGAACCGCATCAACACCCTCGGCGAACCGCTTGGTGACACCCTCGAGGACGATGCCTGCCACAGCCCGGGCAACCTACTCCGGGACGGACCGCCAGGCGACGATGTAGCGCTGATTTGAGGCGCTCTGGCGCGCTGGCGATCCTCGACAGCGAAGCTGTGGATGCTTTTGGCGGCGATGGTCCGCGCGGCACGTCTGCGGCGAGGGCACTCGGCATCGACTGGCCCTTGAGGCGTTTGCATGAGTATGCGCTCTGTCGTATAGTCGTCGGATGATCTCGGCCGGCGTCTTCGGCGCCTCCGGCTACACGGGCGTGGAGCTGCTGCGCCTGTGTTCGGGGCACCCGGAGATCGACGTGGTGCTGGCCACGGGCGACTCCACCGCCGGCTCGAACGTCGGCGACCTCTATCCCAACCTGGCCGGCGCCTACCCCGATCTGGTGGTTGTCGGGCCCGATCCGGCGGCGGCAGACGGACTCGACCTGGTGTTCCTGGCCCTGCCCCACGGAGCCTCGCAGGCGGTGGTCCCGGACCTGCGCAAGCGGGTGGGCAAGGTCGTCGACCTGGCTGCCGACTTCCGCCTGCGCGATCCAGGCCTCTACCCGACCTGGTACGGCGCGCCCCACGCGGCACCGGACCTCCTGGCCGAGTTCGCCTTCGGCATCCCCGAGTTGTTCCGGGACGACCTTCGTGGCGCGGACCTGGTCGCCGCCGCCGGCTGCTACGTCACCGCCGCCGCCCTGGCGCTGACGCCCCTGGTGCGGGCCGGCGCCATCGATCCCCAGGGCGTGATCGTGAACGCGACCAGCGGCGTGTCCGGCGCCGGCAAGGTGCCCCGGCCCACGTCGCACTTCGCCACCGTGGACGGCGACTTCACCGCTTATGGCCTCCTCACCCACCGGCACACACCGGAGATCGAGCAGGCCACGGGCGCCACCGTCGTGTTCACCCCCCACCTCGCACCGATGACCCGCGGCATCCTCGCGACCTGCTATGCCCGGCCCGCATCCGACGCCGATCCCCTCGAGGTCCTGCGGGACTTCTACGCCGGCGAGCCGTTCGTCCACGTGACCGACCGGTCCCCGTCCACCAAGGCGACGGTTGCCTCGAACTGCGCCCACATCACCGCCCGGCGGGACCCCCGCACGGGTTGGGTCCTGGTCCTTTGCGCCCTCGACAACCTGGTGAAGGGGGCGTCGGGTCAGGCTCTCCAGTGCGCCAACCTGGCCCTCGGCCTCGACGAGACGGCCGGCCTCCCCGTCCTGGGCCTGTACCCGTGAGAACTCACCGTTCCGCGGAGGCTGACATCCGCATGCCGGATGCAGACCTTCGCGGAATGTGGAGAACGAGGGCGAGCGTCACCACACCCGTGACGGCTCACGGTTCCGTGCACATCCACGTCCGCATACCGGCGGCAGACGTGCTCGGAATCGGCGGACGGCCATGAGCGTCACGGCCCCGAAGGGATTCGTGGCAAACGGGGTGGCGTGTGGCATCAAGCCGGCGGGCCGGCCTGACCTGTCGCTGGTGGCCACGGCCGATGCCCGCCCGGTGGCGACCGCCGCTGTGTTCACCACCAACCTGGCCACCGCCGCGCCCGTGCAGGTGAGCCGCACCCACCTGGCCGCCACCGGCGGGCGGTCCGCCGCCGTGGTGCTCAACAGCGGGAACGCCAACGCCGCTACCGGGGCGACGGGCAAGGCGGCCGGCGAGCGCACGTGCGCCCTGGTGGCCGACGCGATGGGGTGCCAGCCCGAGGAGGTGCTCGTCTGCTCCACCGGCCTCATCGGCATCCCCCTGCCCATGGGCCCGATCGAGGCGGGGGTGGCCGGGCTGGTGGCCGGCCTCAGCGCCGACGGCGGTACCCGCGCCGCGGACGCCATCCTCACCACCGATACCCGCCGCAAGGAGGTGGTGGTGGCGGGCGACGGGTGGACGGTGGCGGGCATGGCCAAGGGCGCCGCCATGCTCGCCCCCAACATGGCCACCATGCTGGCCGTGCTCACCACCGATGCCGACGTCGAGCCCGCTGTACTCCGCGACGACCTGGCCGCCGCCACCGCCGCCTCGTTCAACCGGATCACGGTCGACGGGGCCACGTCCACGAATGACACCGTCATCGTACTGGCCAGCGGCGTCGCCGGCCGCCCCGATCCCGAGCAGTTCCGGGCCGCCCTGCACGAAGCATGCGCCGGCCTGGCCCTGCAGATGGTCGCCGACGCCGAGGGCGCCACCAAGCTGGCGACGATCCGGGTCACGGGCGCGCACACCGACGGCGAGGCGGCGGTGGCGGCACGGCGGGTGGCCGAGAGCCTTCTGGTGAAGTGTTCGCTGTACGGGCGCGACCCGTACTGGGGCCGCGTCGTGAGCGAGCTCGGGTCGGCCGGCGTGGGCTTCCATCCCGACCTGGTCTCGGTGGCCTACGGCGGCGTCGTGGTGTGCCGCGAGGGGGTGGCGTGCGAGCACGACGTCACTGCCCTCCATGCCCACATGGCCGGGCGGGAGATCGTGCTGGCCGCCGACCTGGGCCTCGGCCCCGGCGAGGCCGAGGTCACTACCTCCGACCTCACCCACGCGTACGTCGACGAGAACATGACCACCTCATGACGCCCGGGGAGAAGGCCACCGTCCTGGCCGAGGCGCTGCCCTACATCCGCCGCTTCTGGGGCAAGGTCGTGGTGGTCAAGTACGGCGGCAACGCCATCGGCGACGACGGGTCGCTGGCCGGCTTCGCCCAGGACGTCGCCCTGATGCGGTCGGTCGGCATGCGCACCGTGGTGGTGCACGGCGGCGGGCCCCAGATCGGCGACCTGATGGCCCGGCTGGGCAAGGTGCCCGAGTTCCGGGAGGGGCTGCGGGTCACCGACGCCGACACCCTCGACATCGCCCGCATGGTGCTCGTGGGCAAGGTCAACCGGGACATCGTGTCGGCCATCAACGTGCACGGGCCGCTGGCCGTGGGCCTGTCCGGGGAGGACGCCGGCCTCATCACCGCCAGCGCCCGCTCGCCGGAGCTCGGGTTCGTGGGCGACGTGGAGTCCGTGAACGCGTCCATCATCGAGCGCCTGCTGGCCGAGGAGCTCATCCCGGTGATCGCCACCATCGGCTCCGACACCGAGGGGCAGGCCTACAACATCAACGCCGACACGGCCGCCGGCGCCATCGCCCGGGCCCTTCAGGCGGAAAAGCTCGTCTACCTCACCAACATCGAGGGGTTGCGCAAGGACGTGTCGGACCCCGACTCGCTCCTCAGCTCCGTGTCGGTCTCAGACCTCGACGCCATGGTGGCCGACGGCTCGATCGTCGCCGGCATGATCCCCAAGGTCGCCTCGTGCATCCACGCTGTGCGCGGCGGCGTCGGCCATGCCCACATCCTCGACGGCCGCACCCACCACGCCCTTCTCCTGGAGGTCTTCACCCACCACGGCGTCGGCACGATGGTGTCGCCGTGAGGTCGCTCGAACCTCTCTGGACGCCGACATCCGGTCTGCGGGTGCAGGCGTCCACAGCATCAGCCGAGGGGGGCGTGTGACGGCCCTCGTGTCCCCGCACCTGATGCCGAACTACCCGCCGCAGGCCGTCACGTTCGTGCGGGGGGAGGGCACCGTGCTGTGGGACGACCAGGGGAAGCGGTACCTGGACTTCCTGGCCGGCATCGGCGTGACGTCCCTCGGCCACGCCAACCCGGTGGTGGCGGATGCCATCGCTGAGCAGGCCCGCACGCTGCTGCACGTGTCGAACCTGTACGGGACGACGATCGGGCCGGAGGTGGCGGCGACGCTCGACCGCCTGATCGGCGGGCCGCCGGGCAAGGTGTTCTTCGCCAACTCCGGCGCCGAGGCCAACGAGTGCGCCATCAAGCTGGCCCGCAAGTGGGGGGGCAGGGGGCGCCACGTGGTGCTCAGCGCCTACGGGTCGTTCCACGGCCGCACGCTGGCCACGTTGCACGCCACCGGCCAGCCGGCCAGGCACGAGGTCTTCCAGCCGCTCCCCGAGGGCTTCCGCCACGTGGCCTATTCGGACCTGGCTGCCCTCGAAGCGGCGGTGGCCCCCGACGTGGTGGCCGTCCTGTTGGAGACGGTGCAGGGCGAGGGCGGCGTGCAGGTTCCCGACCCGTCGTACCTGGCCGGCGTGCGGCGCCTGTGCGACGAGCGGGGCCTGCTGCTGATCGTCGACGAGGTGCAGACGGGCCTGGGCCGCACCGGCCGCTGGTTCGGTTTTCAGCACGCCGGCATCCAGCCCGACGTCGTCACCTTGGCCAAGGCTCTGGGCAACGGCGTGCCCATCGGCGCCTGCTGGGCCCGGGCGGAGGTGGCCGACGCGTTCGTCGCCGGCGACCACGGCACCACCCTCGGCGGCCAACCCCTGGCCGCCTCCGCCGCCCGTGCCGTCCTGGCTGAGATGGAGCGCCTCGACGTGCCCACCCGGGCGGCTGAGGCGGGGGAGCGGCTGGCCAAGGGCCTGGGCGCCCTCCCCCGCGTCGCCGCCGTGCGTGGCCAGGGCCTCCTCCTGGCGGCAGAGCTGGAGACGCCCTCGGCCAAGGACGTGGCGTCCGCCGCCCTCGCCGCCGGCCTGGTGGTCAACCCCGTCACCGGGTCCGCCCTCCGCTTCGAGCCGTCCCTCCTCGTGACCGACGACGAGATCGACGAGGCCCTGTCCATCCTCGCCACCGTGCTCGCCGGGGGCGCCCGATGAGCGCCCCCGCCCCGCCGTTCTCGTCGGCCAAACGGCGCGAAGTTCGCGCCGTTTCACCGACATGTTGGGGAGCGCAGGCGTGACCCGACATTTCCTCGAGGTCGACGACCTTTCGCCGGCCGAGCTGTCGACAGTCCTCGATCTGGCCGAGCAGGCCGACCCGCCGAAGATCCTGGCCGGCAAGGGCATGGCCCTGCTGTTCGAGAAGCCGTCGCTGCGCACGCGCAACGCCACCGAGATGGCGGTGGTGCAGCTGGGCGGGCACCCGGTGTCGCTGCGGGCCGAGGAGGTCGACGTCGACGTGCGGGAGCCGGCCGCCGACGCCGCCCGTGTCCTCAGCCGCTACCACGCCGCCATCGGCGCCCGGGTCTTCGCCCACGCCAAGCTGGAGCGCCTGGCCGAGGCCGCCACCGTGCCGGTGGTGAACCTCCTGTCCGACGACAGCCACCCGTGCCAGGCCCTCGCCGACCTCCTCACCATGCGCCAGGTGTGGGGCTCGGTGGCCGGGCGCACCGTCGCCTACGTGGGCGACGGCAACAACGTGTGCCGCTCGCTCGTGCTGGCGGCCGCCCTGGCCGGCATGCGGGCCCACGTGGCCACGCCGACCGGCTTCAGCCTGGACGCTGCATCGGTAGACCGGGCGCGAGCCCTCGGTGGCATCGTGACGGTGGTCACCCGCCCGGAAGAGGCGGCCGAGGGCGCCGACGCGCTCTACACCGACGTGTGGGCGTCGATGGGCCAGGAGGACGACGCCGGCCGCCGGCGCCAGGCCTTCGAGGGCTTCACCATCGACGAGCGGCTCATGGCCCGGGCCAACCCGGGCGCCGTCCTCCTCCACTGCCTGCCCGCGCATCGGGGCGAGGAGGTCAGCGCCGGTGTGCTGGACAGCCCGGCCGGCGTGGTGTGGCAGCAGGCCGAGAACCGCATGCACGCCATGCGCGGCCTTCTCCTGTTCCTGCTCGGGACACTGCCGGAGGAGACCACGTGACCGCCACCAAGACCCAGCGCCAGCACCGCATCGCCGCCATCCTCGAAAGACACGCCGTCTCCAGCCAGTTGCAGCTGGTGGAGCTGCTGTCGGCCGACGGCGTGGTGGCCACCCAGGCCACCGTGTCGCGCGACCTCGATGATCTGGGAGCCGTGAAGGTGCGGGTCCCGGGGGGCGAGACGGTCTACGCCATCCCGGAGTTGGCGAGGGACCGCCTGGCGCCGGAGGACCACCTGCGGCGGGTGCTGGGCGAATGGGTGGCCGAGGTGGCTCATTCCGGCAACATCGTGGTGCTGCGCACCCCGCCAGGGTCGGCCCATGTGGTGGGCTCGGCGCTGGACCGGGCCGGGCTCGAGGAGATCGTCGGCACGGTGGCAGGCGACGACACGGTGATCGTGGTGGCGACCGAGAGCTCGGGCGGCGCCAAGGTGGCGAGGCGGCTGTCCGTCCTCGCCGGCATCTGATGGACCGACGGACGACAAACCAGAACGAGAGTGAGTGAACACGTGGGCAAGCGAGTGGTGCTGGCGTACAGCGGTGGCCTCGACACTTCGGTGGCGGTGAAGTGGCTGGGTGAGGAGCGGGGCATGGAGGTCATCGCCGTGGCCGCCGACGTGGGCCAGGGAGGCGACTTCGATGAGATCCGCCGGCGGGCCCTCGTCGCCGGCGCGGTGGAGGCCGTGGTGGTGGACTGCAAGGAGGAGTACGCCCGCGACTTCGTCGTCCCCGCACTGAAGGCCAACGCCAAGTACGAGGGCAAGTACCCGCTGGTGTCGTCGCTGTCGCGTCCCGTCATCGTCAAGCATCTGGTGGCTGCTGCGCGCGAGTACGGCGCCGACGCCATCGGCCACGGCTGCACCGGCAAGGGAAACGACCAGGTCCGATTCGAGGTCTCCACCCGGGCTCTCGCCCCCGACCTCGACATCGTCGCCCCGGTGCGGGAGTGGGGGCTCACCCGCGAGCAGTCCATCGAGTACGCGGCCCGGTTCGACATCCCGGTCACAGTCACCAAGACCAGCCCGTACTCGATCGATCAGAACCTGTGGGGCCGAACGATCGAGTGCGGCATCCTCGAGGACCCGTGGGAGCAGCCGCCGGAAGAGGTCTACGAGCTCACCACCCCAACCGCCACCGAGGCCACCGAGCTCACCATCGGCTTCGTGCAGGGCGTGCCCGTCAGCATCGACGGCAAGGAGCTCCCCCTGCACGAGCTGATCGAGCGGGTCACCAGCGTCGTCGGCTCGTACGGGTGGGGCCGCATCGACATGGTGGAGAACCGTCGGGTCGGCATCAAGAGCCGGGAGATCTACGAGTGCCCCGGCTCGCTGGCCCTGCTCATGGCCCACGCCGATCTGGAGGACCTCACCCTCGAGCGCGACCTGGCCCACGAGAAGGCCCGGCTCGAGCCGCGCTACGCCGAGCTCGTATACGACGGGCTGTGGTTCTCGCCCCTCAAGCAGGCCCTCGATGCCTTCGTGGAGGAGAGTCAGCGCTTCGTCACCGGCGAGGTGCGGCTGCGCTGCGAGGTGCCAGGGCGCTGCATCGTGGCCGGCCGGCGTAGCGAGGTCGGCCTCTACGACTACGGCCTGGCCACCTACGAGGCGGCCGACAGGTTCCGCCACCAGGACGCCGAGGGCTTCGTGCGCCTCTGGGGCCTCGGCATCGAGACGTGGGCCACCCGCCAGGTCCGCCGGGACGAAGGCCGGTGAGGCTCTGGGACGGCCGGCTCCAGACGACGCCGGCTCCCGAGCTCCTCGCCTTCACCGCCAGTCTGTCGTTCGACAAGCGGCTGGCGGCGGACGACATCGCCGCTTCCCGCGCCCACGTCCGGGGCCTGGGGGAGGGCGGCATCATCGAGCCGTCTGAGGTGAGCATCCTGCTCACCGCCTTGGCCCGCGTGGGCGAGGAGCTGGCCGAGGGCAGCATCGGGTTCGCCGCCACCGACGAGGACGTGCACACCGCCATCGAACGGCGGGTCACCGAAATCGCCGGCGACGTGGGCGCCAAGCTCCACACCGGGCGCAGCCGCAACGACCAGGTGGCCACGGCGCTGCGCCTCTTCACCCGGCGGGAGCTGGCCCGGATCGCCGGAGGGGTCCTGCGCCTGCAGGAGGCGCTGCTCGAACGGGCCGACGCCGCCGGCGATGCGTACCTGCCCGGCTACACCCACCTCCAGCGGGCCCAGCCCGTCCTCCTCGCCCACCACCTCCTGGCCCACGGTTGGGCGTTGGCGCGCGACGTCGACCGGCTGCTGGCCACCATCGAGCGGCTCGACGTCTCCCCGCTGGGGGCAGGCGCGCTGGCCGGCTCGTCGCTCAATCTGGTGCCCGACTGGGTGGCGGGCGACCTCGGTTTCGCCGCCTGCTTCGAGAACTCGCTCGACGCGGTGAGCGACCGGGACTTCGTGGCCGAGGCGCTGTTCGACCTTGCCCTGCTCGGCGTCCACCTCTCCCGTATGGGGGAGGAGGTTGTGCTGTGGTCGAGCGAGGAGTTCGGCTTCCTGCACCTCGACGACGCCTACGCCACCGGCAGCTCCATGCTCCCGCAGAAGAAGAACCCCGACATCGCCGAGCTGGTGCGGGGCAAGTCCGGCCGCCTCATCGGCCACCTCACCGGGCTGCTGGCCACCCTCAAGGGCCTCCCGCTGTCGTACAACCGCGACCTCCAGGAGGACAAAGAGCCCCTGTTCGACGCCCTCGACCAGGTCGGCCTGGGCCTGGCCGCCATGGCCGGCCTCATCGCCTCGGCCCACTTCGACCTCGACCGCATGCAGGCGGCGGCCGATAACAGCGCCTCTTCGGCCGTCGACCTTGCCGAGTGGCTGGTGGAGCGGGGAATGCCGTTCCGGGACGCCCACAAGATCGTGGGCAGCCTGGTCCGGTCGTGCATGGAGCGCCACGTCCCGTTGAGCGAGTTGGTGGAGGCCCATCCCGACCTCGGCACCGAGGCCCTCTTCCTCCTTGAGCCGGGGACGGCCGTGGCGCGGCGCACCACGCCCGGCGGCGCAGGGCCGGGTCCGGTGGCCAAGCAGATGGCCCGCTTCCGCGACCGCCTGGCGGAGGATGCCGGGCGGGTGGCCCGCAGCCCGCGGTAGGGCCGACGGCACGTGCTCCGTTGGTGCATGCGGCGTGCGCGTCCTCATCCCGGATGCTGAGGCCGCAGACCGACGTGCGGCGGACCAGCCTGCGGCGCGCCCACAGGGGGCTGGGTGGCCGGCCGGGTGCTGCCGAGCTCAGGTGGTGGGTGCCCGGCCGGCCACGCCCGGCCCACCGTTGTCCGCCGCCAGGGGCGAGAGCCCGCCGCCCAGCGCCTCCAGGCGGTCCACCAGGTGCTGGAGCGACGGCGCCGGCGTGGCGTCCGGCCCGCCGCTGAAGGCCAGCCCGGCGCCCCGCACGGTGAATTCGATGGCGGGTCCCCCGCCGCCCACCTCGATGGTCACCGGGCGGCCGGGCGCCCGCCGGCGGGCCAGGCGGGCCGCCTCCACGCAGCAGAAGTAGACGGCGGTCTGGGCGCCGATCCCGGTACCTTCGAGGTCGAGGCCGGGGGCCGCCCGCACCACTATCGGGCTCGGCGTCGTGCCTGCGTGGGCCTCCAGCGCCCGCACCACACCCCGCTGCGCCAGCAGGGCCGGGAACACGCCCTGGGCCAGCTCCCGGAGGGTGTCGAGCGCCTGCACGACCAGTGTGCCGGCCCGCTCGAGACCGGCACGGGCCCCTTCGGCATCGCTGGTCGCCAGCATCCCGGCCGCCCGCATCTCCGCCGCCGCCTCCTGGAGGGGTCGCTCCACCTGGGACCGGATGACCCGCTGGAGCCGGCGGCGCTCGCCCAGGCGGGCGGTGACGATGCGGGATCGTGACGCGTGGATTTCGCTGGCCTGGGCGGCCAGGCGGTCGAGGCTGGCTTCCAGCTCGGCCGTGAGCCGCACGTTGTGCAGCGCCAGCCCGGCCTGGGCCGCCAGCGTGGCCAGGGCCCGCTCGTCGGCGGGGGTGAGACCCGGCCCGGTGCGCTTGCGCACGGCCAGCTCGCCCACTGTGTCTCCCGCGTGGGTCACGGGCACCACGAGGTGGCAGGCGGCCGGTGGGCCGCCTGCTGCCCCACCACCCAGCGGCCATACGGCGGTCTGGGTGGCACCGCCGGACAGGAAGACGCGGACCTCGCCTGCATCGGCCCGCACCACCCGGGAGGCCGCCTCGGCGGTGGCCGGCAGCACGTCCTCGACCGACAGCGCCCCCGCCATGCGGCGGGCGAAGCCGGCCATCACCTGGTAGGGCGTCGCACGGTCGCCGTGGAGAAGGCGGGCGACGAGGCGCCTGGACCGGGCGGCGAGGGGCTCGAAGGACACCGCCACCAAGGTGGTGGCCACGACCGACAGGGCCGGGTTGGGCCGCCCTCCCGTTCCCAGGAGGCGCCCGCCGCCGAGGACCACGACCCCGTAGACGGCGATGACAAATGGCACCACCGCCACGAGCACCGCCGCCCGGCCCAGGGTTGCGCTGCGGTCAACCCGCCGCAGGCGGCCCCCCGCCGCCGCGCTCACGGGGGCTACCGCCGCTTCGCGGTGGGGCGCCGCCTTCTCGGCGGCGGTCCGGCCCCCGACCACGTTCACCCGCCCACCGGGAGCCGCCCCGTCACGACGGTGCCGGCTCCGGTCCTCGATCGCACCTCGACCTCTCCCCCCAGGGCGGCGATGCGCTCGACCACGTTGGTCAGGCCGCTCCCATGGCCGCAATGGGCGGGGTCGAAGCCCACCCCGTCGTCGCCGACCGAGAAGCACAGGTGCGCGTCGCGCTCCGAGAGATGCACCACCACCTGCCGGGCCGACGCGTGCTTGGAGACGTTCTGCAGCGCCTCCAGGCAGCTGAAGTAGGCAGCCGTTTCCACCTCGAGCGGGTAGCGGCCCACCCCCTCCGAAACAACGGTGGTGGGCACGGGGAGGCGGTGGGTGTGGGCCTCCAGTGCCCCGACCAGGCCGTTGCGGCTGAGGACGGGCGAGTAGATCCCGCGTGCCAGGTCCCGCAACGTTCCCACCGCGTCGCCTGTCAGCTGCTCCAGCTCGGCGAACACGGCCCGGGCCGACGACGGGTCCTCGCCCACTGCGCCGGCGGCCACGTCGAGCTGGATGGCCAGCGCCACCAGGTGTTGCTGGGCGCCGTCGTGGATGTCGCGCTCGAGCCGACGCCGCTCGGCATCCTGAACGGCGACGATGCGCTGGCGGGACGCCCGCAGCTCGTTCGCCTGGGCCGACAGGTCGGCCAGCCGTGCGTTGAGGTCCGCGGCCAGCTGCACGTTGTGCAGCACCAGGCCGGCCTGCGAGGCCACGTCGGCCAGCAGCTCGTCCTCGGTGGGGGTGAGGGCCTCTCCCGCCCGCTTGGTCACGGCCACCACGCCCAACAGCTCGCCTAAGTGCTGCACGGCGACCGCCCGGTCGGCGCCCGGCAGGGCGGGGAGGCGGCCGGCGCGCCCGTTCTCCGCCGGCGGGTTCGCCACCGCCCCGGACCGGCCCTCTCCCGGGGTGGGGAACGAAGCCACCGGCACCAGCTGGTCCCCCAGCTGCAGCCACACGGTGGCCCGAAGAGCGCCGGTGCCCTCGGCCACCACCCGGGCCAGGCGGGCCAGCACGTCGTCGGTGGCGTGCGACTCGGCCAGGCGGCCGATGAACCCGGCCAGCAACTCGGTAGGGCTCGCCCGCTGCCCGTAGACCACCTGGTTGGCCAGTCGCACGAGCCGCTCGCGCGCTGGCTGGACGGCGACGGCGACCAGGGCGGTGGCAGTGATCGACGCCACCGCTCCCGCGCCGCGCCCCGTGCCCAGTGCGGCACCGACGGCGACCACCACCGCGACATAGACGACGCCGATGAACCCGGCCAGCGTGGCGTAGACGAGGGCGCGGTTGACGAGGACGTCGATGTCCCACAACCGGTAGCGCAGGATGCCCACGAGCAGGGCCACCGGGATGAGGGCGAACAGGGCGGGGAAGAGCACCAGCCCCAGGGTCTCCAGCTGCGAACGGGCGGCGGTGGAGAACACCAGGCCGGCGGCGAAGGTGGGCAGCAGCGCCCACCGCAGCAGGCGGGCCTGCTGCGCCTGCTCGGGTGTGCTCGCCCGGCGCAGCCGGTACGTCTGGGCGGCGACGCCGGCGATGGGGATCAGCAGCCCGAAGAAGCGGACGAAGAACACCTGCCCGGGGTGTGACTCCGAGATGGCGCCGAGGCTGAGGACGATCACCACCAGGTGGGCGGCCAGGTAGGCCGCGTGGAGCGCCCACGCCCTCCGCCCGGCGAGCCTCGGCACCAGCTTGTCGTCGGGGAACAGGAGCACGGCGTCCATGTAGGCGAGGCCCGACACCACGTGGACGAGGTCGTGCGCGTCATGGAGGATGTCCGGCCCCAGGAGGCCCGACGTGAACAGGCTGTGGCTCTGGTGGTTGAAGGTGGCCGCCGTTCCGATCATGGCCACCGTCAGGAGGCGGGCCACGCGGTCGAGGGGGCGACGTACCACCAGCAACGCGGCGAGCGCCAGGTTCAGGGCGCTGAAGAGGTAGTCGACGCTGACCCGGCCCGCACCGTCGGCGGATGCGGACGCGGTGAGGACGCGCCCGGAGAGCCCCGAGATCCAGCCGTCCCCGCCGGCCCAGCCCGCCATCAGGGTGCGGACAGGCCCCACGTGGGCGGCCAGCGCCGGGAGGAGCCCGATGACCAGCCAGGCCAGTATCGCCCCGCCCAGGGCGACGACGGCGCCGACGAAGGCGACGTCGCCGCCCGAGCGCCGGTCGGCGCTCCCGCTCCCCATAGTCACGAGTATGGGGTGCCCGGGGCCCGCTGGGAAAGGGTGCCGGCACCGCTCGGGAGGAAGCAGACACACCGGGGTGGGGGTGGTGGCACCCTGGGTGCCGGGCGGGGCGGCGGTTACCCTCGGGGACGTGGCGATCCGCGTGGTGGTGGCGGAGGACAGCTACCTCGTACGCGAGGGGGTCGAGCGCCTCGTGCAACACGAGCCCGACCTGGAGCTGGTGACGTCGTGCGATTCCGTCGACGCCCTCCTGGCCGCCGTCGACGCGGTGGACCCGGACGTGGTCGTCACCGACATACGGATGCCGCCCACCTGCACCGACGAGGGTATCCAGGCCGCGGAGCGGCTCCGCGACACCCACCCGGCTACAGGCGTGGTGGTGCTCAGCCAGTATCTCGAACCGTCGTACGCGCTGGCCCTCCTGGCCCGGGGCGCAGCTCGCAGGGCGTACCTGCTCAAGGAGTTCGTGAGCCGCAAGGACCAGTTGGCCAATGCCGTGCGGGAGGTGGCGGCGGGTGGTTCGGTGATCGACCCGAAGGTGGTGGAGACGCTCGTCGCGGCGCGGTCGCGGGAGGACCGGTCGCCGCTCGGGTTCCTCACGCCCCGCGAGCTCGAGATCGTCTCCGAGATGGCGCAGGGGCGCAGCAACGCGGGGATCGCCGCCGCGCTGGTGCTGTCGGAGCGCGCCGTGGAGAAGCACATCAACTCGATGTTCTCCAAGCTCGGCCTGGCCGAGGAGCGTGAGGTGAACCGGCGGGTCAAGGCCGTCCTCCTCTTCTTGTCCCGGGAGGGTGGCTGACACCCCTTGGGCACACATGCGGGCATGGTGTTCCTCCGGTCCTCCTCGGTGCACCATCAGCCCTGATGGCGACGACCCCGTGTGTGCCCGTCCTCGTGGTCGACGACCAGCCCCCGTTCCGCCGGGCGGCTCGAGCGGTGCTGGGGCGCATGGACGGCTTCGAGGTGGTCGGTGAGGCGCACACGGGCGAGGAGGCGGTGTCCCTGGCCGACTCGTTGTCGCCCGCCCTCGTGCTCATGGACATCAATCTCCCCGACATCGACGGCATCGAGGCGACCCGGCGCATCGTCCGCGACCACCCTGGCACCGTGGTGGTGCTCGTCTCCACCTACCGGGCCGACAACCTGCCCGACGACGCGTCCTCGTGCGGAGCCGCCGCCTATCTCCACAAGGCCGACGTGCGCGCCGCCGTCCTGGCCGACCTGTGGCGTAAGAGCGCCGGGGCCCGATGACGCGGCCCGCATGGTGCTGGTACCCCCGCCCGGGGGCGGTAGCCCTCCGGCCCGCCCCTGGCGGCACACCACGGCGGGGCGCTCACACACTGGCGAAGACGCCTGTCGCCACCCTCGAACCGGGCCCGCCCGCTGCCTACCTTCGTCCTCGGAAGCACGCAGACAACCGAGGAGGAACAGCGATGAGCACGACACAGAGGCGGACGATGGGGGCACTCGTGGCAGGGCTGGCGGCGGCCGGTCTGGCGGCGTTGGCAACGGTGGCGCCAGCGGGCGCAGCGGGCGCGGCGATGGTGCAGGCGGAGGGGCCCGTTCTGAACTACACCACGGCGTCCCCCAACCCGCTGGCCGGCGTGACCGCCAAGGTGCGGTCTCTCACGACCCCCAGCGGGCGCACCATCGTCACCCTGCACCTGGCGGGATTCGCCGAGCAGTACGAGGGGACGACCTTCGGGGCCCACGCCCACACCGGGCCGTGCTCGCTGACCGTGTCGGCGGGGCCCCACTACACGCAGGCAGGCACGACGGCGCTGGAGGAGCGCGAGGTGTGGCTGGACTTCACGGTGGACGACGAGGGGCATGCCTCCGCCCAGGCCAACCGCGACTGGGTCTTCGCCCCCAACGGCGCCAACTCCGTGGTGGTCCACGCCCTGCCGACGGCGTCCAACGGGGTTGCCGGCGCCCGGCTGGGATGCCTGGCGGTGGACTTCTGACCTGATCCTGCTGCTACTGGTACGGGGGGGAGCCCGCCGGGGGTCCCTCCCCGTACATCACCCGAGGAGCGACCAATGAAGGTCACTGCGTCGTGATGCGCACGCTGCCCCGCCGCTTCTACCGCCGCGATCCCAGGGTGGTGGCGCCCGAGCTGCTGCACAAGGTCCTGGTGCACGGCGGGCGGGCCGGGCGCATCGTCGAGGTGGAGGCGTACTGCGGCGCGGCCGACGCCGGCAGCCACGCCTTCCGGGGCCGCACGCCCCGCAACGCCACCATGTTCGGCCCGCCTGGCCTGCTGTACGTGTACCTCTCCTACGGCATGCACTGGTGCGCCAACGCGGTGTGCGGCGACGAGGACGAGGGCGTCGCCGTGCTGCTGCGGGCCCTCGTGCCGGTGGCCGGCGTCGACGAGATACGGGCCGCCCGGGGCCCGGCCCGCCGGGACCGCGAGCTGTGCGCCGGCCCCGGCCGGCTCTGCCAGGCCCTCGGCATCGGCAAGGCCCACGACGGCGCCGACCTGGTGACCGCCGACCGCGGCGTCCGCATCGCCGACGACGGCACGCCTCCACCGGAGGCGCCCGGCAACAGTCTCCGGATCGGCCTCACCTCCGGCGCCGAGCACCCGTGGCGCTGGTACGTCCCCGGCGACCCCAACCTCTCGCGAATCCGTCCGCCGGCGGCGCCCCCGCCGGAGTAGCGCCAGCTCCGCCCAGTCCCGACGGCGCCAGGGCCCGGATTCCGCACCCCCACGCCGCCGCAGCCGACCCGTTCCGACTCATGCAGCCTGCGCCAGGTGATGGGCGACGACATCGCAGACCCAGGCCGGCCGCTCGACGAGGTCTGCCCAGACGAACCGGAGGACCCGCCATCCGAGCATGCCGGCATCGATGTCGCGCTGGCGGTCCCGGGCGAAGTCGGCGACCCGGGTGTGCCAGCGCCGGCCGTCGGCCTCCAGTATGAGGCGGGCGTCGGGGTAGGCGGCGTCGACCCGGCCCCGCCCCGTGATAGAGGGCAGCGGATGCTGATGGACCGGTTCGGGCAGGCCTGCCTTGCGGAGCGCGGCGAACAGCAGGCCCTCCAGCACGCTGGCCGGCGGTTCGTAGCCGGGCCCGAGGTCGTCGAGGATCCCGGCCAACATCGCCGCGCCACGTCGCCGGTGGCGGCGTGCGTCGCCGGCGAGGGCGGTCATGGCCTCGAGCTCGAAGCGCCTCTCGCACAGGAGGTTCTCGACGAGGTGGGCCAGGGCGCGCCTGTCGATCACGGCCGCCAGGTGAAGCACGGTCGTCATGGGCGAGGTGACCGGGATGTGATCGATCAGGGGTGGGTTGGTCTCAGTCGCACCGCTCTCGTGGACCCGCCACCGGTGGCTGCGACCGGCCCCTTTCGGCACCACGAGCTCGGGCGTGCCGGGCCGGAAGCCTGGGAAGGCATGGAGTGCGGCCGCGGACCGGTGTGACACCACGGACCGAGGACCGAGATCGAGGTGGGCAAGCATGAGTTGGCGGCGCCAGGTGTGTAGTGCCCCGACAAGTCCGTAGACGCCGTGGGCCTGCTGCGTCCATGCGCCGCTCGCCAGGCGGCGGCCGCGCAGAGACTTGGACGCGCCGAGGGCGGTTGCCTGAGCCCAGGCGAACAGGTGGTGTTGGCGGTGCGCCAGCCGGGCGATCTCGTGGTCGACGTCTCGGTTCACGGCCACCAATGATGTCGGGGGCGTGTGACAGGCACGATCACCCGGGTTGCGACGGCGCCAGGGCCCGGATTCCGCACCCCCATGCCGCCGCAACCTGCCCGCAGCGAGGGGCGGCCGCCAGAGCCCGGCGCCGGCCTACCGCGGCGTCGTGGTGGTGAAGCCCGGCACGTAGCCCGTCGGCGGCGGCGCCGTCGGCGGCGGCGCCACCGGCTCGGGGTTGACGTAGACGGTCACGGTGTCGCCCCGGTCGACCAGAGCGCCGAAGGCGGGGGCCTGCTTCCACACCTTGCCGGCCCGGTTGTCGGACGTCGCGCTCCTGGGCTCGGCCTGGACGACGATCCTGGCCACCAGGCCGGCCGCCTCGATAGCGCGCCGTGCGTCGTCGGGGGTGCGGTTCAAGACATCGGGGAGGGAGGCGGTGGCCCGCCCGGTGCTGACCTGGAGGACGATCGAGGAGGCGGCGGGCGCCAGCAGGCCGGCGTCGGGGGACTCGGCCACGACGTAGCCGGGTGGGTAGTCGTCGCTCGGTGTGGGCTCCCGGGTCGCCGTGAACCCGTCGCGGGCGAGGGCCGCCTCGGCTTCCTCCACCGGCATGCCGATCACCGTCGTCACCTGCTGGAGCACGGGCGAGTCAGCCGTCCCCTCGGCGGCGGACGCCGGCGGCGGTGCGAAGTCCTGCACCGGCCGCTCGGCCAGCGCAGCCGACATGTACAGCTGCCAGATCTGGGCCGGCCACGACCCACCCGTGACCAGGATGCGGGTGTCCGGTGGCTGCATGGACCGCTGGCGCTCCGGGAAGCCCACCCACACCGAGGTCACCAGCTCAGGCGTGAAGCCGACGAACCAGGCGTCCCGCCATTCCTGACCGGTGCCGGTCTTGCCCGCCACCGGGCGGCCGATCTTGGCGGCGGTGCCCGTCCCCCGCTCCACCACCTGGCGCAGCACGGCGATCTCGGTGTCGACGTTGTCTTGGTCGAGCACCCGTTTCTGGGAATGCTGGTGCTCGTAGATCACCCGGCCGTCACTGCCCACGACCTTGGTCACGAAGGCGGGCGGGACGGCGATGCCGCGGTTGGCGAACGTGCCGTAGGCGGACGCCATCTCGAGCGGCGTGACGTCGTTGGTGCCGAGCACAGCCGACGGGTAGGGGAGCAGGGGGGACGTGATGCCCAGCTTGGCGGCAAGGTCGACAGCCTTCGACGGGCCCACGTCGAGGATGAGCTGGGCGTAGACGGTGTTGACCGAGCGGATGGTGGCGTCGACCAGCGTCATCTGGCCGCCGCCCTGGCCCTCGTAGTTCGAGACCTCCCACGGCTCCCTGGTGAGGGGGATGGTGAGGCTGCCCGGGGCGTCGTAGAACTTGGTGACGGCAACGCCCTGCTCGAGGGCGGCGGCCAGCACGAAGGGCTTGAAAGCGGACCCGGCCGGGCGGTGACCCTGGGTCGCCAGGTCGAATTTGGCCTCGGCGGCGGGCCCGAAGAAGTCCCGGCCCCCCACGAGGGCCCGCACGAAGCCTGTGCCGGGCTCGATGGACACCACGGCGCCGGCGGGATCACGCTCGGGCGACGACAACACCTTGGCCACGGCGTCCTCGGCCTGCGCCTGCGTCTTCAGGTCCAAGGTGGTGGTGATGCGCAGGCCGCCCTGGAGGAGCAGTTCGCGCCGGGCCCCCGGCGTAGGCCCGAAACGGGGATCGTCGAGCAGGAACCGCTTCACCCGCTCCACGAAGTAGGGGGCGGGGTAGCGCTCGTCGCTCGGCGCCGCCGTTACGAGCGGTGCGGCCGACGCCGCCTGCGCCGCCTCGGGTGCGGCCAGGCCGAGCGAGACCATCTTTTCGAGCACGACCCGACGACGGGCCTGCGCCACCTCTGGCTGCTGGTAGGGATCGGTGCGGTTGGGGGAGCGGATGAGGCCGGCCAGCAGCGCCGACTGGGCCAGCGTCATCTTGTCGACGCCCACCCCGAAGTACTCGACGGCCGCCGCCTGCACGCCGTAGGCGCCGTTGCCGAAGTAGATCGTGTTCAGGTACAGCTCCAGGATGCGCTGCTTGGTGTAGCGCCGTTCCACCTCGTAGGCGAGGGCCGCCTCCCGGATCTTGCGTCGCACCGTTCGGTCGGGCCCCACCAGCTCGTTCTTCACGTACTGCTGGGTGATGGTGGAGCCGCCCTCCACGACCTTGCCCTCGGTGGCGTTGGCGTACACGGCCCGCAGCACCGAGCGCGGATCCACCCCCTTGTGGTCCCAGAAGCGCTCGTCCTCGATGGCGACGACTGCGTCACGCAGGGTCTGCGGCATGCGTTCGAGCGGCACCGTCTCCCGGTTCTCCTCCCCGTGAAGGGCGGTGATCACGGTGCCGTCGGCGGCGAGGATCCGGGAAGACTCGGCCAGCGGCGCGGGCTGTGTGGTGTCCAGGGACGGCGTCTGCCACGAGCAGGCGCCCGCCAGGAGGGCCACGAGCAGGGCACCGACGGCGGCGACGGATCTGTGCAAGACTGTCATTGTTCCTCAGGGATGATCGATACTCAGGAGATGATCGGCAGAGCGGTACGGCCGGTCGAGGGGTTTGACACCTCCCCCTGAAGTGCTACAGTTACAAGCCGCCCAGGATGCAGTGTGGTCCGGGGCGTTCGCAGTAGAGCGTCGAGGTAGTACGTCGGATGTCCGGCGTGGCCCTCGGCCAAGCGGAACCCGTACCTCCGTCTCCTTCTGGGAGGCGCGTGCGCTCCGCAGTGTGCTCCTTGAAAACGGAACAGAGGAAAGCCAAAAGCCAGTGCGGGCGATCATGCGAATGATCGCAACGTCAATGCACTGACAACGGACAACGTCCGTTTTGGTGCCAGTCGGCCGAGAGCAGAGTGATGCTCGAGGCTGGCTCTCCAGATCACGGGAGGTTCGCCTCCCATCGATCTCGATGGAGAGTTTGATCCTGGCTCAGGACGAACGCTGGCGGCGTGCTTAACACATGCAAGTCGAGCGGGGTCCATCCAGTAGCAATACTGGTGAAGACCTAGCGGCGAACGGGTGAGTAACACGTGAGCAACCTGCCCCGAAGTCTGGGATAACACCGGGAAACCGGTGCTAATACCGGATGTCCTCATCGAGTCACCTGGCTTGATGAGGAAAGATTTATCGCTTCGGGAGGGGCTCGCGGCCTATCAGCTTGTTGGCGGGGTAACGGCCCACCAAGGCTTCGACGGGTAGCTGGTCTGAGAGGACGACCAGCCACACTGGGACTGAGACACGGCCCAGACTCCTACGGGAGGCAGCAGTGGGGAATCTTGCGCAATGGGCGAAAGCCTGACGCAGCAACGCCGCGTGGGG
>Ga0136633_1000775_pt1 | contig 24147 bp, 23 predicted proteins | sample AntDrymeUQ832206_2_FD_105494 | JGI IMG/M metagenome (GOLD analysis project Ga0136633, IMG submission 105494) | Polar desert sand microbial communities from Dry Valleys, Antarctica - metaG UQ83 (22.06) | ecosystem: Environmental > Terrestrial > Soil > Desert | place: Antarctica: Dry Valley...
CAAGCACGGCCTCGTCCACTGGACCGACAACCAGCTGACGATCGAGTGGGACCGCGTCGCCGACGGCGTGGTCGCGCTGCGCGCGGCGGTGGAGGAGCTCTACCGTGCGGGCATCGACCGCTCGAAGCTCGCCCACTGGCAGGCCGCCCACGATTTCGTGAGCACCTACGTGCCGCCCGCGACCGGCTCGAAGTGGGCGCGTGACGCCCGCGACTTCGCCGACGTCGAGGACCCGCGGCCCTACATCGACCTTGTCCTCGACGACGAGTTCCCGCTGTCGATGTTCTACAGCTCGCTGAAGGGCAAGCTCGACGTCTCACGGCCGGTGGCGGCGTGAAGGTCTGCGCGATCGCCGGTGGCGGCAGCTCGGTCGCGACCGAGCTGATCTCGCGGCTGGAGGGCTGGGAGGTCAGCGCCGTCGACGTGGGCGACTACGACCTGCTCGACGCCGCGCAGGCGCAGGCGTGGGCCGACTCGCTTGACCGCGCCGACGCGCTCGTCCACCTCGTCGGGGGCTGGCGCGGCGGCGCGCTGATCGACGAGACGCCGGACCAAGACGTCGCGCTGCTCGACGACCTGCTGATCCGCACTGTGCGCAACACCACGCGGGCGTTCGCTCCGAAGCTGCGCGAGGCCGGCGGGCGGTTCGTTCTCGTCTCGAGCAAGCAGGCGCAGAACCCCGACGCCAAGAACGCGGCCTACGCGGCCAGCAAGGCCTACGCCGAGACCTGGACCCTGGCGCTGGCGCGGGACCTCGGCGAGCACGGCGGAGCTGCGAACATCGTGGTGGTGAACGCGATCGGTGACGACAAGCCAACGTTCACTCCGGCGAGCCACCTGGCCGCGGGGATCGCGTACCTCCTCTCTGACGAGGGTTCGCGCATGAACGGCCAGCGGCTCTCGCTGCACGGATGACCCGCGGCTTCGGCTCCGACAACCACGCGGGCGTCCTCCCCGAAGCGCTCGCCGCGATCGCGTCCGTCAACGAGGGCCACGCGCCGTCCTACGGGCACGACGAGCTGACCGAGCGCGTGGCAGCGCGCCTGTGCGACGAGCTCGGCGGCGGCCAGGCGTTCTTCGTCTTCAACGGCAGCGGCGCGAACGTCCTGTCGATGCGCGCGCTCCTTAAAGCGTGGGAGGGCGTGGTGTGCGCGGAGACGGCGCACCTCAACGTCGACGAGGGCGGAGCGCCCGAAGCGTGGGGGATCAAGCTGCTGACCGTGCCCGCACGCGACGGCAAGCTGACGCCCGAGCTGGTGTCCTCGCGCATCGTGCGGATCGGCGACGAGCACGCGGTGCAGCCGCGGGTGGTGACCATCAGCCAGTCGACTGAGCTCGGGACGCTCTACACCCTCGAGGAGGTCCGGGCTCTGGCCGACCATGCTCACGAGCACGGCCTGCTCCTGCACGTCGATGGCGCGCGGATCACCAACGCGGCGGCCGCGCTCGGTGTGTCGCTGCGCGGGGCGACGACCGACCTCGGCGTCGACGTCCTGTCGTTCGGGGGCACGAAGGCCGGCTTGCTCGCCGGCGAGGCGGTCGTCGTCTTGTCCGAGGAGGCGGCAGCAGCGCTGCCCTACCTCCGCAAGCAGACCCTGCAGCTCGCCTCGAAGATGCGCTTCATCTCCGCGCAGTTCGATGCGCTGCTCGACGACGAGCTGTGGCGGCGCGCAGCCGGCCACGCCAACGCGATGGCCGGCCGACTCGCCGACGCCGTGCGCGACGTCCCGGGTGTGGAGCTCACACAGGAGCCGCAGGCCAACGCGGTCTTCGCGATCCTGCCGCCCGGCGTGGCCGACACGCTGCGCGAGCGCTGGTTCTTCTACGACTGGGACGAGCTGCGCGGCGAGGTGCGCTGGATGTGCTCGTGGGACACGACGGAGGCCGACGTCGACGCGTTCGCCGCTGACCTGGCGGACGCGGTCGCGGCCGGGTGAGCACGCGAACTCGACGGTTCCGTCGATAGTCGACGGAAACGTCGGTGTTCGATCGCCCGGGGTGACTCAGCGAAGCTCGGCTTCCCAGGCCGCGACCAGGTTGAGCCACACCTCGCTGCGGCTCGGGAACGACGGGATCGCGTGCCAGAACTGGTCCATCGTCAGCTCGCAGGCGACGGCGACCGTCGCCGCATGGAGGAAGTCAGCCACCTCAGCGCCGACCAGCGTCGTTCCGAGGATGCGGTTGCTGCCGCGCTCGATGACCATCCTCGTCGTGCCCGCGACATTGCGGCCGAAGAAGCTGCCGCCCGCGTTCCCCGACGTCTCGGCTTCGACGCAGAAGGCGTCGTGGCCGGCCTCACGCGCGTTGTCGAGGGTGTGGCCCACGGCCGCGACCTGGGGCTCGGTGAACGTGACCCGCGGCGACTGCCCACCGTCGACGCGCAGCTCGCGCTCGACCCCAAGGACGCGGTCGGAGGCGATCCGCGCCTGGTACTTGCCCATGTGGGTCAGCAACACCCGGCCGTTGGCGTCGCCAAGCACGTAGAGCCAGTCGTGGCCGGGCACGCGCAGGTCATCGCCGACATCGATTGATCCGCCCCCCTCGAGCCCGACGGTCTCGAGACCGAGGTCCTCGGTGAGCGGCCTGCGGCCGAGAGCGCAGAGCAGCTCGTCGCCCCGCAGGACCGTGCCGTCGTCGAGCTCGACCTCGATCTGGCCGCCCTCCGTCGGCCGACGCACAGCAGTCGCCTTGACCCCGATGTGGACCTCGATGCCCTCGGCCTCGAACGCCTCGCGTAGCTGGGCGCCGGCGTAAGGCTCCTCCTTGCCCAGCAGGTGGGGGCCGCCCTCGACGAGAGCCACGCTGGCGCCGAACGAGCGGTAGGCCTGGGCCATCTCGCAGCCGACCGGTCCGCCGCCCAGGACGAGCAGGCGCCCAGGGACGGTGTGGCTGGTGGTCGCCTGCCGGCTGGTCCACGGCTTAGCCTCCCGCAGCCCGGGCACCGGCGGGACCAGCGCGGTCGTCCCGGGCGACAGCATCACGGCACGCCGCGCTTCAAAGGTCTCGCCATTCACCTCGACGAGCCGCTCGCCCGCCAGCCGCCCGTGGCCCCGTATGAGCTCGATGTCGCGCTCCTCGAGCCACGGGAGCTGCGCGGAGTCGTCGAGGTCGTGGATGATCTCGTCGCGCCGCGCGAAGGTGGCGTCGACGTTCACGCCGCCCTTCACGGCCTCCGCGGCGCCGGGCACGCGCCTCGCTTCGGCCAGCGCCTGCGCGGGCCGGAGCAGGCCCTTGGACGGCATGCACGCATAGAACGAGCATTCGCCGCCAACCAGCTCGCGCTCGACCAGCGCGACCTCCAGCCCGGCGTCCGCGAGTCGCCCTGCGGCCACTTCGCCAGCGGGGCCGGCGCCGATGATGATCACGTCGAAAGCCCGATGGGTCATCTCCGTACCCTATGTCCATGCGGAAGGCTCCCCTGCTCACCACCATGTTTGTCGCGCCGCTGCTCGCCGCGTGTGGCGCCGACGCGATGCCACCCGAGGTCGGGCAGCGGGCTCAGACCAGCGGCACGAGCGCGCCGGAATCCCGCGCGGCGGCCGGCGTGCGGCTTGTCTCGGTCGGCAACTTCGACTCGCCGCTGCTCGTGACCGCGCCGCGCGGCGATCGGCGGCGGATCTTCGTCGCCGAGCAGGGCGGCACGATCAGGGTCGTCCGCGGCGGTCGCAAGCTCGCGCAGCCCTTTCTCGACATCAGGAGCCTGGTCCAGGCGGGCGGCGAGCAGGGCCTGCTCGGCCTCGCCTTCGCGCCCGACTACGCGAAGACCCGGCGCTTCTACGTCTACTACACCGCCCGCGACGGGGCGCAGAACGTCGTCGAGTACCGGGCCGCGACGCGCGACCGAGCCAACCCCGGCAGCGCCCGGCGCGTCCTGAGGATGCCGGACTCGGAGAGCAACCACAACGGCGGCCACCTGCTGTTCGGTCCTGACCGGCTCCTCTACATCGGCACGGGCGACGGCGGCGGCGGCGACGATCAGCACGGCGCGCGCGGCAATGCGCAGAACCTCGGCTCGCTGCTCGGCAAGATCCTGCGTATCGATCCGCGTCGGCGGGGCGGACGCGCCTACACGACGCCGGCCTCCAACCCGTTCGCCGGCCGTTCGGATGCTCGTGGCGAGATCTACTCCTACGGCCTGCGCAACCCGTGGCGGTTCTCCTTCGACCGCGCCAACGACGCGCTGACCATCGGCGACGTCGGCCAGGACGCCGTCGAGGAGATCAACTACGCCGCTGACGGCAAGGCCCGCGGCGCCAACTACGGCTGGCGGCCGTTCGAGGGCAACGACCGCAACTTCAACGAGCCCGCTCAGGGCGCGGTCGCCCCGGTGATCTCCCACACCCATGACGCGGGCTTCTGCTCGATCACCGGCGGCGTCGTCGTCCGCGATCCCAACGTCCCGGCGCTCCGTGGCCGCTACGTCTACGGCGACGTGTGTCAGAACCGGCTGTGGGGAGCGCGGCTCTCTCCGGGCAAAGCCACCGGGGTCGGACGCCTGGCGGTGCGCGAGGTGAGCAGCGTCGTGTCGTTTGGCGAGGACGCCCGCAGCCGCGTCTACGTGGTGTCGCTGGGCGGGCCTGTCTACCGGTTCGCCGCGGGCTGACGCCGAGTCCGGGCACGCACGCGCCAGGGGGTCGCGCCGGCGGCCGATCGCGCCGGCGCCAAGCGCAGCGCGTCGAAGGCCGACTCCATGTCGCGCGCGACCTCGATGGCGTCGGGCAGCACCTCGGCGTCGGCGTAGACGCCCAGCTGCAGGCGGCCCGCATAGGACAGACCGCAGATCGTCAAGCCGTGCCCGTCGAGCAGTGGGACGGCAGGGTGGACGCTCTTGATCGCGCGGCCCATGAGCGAGAGCTCCACTGGCGGTCCAGGGACGTTGGACACCACGGCGTTGAAGGAGGCTGCGCGCGCCGCCGCCCTGGCCACCGCGCGGCGGCCGGCCGCCGGCATGAGCTCCCCGGCGCGGGCGAGCGCGTCGAGTGGCCGCGCGGCGCCGTCGCGCTTGGCTGCGCGCGTCCGATCGCGCACGGTGCGCAAGACCGCTGTGGGGTCGGGCTCGCCCAGTGGCAGCTCGATCGCGGCGAACGAAACGGCGTTGCCGAGCTGGCTGGCCGCGCCGGCCTCGCGCACGCTGACCGGCACGAGCGCCTTGAGCGCGCGTGGCCGCTCACCTCGGCGAACCAGAGCGCGGCCCAAGGCGATGGCTGAGGCGGCAAGCAGCACGTCGTTGACGGTCGCCCCGCGCCGACGGCCGGCCTCGCGCACGTCGTCGAGCGGAGCGCTGCCGAAGGCGACCACGCGCCGAGCCGTCAGCGACCGGTCGAGCTCGGTGATCGGAGCGGGGGAGGCAACGTCGCCGAGCGCGTTGGCTGCCTCGCGGAGCGCGGACGCTCCTGCCGCCGGATGACGCGCGGCGCGGGCCAGGGCGCCTAGGGCGTGGGCGCCGCCGCTCGCCCGGGACTGGGCCGACCGCCGTGCCGCGTGGCTGGGCGAAGGCGGGGAGGCCGGACGCCACGTCGACGGCGCCGGTGCGCTGCCGTCGTCGAAAAGCAGCGTTGCCACCTCGACCGCCGCGATGCCGTCGACCAGAGCATGGTGGACCTGCCCGACGAGCGCGAATCCGCCGTCGGCGAGCCCGTCGACCAGGTACATCCGCCACAAAGGCCGGTCATGCTCGAGCGGCTCGCTGAGAAGCACGCCGGCGGTGTCGCGCAGGTCGCCAGTCGCGCCCGGGGCCGGCAGCCAGACCTGGTGAACGTGACGGCCGATGTCGAAGCCGGCGTCGTCGACCCACGCCAGCCCACCCGGCAGGTCGGCCAACCGCCGCCGGAAGCGGGGGACGCGATCGAGCCGCCCGTCGAGATGGCGCCGCAACGCCGACAGCGAGGGGGCTGCCGCGGCGAAGCGCAGCGTCCAGCCCACGTGCAGGGGCGCGCGCGGGGTCTCGAGATCGAGAAACGCGGTGTCCAGCGCGCTGAGGCGGTCGACGGGCACCCGCCCATGGTCGCGCATTCCTAGGCCGGACGACGGTGACCGTCCATCACCTCCCGGTATGCCGGGTGTGATTACGTTTGACGCAATCAGGCGGTGGCTGGCGCGGGCTGCGCGCGGCTGCTTCCCGGCAGGCCGCGGATGACGACTGCCCCGGCCAGCGCAATGGCGATGATGGCGATGCCCGCGACGTCGTAGGCGACGCGCGCGGAGGCGGCCGCCGCGATCGCGCCACCCAGCGCGAAGCCGATACCCGGGACCGCGGCGCCCAACGACTCGACCAGGGCCATCGCCCGCGCCTGCAGCGCCCGCGGGGTGCGCTCCTGGACGGCGGTGACGAAGGCGATCCACTGCATCCCGTTGCCCAGGCCGCCAACGGCCGAGAGCGCGCAGGCAGCGAGCAGCGTCGCCGAGAGCCCCATGCCGAGGTAGGACACGCCCATCGCCATGCTCGCCCCGATGGTCACGGGCAGCGTGCCGTACCGCGCGACCCGTGCGAACAGCGCGCTGCCGGCGATGGCGCCGACGCCCCACGCGGCCATCAGGGCCCCTAGGCCTGCGGCCGTCGTGCCGAGCTCCTCGCGGGCGTAGACCACCTCGATCGGCGGGACCATCGTGAAGAAGACGAGCAGAACGCCCTGTGTGCTGAACAGCCGTGCCAGCGCCGGCTCGCGACGCACGTGCTGGATGGCGCGGTTGAGCTTGGTGAACCAGCCGTCCCCTGCCTCCTCATCCTCGACGATCAGGGCCGGCAGGACCGAGAGGCCCGCGTAGAGCGCCATGCCGGCGAGCAGCGCGGCGCCCGCGACGAGTGTCAGCCGTACCCCTGCGATGGCCACCGCGGCCCCCGCGACGGCGGGTCCCACGGCGAAGGCGGTGGAGAAGACCACGTTCATCAGCGCATTGCCGCTGCGCAGGTCCTCGGCGTCAGGGAGCGCGGAAACTACGGCGGCGCGGACCAGCGCGCGGGAGACCAGCGCGGCGCCGCCGGCCAGCGCGGCGAGGGCGACCACCGCCGGCACGCTGCCGCCGACCAGCGCCATGCCACCGAACGCCGCTCCCTGCAGCGCGTAGAGCACGGGCAGCGAGCGACGCGGCGCGATTCCGTCGACGCGAGCGGTGACCGCCGGCGCGATGAACGCGGGCACGAACTTCGACGCGACGAACAGCACCGTCGTGGCCACCGGGCTATGCGTCGCGTCGTAGACGAGCACGGCCAGCGCCACGGTTGTCAGCCAGTCGACGACCTCGCTCAGGCCGTAGGTCGTGACCAGCGGGCGAAAGCCCGGACGACGCAGTAGATCGCGCGTGTTCATGGGCGGAGCATCGGCTCTGCGCAGCGGGTTGAGTAGGCAATGGGAGCTTTTGTGAGGTTTTGGCAACCGTGGCGATGCGATACCTCCACACCGTTTGCCAACCCTCCTCAAACCGTCGACATTCCCCGTGCCAGCTGTTCCCCCCCACGGACTCAGGAGACATGGACATGGCTTTCAAGAACTAGCTTCACCTTCAGGCAGCACAACACTTCGCGACGAGGCGCCCAGCGGGCGCCTCTTTGCGTTCCGGGATCTACAGAAACCCCGTGTTAAGCCGATAAGGAGGGGGAGATGTCCTCTCGCCGCAGGGTCCTCGTGCTCTCCATCGTGCAGTGCCTCGCGGCGTTGGCCGGCGTCGTGATGCTCTGGGACGTAGGCGCGTGGAAGCCAGAGGTCTTCGTCGTCCTCCTCGCCTTCGGGCTCGTCGGAGACCGTCTCGAGGTGGAGACCCGCAGCGTCACGGTGTCCGGCGCGTTCCTCGCGCTCGGCCTGGCGATGGTGCTCCTCGGGCCAGTCCCAGCCGTGGTGATCGGACTCGCGACGACCCTGTCGGACGCGATCCAGCGCCGGCCGCCGTGGCACTACGTCGTAAGCAACATCGCGACGTTCCTCGTCTTCCCGCTTGTCGGCGGTGGACTGGTCCACGTGCTCGGCGACGCGTTCGGGCTGACTCCCTTCGACATCGACTTCGGGTTCGTGGTCATCGGCGCCTTCCTGTGCGCGAACGCACTGAACTTCCTTCAGGTGGCCACGACACGCCGCGTCATAGAGGGAACGCCGATCTGGCAGTCGACGCGCTTGGTCTACCTACCGATCTTCCCGTCGCAGATCCTCGTCGCTCTGCTGGCCGCGGTGATCGTCTACGCGCACGCCCACGGCGGCGGCGTGGCTCTCGTCTTCCTCGTCGGTGTCGTCGTCCTCTATCAGTACCTGCTGCGCGAGCTGCTGCTTTCGAAGGAGCGCGCGGACATCCTCGAGACGCGAACGACGCAGCTCGCCTCGTTGCAGGTCGGCGTGCTCACCGCGATGCTCCAGACCCTCTCGCTGCGCGACAAGATGACCGCCCGCCACTGCGCGGCGGTCGCCCGGTACACCCGCGAGCTAGCGCGCGAGTACGGCTGCAGCGAGGAGGAGCAGGAGCTCGGTCACACCGCGGGTCTCCTGCACGACATCGGCAAGTTCATCTTCCCCGACCACATCCTCCTAGCCAACCGCAAGCTCGACGACGACGATTGGGAGATCGTCAAGAAGCACCCGGCGCAGGGCGCCAAGGTCGTGCGGGGTGTGGACGGCTACGGCCCGGTCGCCGACATCATCCTCGCCCACCACGAGAAGATCGACGGCAAGGGCTACCCCAACGGCATCAAGGGCGATGACATCCCGCTGCTGAGCCGGATGATCTCGGTGTCTGACACCTACGACGTGATGACCGCCCGCGATTCCTACCGCGAGCCCGTCTCACCGGCCGAGGCGGTCGCCGAGCTCCGCCGAGTCAGCGGCACGCAGCTCGACGGCGAGTTGGTGGAGCTGTTCGTCCGGCTGCTGGAGCGCAAGGGCGTCGCCTTCCATCACGGCGACGATGCGGACTTCGAGTCCGAGCTCGATCTCGAGCGTCGGATCCGCAAGCACGCCGAGCCGCGCAAGCAGACCCTCAGCGTCTAACGTCGGCGGCGTGAGCCCGCCCGACCCGCTGGCCGAGCACGACGTCGCACTGATCCGCGCGGCCAATCCCGGGCCGTTCACACTGAGCGGCACGAACACGTGGATCGCCGACCGCGATCCCTGTTGGGTGATCGACCCGGGTCCGGCACTCGACGATCACCTCCGAGCGATTCTCGCCGAAGGGGCCACCCGTGGCGGCGTCGGCGGCATCGCGCTGACCCATGGCCACGCCGACCACACCGAGGGCTTGCCGGCCTTGGCGCGCGCGACCGGCGCGCCGGTGGCGGCGATGGAGCATGCCGCCGACGTCCGGCTCGCCGATGGCGAGACCTTCGGTCCGCTCACGGCGATCGCGACCCCGGGCCACGCGCCCGACCATCTCGCGTTCGTGCTTGGCGGCGCCTGCTTCACCGGCGATGCCGTGCTCGGAGAGGGCAGCGTGTTCGTCGCTCCCGACCCCGGAGCGCTCCGCGGCTATCTGGCCGCCCTCGAGCGGCTCGCGGCTCTCGACCTGGATGTCCTCTGTCCCGGCCACGGGCCGGTGGTCGGCGATCCAGCGGCGAAGCTCGACCAGTACATCCGGCACCGCCTCGACCGGGAGCGGCGGCTGGTCGAGGCGCTCGACGATGGGCTGCGCGCCGCCGGTGAGCTGCTCGACCGGGTCTGGGACGACGTGCCGGCGATGCTGCGGCCTGCCGCTGCGGTCACGCTGGCCGCGCACCTCGACAAGCTCTCCGAGGAGGGCCGCCTGCCCAGCGGTGTGGAGCGCCCCGCGGGCTTCGGCTAGCCGCTGCCGGCCTCGTCCAACCGGCGCTTGGCGAGGCGCATCGCGGCATCCAGCGGCGTGGTGCGGCTCGTGCTGGCCTCGTCGAAAACCTCACGGATGGTGTCGCCGATACCCCCCACTCGCGTCCGGGCACGAGCGGGGTCATAGCCCGCGGGTTCCAGCTCGACGGCGATGTTGATGATCCCGCCCGCGTTGGCGACGAAGTCGGGCGCCCACAGGATCCCGCGGTCGGCGAGCAGCTCGGCGACCTCATCGGCGGCCAGTTGGTTGTTGGCCGCTCCCGCCACGACCGGCGCCTGCAGCTCGGCCAAGCTCTCGTCGGTGATCACGCCACCGAGCGCGCAGGGAGCGAGGACGTCGACGGCCTGGGCCAAGGCCTTACCCGGAGCGACCCACCGCCCGCCCGCGCTGCGGATGACGTCGCGCTTGGATCTGTCGATGTCAGACGCCAGGACGGTGGCGCCGGCGCGCAGGAGCCCTTTGGCCAGCGGCAGTCCGACGTGGCCGAGGCCGCTGACGCAGATCGAGCGGCCCTTCAGCGACGCGCTGCCGAACGCGCGCTCGCAGCTCGCGGCGATCGCGGCCTGGACGCCGAGCGCGGTGAACGGGCTCGGGTCGCCCGATCCGCCGCGCCGTCGCGAGAGCCCGCTGACGTGGGTCGTGCCCTGCGCGATGACCTGCATGTCCCGGGCCGAGGTGCCCACGTCCTCAGCGGTGACGTAGCTGCCCCGCAGCGCTTGCACAGTCTCGGCGAAGTCCAGCAGGACGTCGCGGCGTCTTCGTGGCGCCATCGGCTCTGGCGGCAGCACGATGACGCCCTTGCCACCCCCGAGCGGGAGCCCAGCGACCGCCGATTTGTACGTCATCGCCCGCGAGAGGCGCAGCGCGTCGCGCAGCGCCGCACGGGTGTCGTCGTAGCGCCACATCCGGCAACCGCCCAGCGAGGGCCCGCGCACCGTCGAGTGCACGGCAACGATCGTGAACAGTCCCGACCGGCGACCGCGCCGGACGAGCACCTCTTCGTGGTCGAGGGTGGCGAGGTAGCGCTCGATGGCGCGCAGAACCTATCGACTCAGGAGCGGCCGGCGCCCGGGCTGGACGCCGTCGAGGAGCCGCCGGCCGCGTCGGCGCCGTCCGGCGAATTGTTCGTGGAGGACGCGGACGCGGTGTCCGACTTTCCGGAGTCCGAGGTGCTCGAGCCGGTGGTGGAGTCGTCCTCGGCGGAGGAGGCCGTGCCGGGCGACGCGTCCTCGCCGTCGGTCGCCGCGCTCTCCTCCCCGTTGAGCAGAAGCAGGACGTCGTCGGCGATGGGCACGACCGTCTCGCCATCCTCGGACGCCGCGGGCTCGGCTGGTGCGACCGGGCCGTTCACCGACGGATCTTCCGCGGGCGCCAGCGTTCCGCCCGAGCCGTTGCCGTTCTCGCGCAGCGGCGCCAGCGACGGCCCCATCGGGATCGACGGGTGCAGGGCGAGGTCTTCGGCGGGCGTGACCGCAGAACGACTCGAGGACGACACAACGGCGCCCTCCGAGCTCCGCAGCGCACCAGCGGCCGCCGCGGCAACGGGCGACCGCGCGACGGCCTGCGAGGCAGCCTCCGGAGCGGGAGCCACGAACTTCTTGACCTCGACGGCGCCGCCGGTGATCGCCGCGGCGGAGCAGACGATGGCGGCGACCTTGCTGACGCTCACCGCTGCGGCCGCCCCGCCGCCGCCGATCGCCACGGTCGTCCCCGAGGCGGCGCTGCCCGCGGCAACGCCGGCGCCCGAGGTCGCTCCACCGAGGCTCAGCAGCTTGGCCAGCAGTCCGGGCGCTGCGACCCCCGGTGACAGCGCCGCGAAGCCCTGCCGCAGCCCTCGCAGCTGGGCGCGGTAGGTCGTGCAGCCGTCGCAGTCACGCAGATGCTTGCGCGCCCGGCCATTGGACCGCACGCCCTTGTCGTAGGACGCGGCGAGGTCGTGACGGATGTCCGAGCAGTCGGCGTCGCGTGCCTCGATGGCCTCGACGAGGCCGATGCGCGCGCGAACGAGCAGGGATTTGACGGCGGGCACGGTCGTGTCCAGCGCGTGGGCGAGGTCGGCGTAGCTCATCCCGTCCATCTCGCGCATCAGCAGCGCCGAGCGCTGATGGTCCGGCAGGCGCCGGACATCGGCCACCAACCGCTGGAGGTCCTCGCGGCGCTCGGCGGCTGCGCAGGGGTCATGCGCCGGCGGACGCGACATCTCGAAGACGTCGGACGCCTCGGGCGTGGGGCGCCGCAGCGTGTCTATGCAGCGGTTATGGGCGACGCGGTAGAGCCAGGACCGCAACGACACCGGGCGCGCGTCGGCGCGCAGCGCGCGGTAGGCGCGGAGGAAGACGTCCTGCATGACGTCCTCGGCGTCGGAGCCCGAGCCGCCCAGCATCTGACGCGAGTACGCGAACAGGCGCTGGCGGTAGCGGTCATGGATGACCCGGAAGGCGTCCTCGCTGCCGGAGCGGAACAGGCCGACGAGCTGCTCGTCGGAGCGCAGCCGCAGCCACGGCGAAGCGTGGGCGAGCGGAGCCGCATCACTGCTCAGTCCTGCCGGCGCTGAAAGGGCTGACGCTTCCACGAAGGTCTCCGGGGAACTCTAACTCGTCCCCGGACGGGAAGTTGCTCGACAGGGCTGTTTGTGACGAACTACGAGAGGTTGGCCATGATGTGCTTGACCTCGGTGTAGTCCTCGAGGGCGTACATCGAGAGGTCCTTGCCGTAGCCCGACTGCTTGTAGCCGCCGTGGGGCATCTCCGAGGCGAGCGGGATGTGGTCGTTGATCCACACGCAGCCGAAGCGCAGGCGGTTGGCCACGCGCAGGGCGCGGCCGACGTCGCGGGTCCACACCGACGAGGCCAGTCCGTAGGGCGTCCCGTTGGCCCAGGCCACCGCCTCGTCCTCGTCGGAGAAGCGCTGGACCGTGATGACCGGCCCGAAGATCTCGCGCTGGATCATGTCGTCGTCCTGGTTGAGGTTGGCGACGACGGTGGGCTCGAGGAAGTAGCCGGGCAGGTCCGGCTCGTTGCCGCCGGTGACGACCTCGGCGTGGCTCGGCTTGGAGGCGAGGAAGCTCTCCACGCGCTGGCGTTGCTCGGCGGAGTTGAGCGGGCCAAGCGTGGTGTCGCCGCTCATCGTGTCGCCCATGACGAGCCCCTTGGCCTGCTCGGCGAGGCCGGCGACGACATCGTCGTAGACCTTTGCGCCGGCGAGTACGCGCGTCGCCGCCGTGCAGTCCTGGCCGGCGTTGTAGTAGCCCGTCCCGGCGATCGTCTCCATCGCCGTCGCCATGTCAACGTCATCGAAGACCACCACGGGCGCCTTGCCGCCCAGCTCGAGGTGCACGCGCTTGAGCGAGTCCGAAGCGGCCTTGGCGACCGACTTGCCGGCCTCGACCGAGCCGGTGAGCGACACCATGTCGATGGCGTCGTGGGAAACGAGCGCGCGGCCGGCATCGTCGCCGCCGCAGACGACGTTGAGCACGCCCTTGGGCAGGAACTCGGCGGCGAGCTCGGCGAGTCGGACGGCGGTCAGCGGTGTCGTGGGCGCCGGCTTGAGCACGATCGTGTTGCCGGTCGCCAGCGCCGGCCCGATCTTCCAGATCGCCATCATCATCGGGTAGTTCCACGGGGCGATCTGGCCGATGACGCCCACAGGCTCGCGGCGGATGATCGACGTGTAGCCCTCGAGGTACTCGCCGGAGACCGGACCGGCCATGGTGCGGGCCGCTCCCGCGAAGAAGCGGATGTTGTCGGCCATGACCGGGATCTCGTCGGACTTGACGGACTCCACGGGCTTGCCGGCGTTGCGCGCTTCGGTCTCGGCGAGCTCCTCGCCGTGCTCCTCGATGGCGTCGGCGAACCGCAGGAGCGCTCGGGCGCGTTCCCCCGGCGTCGTCGTCGCCCAACCCTCGAACGCAGCCTGCGCCGCCTTGACGGCGCGCTCGATGTCCTCCGCTGAGGAGTCGGGGGCGTGGGCCATCTCCTCGCCGGTGGCGGGATTGAGCACGGGGCTCGTGGCGCCCGAGGCTGGATCGACGAGCTCGCCGTCGATGAAGTTCTGAAGGGTGGTGGTAGCAGTGGCGCTCATGGACGCGACGCTACATGATGGGCGTTGTGGCGATCGAGAACTTGCGGCGAACGCTCAGGGTCCTGGCCGTAGTGCCGATCATGGCGGGCATCGCCACCGTGCTGTTCGGAAGCGACATCATCCCGGGCGGCGGCCGGCCGGGAGCAAGCGTTGAATCCGAGCTGCGCTTCTACGGGGCGTGGTGGATCGGGGCGGGTCTGTTCCTGCTCTCCCTAGCCCCTCGGATCGAGGAGCGCGGGCGTGAGCTGCAGGCCTTCGCCGCGCTGCTTGCCCTCGGCGCCGTGGGCCGGGTCATAGCCCTGGTCGACGACGGCCGCCCGCACGCGCAGTTCCTCGTGCTCCTGGGCGTAGAGATCGTCGTGGCCGGTGTCCTCGTCGCCTGGCAGCGCCGCGTGGCCAGGTCCTAGGCTTCCGCGTCCTCATGACCAACGTGATCATCTCCTCCGCCGCCCGTACCGCGATCGGCTCCTACGGCAAGTCGCTCAAGGACGTCACCCCGACCGACCTCGGCGCAGCCGCCGCGACTGCCGCGATCGAGCGCGCCGAACTGGCGCCCGAGAACGTCGACCACGTCGTGTTCGGCAACGTCATCCACACCGAGCCGGCCGACATGTACATGGCGCGCGTCGTCGGCATGAAGTCCGGGCTGTCGAAGGAGACTCCGGCGTTCACGGTCAACCGCCTGTGCGGCACCGGCGTGCAGGCGATCGTCTCGGCCGCCCAAGCGATCCAGTCGGGTGACGTCGGCGTCGCCTTGGCCGGTGGCGCGGAGTCGATGAGCCGCGGCCCGTACTGGATGCCCAACGCCCGGTGGGGCGCGCGGATGGGCGAGACGAAGATGGTCGATCCGGTCATGGGCGGCCTGACCGATCCCTTCCACGACATCCTCATGGGCGTAACCGCCGAGAACCTCGCCGAGCGGTATGGGATCACCCGCGAGGACCAGGACGCGTTCGCGGTCGAGTCGCACCGCCGCGCCGCCGCCGCCCGTGAGGCCGGGCGCTTCGACGACGAGATCGTGCCGGTGGCCGTGCGGGTCAAGCGCGAGACCGTGGACTTCGTCCGTGACGAGCACATCCGCGAGGAGGCCAGCGTCGACGCGATGGCCAAACTGCCGACGATCTTCAAGAAGGAGGGCGGCACCGTCACCGCCGGGAACGCCTCGGGCATGAACGACGCAGGCGCGGCCGTCGTCCTGATGAGCGACGAGCGGGCGGCGGAGCTCGGAGCCCCGGTCCGAGCGCGAATTCTCGCCTACGCCTCGTGCGGCGTCGATCCCGAGGTGATGGGCATCGGGCCCGTGCCCGCGATCAACAAGGTGCTCGAGCGCAGCGGCCGTTCGCTTGATGAGATCGGCGTCATCGAGCTCAACGAGGCGTTCGCCGCGCAGGCGCTCGCCGTCATGCGCGAGCTCGACCTCGACGACGCGAAGGTCAACCCCAACGGCGGGGCTATCGCCCTCGGCCATCCGATCGGCGCGACGGGCGCGGCCATCACCGCCAAGTGCCTCAGCGAGATGGAGCGCGGCGACCACGAGCTCGGCCTGGTGTCGCTGTGCATCGGCGGTGGCCAGGGCATCGCGCTTCTGCTCGGTCGCGAGTAGCCATCGCGCCCGGACCCGCCGCCGGTTATTGTCGCCGGTGTGTCGGTCTTCGCCACCGAGCAGGACGTCTATGCGCACATTGGGCGGCTGCTCGAGGCGATGGTCGACGACGAGCGGCTCGTCTGGCAGTTCCAGCGCGCCGACACCGTCGTCCAGTACCGCTTCCACCAGCCGGACGCGGTAATCACGGTCGACGTGCGGCGCGACTCCGAGCCGTGCGTCGTGCTGGGGGAGTGCGATCTCGAGCCGGAGGTCGTGATGAGCATGGCCGCCGACACCGCGCACCGCTTCTTCCTCGGGCACGTCAACGTGACGGTCGCGCTCGCCCGGCGCGAGATCGTCGCCCAAGGGCCCGTCGCGAAGGTCCTCAAGCTCGTGCCGCTGGTCAAGCCGTTCTTCCCGCGCTACCGGGCGCAGCTCGACGCCTCTGGGCACACCGCGCTCGTCACGGCGTGAGCCGCCGCGCGCTTGCTGCCGCGGTGGCGGCCGGCGGGATGGCCGCCGCCGCTGCGACGCCCGCCCACGCGTCGCTGGCCTACGTCAAGGGCGCGCTGCAGGGCAAGCCGGCGGTCTGGGTCGCCGACGACGACGGAGCCGGGGCGCGCTTGCTGGCGACCGGGGGCTATAGCCCGAAGGTCTCGCCCGACGGGAACCAGGTCGCCTACCTCTACGGGACCCGCCGCGCCGCTCTCAAGGTGAGGCCCGCCGCGGGCGGAACAGCGCGTACGGTCGCCCGCAACGTCTGGAACTACGACGCGATCGCCTGGTCGCCTGACGCGACGTTGCTCTCGGTCGCCACCGGGCCCGAGCTCGGGCCCTACACCCTCAAGCTCGTCGAGGTAGCGACAGGGATCACCCGCTCGCTCAACAAGGGCGTCATCCACGGCGTGTCGTTTGCCCCAAGGGGCGAAGGAGTGGTGTGGGCGCGCTCGTTCACCTCGCGCTATCCCGTCGAGGCCAACCTCTACACAACGTCGCTCGACGGCGGGCCCATCCGCCGCATCACCAGCGATGGGCGGGCGACCTCGCCGGTCTGGGGAGCTGACCGGATCGCCTTCAGCCGCTCGCGCAAGGCGCCCCGCCGCGGCGACTACGCCAAGCTCGACATCTACACCGTGGGCGCCGACGGAACTGCTCTGAGGCGCATGACAAGGACCAGCCCACCGTTCCTGCTGGCCGGGCTCTCGCCGCTGGCGTGGTCGGCCGACGGGACCCGCCTGGCGGCGCGGTACACGGGGCAGGACACCAGCGAGGCCTGGCGCGTGATCCCGGCGACCGGCGCCGCTGCCGACGCCACGGGCGCCTTCGACGGCGTGGTGGGTTGGGGCCTGTCGCGTGACGGGACGACGCTGCTGGCGACGACGGGCTACTTCGACGATCCCGCGGGCGATGTGATCGCCGTCGGCTGGGACGGTGGCGCACGCACCGTGCTCGCGCAGAGAGCGACGCAACCCAGCTGGAGCCGTTGACCCACGTTCAGCGCGGGGCCCGTGCGGGTAGCCCACCGCGCGATGAACCTTCTCGTCCTGGCCCCCGAAAGAGTCGATGCCGGCACCGTCCGCGGCGCCCTGAGCGGGGAGGATCTGACGGACGCGAAGATCCTCTGCGTCGTGCCCGCGCTCAACGAGTCCTCGCTCGCGTTCTGGGTGTCGGACTCCGATGAGGCGATCGCGGAAGCCGGCGAGCGGGCCGATCAGACCGAGCAGGCGCTGCAGGCCGACGGGATGCAGGCGACCGGCGTGACCGGCGAGAGCGAGCCGCTGCTCGCCCTCCAGGACGCGCTGGCCACCTTCCAGGCCGACCGCATTCTTGTCTTCGTCCGGCCTGACGACGAGCAGAGCTACCGCGAGGACGACGTCATCGGCGAGGCCGAGCGCCGCTTCGGCATCCCGGTCACCGAAGTGCGGTTGTAAGGGCTACTCGACGCCCGCCTGCAGGTCGGCGCGCGCCGCGCGGACCGTCTCCTGCAGCGTGTCGGCCGACGAGTGCTTCGGGCGCCAGCGCAGCTCGCGCTTGGCTTTCGCGCAGTCCAACAGCACGGCCGTGCGGCCGGCCTCGACCCAACGGGCCGTCGCGGGGGCGAACGGCAGACGGGCGACGATCTCCGCCGTCGCGTCGACGGCGAGCTCGGGGATCGGCACGGAGTACCAACCGAGCGCCTTGGCCAGGTCTGAGAAGCTGATCGTGTCCTCTGCGGCGAGGTTGAAGACGCCCGGCTTGCCGCGGCCGAGGACGGCGGCGCGGAGCGCTGAGGCAACGTCGTCGTGGTGGACGAGCTGGAACGGGATGCCGGGGTCGGGCAGCACCGGCTTGAGGATCGGGACCATGTCGAACAACGCGCGCACCGCGCCCGGGAGCTTCTCGCTCAGCCGGACGTAGGGCATGGCTTCGACGAGCATCATCGCGTCGGGTCCGGCGACGATGCACGGACGAAACACGTAGGCGTCGGTCGTCGAGCCGTCCAGGACCTCGTCCAGCGTCGCCTCCAGCTCGGCCTTCTGAGCGGAGTAGGGGAAGCTCTCGGTGCCGCGCGGCGCGATGTCCTCGGTCAGGACCTCGGGGTTGTCCTCGTGGAAGCCGTAGGCAGCGACCGACGAGGTGTAGACCAGCCGCTTGACCTTGGCGTCGCGCGTGGCCTCGAAGACGTTGCGCGAGCCCTCCAGGTTGATGTCGCGGGTGCCCTCGCTCGCGCCGAGCACGATGAACGCGAGGTGCACCACCACGTCGGCGCCCTGGACGAGGCTCTCGACATCGGCCTTCACGGTGATGTCGCCCTGGCGGTACTCGGTCTTCTTCCATCCGTGGGCGGTGGGGTCGAACGGCCGCCGGGCCATGCCGACGATCTTCGTGACCTCTTTGGACCGCTCCAGCGCGCGGATGAACGGCTTGCCGATTTCGCCGGTGGGGCCGGTGACGGCGACGGTGAGGGAGGTCACCCCTTGCCTCCGCCCGGTCGGCGCAGTGATGTCGTAGCAGCCTTCCGGGCTCGCGTCATTTCTTTCTCTCCTTGGCGATCTTGCGAAACCGCTTGACCTTCTCGGCGTTGACCTTGAACTTCGAGCGCATCGAGCCGGGCGGCAGCTCAAACCCGCCGACCAGGCGATGGGGCACGACCGCCCAGCCCTGGGCGTCCTCGACGAGGTCGCCTCGCACCTGGAAGTTGCGCTGGTAGCTGAACGTCTCGTCGTGGTCGTGGACCGTGACGCAAGCCAGGCCCGGCTGCCACGGCGCCCCGACGCAATCGCCCTCCAGGCGTAGCACCCCGGCGGCTCGGTCCGGCTCGACGGGCACGCGCGCCGCGAAAGGGAAGCCGTCGGGGCTGACGATCGCCACGACCGCCGTCGGGAAGGTCCGGCTGCCGATCTGATCGATCCGCTCGTCCCACGCGGTCGCGCCACCCTCGGGCGCGGCGACGGGCTCGTCGGGTAGCTCGTCGTGGCCAGAGCGGACCTCCTCCACGTGCGCGCCATAGAGCACGGGCTCCTTCGACGGCTCCCCGTCTGGCCACGCGAAGACGCGCTCGGGCCGCACGTGGATGTAGATGCGGTCGAAGTACCAGGCGACCATGCGCTGAACGAACTCGGGCGGCACGACCTTCATGGCGTCGGGCAGCTTGGCCTTCGCCTCGCGCACGTAGCGCCGGCGGTTGGCGGCGAGGTCGCTCTCGTCCACGATCGCCGTGCCCTGGACGAGCACCATGGGCGGGCCGCCCAGGCCGCTGCCGGTCGGGTCGCTGAACAACAGCGCGACCTGCGGGTGGCGGGCGGCGTCGTCGGCCTTCTTCGGGTAGCCGATGCCGGTGGTGACGTCGACGCAGCCCTCCGCCGCGTGATGGTACGGCGTCACCGGCCAGGCGATGGGCTGGCCCTTCGCGTCGACCGTGACGAACTCGCAGGTGATGAAGCGGTCGAAGACCTCGCGTAGCTCGGGGGGCAGGGTGGCGGTCATGACGGGAGTATCGGCCTAGTCGTCGTAGCCGGGCTCGCCGGGAAGCAGCACGCGCGCGATCTCACCGGTGATGACGACCTTCGGCTCGACGGGGATGACCTCGCGCCCGCGGGAGTGCGCCATGAGCTCTTCGGCGGTGGCGAACGGCGCGAGCTGCTCGAGGTGCTTGATGGTGGGAAAGACGAGCAGGATCTCGCCGCGCCCGTGCGCGTCGAGCGCGCCCTGCGGCGTGAACCAGCCGAGGTCGACGCACTCGTCGCCGTCCACCACGGGCTCGGCGCCGTCGGGCGCGGGCGCGAGGAAGAAGTGCGTGTCGAACCGGATGTCGACCTCGGGCGGCGTGATCCACCGCGAGAACTTCACGATGTCGGCAGGATCGACGCCTTCGACCGCCGCCTCCTCGGCGAGCTCGCGCACGGCGGCGGCGCGATGCGCCTCGTCGCCGTCACCCTCGTGGGCGTCGACCGCGCCACCCGGGAAGACCCATACGCCACCCATGAAACGCGCCTTGTGGTTGCGCTGGACGAGCAGCAGCTCGAGGTCCTGGTCACCGCCGCGCAGCAGGATGACCGATGCCGCCTGCCGGGGTACGGCCGGCTCGCCGGAGGTATTCAGCGCTGTCCCGGGTTCCGGCCCGTCGACTTCCACGGCGTGACCCTATCGTTGCATGGCGATGAGCACCGATACCGCCGTGCAGCGCTGGATTTGCGAGTCCTGCGGCTTCATCTACGACCCCGCCGACGGCGATCCCGACGGCGGCATACCGCCCGGTACGGCGTTCGAGGACATCCCCGACAGCTGGTTCTGTCCCGTGTGCGGCGCGCGCAAGCGCGACTTCGAGAAGTACGAGGACTAGACGCGGCCGCGAACATCCAGTTGACCCACCCAGAGGGGGGTCAGATGGACGTTCGGCCGTTCAGGGTGGCCTCGACCCCGCGGACGTCGCCATCCGCATCGGTCAGCGTCGCGATGTCCATGAAGCCCGCGCGGGCGAGGTCGGCGTCCAGCGCCTCCGCCTGCCCGCGGCCGAGCTCCAGCAGCAGCGCCCCGTCCTGCCGCAGCCAGCGCGGCGCCTCGGCGACCACCTGACGAAGGATCGCCAGGCCGTCGGGCCCGCCGTCGTAATGGCGCGCCGACTCGAAGCTCAGCGTGTCGCGCTGCAGCAGCGGCAGGTCGGCGCTCGGCACGTAGGGCACGACGGCGACCACCACACCGGCGCGACCCTCAAGCCCCGGCGGCAGCGGCGCGAACAGGTCGCCGAGCAGCGCCTCCACGCGGTTATCCCGGGCGCAGGCGACCGCGCGCTCATCGGCATCGGTCCCGATGACCCGCGCGCTCGGATGCGCATCGGCGAGTACCCGCGCGATCGCCCCGCTGCCCGTGCACAGGTCGACGGCCAGGCCGCCGGCGGGCAGGCGCGCGGCGGCGCGACGGGCGAGTCCCTCGCTGTGCGGCCGCGGAACGTAGACGCCGGGATGCACGCACACCCGCAGCCCGCAGAAGTCGGCGCCGCCGGTGATCCACGCCAGCGGCTCGCCGGTGAGACGGCGCGCGACCAACGCCGCGAGCACCTCGTGGTCGCCCCTCGACGCGTCGCATAGCTCGACCGCCTCCTCCTCGGCCGCGACGAAGCCGGCCGCCGCCAGGCGTGCGGCGAGCTCCCTGATTACGCCGCCAGCGGCATCTCCGCCGCGCCCGTGACCTCGGCGATGGCGCCGGCGGTGATCTCGACGAGCCGGCGAAGCTCGCCCATGTCGATCGACAGCGGTGGCATCAGAACGATCGTGTCGCCCAGCGGGCGGATGATCGCGCCGCGCTGCCGCGCCGCCAGTGTCACCCGATGGCCGATGCGGTCCTCGAGCGCGAAGCCGCTCATCTCGATGCCGATCATCAGCCCCTTTCCGCGAACGTCGATCACGCAGGGCAACGGCTCGACGAGCTCGCGCAGCCACGTCCAGAGCTGCTCGATCTTGGGCCCGATCCGCTCGAGCGTTCGCTCGGACTCAAAGACTTCGAGCGTGGCGATGGCGGCGGCGCAGGCCAGCGGATTGCCCGTGTAGGTGTGCCCGTGGAAGAACGTCTTGAGCTCGTGGTGCTCGCCGAGGAACCCCTCGTACACGCGCTCGGTGGTCAGCGTGGCGGCCAGCGGTAGGTAGCCGCCGGTCAGGCCCTTCGCGACGGTCAGGAAGTCCGGTGTGACGCCCTCTTGCTCGCAGGCGAACATCGTGCCGGTGCGGCCGAAGCCAGTCGCCACCTCGTCGCAGATCATGAACAGGTCGTGGTCGTCGCACTCGTGGCGGACCGCGCGCAGGAAGCCGTCGGGCTGGACGACGATGCCGGCGGCGCCCTGAACCAGGGGCTCGACGATGACCGCGGCGATCTCATCGCGGTGCTCGTCGAGCAGCTCCCGCAGGCCATCGGCGTCGCCGGGCTCGACGGCGAAGCCCTCGAACAGCAGCGGCTTGTACAGGTGATGGAAGAGGTCGATGCCGCCGACGCTGACCGAGCCCACGGTGTCGCCGTGGTAGCTGTTGCGCAGGTAGACGAACTTCGTGCGGGCGTGCTCGCCGCGGTGCTGCCAGTACTGAAAAGCCATCTTCAGCGCGATCTCGCAGGCCGTGGAGCCGTTGTCGGAGTAGAAGACACGGGACAGGCCCTCCGGCGCGACGTCGAGCAGCATGCCGCCCAGCCGGGCCGCGCCGGGGTGCGAGAGCCCAAGCATCGTCGTGTGGGCGACCTTGTCGAGTTGGTCTCGGACCGCCTGGTCGATGTGGGGGTGGCGATGGCCGTGGACGTTGCACCACAGCGACGAGACGCCGTCGATGTACTCGCGGCCCTCGGTGTCGACCAGCGTGGCGCCCTGGGCGCGCTCGATCAGGACCGGATCCTCGTCCTGCCAGCCGCGCATCTGGGTGAACGGGTGCCAGAGGACCTCGCGGTCGAGGCGAGCGAGCTCGTCGTTCGTCATGGCCCGAACGTAATGGGCGGATCGGACGGCCGAACGTCCCGCTTGCCCCGCCATGACGGGGCGTGTGGGACGTTCGGCCCTACGCTGGCGGGAGTGTCCGGGCCGCCCATCGCCGCACCGCGCGGCATCGCGCTGGTGGCCTTCGTCGTCGGCGCGTCATCCCTCGGCGCCGAGATCGCCGCCGCCCGCCTGATGGCGCCGTGGTTCGGCGCGTCGACGATCGTCTGGGCCAACACCATCGCCACCGTTCTGGTGGCCCTGTCGGTCGGCTACTGGGTGGGCGGCCGGCTGGCCGACCGCGACCCGACGATGCGCGGCCTGTGCCGGATCGTCCTGGCCTCAGGCATCCTGCTGGCCGTCGTGCCGTTCGTGTCCGGACCGTTCTTGCGCGTCTCGGTCGACGCGCTCGACAATGTCGAGGCCGGGGCGTTTGTCGGCTCGCTGATCGGCGTGCTCGTGCTGTTGGCGGTGCCCGTTTTGCTGATGGGCGCCGTCGCGCCCTACGCCGTGCGTCTCAGCGTCACGACCGTGGCGGAGGCAGGCCGGGTCAGCGGCCGGCTCTACGCGATCTCGACCATCGGCTCGCTGACCGGTGTGTTCCTCTCGGCGCTGCTGCTGATCCCGTTGCTGGGCTCGCGGCGCACGTTCCTGGTGTTCGCGGTCGCGTTGGCCCTGGTTGCCCTGATCGGGCTGCGGCGCGGGGCCTGCGCCGCCGCGCCGCTGGTGCTCGCGTCGCTGCTGGCCATTCCCACGGGGACGGTCAAGGCCCAGGACGGCGTCAACATCCTCGAGGAGGCCGAGACGGAGTATCAGTACGCGCGGGTCGAGCGCAGCACCCAGGGCACGATCCGCCTGCAGCTAAACGAGGGCCAGGCTGTGCACTCACTGCGCCGGCCGGGTAGCTACCTGACCGGCGACTACTGGGACGACATGCTCGTCCTGCCGTGGGCCACGCAGCCCGACGCCCCGCGCCGGGTGGCGATCCTCGGCAACGCCGCCGGCACGACCGCGCGCGCCTTCGGCCACTACTTCCCGGACACGATCGTCGATGCCGTCGAGATCGACGAGCAGCTCTCACGCATCGGTCGCCGCTGGTTCGACATGACGGGGCCGAACCTCCGCGTCCACACCGCCGACGCGCGGCCCTTCCTGCGCCGGTCCGATGGTGGCTACGACACGATCCTCGTCGACGCCTACCGCCAGCCCTACATCCCCTTCTACCTGGCCACCCGCGAGTTCTTCGCGCTCGTGCGCGAGCGCCTGACGGAGGGCGGCTCGGTGATCGTCAACGTCGGCCATCCCGAGGGCTCGGACAGGCTCGAGAAGGTGCTCACTGCGACGATGCGCGAGGAGCTCGACTTCGTCGCGCGCGTCCCGACGCAGCCGACCAACACGATGCTCGTGGGCAGCCGCGTCGAACCGACCGCCGCGGCTCTGGCGGGCGCGGACCTGCCCGAGGAGCTGCGCGAGACCGCCCGCAACGCGGCGAGCGTCCTGACCGGCGGCCTCGACGGTGGTGAGGTCTACACCGACGATCACGCCCCGGTCGAGTGGCTCATCGACACGTCGATCCTCAAGGTCGCCGCCGACGGCGGTTGACAAGCGTCGGTCGTGTGCCTACCAGATAGCGCTTCGCGCACGGCGAACTCATCGCCCCGCGACGGATTTCGCTACGGCGAAGACAGCGCGAGCTGGGCCAGCGCCAGCACGCCCTCGCGGCTCCGCGCGGAGGCGTAGAAGCGCGCGGGATGGGCGAAGAGCGCGTCGGCGA
>Ga0136633_1000776_pt1 | contig 24111 bp, 20 predicted proteins | sample AntDrymeUQ832206_2_FD_105494 | JGI IMG/M metagenome (GOLD analysis project Ga0136633, IMG submission 105494) | Polar desert sand microbial communities from Dry Valleys, Antarctica - metaG UQ83 (22.06) | ecosystem: Environmental > Terrestrial > Soil > Desert | place: Antarctica: Dry Valley...
AGGCGCAGGGGCGTCCAGAGCCTGGCCCGCGAGGGCGGCAAGGTCGTGACGGCGATCGTCCAGGCTGGTGCCACGGACCGTCACCGAACTCAAGCGGCTCGGCCTGTCGCTCAGAGAGATAGCGCTGGACGGCGGCTTCACCCTCGGCCCGACCACCGAGCAGCTCGAAGACCTCGACCTCGAGCGCCTGTTCATCGCCGGGCGCCAACAGCCTGGCTCCCAACGAACCCAACGCCGACTGCAGCGCTACCGCACCGGCGCCGAAGGCCGCATCAGCCACCTCAAACGCGGCTGACTGCGCCGCAGCCGCCTCAAAGGCGATGACGGCCAGAAGACCTGGACCGGATGGAGGATCCTGACCTACAACCTCGACACCCTGACCATCCGAACCGCCTGAAAGTCCCCGACGCTCCCGCCAGAGCAACCAGAAGCACCGCCGACGGCCGCGCCACCAACGCGGCCGTCGCGCTTTCCCCGCTCAGCCGTTTATCCGCGGGAAGTAGCTAGTCTGGGGGCCGCGTCGGTCCCTGCCGGTGCGTCGGCACCGGCGTCTAGTATCGAGCCGTGCCCGAAAAGGATCAGTACAAGGTCGTCTCGCTATTCAGCGGCGCCGGCGGAATGGACGCCGGGCTCGAACGAAGCGGACGCTTCACGACTGTCGCCTGCGTCGAGAAGGAAGAACCATTCTGCGACACGCTTGAAGCGAACCGCGACGCTGGTCGCCTCGGCACCGCGGAGACCGTGGTCTTTCGTGGCTCGGTCGAAGACGTCGAACCGCGGGACGTGATGAAGGCATGCGGGCTCGGGTCAGGCGACCTAGACGTGCTTGCGGGAGGACCGCCGTGTCAGACCTTCAGCACAGCGGGGCGCCGTGGGACACTCCAGGATCCTCGCGGCATGCTGCTCTGGGAGTTTCTGAGGTACGTCAATGTGTTCAGGCCGAAGTACTTCGTGATGGAAAACGTGCGCGGTCTGTTGTCGGCTGGGATCACCCATCGGCCGATCCAACTCCGACCCGACAAGGGTGGGCCGCCGCTGCGCCCAGAAGAAGAGCCGGGCTCGGTCGTCGCGCTGTGGCTCGCCGACCTTCGCGAGATGACGGGCAACGAGTACCGAGTTGACTGTTTCGAGGTCAACGCAGTCAACTACGGGGCACCGCAACTGCGCGAGCGTGTGCTGTTCGTAGGCAACCGAGTTGGCCGCGTGGTCGAGTTCCCACCGCCCAGCCATGGCAATCCGCATAGAGCGCGCGATCAGCAGTCGTCGCTGCTGGATAACGATCTCGCTCCGTTTGCGACCCTTGGCGACGCCCTCGCCTCGGTGAGCAAAGACGATGGCGAGGTCATGGACTTCAGCCCGCGCAAGAAGGAGTTCCTCGCGCTTCTGCCCGAAGGTTCTAACTGGCGCGCTCTCCCGGAGTCGCTTCAACGCGAGTCTATGGGACGCGCCTTCCACGCAAAGGGTGGTCGCTCGGGCTGGTGGCGTCGCCTCTCTCGCGACCTCCCCTGCCCAACCGTGGTGACGATGCCTAATCACGCTAGCACCGCGATGTGCCACCCGAGCGAGACGCGGGCGCTGACGTTGGCAGAGTGCGCGGCGATTCAGGAGTTCCCCCTTGACTGGGAGTTCTGCGGAACTACCGCCAAGAAGTACACCCAGGTCGGGAATGCACTCCCCGTCCGACTCGCCGAGGTCGCCGGGGAAGTGCTCGCGGCGCAGCTTGACCGAGGCGATCGGCCTGACCCCGAGTCAGCCTTTGCGCCCACATATCGGAGGGTGTACCTACATTCTCATGTGAGGACGCGTCAGTGGTTCAAAGCAGGGGTCACATTTGCGTGGCGTGATGGCGAGGACAACTCGAGCGCCTACTACTCTGCGGCCGCCGCCGGTGGCCGCAGCGGAACGTAACTCGTGCCCGCTCCGAGGACGGGTCGAAACGCGATCTTCGACGCGATGCGTGCCGTGCGCGCTGTCTTTGACCAGGAGATGGTCTCGGAACTCTTCGCGCGAGTCTCCGAGCGCCGCGTCAGAGCGCTCGCTGCCGACCTCGAGGCGTATATCGGCACAAACCTACCGGCAGCGATCAGCCGTCGCAGCGCTCTCACGGACTATCGGACGAATCCCTATGTCCTAATGACCTGCGGCAGCGCGATGCACCTCGATGACCCTATGGACTTCGCGAGCTTCCTCGTCAACAACAAGCTCTACATGGGGCTGGAGACGTCGTTCGGAAAGTCGATCGAGTCCATTGTCCTGGGCGCGTATCCGGTCGATGCGTCTGCTGGCGAGGCGTGGGCAGATGCTCCTGAGAAGCTCGCTGAGTTCGCGACCTACCAAGGCATGTCCCGCGAGGAGAAAGCGCGCGCGCGGGCGAGTTCAGTCTGGCGCGAAATCGATCGGGCGTGCGTGGTCAACGACGCGCGCTACCTCACCACGATCAAGAGCGGCCCCAACACGATCAACGACACACAAGTGAATGCGATGAAGGATGCCATTCGCGACAACAGTTCGGCTTGGCTGGAGCACAGCCGCGCCAACTACGGCGTCGAGTCGATCGCGGTAGTGCTCGGCCTCACGTACGGAACCGCCCGCACCACGAATAACAAGGACACCAGCTCATCGTCAAGTTGCTCGAGTCAGGCTTCGTTGAGGAGGATCGTGAGGCGAAGCCGGGTGTCCTCATCGACGAGGCGACCCGACGAATCAGGGTCTACCGAGTTGTGGGCGCAGACTTCTGGTCGTTCGTCGCAAGCCCTGCAGATCCGTCGCTCGGTCGGTTCGCGTTCCTCGAGGTCTTGCTGGGACTTGCCATGGCACTGCGGGAGGTTTCCTCACGCACGGAGGTCGAGGACGCATTGAACGAACGGCTACAGATGCTGGGCGCTGCGATCGCCACGCTACGGTTCCCGCGCAACTCTCTTCCATCGTGGGTCCGAAGCGACCTCGATGAGTCGGAGCTGTTCTGGCTCGCGTCCGCCATGACAGGTTTTTTCGATGAAGGAATCTAGGCCTGAGGGGGCGAGAATGGGGCGTCGCAGCCTACATAGATATGTGGGCAGCACGCGCGGGACTCCCCTCGAAACTCAAGTACCCACCGCCGAGATGGCTATCGGCGCGTTCCTCGTTGGGTTCGTCGGTGATCCCGCGGTTCTACCCGACGATGCGAAGTGGCAGCTCTACGACGCCTTGAACGACGCGAGCGGACCCTTGGGCGAGGTCGTGGCGGAGATTTGGGAGCAGCGTTCGTTGGAAGTGCGTACCGTGAGAGCCAGTGCCCAAGACGAGCACGACGCCACGAGTCCCGGAGCCGATCGCGCGGCCGGAGATCCCTCCCCCGGCCGCTAGGCTGGTCAGTGGCGGCCAGGACAATGCCGCGGGGGGCTACGCGTCGGTCGATCCTCGGCAGTCTCGGCCAATCGCTGACGGGCAACTGGACGACGATATCCCGCCGGTCCCTGACGCGATCAGGGGTCGAGCACCGCCGCCAGTCGGTCCGCGTCGCGTGACACCGTCACGTGGATCGCGGCCGGCTCGCGCACCCATGCGATGAGGTTGTGCGACTGCAGGCGCTCGAGGAAGAACTCGAACGCCAGCGCCTGCGCGCGCGAGGCGTACGTGCGCTTGATGTCAAACGACCAGCCGGTCGTGTGCAGCGAGTAGTTCGGGGTCGCCTCGCGGTTGCGGCGCAGCAGCTGGCGCTGGTAGGCCTTGTCGCGGACCGTGCTCGTCACGACGAGCGGCTCGGTGCCTGAGATCGACTTCACGCCCGCGCCGACGTAGGCGAGCAGGTCGAGCGCCGGCTTGCGCAGCCCGCGGTATGTCGTGCGCGAGCGCTTCAGGCGGCCGGCGAGCTCGCCCATCCCGCGGTCGATCGCGACGCCGCGCTCGAGCAGGTCCGCGCGCGGCAGTGCGACGATCCGGCCGTCGTCGTAGGCCCCGCGCAGGTCGCGCGGCGTCGTGAACTGCTCCGTCTGCGCCGCGGGATGCAGCACCTCTTCCGCGGAGTTCTTCGCGTTCTGCAGCTCGGAGGTGCGGTCGAGCCCATCGGGGTCGGAGCGATACAGGCGCATGATCTCGCGCGCCGCCATGACGCGCCACAGGTACGTGGCGGAGTCGTCGCCGAGCGCCGCAAGCCGGCGGTAGGCCTTCGCGTGGTCGGTCGGCGTCGAGTCGAAGTACAGCCGCGCGTAGGAGATGTCGTCCTCGCCGTAGTCGCGCAGCGCGTTCTGGACGTTGCCGATGCCCATGTGGTAGCTCTGCACCGCGAGGTCGGCGCGGCCGAGCTCCTCGCGGGCGAAGGTCAGGTAGCGCGCCGTCGCGGCAAGCGCCTTGGGCGGGTCGAAGCGCTCGTCGATGCGCCGCCGGCGCTCGCGCAGGCGCTCCGCGAGCGCGCGATCGCCCGCGCGCTCCGCGCGCCGCAGCGACCGGCCGATCCGTCGCGCGCCGGCCGGATCGACCTGCATCTCGAGCAGGTTGCGGCCCGTCTCGGCGAGGATCTGCGTCAGCCCGACGGCGCCCTCGAGCTGCGGGTCGGCGGCCGCGTCCGCGCGCCCGGCGCTCTCGAGCAGGACGAGCCCCTCCAGCGTGTCGGGCTCGATGTCGGCCGCCTCCGCGGCGGCCTCGACGAGCGGCCGGTACTGCGCGACGCGCTCGGCGCTGGCCCGCGCGCCGCCGGGCGACTTGGCATAGATGACGTGCGCGTGGCCGCGCGCTGCCGCGGCCGTCAGCTCGTCCTCGCGACCCTCGGTGTAGGCGAGCGGGTCGTTGTCGGCGCCCGTGCCCGGCGCCAGCCCCGGACTCGACGTGTCGCCGGGAAAGAGCACGACGACGGCGACGACCGTGAGGACGACGACGAGGAGCAGCACGAGCACGCGGCGGACCAGGGACGCCATCCACCCACAGGCTCGCAAATCACGACCGCCCGCGCGCCCGCGCCGACCGTCGCCGACCGTAGGCTCACCGCACGATGCGCACCCTGCAGGCTGGCGATCCCACCGTCCTCGACGACGACCTGCTGATCGCCGGCGACAACCTCGCCGCGATGGCCACGCTGCCCGACGGCGCGTTCGACATGGCCTACCTCGACCCGCCGTTCAACACGGGCAACGAGCAGCGCCGCGGCGCGCTGCGCTACGCCGACGCGTTCGCCGACTACGCGGGCTTCCTCGCGCCGCGGCTGGAGCGCGTGCGCGAGCTGCTCGCCCCGCACGGCACGCTGTACCTGCACCTCGACTACCGCGAGTCGCACCGCTGCAAGCTCGCGCTCGACGAGATCTTCGGGCCCGAGTGCTTCCTCAACGAGCTCATCTGGATCTACGACTACGGCGGCCGGCCCAAGCGGCGCTGGCCGGCCAAGCACGACACGATCCTCGTCTACGTGCGCGACCGCGAGCGCTACCACTTCGACGACGACGAGGTCGACCGTGAGCCGTACATGGCGCCGGGCCTCGTCGGCCCCGAGAAGGCCGCCCGCGGCAAGCGCCCGAGCGACTGCTGGTGGCACACGATCGTTCCGACGAACTCGCGCGAGAAGACGGGCTACCCGACGCAGAAGCCGGTCGGCATCGTGCGGCGGATGGTCGCCGCGTCGTCGCGTCCGGGCGGCTGGTGCCTGGACCCGTTCGCCGGCTCGGGCACGCTCGGCGCGGTCTGCCGCCCGCTCGGCCGGCGCTTCGTGCTCGTCGACGAGAACCCCGAGGCGATCGCGGTCTCGACAGCGCGGCTGGCTGCGCCCCTGCGTCGCTCCGCGTAGGCACACGCGCTCTGCGGCTGAGGTGAGCCGGGGCCGCCTCGGGGGTAGCCCGGAGCGCCATGGAGTCCGTGTCCGAGACCCCGACCCGCCCGCACGACTACGCCGCGGTCAACGTGGTGTGGGCCGGGCTGCTGACCGCCCTGCTGCGCGCAACGCGCGACGGGGGCAAGGACGGCCCGAGCCCGTCCGAGCTGCCCGTGCTCGGGCTCGCGACGTTTGCGGTGACCAAGGCCCTGGCCAAGGAGAAGGTCGGCGTCTGGGCGCGCGAGCCGCTCGTCGAGGACGACGGCGCGGAGAAGCGCCAGCCCCGCGGACGCGGCCTGCGCTACGTCCTCGGTGAGCTGGTGACGTGCCCGCGCTGCCTCGGGACGTGGGGCTCGCTGGGCCTCGTCGGCCTGCGCGTCGCCCGGCCGCGCGAGGGGCGCATCGTCGCCGGCGTGCTTGCCACGGCGGCGATCAACGACCTCCTGCAGTCGGGCTTCACCCTGCTCTGTGCCAAGGCCAACGCCACGCAGTCCGGCGCGCAGGTGGTCGAGTCGCAGGCACGCCGCATCCAGTCGGTGGAGCAGTCGCCCGCCCCCGCCTCGTCCGCCGGGCGAAGTTGAGCTCGCCGATCCGCGTCGTCAGGGGCGACGGCGCTCGCTGGCGCGCTTGGAGCCGTTCAGGCCCTGACGAGCAGCGCCTCGGAGCGCGCCGAGCCCAGCCGCATGCGCCGCAGCGCGTGGCGGATGATGCGCGAGACCTGCATCTGGCTGACGCCGAGGACCTCGCCGATCTCGCGCTGGGTCATGTCCAGCTCGAAGTGCATGCGCAGCACGCGGCGGTCGCGCTCGGTGACCATCCGCATCAGGCGCTCGAGGACGACCCGCTCCTCGGCGACCTCGAAGGCGTCGTCGTCGACGCCGAGGCGGTCCTCGAGCCGCCCGCCGTCGTCGTCCTCGCTGCCGAGCTGTGCCTGCATCGAGACGCCGTAGCGCGCGTGGTGGGCGTGCAGCGCCTCCAGCACGAGCTCCTCGGGCTCGTCGAGCTTGCGGGCGATCTCCGACACCATCGGCGCGCGCTTGTCCTCGGTGAGCGCCGCGACCGCGGCGTCGACGCGCAGCGCGAGCTCCTGCAGCGCGCGCGGCGGGCGCACCGCCCAGGTCCGGTCGCGGAAGTAGCGCTTGATCTCCCCGGAGATCGTGGGCACCGCGTACGTGGAGAACGCCACCCCGCGGGCCGGATCAAAGCGATCGACCGCGTTGATGAGGCCGATGGTGGCGACCTGCAGCAGATCCTCGAGCGTGTCGCGGCGCGTGGAGAAGCGCAGGGCGATGCTGCGCGCGAGCGGTAGGAAGCGCTCGATCAGCTGCTCCCGGGCGGCCGGATCGCGCGTCGCGCGGTAGCGGTGAAACAGCGCGCGCTCGTCCGGCAGGCGGGTCGGTGAGTCCAGCGTCCGGCTCGGCATAAGGCCCCCTCGCGTCACGATGACGTTGCCTTGCCGGCCGGCGGACCCCCGGTCCCTCCACGAGCGCCCGTCTTCCCTGCAGTCGCTGCCCGATGGCGTTGCCCGGCCGAGCCGAACGTCGCCCTCGGCGCCACTCTACCCGAGCGGCCGCGGCGCTACGCGAAACTGCTCAGGCGTCCTCGACGTGCAGTTGATCGAGCATCCCGCGCAGCCCCCAGCACGCGCTGGATCGCCGGCGCCGCGCCCTCGCGAGCGGCGCCCTGATCGCCGGCCCGGTTTTCCCCTCCCCTCCCATGGGTACGGACCTGCCAGGGACGACCGCTCGCTTGTCATGTTCGACAGGTTCCGCAGGTCATCAGAGGCCGATGTCTTGAGGTGAGAACGTGGAAGCAATGGACTCCGTCGCCTGCGGCGACGGTCCAGCAGAGGCAGCACCCGGCGAGATCGCCGGCGACCGCCGTGCCCGCGAGGATCTGCGCCTCTTTCGCGCCTGGGTCGACCGCGGCGACCGCAACGCTCGCGCGCAGCTGATCGAGCGCTTCCTACCTTTGGCGCGCTCGCTCGCCCGGCGCTACGAACGCGGCAGCGAGCCCCTGGAGGATCTCGTCCAGGTCGCCTCCGTCGCGCTGGTCAAGGCGATCGATCGCTACGACCCGGCACGCGGCTACGCCTTCAGCTCCTTCGCGGTCCCGACGATCGCCGGCGAGCTCAAGCGCCACTTCCGCGACCAGACGTGGATGGTGCGCCCGCCGCGCGGCATCCAGGAGGTGACGCTGCGCGTCGAGGGCGCCCTGGCGCGCCTCACCCAGCAGCTCGACCGCTCGCCGACGACGAGCGAGCTCGCGGCCGCGGTCGGCGTGGGCGACGAGGAGATCCTCGAGGCGATGCAGGCACGCAGCGCCCGCGGCGCGCTCTCGCTGCACGCGCCGCAGGGCGAGCCCGGCGAGGCGATGACGCTGCAGGACACGCTCGGCGCCGAGGATCCGGACATCGAGCGCGCCGAGCAGCGCGCCCAGCTCGATCGCCTCATGACCGAGGTCGCGCCGCGCGCGCGGGAGATCCTGCGCATGCGCTTCGAGGAGGACATGACGCAGGCCGAGATCGGCGCCGCGATCGGCATCAGCCAGATGCAGGTCTCGCGGATCCTGCGCCAGACGATCGCCAAGCTGCGCGAGGTCGCGGACGAGGATCTGGCGCCGGGCGAGCCCGTCCCCGCGCTCGTCTGATTCTCGCGATCTGACTGTACTAGCGCCTCGGGCCGCCGGCGATCGCCGGCGCGCCCGCCAGACGGCGGGTCATCCGCACCGTCGTGCCGCCGGGGCGCGGCTGCACCTCGACGGCGTCCATCAGCTTGCGCATGAGCGGCAGGCCGCGGCCGCGCTCGGGTGCCTCGTGCGGCTCGCGCCACGTGCCGTGGTCGCGCACGGCGACGCAGACCTCGCCGTCGTCGTGCTCGAAGTTGACGGCGAAGAGGTCGGCGCCGAAGCCGTAGCCGTGCTCGACGGCGTTCTCGCAGGCCTCGTTGCAGGCCATGATCACGTCCTCGGTCTCATCCTCGTCGGCGCCCTGCTCGACGAGCCAGCGGCGCAGGGTCTGGCGCATCGTGTAGAGGCCGCCGGACTCGTTGGAGACATCGAGCGACACCTTCGCGCCGAGCGTCTCCTGCAGGCGCACGACGAGCAGCGTCACGTCGTCGGAGCGGGCGGCGTCGCGTGTGACGGACTCCAGCAGCAGCTCGCAGGTCGCCTCGACGTCGCGGCCCGCACCGCGCGCGGCGTCACGCAGCCGCTCCAGGCCGACGTCGAGCACCTCGGTGGGCTCCTCGACGAGCCCGTCGGTGTACAGGACGAGCGTCGCGCCCGGCGCCAGCCGCGCGGTGTGCTGCTTGTAGCGTGGCGTCGCCAGCACGCCCATCGGCGGCGCGGGCCGCTCGTTGAGGTACGCGGCGCTGCCGTCGGCGCCGATGAGCAGCGGCGGCGGGTGACCGGCGTTCGTGAAGCGCAGTGTGCCGGTGCCGGGCTCGAGGATCGCCAGCACGACGGTCGTCATGATCGCCTCGTCGGAGCCCAGCGAGAGCGTGAAGCGGTTCAGGCGGTCGGCCATCCGGCCGGTGTCGTCGGCCTGCATGAGGATCGCGCGCAACGCGCTGCGCATCTGGCCCATCGTCGACGCGGCCTCGATCCCGCGCCCGACGACGTCGCCGATCGCCAGCGCGACGCGGCCGCTGGGCAGCGCGATCGCGTCATACCAGTCCCCGCCGACCGCGGTGCCGTTCTCGCCCGGCTCGTAGCGCGCGCCGAGCGCCACACCGGCGACGTCGGGCAGGCGCTTGGGCAGCAGCGAGCGCTGCAGCTCCTGGGCGATGCGCCGCTCGCGCTCGTACAGGCGCGTGCGTCCGATCGCCAGGCCGGCGCGATCGGCGGCGAGGCGCAGCAGGCCGACCGTTTCGCCATCGAAGTCGCGCCGGGTCAGCGCGCCGACCTGGATGGACCCGATGACCCGGCCGTCGTCGAACAGCGGCACCGCCAGCAGCGAGGTGATCGCGCCGCCCAGCGAGCGGGCGTCGATGCCCGAGGCGGGCACGTCGGCGATGGCGACGGGCGCGCGCTCGAGCGCGACGCGCTCGACGACGCCGTCGACGACGGCCTCGCGAGCCTCGCGCTCGACGATCGTGTCCACGCCGCGCGCGGCACGCGCGGCGATCGGGCGCATCTCGTCGGTCAGCACCGCGGCGGCGCGGTCGACGTCGAGCGCGTCGAGGATCCGGTCCAGCAGCTCGCGCAGGAGCTCCTCCAGGCCCACGGCGCCGAGCACCGCGGCCGCGATCGTCTGCATGATCTGCAGGCGCTCGGCGGCGGCCTCGGCCTGCGCCCGCGCCGACTCCGCGCGGATGAGCTGCTCGCGGTCGCGCTGCGCGCGGCGGCGCTCGCGCAGGTCCTGCAGCTGCAGGATGAGGTCGGGCCGGGTGGCTCGGGAGTCGTGTCCCGGGCGGGCGAGGGACGCGCTGACCAACACCGGGATCGTGGTACCGCGCGGTCCGTTCAGGCGGCGCTCGAACTCGTAGTGGCGGATCGTGCCCGCCATGAGCTCGTCGCGCTGGGCCTCGTCGATGCCGATGTCCGCCCGCGGCCCGAGCTCGTCGAGGGTGTGGCCGATGAGCTCGGCCGCGCTGCGGCCGACCGTCTCCTCCAGCGCGCGGTTGACGTGACGGATGCGGCCATCGGGGTCGGCCCGCGCCATCCCGATCGGCGCGTTCTCGAACGTCACGCGCAGCTGCTCCTCGCGCTCGGCGAGGGCGCGCCCGCGCTCGTAGAGCTCCCCGAAGACCTCGATCTTGGAACGCAGGACGACGGGATCGACCGGCTTGAGGAGGTAGTCGACGGCGCCCGAGCCGTACCCGCGGAAGACGTGCTCGGCGGTGGTGCTGATCGCGGTGACGAAGATGATCGGGACGCAGCGGGTGCGCTCCCGCGCGCGGATGAGCTGGGCCGTCTCGAAGCCGTCGATGCCGGGCATCTGGACGTCGAGCAGGATCGCCGCGAACTCGTCGCGCAGCAGGGCCTTGAGCGCCTCGTCGCCGGAGAGCGCGCGCACGAGGCGAAAGCCGGTCGGCTCGAGGATCGCCTCGAGCGCGAGCAGGTTCTCCTCGTGGTCGTCGACGAGCAGGATCGCGGTGTTCGAGCGGTCCACCGTCATGGCAACGAACGAGTCTGGTCCGCGGCGAGCTCGGCGAGCGCCGGGCCGATCTGCGCGAGGTCGAGCACGCGCGCCTCGGGCGTCGACCACAACGCGGCGTCGGGCATCTCGCGCCGCTCGGCGGTCTCCGGGTTCTGGACGATCGCCACGCCGCCCCGCCCGGCGATCCTCGCCAGGCCGACCGCGCCGTCGGCGTTGGCGCCCGTCAGCACGACGCCGGCGACGCGGTCGCCGTAGGCGTCGGCGGCGGAGCCGAGCAGGATGTCGATCGAGGGCCGGCTGAAGTGCAGCGGCTCGTCGACGGACAGCGAGACGGTGCCGAGCTCGACCTGCAGGTGATAGTCGGCCGGTGCGACAACGACGGAGCCGGGCTTCAACGCCTGCTTGTCCTCGGCCTCGTGGACGTCCAGCGCGCAGCGCACGTCGAGCAGGTGCTCGAGCACGCCGTCGCGCCCGTCGTTCTGGCGGTGCTGGGCGATCACGACCGCGGCGCCGAAGTCCGCCGGCAGGCACCCCAGCACGGTCTCGACGGCGTGCAGCCCACCCCACGACGCACCGACGGCGACGAGCTCCACGCGGGTCATGCCACCCGCCGGAAGATCTTCTCGGACTCCACGAGCGGCTCGTAGTGCTCGGCATGGCCCGAGTGGCGCAGGGACTCCTTGCGGCCCAGCGCGAGGATCCCCAGGCGCGTCAGGCTGGCCCCGAAGAGCCCGAGCACCTTCTCCTGCAGGTCGGCGCCGAAGTAGATCAACACGTTGCGGCAGACGATGAGCTGAAACTCGTTGAAGGATCCATCCGTCACGAGATTGTGCTGTGCGAAGACGGTTCCCGCTACCAGCGCGGGGTCGAAGCGCGCGACGTCGCCCTCAGCGCTGTAGTAGGCCGAGAACGAGTCGCTGCCGCCGGCGCGCTGGTAGTTCTCGGTGTAGAGCTGCATGCGCTCCAGCGCGAACACTCCCGATCGAGCGCGATCGAGCGCGGTCTCGTCGATGTCGGTGGCGTAGATGCGCGCCCGCTCGAGCAGGCCTTCCTCGTGCAGCGCGATCGCCACGGAGTAGATCTCCTCGCCCGTCGAGCAGCCCGCGTTCCACACCCGGATGAACGGATAGGTGCGCAGCAGCGGGAAGACGTGCGTGCGCAGCGCGTGATGGAAGGTCGGGTCGCGGAACATCTCGGTGACGTTGATCGAGAGGTCGCGCAGCAGCCGGTCCATGCAGGCCGGGTCGTGCACGATGCGCTCCTGCAGCCCGGAGATCGTCTCCAGCCCTTCGCCGTAGACGCGGTGCCACAGCCGGCGGCGCAGCGAGGCCAGTGCGTAGCCGCGGAAGTCGTAGCCGTAGAGGCGCTGGATGCCCTCGAGCAGGAGCTCGATCTCCAGACGCTCGCGCGCCTCGTGGGCATCGCCGGTCACTGGTGGTCGCCCCCGTGAGTACGCACCGCGCCAGGCGGTCGGTGATCACCGTCTGGCGGCGTCCTCGGTCGTCGATGTGCCAGAGGCACACCTTCCTCCCTGCGTCCTTGCCAGCCGGCGCCAGCGGCCACCTGGTCACGGCACGTACCCACGGGGACAACCACTAATACAGCCATACCCGCATGAGCGAGATGAGCTGATCGATGTCCACCGGCTTGGTGATGTAGTCCGACGCCCCGGCGGCGATCGACTTCTCGCGGTCGCCCTTCATCGCCTTGGCCGTCAGGGAGATGATCGGAAGGTCGGCGAAGCGCGGATCGGCGCGCAGCGCGCGGGTCGTCGCGTGACCGTCGAGCTCGGGCATCATCACGTCCATCAGGACCAGGTCGACGCCGGGGTCGGCGTTCAGCGTCTCGATCGCGTCGCGCCCGTTCTCCGCGAAGCGGACGTCCATCGCCCGCGCCTCGAGCGCGCTCGTCAGCGCGAACACGTTGCGCACGTCGTCGTCGACGATCAGCACCCGCTTGCCGGTCAGCACGTCGTCGTTGGAGTGCAGCTCCTCGAGCAGGCGGCGGCTGTCGGCCGGCAACGCCGTCTCGGGCCGGTGCAGGAACAGCGCGGTCTCGTCGAGCAGCCGCTCGGGCGACGCCGCGTCCTTGACGATGATCGAGTCCGTGTAGCGGCGCAGGCGCGTCTCCTCGCGGCGCGTGAGGTCCTTGCCCGTGTGCACGATGACCGGGACCTCGCGGTGACACTCATCGTCCTTGATGTGGTCCAGCAGCGTGAAGCCCGTCGTCCTGGGCAGCTTGAGGTCGAGCACGATGCAGTCAAAGCGCCGGCCGGCCATCGCCTCGAGCGCCTCCTCGCTGGAGCCGACCGCGGTGACCTCGACGTCGTCGCCGGCGCCGACGAGCTCGGCGATGCTGCGCCGCTGGACCTCGTCGTCCTCGACGATCAGCAGTCGTCGCACGGGGTGCTCGAGGAACGCCGTCGCATCGGTGAACGTCCGCGCGAGCTCGTCGGACTCGACGGGGCGCTCGAGGAAGCCGGCCGCGCCCCCGCGCAGCGCCGCGAGCCGGTGCTCGGCTGAGCCGATCGCGTAGACGAGGATGTGGCGCGTGTGCGGGTGGTGCTTGAGCTGGTCGAGGATGCCGGCGCCGCCGACGACCGGCACCGCAAGCAGGACGACGTCCGGAGACAGCTCGCGAGCGAGCGTCACGCCGGCGTTGCCGCGCGGCGCCACGACCGCGCGAAAGCCGTGCTCGCGCGCCTGCACGAGCGCGCGCAGCGACGCGTCGGGATCGTCCTCGACAATCAGCGCGACGCGGTCGCCGGGCGCGATCCGGCCGCGGTCGTCGGCGGCGGCGGGGATCTCGTCGGCGACATCGACGTCGCCCGGGCCGAGCTGTGCCACCGCCACGGCGGCGGCGAGCGCGGGCTCGAACGGCGGCGCGTCGCCGGCGGGCACGACGGGCTCGGCCGACGCGGCCGGCTCGCTGTAGGCCGGCAGCAGCAGCGTGAACGTGCTGCCCTCGCCGGGGGTGCTCTGCACGCGGATCTCGCCGCCGAGCGCGCGCGTGATCTCGCGGCTGATCGACAGGCCCAGCCCCGTTCCCCCGAAGCGCCGGCTGGTCGTGCCGTCGGCCTGCTGGAAGGCCTCGAAGATGAGCCGCAGCTTGTCCTCGGCGATACCGATGCCGGTGTCGCGGACCGCCACGCTGAGCATGTACGCGGTGTCCGGCGGCGCGGCGTCGAGCACGAGCTCGACGCGCCCGGACTCCGTGAACTTGAACGCGTTGGAGAGCAGGTTGCGCAGCACCTGCTGCAGGCGCTGGTCGTCGGTGTAGATCTCCTCGGGAGCGGTGTCGCCGGTGCGGACCTCGAACTCCAGCCCCTTCTGCTCGGCCACCGACGCGAAGGCGCGCTCGACGTACTCGCGGATGCCCGACAGCCCGGTCGTCCCCGGGTTGATCTCCATCTTGCCGGCCTCGATCTTCGTCAGGTCGAGGATGTCGGAGATCAGCGAGAGCAGGTCGGCGCCGGCCGTGTGGATCGTCGACGCGAACTCGACCTGCTTGTCGGTGAGGTTGTGCTCGGGGTTCTCGGCCAGCAGCTTGGAGAGGATCAGCAGCGAGTTCAGCGGCGTGCGCAGCTCGTGGCTCATGTTCGCCAGGAACTCGGACTTGTACTTCGAGGAGACCGCAAGCTGCGCGGCCTTCTCCTCGAGGTCCAGGCGCGCGTGCTCGATCTCGACGTTCTGGATCTCGATGTCGCGGTTCTGGCGGCTGAGCAGCTCGGCCTTCTCCTGCAGCTCCTCGTTGGTCTGCTGCAGCTCCTCCTGCTGGGTCTGCAACAGCTCCTCGGAGGCGCGCAGCGACTGCGTCTGCTGCTCGAGCTCGGAGTTGGAGCGCTTGAGCTCCTCCTGCTGGCTCTGCAGCTCCTCGGACTGCGACTGCAGCTCCTCGGCCAGCGACTGGGACTGCTCGAGCAGCTCCTCCGTGCGGCGGTTGGCGATGATCGCGTTCAGCACGACGCCGAGCGTTTCGCCGAGCTGCTCGAGGAACGCCTGGTTGACGTCGGAGAACGCCCGCAGTGAGGCCAGCTCGACGACGGCCAGCACGCGGTCCTCGAAGAGGATCGGCATGACGACGATGTTCACCGGCGTCGCCTCGCCCAGGCCCGACGTGACCTTCACGTAGTCCGGCGGGGCGTCGGAGACGAGGATGCTCTTGCCCTCCAGCGCCGCCTGGCCGACGAGCGCCTCGCCGATCTTGAAGCGGTTGGAGACCGACTTGCGCTTCTGGTAGCCGTAGCTGGCGATCAGGCGCAGCTCGGGCTCGCCGCCGTTGTCGGCGTGCGTGAGAAAGAACGCGCCGTGCTGGGCGGAGACGAGCGGCGAGATCTCCGACATGATCAGCCGCGAGACCGTCGCCAGGTCGCGCTGGCCCTGCATGAGGCCCGAGATCCGCGCGAGGTTCATGTTCAGCCAGTCCTGCTCGGCGTTCTTCTGCGTCGTCTCGCGCAGGTTGGCGATCATCTGGTTGATCGTGTCCGACAGCTCGGCGACCTCGCCCATCGCCTCGACGGAGATGTGGCGGGTGAGGTCGCCCTGCGTCACGGCCGTCGACACCTCGGCGATCGCGCGCACCTGCGTCGTGAGGTTGCCGGCGAGCTGGTTGACGTTCTGGGTCAGGTCGCGCCACGTCCCGCTGACGCCCTCGACCTCGGCCTGGCCGCCGAGCACGCCCTGCGTACCGACCTCGCGCGCGACGCGCGTGACCTCGTCGGCGAAGGACTGCAGCTGGTCGACCATCGTGTTCAGCGTGCCCTTCAGCTCGGCGATCTCGCCGCGCGCCGAGACGACGATCTTCTGCGACAGGTCGCCGCGGGCCACCGCCGTCGCGACCTGGGCGATGTTGCGCACCTGGTCGGTCAGGTTGGACGCCATGAAGTTCACGTTCTCGGTCAGGTCCTTCCACGTGCCCGAGACGCCCTTGACCTCGGCCTGGCCGCCGAGCATGCCCTCCGTGCCGACCTCGCGCGCGACGCGCGTGACCTCCGCGGCGAAGGAGGAGAGCTGGTCGACCATCGTGTTGATCGTGTCCGACAGCTCGAGGATCTCGCCCTTGGCCTCGATGTCGATCTTCTTGGACAGGTCGCCGTTGGCCACCGCCGTCGTGACGCGCGCGATCGCACGCACCTGGCTGGTCAGGTTGCCGGCCATGAGGTTCACGTTGTCGGTCAGCCCGCGCCACGTGCCGCTGACGCCCTCCACCGTCGCCTGGCCGCCGAGCTTGCCCTCCGTGCCGACCTCGCGCGCGACGCGCGTGACCTCGGCGGCGAATGAGTTGAGCTGGTCGACCATCGTGTTGATCGTGTCCTTGAGCTCGGCGATCTCGCCCTGCGCGTCGACCGTGATCTTCTTGGACAGGTCCCCGTTGGCGACCGCGGTGGTGACCTGCGCGATGTTGCGCACCTGATCGGTGAGGTTGTCGGCGAGCTGGTTGACGTTCTCGGTCAGGTCGCGCCACGTGCCGCTGACGCCCTCCACCGTGGCCTGGCCGCCGAGCTTGCCCTCCGTGCCGACCTCGCGCGCGACGCGCGTGACCTCGGCGGCGAACGAGCCGAGCTGGTCGACCATCGTGTTGATCGTGTCCTTCAGCTCGGCGATCTCGCCCTGCGCGTCGACGTCGATCTTCTGCGAGAGGTCGCCGGTCGCCACCGCCGTCGTGACCTGGGCGATGTTGCGTACCTGGTCGGTGAGGTTGGAGGCGAGGAAGTTCACGTTCTCCGTGAGGTCCTTCCAGGTCCCGCTGACCCCCTTGACCTCGGCCTGCCCGCCGAGCTTGCCCTCGGTGCCGACCTCGCGTGCGACGCGCGTCACCTCGTCGGCGAACGAGGAGAGCTGGTCGACCATCGTGTTGATCGTCCCCTTGAGCTCGTCGATCTCCCCGCGCGCCTCCACCGTGATCTTCTGCGAGAGGTCGCCGGTCGCGACCGCGGTCGTGACCTGCGCGATGTTGCGCACCTGGCCGGTGAGGTTATTGGCCATGAGGTTCACGTTGTCGGTCAGGTCGCGCCACGTGCCGCTGACGCCCTCGACCTCGGCCTGGCCGCCCAGCACGCCCTCCGTGCCGACCTCGCGCGCGACGCCGGTCACCTGCTCGGCGAAGACCCGCAGACGGTCGGTCATCGAGTTGATCGTCTCGGCCAGCGTGGCGACCTCGCCCTTGGCCTCGACGGTCACCTTCTGAGCGAGGTCGCCGTTGGCGACCGCGGTCGTCACGACGGCGATCTGGCGCACCTGGTCGGTGAGGTTGGAGGCCATGACGTTGACCGAGTCGGTCAGGTCCTTCCACGTCCCGGCGACGCCCTGCACTTCGGCCTGGCCGCCGAGCACGCCGTCCGTGCCGACCTCGCGGGCGACGCCGGTGACCTGCTCGGCGAACACGCGCAGCGTGTCGGTCATCGAGTTGATCGTCTCGGCCAGCGTGGCGACCTCGCCCTTGGCCTCGACCGTGACCTTCTGGCTGAGGTCGCCCTGCGCGACGGCGGTCGTCACGGCGGCGATCTGGCGCACCTGGTCGGTCAGGTTGGACGCCATGAAGTTCACGTTCTCGGTGAGGTCGCGCCACGTGCCGCTGACGCCCTTGACCTCCGCCTGGCCGCCGAGCTGGCCGTCCGTGCCGACCTCGCGCGCGACGCGCGTGACCTCCGCGGCGAAGGAGGAGAGCTGGTCGACCATCGTGTTGATCGTGCTCTTGAGCTCGAGGATCTCGCCGCGCGCGTCGACGGTGATCTTCTGGGAGAGGTCGCCGTTGGCGACCGCGGTCGTCACGGCGGCGATCTGGCGCACCTGGTCGGTGAGGTTGGAGGCCATCGAGTTGACGTTCTCGGTGAGGTCGCGCCACGTGCCCGACACGCCCTTGACCTGCGCCTGGCCGCCGAGCTTTCCGTCTGTTCCGACCTCTCTCGCCACCCGGGTGACCTCGTCGGCGAACGAGCCGAGCTGGTCGACCATCTCGTTGACGGTGTTGCCGATGGCGGCGAACTCGCCCTTCACCGGCTGGCCCTCGATCGTCAGCGCCATCTTCTGCGACAGGTCGCCGCGCGCGACGGACTGGATGACGCGCGAGATCTCGGTCGTCGGGCGGACGAGGTCGTCGATCATCCCGTTGACGGACTCGACGGTCTGATTCCACGTCCCGTCGACGGTGCCCAGCGACACGCGCTCGGTCATGCGCCCCTCGCGGCCGATGATCCGGCTGACGCGGGCAAGCTCCTTGGCCTGGCGCGCGTTGAGCGCGATCAGCTCGTTGCAGCGCTGCTGGATCTCGCCGACGACGTCGCGCCGGCGCGCGCGCAGCCGGACCGTGAAGTCACCGTCGCGGGCGGCGGTGAGGACGCGCAGCAGCTCCTCGAGAGCGGGATCCTCGGGCTCGCCCTCCTGCGCGCGAGCGCCGCCGTTCGCCGTGCCCCTGCTGCGTCCAGCGGGCTTTGCGCCAGTAGCCATGCTGCCAGACCCCCAACTCGTCGCTCGTCCCCAACCGATCGCCCATACCCTGCCAGGGGCCGGTCCAAACCCGGGTTTGGCGGCCGCTCAGGTCGACGAGCTGAGGGTGTCCTTCAAGCGGGTGAGCGGCCCGTCCTTCGGATCGGGCAGCAGATCGTCGATCTTCGCCACGTCGTCGGCCATCCCGACCAGCGGCGGGCGTATCGCCTCGACCTCGGCCTTGACCGCGGTCATCCGCTCGTTGAGGTTCTTGCGCAGGCCCCCGATCTGATCGGTGATCGTCGCCTCGAGCGAGTCGAGGTGCATGACCCGCTGCTCGATGCGGTCGACCGACGCCTGCAGGGTGTCCGTGGCGTCGAGGAAGGCTTCCAAGCGCACCTCTTCGATCGTGTTGACCTTCGTCTCGATCCTCCCGACCGCCTCGTGGAGGGTGTTCAGCGCCTCGATCAGCCGTCCGGCCCGGTCATCGACCGAGCTGAGGTGCTTCTTGGCGTCGGACTGCAGGGCGACCACGGCCTTGGTGAGCGTCTCGATGTCCGACACGACGCGTCCGGGCAGCCGCAGCGGCATCAGCAGCGTGTCGACGACGTTCAGGGGGCTGTCGCTGCGCTCATCGCTCATGTCTGGGTGCATTGCCCGCGGCGTCGGCGGGGCAAACGGGGGCGGCGGCGCCGACCCGGGGATCCTCGGCACCGCCACCCGCCGCGCGCGCGGCGGCGGCGCGCGACATCGGCCGGGCGCCCCAGCGCGTCCGCAGCGCGTAGTCGATGATCTGGCCGTAGTACTCGCCCAGCGGCTTGGGGCGCACCTGCGCGCCGAGCGCCGCCCGGGCGCGGGTGTCGTCGAACTGCACGCGCACCGCGAAGTAGGGCACGTACGTCGCGGCGGCCTTCAGGAACGTGCGCCGGCGCGGCTGCAGGCGGCCGAGCAGCGGGCCCAGCACGCGCAGGTACAGCGCGGGCGAGATCAGCGGCGGCGCCTTGACGTCGAGCTTGTCGCACGCGAGCGCGAGCAGCTCGCCGATGCTCGTCGCGTCGCGCGCGGACGTCAGGTGAAACGTGCCCCCGGCCGCATCGGGCATCGCCGCCAGCGCCCGGATGGCGTCGGCGACGTAGTCGACCGACACCACGTCGACCGGCGAGCGCCGCCGCGCCGGCAGCACGGGGAAGGAGCCGCGCGCCAGCGCGCGCGTCGGCCAGTACAGGACGTTGAACGACGCGGTCCAGCCGGTGCGGCTGTCGCCGACGATGATGCTCGGCCGCACGACGATGATCGGCAGCCGCTCGGCGCGGGCTCGCACGAGCTGCTCGGACTCGAACTTCGATCGCTCGTAGGGGTTGCGAAAGCCCTGGCCGACGTCGAGATCCTCCTCGCCGAAGCGGCCCTTGTGCGTGCCGGCGACGTACGCCGTCGAGACGTAGGTGAAGCGCCGCAGCCCGCCGCGGCGGTGGCACAACTCGGCGAGCTCGAGCATCTCGCGGGTGCCCTGCACGTTGATCGCGCGTGCCTGCGCGAGGTCGAGATCGAAGGAGACGGCGGCCGCGCCATGGACGATCTCGTCGACGGCGCCTGCGACGTGCTGCGCCACCTCGGGGCTGAGGCCGAGCCCCGGCAGCGTCATGTCGCCCGCGAGCGCGCGCACCCGGCCGGCGAACGGCTCGGCCGTGCCGAACGCGCTCTCGAGCGTCTCGTGCAGCCGCCGCTGGGCGTGCGCGTCGTCGTCGGCGCGCACGATGGCGAAGATCGCCCGGTCGGTCTCCTGCAGGTAGCGCGCGAGCAGCTCGGTGCCGAGAAACCCGGTCGCGCCGGACAGCAGCAGCCCGTCGCGACGCGGCCACGGAGGCGGGCGGTCGTTGCGCGCGGCATGCTCGAGCGTGCTCACGCGGCCGTCTCTCCCTCGCGCTCGGGTGGCACGGCGCCCGGCAGCTCCGAACGGGCCAGCAGCGCATCGATCTCCTCGCCGATGGTGCGGGCGACGAGATCGGCGTCGGCGGCGAGGTCGGCCTGCGCGTACACGCCGACGCAGGCCTCGTCCTGGATCGTCGTCATCCCGATCGAGATGCCGTGCCCGTCGGTCAGCGGGACGACCGGATAGGCCTCCAGCGCCTCGCAGCCCATGAGGTACAGCGGCGCCGAGGGTCCCGGGATGTTCGACACGGTGAGGTTCGACAGCAGCGGGCTGGCGATGACCTTCGTCGCGATCAGGCGTATCCGCCGCGGCGCCCTGGAGACGACGTTGAAGACCGCGTCGACCGTCTCGGGCTCACCCGCCTGCTTGCGATCGCGCATCGTGACGTGGATGTCGCGCAGTCGCCAGACGGGATCGGCCTCGCGGGTCGGCAGCTCGACGAACAGGAACGCCAGGCGGTTGCCCCACTTCTCGTCGGGGGCCGCGACGCTCACCGGCACCTGCACCTTGATCGTGCGCGGCGGCTCGTCGTGCTCCTGGGCGAGGCGGCGCAGCGCGCCCGCGGTGGCCGCCAGCAGGACGTCGTTGACCGTGGTGCCGAAGCGCTTCTTGATCGTCTTGATGTCCTGCAGCGAGCGGCGCGCGCAGGCGAGGTGCCGCTCGGCCGACATCGATCCGTTCAGTCGGCTGCGCGGCGCGAGCGGCGCCGCGGTGTTCAGCAGCGCGCGTGACGTGCGCCAGGCGTCGAAGGGCAGATCGAGCAGGCGTGACGGGCTGAGCGCGTAGCCGAGCGGAAGGCGCGCCAGCTCGAGGGCGTCCTGCGCATGGTGGCGCAGCGCGTCGGCGGCGAGCTCGAAGGTGCCCGAGCCGGCCTGCGGCGTCCACTGCGGCTCGTCGCTCGGAGCGGGCGGCTCGGGCTCGGGGTCGAGCAGCAGCGCCATGAGCTCGATCGCCGCCAGGCCGTCGACGAGGCAGTGGTGGGCCTTGCCGACGACGCCGAGACGGCCGTCGTCGAGCTCCTCGGCGATCCACAGCTCCCACAGCGGCCGGCCGTGCTCCAGCGGCGTCGAGAGCACCTCGTCGGTCAGGCGCTCGAAATCGCCGTGGCCGGCGCGCAGGACGTGGTCGGCGATGTCGAAATCGGGATCGTCCACCCACACCGGATCGCCCAGGCCAAGCGGCACGTCCACCAGGTGCTGGCGGTAGCGCGGCGCGCGGCCCAGGCGCCCGGCGATGTGGGCGCGGACGTCCTCGAAGCTCGGGCGCGAGCCATCGGGCCGCGGCGCGAACCGCGCGGCCCAGCCGACGTGCATCGGGGCGTCATCGGACTCGAGCGAGAGAAACGCGGCGTCGAGCGGTGAGAGCCGCTCGCGCCGGCTGGCGCCGTTGGACTCGGGGTCGGACATCAGGCCTCCGGCAGGCCGTACGTCAGCAGCCCGGCGCCCCAGCACAAGCCACCGCCGAAGGGGTCAAGCGGGGTGGAGGCGACCTCAACCGGCGGCACGATGGTCATCTCCCATGAATACGAGCGGACACCGATCTCGGATACCCCTGCGCGTCCGACGTCCAAACCTGGCGCCCCGGTGCGGCCGGCGACCGCGCGCGTAGCCGGGCCGCGGACGGGTAGGAGCACACGGCGGCCCCGCGTCGCGTCGACCCCGAGCCCGAGCCCGAGACCGAGAGGACCACCATGGCGCAGCGACCCCGTGCCAGCGCGCTCAGCGAGCGCATCGCCGCGATCGCGGCGCTCGACGGACCCGGCGGCGTCATCGCGGAGAAGATCCGCGACATCATGCCCTCCGGCGGTGGCATCAAGGACGTCCTCAGCGGCACGTTCATGGGCCACGCCCTGCACCCGCTCATGACCGACCTGCCGATCGGTGCGTGGACGAGCGCGACGATCCTCGACCTCGTCGGCGGCGAGTCCAGCCGGCCGGCGGCGCAGAAGCTCGTCGGCATCGGCCTCGCCGCGGCGGCGCCGACCGCGTGGACGGGCTGGTCGGACTGGGCCGACAGCGAGCCCGGCAACGATCCGGTCCGGCGGCTGGGCCTCGTGCACGCGGCCGCCAACGGCACGGCCGCGCTCCTCTACGGCCTGTCGCTCGCCGCGCGGCGACGCGGCGCGCACACGTCCGGCGTGCTGTTCGGACTCGCCGGCGCCGGCGCGATGGGCGCCGGGGGTTGGCTCGGCGGCGACCTCGTGTTCGCGCGTGGCGTCGGCGTCAACCAGACGGTCTTCGACGCGGAGCCCGCTGACTGGATCCCCGTGCTCGACGCGAGCATGCTCGGCGACGACCGGCCGACGGCCGCCCTCGCGGGCGAGCTGCCGCTCGTCATCGTCAAGCGCGACGGCACGGTCTACGCGCTCGCCGACCGCTGCGCGCACCGCGGCGGCCCCCTGCACGAGGGCGATCTCGACGGCGACTGCATCGCGTGCCCGTGGCACGGCACCCGCTTCCGCCTCGACGACGGCTCCGTCGAGCGCGGCCCGTCGGCGTATTCCCAGCCCGTCTACGAGGCGCGGATCGCCGACGGCCGCGTGGAGGTCCGCGCCTCGCGCTGAGCGGGCGTGATGTCAGGGCGCCCAGCGGGGGCGCACACCCTCGGGTCGATCGTGTCGGGTTGCATGAGAGGCCTCGCAGTCGTGCGTGTTGGTCAGGGGATCTGGACGTCGCGGCCGGCGATCGCCCGCGTCCGCTTGGCGACGTAGGGCGCCAGCAGCGCGAGCGCCGCCGGGCAATCGGGAGCCTCCACGTGATCATCAGGGTCGGCCAGGCCTAGCCCTTGGTCCGGTGTTCGCGGACGGCGCATTCGTCGAGCCTTGCGTTCGTCAACCGCACCGCGCCACCCCGGCGCACCACGACCGGAGGATCACCATGTTCCGCACCACGCTCAAGAAGTCCGCTCTCGCCGCCATCGCCATCGCCGCCACGGCCGCTGCGATCGGTCCTGCCGCGGCATCCGCCGCCACCGTCACGCAGTCCGGCGGCACGCTCTACGTCAACGCGCAGCCCGGCGAGACGAACAACATGAAGGTCACGCTGACCAACACGTACCTCGAGATCCTCGAGAACAACAGCGGCGGGGTGCAGCCGCAGGCCGGCACCACGTGCATCACGTTCTCGCCGGGCCACGCGCGCTGCAACCTGACCGGCGTGAGCTTCATCCGCGTCAACGCGGGCGACATGCACGACTACGTCGTCGGCGACATCTACAGCAGCAGCTACGCGTTCACGCTCTCGGGCGGCACCGGCAACGACTACCTCGACGTCATGGGCACGGTCGACAACCGCGCGTTCATCCACGGCGAGGACGGCGACGACCAGCTCTACGGCCGCCAGTTCGGCGACACGATCTACGGCGGCAACGGCAACGACATCATCGGCGCCGGCGCGGGCGTGGACTCGCTCAACGGCGGGCCCGGCGCGGACCGCATCGACGGCGGCGAGGACAACGACTTCATCTACGCCAAGGACTCCACGCGCGACGTCGTCCAGTGCGGCACCGGCAGCGACTGGGCCCAGATCGACCGCACCTGGTACTTCAGCGACACGGTGTACGCCGGCTGCGAGACGATCGCCACCTGACGCCGTATCGGAGACGCCAGCAGTGCCCGAGCGGCCCGCCACCGGCGGGCCGCTTGCGTGGCGGGCCTCACCCCCCCGCGTCCCTCCCGAGCGGCGATCGAGTGAAGAAGTAGGTACGTAAGTACCACTTTCGCGATTCAACCTAAAGTCCCTGCAAACCGGCCACTTCTAGTAGGCGTTCAGTCGGTCAGGGGGACATAACGCGGCGCCGTCGAATGTCGTGCTGTGGAGCGTGCTGAGGCCGAAGCGATCTATGACCAGGGCCGCGAAGCGGTCGTCGCGGTGCTGTTGCG
>Ga0136633_1000777_pt1 | contig 24083 bp, 19 predicted proteins | sample AntDrymeUQ832206_2_FD_105494 | JGI IMG/M metagenome (GOLD analysis project Ga0136633, IMG submission 105494) | Polar desert sand microbial communities from Dry Valleys, Antarctica - metaG UQ83 (22.06) | ecosystem: Environmental > Terrestrial > Soil > Desert | place: Antarctica: Dry Valley...
CGAACAGGTTGATGGCCAGGGAGGCCGTGCGCTCGGCGACCTCGGAGGCCTGCAGCTTGCACATCGCCGCTTCGGTCAGGAACGGCAGGCGCGCGTCGCGCAGCCGCGCCGCGTTGTACACCAGCAGCCGCGTCGCCTCGATCTCCATCGCCGCCCGCGCGAGTTGGAACTGCACCCCCTGGAACTGCGCGATGGCCTTGCCGAACTGCTGTCGCTCGCGGGTGTATCGCACCGCATGGTCGAGCGCACCTTGCGCCAGGCCGAGCATCTGGGCGCCGATGCCGATGCGCCCCTCATTGAGCGTTTCGATGGCCACCTTGTAGCCCTGGCCGGGTTCACCGAGGACGCGCGAGGCGGGCACGCGGCAGCCGTCCAGCACGAGCTCGCACGTGCTGCTGGCGCGGATCCCCAGCTTGTCTTCCTTCTTGCCGACGACCAGCCCGGGCGTGTCGTGCGGTACCAGGAAGGCCGTGATGCCACGGTAGCCCGCCGAGGGATCGACGGTGGCAAAGACGATGAACACCGACGCTTCGGCGGCATTGGTGATCCACAGCTTGCGGCCGTTGAGGACATAGCCGCCGGCCTCGGCCGTCGCACGGGTCGTCAAGGCGAATGCGTCGCTGCCAGAGCCGGCTTCCGACAGGGCATACGCGCCGATCGCGTCGCCGGCCAGGCGGGGCAGCCACTCGCGCTGCTGCTGGTCGGTCGCCCACCGCAGCAACGCGTTGATGACCAGGGTGTTCTGCACGTCGACGAGCACGCCTACCGACGGGTCCACGCGCGACAATTCCTCCACGACCAGCAACGAATGGAAGAACGTGCCGCCGCTGCCTCCGAGCGCCTCGGGGACTTCGACGCCCATCACGCCGAGTTCGAATAGCTGCGGGAGCAAGGCCGGATCCATCCTGGCGGTCTCGTCCATCGAACGCGCGCGAGGCGCCAGTTCCCGGAGGGCGAATTCGCGCACACTCTGGCGGAGCAGACGTTCATCGTCGGTCAGCGTCGTCAGTGGCTCGGGCAGGGCGACAGCGGGGGTGGTCACGGAAGTCCTCACGGAGGCGCGCGGGGCCCGACCGGAAAGCCACGTCGGAGCGTCAAAAGAAGGCAATCCCGCACCGGAAATGCGCGCAATCGTGATGCTATCATCACTTCAACGAATGATCAGGCCAGGGTTACGCAGTGCCGTCGTCTTCCTGACGCTGTCGGCGACGCTTGTCGGCGCGGCCGCGCAGCAGTCCTCGGCACCGGCCGCGCCGCCATCCCCGGCGCCGGCGGCACCCACGGCCCAGCCTGCGGCCCAGCCCCAGGCCCAGCCCCAGGCCCAGCCTCCGGCCCCGGCTCAGGATCCCGACGCGCCGCCGCCGCAGCCGACCTTCCGCACCGACATCAACTTCGTGCGCGTCGACGCGATTGTCACCGACAAGCAGGGCCGGCCGGTGGCCGATCTCACGCCCGAAGACTTCGAGGTCCAGGAAGACGGCAAGCCGCAATCGATCGAGACCTTCAAGCTGATTCGCGTGGACGGCCACCCACCGCCCGGCGAATCGGCGCCGCGCGAGATCAACTCGATTTACGCCGAGGAGGCCGAGGCGCGCCGCGACGACGTCCGGCTGTTTGTCATCTTCTTCGACGACTACCACGTGCGCCTCGGCGCCAGCCTTGCGGTCAAGGAACCGCTGGTCAGGTTCATCGACACGCAGGTCGGGCCGCTGGACATGATCGCGATGATGTATCCGCTCGACCCCCTGCGCGCGGTCAGCTTCACCCGCAACAAGAAGGCGGTGATCCAGCAGATCCTCTCGTGGCAGGGGCGCAAGTACCAGTACATCCCGCCTCGCAACGTGTTTGAAGAGCAGTACGCGAACTATCCGGTCAACATCGTGGAGAAGATCCGCAATCAGGTCAGTCTCTCGGCGTTGCGCGGCCTGATGACGCGGCTCGGCGGCATGCGCGAGGGCCGCAAGACGGTCATCGTCGTCAGCGAGGGCTACACCGACTACGTGCCACCGCAGCTGCAGAGCGGCAATGCGCAGAGCGGCATGCGGGGCCGCGGTACGACGGCGATGACCGGCGATGCCTCCGTCGACCCGATGGGCGCGATGAGCGAGGACCGGAATCGCTTCTTCGGCGACATGGACATCCGCATGCTGATGCGCGATGTCACCACCGAAGCCAACCGCAACAACGTGTCGATGTACATGCTGGACCCCCGCGGCCTGGCCGGCTTCGAGTTCGACATCGACGAAGGCGTCGGCATGAGCGCCGACTACTCGTCGTTGCGGACGACGCAGGACTCGTTGCGATTGCTGGCCGAAGAGACCGACGGCAGGGCGATTGTCAACCGCAACGATCTCGGTGGCGGACTGCAACAGATGATGCGGGATGCGAGCGCCTACTACCTGCTGGGGTACTCATCGTCGTCGGCGCCTACCGACGGGCGGTTCCACCAGATTCGCGTCCGCGTGAAGCGCCCTGGCATCGAGGTGCGGGCGCGGCGCGGCTACTGGGCGCTCCGGGCCGACGAGGCCGCCGCGGTGCTGGCCCCGGCCAAGGCGGCACCGCCGCCGGACATCAACATCGCGCTCTCCGATATCGACAGGATCGCGCGCGCCAAGACGGTCCGGACGTGGGTGGGCTATGCACCCGACCCCAGCGGCAAGACGCGAGTGCTCTTCTCGTGGGAACCCGTGGTCGGCGGGCCCGGCACCGCGGCGGCGACGGGCGAGGCGGTCTCACAGGTCACCGTGATGGCCGTCAACGAAGCCGAGGGCCCGGTGTTCCGCGGGAAGATGCCTGCGGGCGATGCCGCCGGGGGGGCGGCCGGGTCGGCGGCCGGCGGCGGCCAGACCTCGTTCCTGATCACGCCCGGCGCGGCCCAGGTCAAGGTGTCGGCCGAGGGCACGGGCGGCAGCGTGTTGCAATCCGACCTGGTCGACCTCGCGGTGCCCGACTTCACCAAGGAGCCGCAGGCGGTCGGGACACCCGCGCTGTTCCGGGCGCGGACCGCCCGCGACCTGCAGGCACTGATGAGCGCCGCAACGGCCCAGCCGACGGCGACACGCCAGTTCAGCCGTACGGAGAAGCTGCTGCTGCGGGTGCACGTGACCGGTGCGGAGCCGGCCATCCGGCTGATGAGCCGGACCGGGGACGGCATGAGCGCCCTCGTCGTCCGTGCGGCGCCACAGGGCAGTCCCTTCACGCACGAAGCCGAGATTCCGCTGGCCAGCTTGCCGGCCGGCGATTTTCTCATCGAAGTGAAGGCCGGTGCGGCACCGGATGCCCCGCGACGGCTGACGGGCGTGAAGGTGACGGGATGAAATCGGGCGTGGCTCCCGGGCGCGACGTCACCTCCGTGAGCGACCGCGACCTCGAACCGCTCTTCACGCCCGCGGATGCAGCCGCCGTCGACTACGCACGCGACCTCGGCGACCCAGGCCGCTACCCATACACCCGCGGCATCCACGCGACCGGCTACCGCGGCAAGCTGTGGACCATGCGGCAGTTCGCCGGCTTCGGGTCCGCTGCCGACACGAACCAGCGGTATCGGGAGTTGCTTGCCGCTGGCGGCACCGGGCTGAGCGTGGCCTTCGACCTGCCGACGCTGATGGGGCGCGACCCGGACCATCCCCTGGCGCTCGGCGAGGTCGGCAAGTGCGGTGTGAGCGTGATGACGCTGGCCGACATGGAGGCGTTGTTCGACGGCATCGATCTCGGGGCGGTGACCACCTCGATGACGATCAACTCTCCGGCGCCGATGCTGTTTGCCATGTACCTGGTGGTGGCCGAGCAGCAGGGCGCGTCGTGGAGCCAGTTGTCGGGCACGATCCAGAACGACATCCTCAAGGAGTTCATCGCGCAGAAGGAGTACATCTATCCGCCGCGTCCGTCGATGCGGCTGATCGTCGACACGTTCCGCTTCTGTGCCGAGCGGGTCCCGCGCTGGAACACGATTTCGGTCAGCGGGTACCACATCCGGGAGGCCGGCGCGACGGCGGCGCAGGAACTGGCGTTCACCCTGCGCGATGGCATCGAGTACGTGCAGTGGGGTGTCGACGCCGGTCTCGATGTCGACGCGTTCGTGCCGCGCATGTCGTTTTTCTTCAACGCGCACAATGACTTCTTCGAGGAGATCGCCAAGTATCGGGCGGCCCGTCGGATCTGGGCGCGCGTGATGCGCGAGCGATTCGGGGCGCAGTCCGAGAAGTCGTGGCAGCTCCGGTTCCACACCCAGACGGCCGGCGTCACGCTCACCGCGCAGCAGCCGTACAACAACGTGGTGCGCACGGCCCTGCAGGCACTGGCGGGCGTGCTCGGGGGAACCAACTCGCTGCACACCAACTCGCTCGACGAGGCGCTGGCCCTGCCGACCACCGAGACCGCGACACTCGCGCTGCGGACGCAGCAGATCATCGCCCACGAGAGCGGGGTGGCCAACGTCGCCGATCCGCTCGGGGGCTCCTGGTACGTCGAGGCGCTCACCAACCGTCTCGAGGCCGAGGCCCTCGCCTACGTCGACCGCATCGACCGCATGGGCGGGATGGTCGCGGCCATCGAGCAGGGCTATCCCCAGCGCGAGATTGCCGAGAGCGCCTACCGGTACCAGCAGGCCGTCGAGGAGGGCCGCACGGTGGTGGTGGGCGTCAACGCACATGTCGCCGACCAGGAGCCGAAGATGCCCATCCTCTACATCGACGACACGGTGGGAGAGTGGCAGCTGTCGCGACTGGCCGCGGTCAGAGCCTCGCGCGACGGCACTCGTGTCGCCGCCTCGCTCGAGGCGATGCGCCAGGCCGCGCGTGGCGACGGCCCACTGATGGAGCCGATCCTCGAGGCCGTTCGCGCCTACGCCACGGTGGGCGAGATGTGCGATGCGCTCCGCGACGTGTGGGGCGAGTACGTCGAGCGCACCGAGTTCTGAGCGCCCCATGTCTGAACGAACCATCCGCGTGGTGATCGCCAAGCCCGGGCTCGACGGCCATGACCGCGGCGCCAAGGTCATCGCGCGGGCGCTGCGTGATGCCGGCATGGAAGTGATCTACATGGGCCTCCGCCAGACGCCGGAGCAGATCGCCTCAGCCGCCGCGCAGGAGGACGCCGACGTCATCGGCCTGTCGATCCTGTCGGGGGCCCACTGGCACGTGTGCGCGCGGTTGATGGAACTGCTGCGGGCTCGCGGGCTGGACGACGTGCTCGTGGTGCTCGGCGGCATCATCCCTGATCAGGACCGGGCGCGTCTGCGCGAGCTGGGCGTGGCGGGCATCTTTCTTCCGGGCACGCCCATGCAGGACATCATCGCCTTCATCACCGCCCACGTCCGGCGGGATACCGCGCGCGAGGCCTAGGCCGAGGTCGGCGCGGCCGTCGACACTGGCGGCACGATCGCGTCCTGCTTGACGGGTGCGGGCCGGGTGACTACGCTCACGGCCATGAGCTACACGCTGTTGCTGGCCGATGACAGTGTCACGGTCCAGCGCGTGATCGAGCTGACCTTCGCCGACGAGGGCTTCAAGGTCGTCTCCTTCAGCGACGGCGACGAGGTGGTGGGCTACCTGGGCGCGGGTCACAAGCCGGACGTGATCCTGGCCGATACGACCATGCCGGCCCGTGACGGGTACGACGTCGCCGCCTGGGTTCGGGGGCAGGCCTCCCTGGCGCAGGTGCCGGTGGTGCTGATGACCGGTGCATTCGAGCCGATCGACGACCGTCGCGCCGAGGCGTGTCAGGCCGACGCCGTGCTCGTCAAGCCCTTCGAGCCACAGCAGGTGGTGTCGCTCGTCAAGCGGATGCTCGGGGGCGAACGCGGGGAGTCACTCGGCGAATTCGCGCCCCCACGGCCGGGGGCCGCCGCGCCGGTCGCCGAAAGCGCCGTGACACTCGCCCCAGGGCTCGACACCTACGCCTCCCGCCTCGATCAGCATCTGGCGGCCCGACAGGGCCGGGCCACCCTGGCGCGTGTCGCGGCGGTCCCCGAGCCCCCGAGCGTCGCGGCCGTGGAGGCGGCGCCGGAGCGTCCGGCCGCAGACGCCGCCACGTCCACGTCGCTGGCCAGCGCCTTCTCGGCGATCCTCGCCGAGGAGCGGGGCGAGGGGCCGGCGGTCGTCGGTCCTTCCGGCGCGGCCACCCCGTCGAGCGCCGCTGTGTCGGACGCGATCATCGAGCAGATCGCCCGTCGCGTGGCGACCCTGCTCACCGACAAGGTCCTCAGGGAGGAAGTCTCGGCTCGGGTGCTCGAGGTGGCCGAACGGCTGATCTCCGAGGAAATCGAGCGCATCAAGGCTGGTCCTCAGTGATCCTCGCTGGCCGCCGGCGATGCGCCCCCTTGCGGGCGAACGGGGCACCCCCTACGATCATCGGGTGATGTCCGAGGCGTCGAGCCAGTCCCCGTCCTACCGCGTTCCCGAAAAACCGGCCCTCGAGGGCCTCGAAGCGAAATGGCAGCCCCGCTGGGAGGCCGACGACGTGTACCGGTTCGACCGGACCCGGCCACGTGATCAGGTCTACGCGATCGACACGCCCCCGCCGACCGTCAGCGGCTCCCTGCACGTGGGGCACGTCTTCTCCTACACGCACACCGACGTCATCGCGCGCTACAAGCGCATGCGCGGATTTGCCGTCTGTTACCCCATGGGCTGGGATGACAACGGCCTGCCCACCGAGCGCCGCGTCCAGAACTACTACGGCGTGCGCTGCGACCCGTCGTTGCCCTACGAGCCGGGGTTCGAGCCGCCCGCCACCCCTGGCAAGCAGCCGATCTCGGTGTCGCGCCCCAACTTCATCGAGCTGTGCACGCGGCTGACCGAGCAGGACGAGAAGGCCTTCGAACACCTGTGGAAGTACCTGGGCCTCTCGGTCGACTGGTCGATGACCTACGCGACCATCGGCGCGCGGGCGCAGCGCATCTCGCAGCTGGCCTTCCTGCGCTTGCTGACCAAGGGGCAGGCCTATCAGCTCGACGCGCCGACCCTCTGGGACGTGGACTTCAAGACAGCGGTGGCCCAGGCCGAACTCGAGGACCGGGAGATGCCCGGCGCGTACCACAGGATTCGTTTCGCCCGGGCCGACGGCCAGGGCTTTGTCGAGATCGACACGACACGCCCCGAGTTGATCCCCGCGTGCGTGGCACTGGTGGCACATCCCGACGACCCGCGCTACCAGCCCCTGTTTGGCACCGAGGTCGTCACGCCGCTGTTCGGGGTCCCGGTGCCGATCCGTGCCCACCACCTCGCCGATCCGGAGAAGGGCACCGGCATCGCGATGATCTGCACGTTCGGTGACCTGACCGACGTGATCTGGTGGCGTGAACTGAACCTGCCGGTGCGCTCGATCATCGAGACCAACGGGACGCTGCGCCCGATCACGTTCGGCGGCGAGATCTGGCCGTCCGTGGACCAGGCACGCGCCGCGCAGGCCTACGCGCCGCTGGTCGGCCGTGGCGCCTCGCAGGCCCGCACCCGGCTGGTCGAGCAACTCGGCGAATCCGGTGACCTGGTCGATGCGCCGCGCCCGATCACCCACTCGGTCAAGTTCTACGAGAAAGGCGATCGTCCGCTGGAGATCGTCAGCAGTCGCCAGTGGTTCATCCGCACGCTCGACCAACGTGAGGCGCTCATCGCCCGCGGCCGCGAGCTGGAGTGGCACCCGTCCTACATGCGAGCCCGATTCGAGAACTGGGTCGATGGCCTCAACGGCGACTGGTGCGTGTCGCGCCAGCGCTTCTTCGGCGTGCCCTTTCCGCTGTGGTATCGGCTTGCCGCCGACGGCAGCGTGCAGTACGACCAGGTGCTGCTCCCAGACGAGTCGCACCTGCCGATCGATCCATCGACTGACGTGCCCGCCGGATACGACGCGGCGCAACGCGGCCAGGCCGGCGGTTTCATCGGCGACCCCGATGTGATGGACACGTGGGCCACGTCGTCGCTGACCCCGCAGATCGTGGGACAGTGGGGCGAGGACGACGACCTCTTCTCGCGCGTGTTCCCGCTCGACCTGCGTCCGCAGGCCCACGACATCATCCGCACCTGGCTGTTCTCGACGGTGCTGCGGGCCCACCTCGGGCACGACGCCCTGCCATGGAAGCACGCGGCGATCTCGGGCTGGGTGCTCGACCCTGATCGCAAGAAGATGTCCAAGTCCAAGGGGAACGTGGTCACGCCCATGGGCCTGCTCGAGGAACACGGCTCTGACGCCGTGCGCTACTGGGCGGCGAGCGGTCGGCCTGGCGCCGATACGGCGTTTGATACCGGGCAGATGCGCGTCGGACGGCGGCTGGCCATCAAGCTGCTGAATGCGGCCAAGTTCGCACTGGCCCGGACCGAGCCGATCGCGGCCATCACCGCACCGGTCGACCGAGGCCTGGTCAGCCGGCTGGCCGCGCTCGTGACCGACACGACCGCCGATCTCGAGGAGTACAACTACACGCGGGCGCTCGAGCGCACCGAGCAGTTCTTCTGGGACTTCTGCGACAACTATCTCGAACTGGTGAAGGCCCGGCGCTACGGCGATCTCGACACCGATGGCGCGGGCTCGGCCAATGCGGCGATGCTCGTCACGCTGGAGACGCTGCTGCGGCTGTTCGCACCGTTTCTGCCCTACGTCACCGAAGAAGTGTGGTCGTGGTGGAAGGACGGCTCGGTGCATCTCACGGCCTGGCCTGTCGCCGACCAGGTCCTGGCCAGCATCGATGGCGCGACCGACACCGCTGGCGTCGACGCGCTGGCCATGGCCTCGTGGGCGCTCGGCGAGATTCGCCGGACCAAATCGGAAGCCAAAAAGCCGCTGCGCACGCCGGTGACCCACCTGCACGTCACCGCGCCGGCCGCCGACCTGGTCGCCTTCGCGGCGTCGCGTGCCGACGTCACCGGCTCCGGTTTCGTGCAGCACGTCGTGACCACGGAGGGCGAGGGGCGGTCAGCCGTCGTCCAACTCGGTGAGCTCGAGCCGACGACAGAGGTTCGCGGGTGAACGTCGCGCCGATGCCGCTCGACAAGGCGCTCTACCGTGAGTTGGTACGCCGCGCCCTGGCCGAGGACATGGGGTGGGGCGATGTCACCACCGAGGGCACCGTCGAGGATGGGCAGCGCGGGCACGGCCGCCTGCTCGCCAAGCAGGCATGCGTGATCGCTGGACTCGATGTGGCCGAGGAGACGTTCCTGCAGCTGGACCCGACGTCGGCGATGGTGCGTCATCGCGAGGACGGCGACCTGTGCGCGGCCGGAACGCTGGTGGCCGAGGTCTCCGGCCGGGCCCGGGCGCTACTCACCGCCGAGCGCACGGCGTTGAACTTCATGCAGCGCCTGTCGGGAATTGCCACGCTGACGCGGCACTACGTCGACGCCGCGCGTGGCACCTCGCTGGTCGTCCTGGACACGCGCAAGACCACCCCGACCCTGCGGATTCTCGAGAAGTACGCCGTCAGGGCCGGTGGCGGCACCAACCACCGCCTGGCCCTGGACGACGGGATCCTGATCAAGGACAACCACATTGCGCTGGCCGGCGGGGTGCTCGCGGCGCTCGAACGCATGCGCGAGGCCGCGGTGGACATGCTCATCGAGGTCGAGGTGCGGACACTCGCAGAACTCGACGTGGCCCTCGCCGCTGGCGCCGCACGCATCCTGGCCGACAACATGGACCTGGAGACGCTGACCGAGACCGTACGCCGCGCCGGCGGACGGGCGCAGGTCGAGGTCTCGGGCGGCGTCACGCTCGATCGGGTCGCCGCGATTGCGGCAACCGGCGCCGACTTCGTGTCGGTCGGCGCCCTCACGCATTCGGCGCCGGCGGTGGATCTCAGTTTCAAGATCGCGCCGGCCCCGTGAGTGGCGATGCTGGCGGGTGGCTCGAGGCCGTGCGCGACGGCGTGGCCAGAGCCGGCCGGCCGGCCGGGGCATTCGCGCAGTACGTGTCGGTGCGCGCCACGACGGGTTCCACCAACGACGACGTGGCACGTGCGGCCCTGGAGGGCGCGCCTGAGGGCTACACGGTGATCGCCGCGGAACAGTCGTCAGGGCGCGGCCGACGTGGCGCCGACTGGCATTCCCCGCTCGCACACGGCGTCTACCTGTCGACGTTGCTGCGCCCCGACCGCTGGCGGGCCCTTCGGGCCGACGCGGCCTCGGCTGCCGCCTCGCTCGTCACCTTGATGGCCGGCGTGGCCGTCGTCTCGGCGGTGCACGACGTGTGCGGGGCGGCACCGGTCGAGCTGAAGTGGCCCAACGACGTGATGGTGCGCGCGGCCTCGCCATCGGTGCACGCCGGCATGGCCGGACCGCCCTGGAGGAAGCTCGCGGGCATCCTCGCCGAAGGGGCCAGCGACCACGGGGTGCTGCGGAGCGTGGTGCTGGGCATCGGCGTGAACGTCTGTACCGCCGACGCGCCGCCCGCGGTGGCCGCGCGGATGATCGCGCTCGACGCGCTGGTGTCGCCCGGGCCGGCAGAGGCGGCTGCGCTGGTGCCACCACTGGTGGCCGGATTGCTGGTGAGGATTCGTGAGGGCGTGGACCTGCTGGCCGGTGGCGCGGTCGGCGAGGTGCGGGCCCGCTGGCGTGGTCACGCCCCGTCTGTCGCCGGCACCGCCGTCCGCTGGCGCGACCACGGCCAGATGCGGGACGGTCACGCCGACGGCATCGACGCACACGGCGCGCTGCAGGTTCGCCTCGCCGATGGGCAGGCCACGACCGTCCATGGCGGCGACGTCGAGTGGCTGTTCGACGTGGGGCACCCGTGATGCACGACATCGAGGGCGCGTTGCCAGCGGCCACCGACATCGGCGCCTTCTGTCGTGCCGTGGAGTCCCACCTGTGTCGTGTCAACGGCGGTCACCTGGTGCGCATCGTCGGGCCGGCCTTCGAGCTCGTGGCGGGTTGGGCTCGGGAAGGGATGCCCCTGCGTGTGGTCCTGCATGGTGTCGATCGAACGATCGCCCGCCTCACCGCGAAAGGCCCCCGCCGCCGTCCGGTGCCCGTCGAGTTCTGCGAGGCTGACGTGCGTGATGCCGTCGATCAGTGGCGTCGCGCCGTCGGCGTGCGGGCGACGGCGGTCAGCCCGTCGTCGGCCCCGTCCGACGCGTCGAGTCACGCGCCGGCGTCGCGCCTGCCGTCGCTGCCCAAGCATCTCGAACGCGTGCTGGTGCGCTTGTCGGGTCTGGCTGCGACCTGCGACCTTCCGCCGGCGCTGGCCAGCGCGATCGCGGCGACCATCCATGGCGTGGACGCCTGCCTGGACGGCTCACGCGGAGCCAGGCACGGGGCCCGGACCGCCATCGTCGACCGGCTTGCCGGCATCGACAGCGCCATGACGCAGGCGGCGTTGAACGCGCTGCCTGCGGCACGCCGACAGGAGCTGCGCGAGCAGGTCCGCCACGAGTTGTCGCCCTACCGGGGCCAGATGCCTGCGGTGGCCATACAGGACGCCGAGCAGGCGCTCCTCGACCAGATGACGCGACGTCATTTCTCCCTTCCGCAGGTGCGCTTCGATGGCTGACGACACGTTCACGGTGACACTGGAGAAGGCGGTCGCCGGCGGCCGATCCCTCTCTCGCCTCGATGGCCGCGTGCTCCTGGTGAGTGGCGGGATCCCGGGTGAGCGCGTGCGCGTGGTGATGGAGAAGGCCGGCAAGGGGGTCGCCTTCGCGCGCGTCGTCGATGTCGAGGAGGCGTCGCCGCATCGCGTCGTGCCCACCGTCGATCCCCTGTGCGGCGGTCTCGTCTTCGCGCACGTGGCATACGACCAGCAACTGGACCTGAAACGGTCGATCGTCGAGGACGCGCTCGCCCGCATCGGCCGGTTCCGCGACCTCGCGCCGATCAATGTGATCGGGTCGCCCGTGCACGCGTGGCGCATGCGGGCCCGCCTGCATGTCCAGGGCGAACACGTCGGCTTCTACCGCGAGGGCACGCACTCGCTGTGCGACGCGTCGCCGTCGGCGCAACTGGTCCCGGGCCTGCTCGAACTCGTGCAGGAGACGATGACGCGCTTGCGGCCCGAACGGGCGCGGACCGTCGAAGCCGTACTCGTGACGCAGTCGGTGCGTGGCGATCAGCAGGCTATCCACCTCGAGCTGTCGCGACCCCTGCGACGCCACGGCGAGTTGTGGATGGGAGAGCCCCCGGCGTCGTGCACCGGGGTCAGCGCCGCGTTGTCGGGTTCGCGACATCCCACTGTCCTGGCGGGCTACCCGTGGGTGCGCGAGTCGCTGCAGGCGCTGGGCGTGCCAGGCGCAGGGGACGCCGGGCTGATGCGGCATGCGGCGGCCTTCTTCCAGGGCAACCGCGCGATGGTCCCCACGCTGGTGGCGCACGTCCTTGCCGCGCTGACGGCCGACCGACCGGTCATCGACCTGTACGCGGGCGTGGGCCTGTTCGGGCTGGCCGCGGTGACGGCAGGCGCGGCGTCGGTGATCGGCGTCGAAGGCGACGCGATCAGCGCAGAGGACCTCGTCGCCAACGCGCTGCCGTACGGCGATCGTCTGCGCGCGGTGCGTGGCGATGTCGAGACGTTTGCCAGGCAGGAATCGGCACGGCTTGCCGACGCGTGCGTGATCGTCGATCCTCCGCGCACGGGTCTGTCGCCGGTCGTGTCGGCAGCCATCGCGGCGGCCACGCCACGCCGCCTCGTGTACGTGTCGTGCGATCCGGCGACGCTGGCGCGCGATCTCCAATTGCTGACGGCGGCCGGCATGCGCATCGACGACATCACTGTCTTCGATCTGTTCCCGGTGACCGCCCACGTCGAGACCGTGGTGACCCTGACGTCACCGGACGCATCGGACTGACGGCCCCGACGCCTTGACGGCCGCGTGCTGCCGGCCACGACGCCTAGATGTGCGCAGGCGTACGCTGCAGGCAGGCCGCGGCAAAGAGCCGGAACAGCGGCAGGAACTCACCCGTCTCCCAGAAGTTCTCGGGATGCCACTGCACGCCGACGCAGAACGGCAGATCGGTGGCCTCGATCGCCTCGACGATGCCGTCCGGGGCATGCGCCGACGCCTGCAGACCGCGGCCGAGGACCTTGGCCGCCTGATGGTGCCGGCTGTTGACCTGCAGCGCCATCCCGCCCGACACGGCGCGGGCGAGATGCGTGCCCGCGATCACTTCGAGGCCGTGGGCCACCGTGGTGACGGTGTCGTCGACCGAGTGCGGCATCGCGATCGGCACCTGCGAGGGAAGGTCTTGAATGAGCGAGCCGCCGGCTGCCACGTTGAGCACCTGCATGCCGCGGCAGATGGCCAGCAGCGGCACGCCGTCGCGAAGGCAGCGTCGCGCCATGGCCAACTCGAACGCGTCGCGATCCTGGCCGGCCAGCGAGCAGGCCGGATGCATCGTCTCGCCGTAGAGGGCCGGGTCGACATCGGGCCCGCCGGCCAGGACGACGCCGTCCACGTCCTGCAGGGCCTCGTCGATGTCGCCACTGGCCTGCACGGCGCGCACCGAGGCGCCCACCGCGTCGAGTGAGCCCAGGTAGTCCTGGTCGCGATGACAGCGCACGTAGGTGATGCGGGGGGCGCGCATCACATCCGCCCCGGCACGATCACACCCATCAGCGCGAGGGTTCGCGTCATCTGCTGGCGGAAGTAGCTGGCGGCGGCGGCTCGCCATAGACGCACGTCCTGCCGCTCTTCCGAGAGGATGGGGCAGCGGTGGTAGAAGCCGCTGAACGCCTGCGAGAGGCTGAACGCGTACTTGGCCAGCACGGCCGGCTCCAGCGTGCGCACGGTGGTGTCGGCGATCTCGTCGAGGCGCCCGCAGGCCAGCACCAGGTCCCACAGGGCATCGGCGTCCTCACCGCTGGCAAGCGCGTCGGTGGGCAGGTCGGCAATGGCCGCGGCAACCGCCGCCTCGTCGATGTGCTCGCGTTCGCGCAGTTTGGTGAAGATGTTGCCGGCACGGACCGCGGCATATTGGAGGTAGGGCCCGCTCTCGCCCTCGAAACTCAGCGCTTCGTCGATGTCGAAGGCGATGATCTTGGTGCGCGAGAACTTGACCATGAAGTAGCGCACCGCGGCGATGGCGATCTCCTCCGCCGTGCCGCGCGCGGCCTCGTCACTGAAGTCGGGGTTGCGCTTGCGCACTTCCTCGAGCGCCTTGTCCACCAGTCGATCGAGCAGATCGTCGGCCTTCACGCCGAGCCCCTTGCGTCCAGACACCTCGACGAACGGCTTGCCGTCGGCGTCGCCGGCATACCCGAGTTCGCGGGCGGTCTTGTGTGTCAGCGCCACCATCTCGTACGAGAAATGCACCGACTGGTCGGCCTGCGCGCGGTGCCCCATCGTGGCCAGCGCCTGCTTCAACAGCTTCTGCAGGTATGCCTGGCGGGTGTCGATCACGTTGATCACCGTGCCGGCCCGTCCGAATGCAGGGTGTGTGGTGGCGCCGCCGGCCGACGTCGTGGCCCACAGCGTGGTGCCATCGGGTCGGGTCGCGAACGGCCGGTAGAGGAAGTCCTCACCGAGCAGACCGAACTTCCAGAACTGGTTGGCGATGTCCTTGCCCACGTAGGTGACGGTGCCGTCCGAGCGGACGATCACCTTCTCGCGCTGGTTCGGCCCACCCTCGGCCTCGGCCGCGTCCTCACCCGGCAGCGCGGCATCGGCGCCCCCCGCCTCGTCGGTGTGGGGGGAGGCGGGATCGAGGTCGTCGTCGATCTCCATCACCCAGCAGCCCTGCAGCTTGCCGTCCGGCTGCAGGTACACGGTGCCGTTGCGCTTGAGGATCTCGAACGCCTTGGCCCAGAACTGCAGGCGCAGGATGTCTCCCTCCCACGACAGCAGGTCGTAGTCGATGTGCAGCCGCGCCATGGTCCGCAGGTGGCAACGCACGATGGCCTCGGCGATGAGTGCGCCCATCTCCGCCGTCGGGTTGCCGCCCTGTTCGATGGCGTGCAGGGTCGCCTTGCGGATGGCGAGCCGCTCCTTGTCGCCGGCGTACCACTCGGTGACCCGCGCGTAGAGATCCCAGCAGTAGTAGTCGAACCTCTCGCCGGCGGCGAGGGCGGACACGTCGGCCAGGTCCTTGGCCTCGAGGCGCTCAAAGCCGACCACCACGTCGGCGACCTGTACGCCGGTGTCGTCGATGTAGTTCTGGATCTCGACCGGCGTCCCGAGGAAGCGCAGCACCCGCCCGACGGTGTCGCCGAGGATCGAATTGCGGAGATGACCGATGTGGGCGGCCTTGTTCGGGTTGATCGCGGTGTGCTCGACGATCGTCTTGGGCCGGGCGGAGTCGGGGCTGGCCGAAGCGTAGCCGAGATGGCGACGCAGGAAGGTGGCGCGGTCGAGGAAGACGTTGATGTAGCCGCTGCCGGCGGCCTCGACCCGGTCAACACCCTCGATCGGGGGCAGCGCGGCGACGATCTGCTGGGCGATGAGGCGGGGCGCCTTGCGCAGGGAGCGCGCCAGTTCGAAGGCGCACGGGAGTGCCAGGTCACCGAGGGCCCGCGTCGGGGGAGTCTCGATGACCAGCGTCGTGGGCACGGCTGCTTGCCCGTAAAGTGTTGTCAGCGTGTCCTGTAGCGCCGCTCGCACGGCCTGCTGCAGAGGCAGGATCATCGGTTTGACTCGGTCAGATCAGTGGGTTAGCATGCCGAACAGTGGTGCCCGCCACTTCGAGCGCCTGCGCATATGTAAGCGGATCGTTGACGTTCCAGAGGGTGCCTGACGCGGCCGTCGCGTCGAGACGGACCAGCCGATAGGGCACCAGGTTCTCGAGGTCGCGCATCCGGCGTGTGCCGCGAGACCACATTTCATGCAAGGCCGGGGCGCAGTCGCGGCGCACCGACAGGCACAACGCCAGCCTGCCATCGGGATGCTGCACCACCGCCGCGGCGGCATCCGCGCCCGCGCGCTGCACGTCGCGCAGCAGGGAGCCGGAGATGAAGGGCAGGTCGGCCGCGAGGACCAATGCGTGCGACGAATCGATGGCGTCCAGCGCCGTCAGCAGGCCTCCGAGCGGACCCGCGCCCGGATATCGGTCGGGCACGGCCCCTGCTCCAGCCACCTTCATGCCGCCGACCACGAGGCAGGTCGGTGTCACCAGCGCCAGGGTGGCCACCGCACGCGCCAGCAGCGTGCCGCCTCCCAGGGGGAGTCGGGTCTTGTCGATCCCGCCGAACCGCTGGCTCCGTCCGCCGGCCAGAACGACCCCCGTCCAGCCCACGACCGGGCCGTCCGGACGCTCACTCACCGCGAAAACGTTACCAGAAAATGAGTGAGGCGAGAATCGACCGGCTACTGGCGGCGGCCCTGCACCAGGCCATCGCGGACCTGCTGCCCATGCGGCTCGAGTTCTACGAGAGCTACTTGCGACCCCGCGGCTGGCGCGAAGATGCGGTCAATCTGGCCCCGGTCACAGCCGTGCTCAGTTTCCTGCGTCATGAGGATGGTGGGCCCTACGACGCCGTGATGACCCATGCGGCCGGCTACGCGGCCGACTGGTGGCTGGCGCGGCAGGCCTGGCACGGGAGAACCGGCGGGCGATGGCTGCCGCAATGGCTGCGGCTGCGGCAGGTGGGCGCGCTGGCCAAACGCCATTTCGAGTCGTCCTACAGGGGCACCAAGGTGCGTGTACGCGTGCGGCGCGGGCGGCTGGAACTCGAGGTGCGCGGGTCGATCTTCTGCAGCACCCGCGAACACGCGCAGCAGGCGCACTGCGGCTACTACCTGGCGTTCGTGCAGGCCCTCCTTGCACACGACACGTTTGCCCATCCGGGCGCACTGGTCGCCTGTCGTGCCCTCGGCGGCGAGTCCTGTGTCATTGCCATCGATGTTCCCGAGGTCGGCGCATGAACGTCGCGGGCAGGACAGTCGTGTGGCTGGTGGCCGTGCTGGTGACAGGCCTGCCGCACGGGGCCCGCGCGCAATCGACAGGGCTGACGCCGTCGGTGCTGGTCATGCCGCTCCGCCCGCTTGGCGACGACCCGCGCGCCCTGTGGCTCGGTGAGGGCGTGGCGCTGCTGGTGGCCGACGGGCTGACCGCGGTTGGCCGCCCGGCGGTGCCGCGCACCGATCGCGTCCTGGCGTTCGACACGCTGGAGTTACCGGCCGACCGCGAGCTGTCCCGCGCGACCCTGTTGCGTGCCGCACAGGTGATCGGCGTGCGTGACCTGGTCACCGGCACCGTCGACATCACCGGGGAGACACTCACGGTGGCGGTGCGCGTGGTGCAGGTCGAGGCCGGCCGCGGGCGCCCGGAGATCCGCGAGCACGGGCCGCTGCGCGACGTGGTGGGCATCGCCGGCCGCATCGCCGCGGCGGTGGCGGGTGTGCCTGCCGACGCCGCGCCCGTCGGCAACGATCCCCCGCCCTCGCTCGAGGTGTTCGAGCATTTCGTCAAAGGGCTGGTCTCGGAGACCCCCGCCACCCAACTCCGTTTCCTGGAACAGGCGGTCAAGGCGGCACCCCAGTATTCGCGCGCGCAGTTGGCGATCTGGGATGTCGCCACCGACCAGGAGCAACACGCCCGCGCCCTGGCCGCAGCGCAGGCGGTGCCGGCCTCGTCCAGGTTCCGGCGCCGCGCCCAGTTCGCCGCGGGGCTCTCACTCATCCATCTCAAACGGTGGGATGAGGCCTTCGCGACGTACAAGGCGCTTCTCGACGCGTCGGCAAGCGCGGCGGTCTACAACAACCTGGGCGTGATCCAGGCTCGTCGCGGCAGCGTGACCTCCGAGACCGGCAAGCCCGCGTGGTACTTCACCAAGGCCTCCGAAGCCGCACCCGAGTCGCCCGACTACTTCTTCAACCTGGGCTACGCCTACTGGCTCGACAGGGACACGCCGGCGGCCATCTACTGGTTACGGGAGGTGGTGCGTCGGCGACCAGCCGACGGCGAGGCCCACTTCGTGCTGGCGGCGGCGCTGCATGCCAACAACCTCACCGCGGAAGCCACCCGCGAACGCGACCTGGCGCGGCAGCTGTCGTCACGGTTCGACGAATGGGCACGGCGTCCGCGCGACGAGGCCATTAACGGCGTCCCCCGAGGACTCGAGCGGGCCAGCGAGGCTGAGATGGTGCCGGTGCGCGTCGACTCGACCCTGGTCTCGGCTACCCAGGAGGACCACCAGCAGCTGGCCCGATTCCACTTCGACCGCGGTGAGCGGCTGGCGGCGCAACAGCAGGACCGGGAGGCGATGCAGGAGTTCCGGAAGTCGCTGTACCTGGCGCCCTATGGTGCGGAGACCCATCTCGCCCTGGGCCGCGTGCTGGTGCGCTCGGGCCGACTGCGTGAGGCGATCGAGTCGCTGAAGATCTCACTGTGGAGCGCCGAAAGTCTCGACGTGCGGCTGTTGCTCGCCGAGGCCTTGCTCGGCAGCGACGAGACGACCGACGCGCGGCTGCACGCAGAGCGCGCCGTGCAGCTGGCGCCCGACTCTGACGAGGCGAGGTCGCTGCTCGAACGCGTCCTGGCCGCCGGGCCAAAGACGCCGTGAACGCGGTCTGATACACTCCCGTCCTGTCCAGATCCCGCGCGCCGGGGCAAACTGCGTGCGCGTTCTGGCCGTCCCTTGTTTCCGTCACCAACAGAGCGCGACCTCGGCCTCCCAGCCCATGTGTCCGCGCCCTGGGTGCACGTATGGCCCACGAACTTCACGACGACGGCTTTCACGAGATTCAGCTGAGCGGCAAGCAGCTGGTGTTCCTGTTCATGGCGACCACGGTCGTCTCGATCGTCATCTTCCTGTGCGGCGTGCTGGTCGGACGCGGCGTGCAGGGTGGGCGCGCGACGATCGCTGAAGCCGTCGGCCTCGGCGCGAGCGCACTGCCGGGCGATGAAGAGGAATCGGCGTCAGCGCCCTCCTCGGGGGAGCCCACGCCAGTGCCCGGGCTGAGCTACCCTGCCAACCTGGCGGACGGCTCCGGCGACCCGGCGCAGGTGGCGCCCGGTGCGGCAGCCGACATGGGACCGACGCCCGAGCCGGTTGCGCCGGTCAAGGACGCCCGGCCGGCCTCGCCTCCCCCAGCGACGGCGGCGGTCGTCGATGCCGCGCGCCCCCCCGAGGCCAAGCCAGCCGTGGCGCCGCCTCCCTCGACCGCACCGGCTCCGGCTGAAGACGGTGGGTTCACCGTGCAGGTCACCGCCCTGAAAAGCCGACCCGAAGCGGACGCCATTGCCCAGCGACTGCAGACGCGAGGCTACAAGGCGTACGTCGTGGCGCCTGGCGCTGGCGGGCAGGTCATCTACAAGGTGCGGGTCGGCGTGAACATGCAGCGGCAGGACGCCGACACGGTGATGCGCCGCCTGCAGTCGGAAGAGAAGTTCAAGCCCTGGATTACGCGCTAGCCGTCCTGTCGGGCGTGCTGCTGGCGCTCAGCATGCCCAAGCCGGCGCTGGCGCCGCTGGGTTGGGTGGCGCTGGGGCCGCTCTGCCTGGCCGTCGCGCGAACGGCCTCGCGTCCGGCGCCGCGTGGGCCCAGGCCGTTCCTCCTCGGCCTGGTGACCGGCCTTGTCGCCTTCGCCGCGACCATCTCGTGGACCTCGGACGTGCTGGCCATCTTCGGGGGGCTCAATGCGGTGCTCGCGTGGGGTCTCGCTGCGCTGCTCATCGCGTACCTTGCCGTCTACCCCGCGATCTTCAGCCTGGCGTTGACCACCGCGGTGGCACGGGCGGGAACGGCGGCGCTGGCCGTCGCGCCCCTCCTCTGGGTGGGAACCGAGGGACTGCGTGGCACGCTGTTCACGGGCTTTCCGTGGGTGCTGCTCGGATATAGTCAATCCGATACCGTCGCCCCGCTGCAGGTGGCGAGCCTGGTCGGCATCTACGGATTGTCGGGCCTGGTGGCGTGCCCGTCAGCGGCGCTCGCTCTGCTGGCGACGCGCGACAGGCGCCGGTCGCGCCCGCACCTGGTGGCCGCGGCACTGCTCCTGGCGTTGCCCGCCGCCGGTGCCGCGTGGGGAGCCTGGCGGGTCGGGCAGCAGGCGTTGGTGCAGGGTCCGGCGATCCGGGTGGCGCTGGTCCAGGGCAACATCCCCCAGGGCCAGAAGTGGGACCCGGCCTATCGCGACAGGATTCTTGACCGCTACCTCTCGCTGACCCAGGAAGCGTCGCAGCAGCGGGTCGACCTCGTGGTCTGGCCCGAGTCCTCGACGCCGTTCGTGTTCGGGAGGGACGGACTCCAAACCGAGGTCATGCGCGCCGCCGTGCGCCGGGCACGCGTGCCTGTCGTGTTCGGCAGTGACGAGGTGGTCGACGAGCGCGAGTTCTACAACGCCGCCCTCGTCATGGACGAGCGTGGCGAGATCATCGGGTCCTACCGGAAGATGCAGCTGGTGCCGTTTGGCGAGTACATCCCGGTGCGCTGGCTGCTGTTTTTCGCGCAGCCGCTGGTGGAAGGGTTCTCGGACTTCAGCGCCGGGGAGTCGCTGACGCTGCTGCCCGTCGGCGCGCACCGCCTGTCGGTGGCGGTGTGTTATGAGGCGGTGTTCCCCTGGCTGTCGCGGCGGGCGGTCGGGCAGGGCAGTCAGATGCTCGCCACGATCACCAACGACGCGTGGTACGGCATGTCAGCCGCGCCCTACCAGCATTTCCAGCAGGCCCGGGTCCGCGCGGTCGAAACCGGCCGCTACCTCGTGCGGGCGGCCAATACGGGCATCAGCGGGGTGGTCGATCCGTACGGGCGCATCGTGGTGCAATCGCCACTCTTTCAAACCGGACTCTGGATCGGTGAGGCGCGCTGGCTCGACGGGCACACCGTCTACGTGCGTCTCGGCGATAGTCTGATGTGGACATGTATGCTCGTCACGGGGGCGGTGCTGCTGCTGCCGCTGTGGGAGCGGGCTCGCCGGCACGGCCGCTCGGGCCATGTGTAAGGCGGCCCGCCGACCGCGGGATGCGGACCAGGCGCAGCCGGCCGCTGGCAGGATCAACCAGGACGCGAGGCACCGGCGGTTCGGTCCCGAGCTGGACGAGGAGTCAATGTGGCGTTTGTGAGGGAAGAGGCGTACAAGCGATTCGAGGACCTGCAGCGCCGTGCTGCCGAACTCGGGAGGTATCTTTGACGCCGCACGTCCGGAGCAGGAACTGGCACGGCTCGAGGCGCAGGCGAGTGCTCCCGACTTCTGGAACAACCAGACTGCCGCGCAGCAGGTGCTGCAGCGGCGGCGGCGTCTGGACGAGGACGTCACGCTGCTGAAGTCGTTGCGGCAACGGACCGACGACCTCGTCGTCCTGCGAGAGTGGCTCGACGCGGGCGAGGATGTTGGCAGCGACCTCGAGCGCGGGCTCGACCAGCTGCTCTCAGAGGTCGAAGCCGGCGAGATCAAGAAGATGCTCGGCGGCGAGCACGACGCCAAGAACGCCATCATCACCGTGCACCCGGGCGCGGGCGGCACCGAGTCGCAGGACTGGGCCGAGATGATTCTGCGGATGTACCTGCGCTGGGCGGAACGTCGCGGGTTCAAGCGCGAACTGCTCGAGGCCCAGCCTGGTGACGAAGCGGGCATCAAGAGCGCCACGCTCTCGGTGTCGGGCGAATTCGCCTACGGTCTGCTGGCGGCCGAAGCCGGTGTACATCGCCTGGTCCGCATCTCGCCCTTCGATCAGGCGGCGCGGCGGCACACGTCGTTCGCCTCGCTCTACGTGTGGCCGGAGTTGCCCGACGACGTGGACGTCACGATCGACGAGAAGGAACTGCGCATCGACACGTACCGGTCGAGTGGCGCGGGCGGCCAGCACGTCAACGTCACCGATTCGGCCGTGCGCATCACGCACCTGCCCACCGGCATCGTCGTGTCGTGCCAGAACGAGCGGTCGCAGCACAAGAACAAGGACGTGGCGATGAAGGTGCTGCGCTCACGTCTGTTCGACATGAAGGTGAAGGAGCAGCAGGCCGAACTCGATCGCCTCGGTGGCGAGAAGGCGACGATTGCCTTCGGCAGCCAGATTCGCAGCTACGTGCTGCATCCCTACCAGATGGCCAAGGATCACCGCACCAAGTATCAGGAGGGCGATGTCAGTCGCGTGCTCGACGGCGACATCGACGCCTTCATCAAGACCTACCTGATGGCCAAGTCATCGGGCACACTCGGCACCGCTACGCCAGACGACGAGTAATGCAGGTCTCTTTCGCGACATTCAGAATTCAGAATGAAGCGCGCGGCCTGCACCGCCAGGGCTGCCGAACACAGGGTCGCCCGCAGGAGACTGAAGGGCGAAAGGGGCAAGCGAAAGGGCAAAGGGCGGCCGACCAGCTCAGTCGAATTCGGACACCCGCGCCAGGCTCGATAGCAAGCGCACGACAGCCTGCGCCTGCGTTCGCGCCCCAGTCTTGCTGCGCACCTGCTCCATCATCCAGCGCGCGGTCGATCGCGTCAGTCCCAGAGACACCTCGAGTTCTCGAACACTGCTACCCGATGCCAACCCCGCCGCGAATCTGGCCTCGGCTGGCGTGAGCCCGAACAACGTCTTCAGCGCTCCGGGGTGCAGTCGTGCATTGCTACCCTCGTCGATCACAAGAAGAATCACTCTCACCCCGTGATCACCGCGTCGCTCCAGGTGCGAACGACTCAGGAGAATGGGAAGCAGCTGAAGCGCCGGCCGTCCTGAAGGACGCCGAACTCGCACGGGGAAGAACAGGTCGCAGCTATTCCCGCCAGAGACGGTCAGAGCCTGCAGCACCGCATCGGAGAGCACCCGAGTTTCACCTGTCGTGGCACCGAACACACCCTGTTGCCCCACACCGAAGCCGTCGTTCTCTCTGGCGAGCGCCGCCGCGGCGGCGTTGACGAAGACGACCCGGCCTTTCTGGTCGATGCCAACCGCGCCAACTTTCAGTCGGTCCAGGATGCCCAGCAATGAGGCCCGTTCGTCTGTGACTCGATCGATGTGCTGGCACAGTCGCAGGGCACGCCCAGCGTGAGGCGCGATCGGTTCGAGAAGCTTCAGATCCGCCGCAGCAAAGGGCGCATCGTCATGCGATCGCGTGATCGACAGGCCGCTGAACTGGCCTCCAGGCTTCGTCAACGCAACGGTCATGCACCTCGACATCTCGTACCGACGGGCGAAGCCGAAGAATTCCGTTGCTTCGAAATCCGCGTACGAGATCAGGGCTTGGTCGGGCACTGCGACGCCTGGCTTGCTGAGGCGCGATGCCGCCGGACTGAGCGCTCGCGGGTCGATCCGGCAGTAGTGCTCGTTGTACTGGCTCACGGCTTCAAGATCGTTGCGTACGCCGGACCCGACGCTACCAGCGCTGGCGTAGTCGTGGTACAGCAACACGGTGGCGCGGCCCCTGGTTGCGTCTGAAAGCGCCAGCAGGAACGGCTCCCAGGCACCGCCCGGCTCGGCAGCGGCGTAGGCCAGGTCGATCAGCCGTAGAACCGTCTCCGCTGGAACGCCGCTGTCACTCACGCTGGCGGGACCCGGCAAGACGCCAGCCCCGAGAGCAGCAGCCGAACCATCTGGGCTTGCGTCGACGTGCCGGTCTTGGCCATCAGCTGCTTGACATACCACCGGACCGTGCCGCGGGTGAGGCGTAGCGACGTCGCTGCCTGGGTGATCGTCTGCCCCGATGCGATGGCCGCCGCGATCCGCGCTTCCGCCGGCGTCAGGTCGAAATAGGTCTGCAGCAACTCCGGATCGAGTTGTGCCAGGTGGCTCTGGTCGCGAATGAGCAGTAGTGTGATCCGAGGTTGTTTGACCGAGGGCAACAAGGGGACGCGTCCGCGAGGCACGACGAGCAACTCCAGACGAACACCCGAAGGGCACGGCAGGCGCAAGGCTTCGCCAGCGCTACCTGGCCGTTGTGCGGCTGCCAAGGCAGCTCGCAACCGGCTCGTGTGCCCGACGGACGAGCATCGCGGGCCGGTGCTGTCAAGGAACAGGCCGTCCTTCAATCCGGCGAGCCTCAGGGCATCGCCAACGGCGTCACGCTCGGCGGAAAGCTGCGCGAGTCGATCGCGGATAAACAGTGCTCGCTTCTGGAGCGGCTGGTCATCGGCGTGGTAGCGCCCGACGAGCTCGGTCACATCCTGTTCGCTAACCGTGAGGTGCGGTACAAGCTCCTGCAACGTGGTCCCCCCTGTGCCAATAATCGGTGAGACAACCTGCCCGTGGAGATTAGTGTAGGGGCGGGGAGGGTGTGGTGGATGAATCGGATGC
>Ga0136633_1000778_pt1 | contig 24080 bp, 24 predicted proteins | sample AntDrymeUQ832206_2_FD_105494 | JGI IMG/M metagenome (GOLD analysis project Ga0136633, IMG submission 105494) | Polar desert sand microbial communities from Dry Valleys, Antarctica - metaG UQ83 (22.06) | ecosystem: Environmental > Terrestrial > Soil > Desert | place: Antarctica: Dry Valley...
CCCTCGCGACACCCGTCGCGATGCCGGTCGCGGAGCCCGTGGCGTCGTCGGCCCCGGCAGCGGTGGCAGCGCCCGCTGGGCCTGCCGCTGCACTCGAACCCGCCGAGCCTGCCCCTGGTGCGCTCGACGCGGCGGGAGTTCGTCGGGTGTGGGAGCAGGTGCGCGAAGCGGTCAAGCGCCGCAGCCGTACGACACAGGCCCTGTTGCTCGACGCGATGGTCACCGACGTCACGCGCACCCACGTCACGCTGTGCTTCCCGACCAGTCCGCTTGTCCGACAGTTCGAGCGCGACCCCAACCCCGACAACGTCGCTGCAGCGCTGCGAGAGGTGCTCGGCGTCGACTGGAAGGTCACTGCGATCTTCAAGGACGACGCTGGCGACTGTGTCGATGAGAGCCGGACCGCAGCCGCGGCGTCGAGCCGGCCATCTCCGGCCGCGGCGGCGGCGAGTGCCACCGACGACTTCGCCCCTGGCGACGAACCCGCTGACGAGCCCCCTGACGGCGCGCCGCAGGCGCCGCCCCGCCGTACGGAGGAGGATCCTGCTGTGGCGCTGCTCAAGTCCAACTTGGGCGCCAAGGTGATCAGCCAGACTGACGACTAAGACCTCCGGAGAGAAGGATCTCGATGCGACCGCCGGCCGGCCAGCCCAACATGCAGCAGCTCATGAAGCAGGCGCAGAAGATGCAGCAGCAGATGCTCGCTGCGCAGGAAGAGCTCGCGCAGGCTGAGGTCAGCGGCAGCGCCGGTGGTGGCTTGGTGTCGGTGACCGTCCTGGGCAGCGGGGACCTGCAGTCCGTCACGATCGACCCGAGCGTCGTCGATCCGGACGACGTCGAGACCTTGCAGGACCTCATCGTCGCTGCAGTCCGCGACGCCAACCACGCCGTGTCCGAGCTGCAGGCCGAGAAGATGGGCCCGCTAGCCGGTGGCATGGGCATCCCGGGTCTCGGCTAACGCGTGTACGAAGGGCCGGTCCAGGACCTCATCGACGAGCTCGGCCGCCTTCCCGGGGTAGGCCCGAAGAGCGCGCAGCGGATCGCTTTCCATCTGTTGCAGACCGACCCAGCCGACGTACGCCGGCTGGTGCTCGCTCTCACCGAGGTCAAGGACAAGGTGCGCTTCTGCTCGACGTGCTTCAACGTCGCCGAGCAGGACGAGTGCCGCATCTGCCGTGACCCGCGGCGCGATCTCACCGCCATCTGCGTGGTGGAGGAGCCCAAGGACGTCATCGCGATCGAGAAGACTCGGGAGTTTCGCGGTCGCTACCACGTGCTGGGCGGAGCGATCAGTCCCATCGAGGGCGTGGGACCGGACGACCTGCGCATCCGAGAGCTGCTCACCCGTCTCGCGGACGGAGTGGTCACCGAGATCATCGTGGCGACTGACCCCAACCTCGAGGGGGAGGCGACCGCGACGTACCTAGCGCGCCTGCTCAAGCAGCTCGAGCTGCGGGTGACCCGCCTCGCCAGCGGGCTGCCGGTGGGCGGCGACTTGGAGTACGCCGACGAGGTCACCCTCGGTCGGGCATTCGAAGGCCGGCGCCTGCTCGACGTCTGAGGGCACTCAGCGGGTCGGAGTGGGCGAGACCGCGGGCGTGGCCAGATCGGGAAGTGCGGCCGGCTTGGCCGGCGCGTCGAAGAGCTTCAGCGTCGGGGCGGCGCCGCGCGACTTCAGCACCAAGGTGCCGGTCGAGACGGTAAGCCGGGTCAGCAAGCCATCGTCGGCGAAGCAGTACTGACCGGTCTCGAACCCGGTGGGGTCGACGGGGTTGGCAGTGCTGAGGCTTGGGCTGGAATCCCCAGGCGCGCTCGGTGAAGTGCTCGGCGCGGCGCGGCGTACGTCGAAGCACGAGGCCGGCACGGCGCCGACCGCCAGCGGCTCCGAGGGGATCACGTCGACGAGGTATCCCGCTGGGTTCGCGCCCAGGTCGGCGACTGCGTCGGAGAAGAGCCGCTGCACGCCGGGGTCGAAGATCTCCGGCACCGGCTCGCCTGGCCGGGCGACGAGGAAGCAGGACGGCGTGCCGGTCTTGAGCCGACACGAGACGACCGTGCCGCTCTTCTGGATGTAGATCGAAGGCTCGGCGCCGCGCAGCGTCACGTCGACCCGATAGCTCGGCGGTAGGGCGACGATGCGGATCGTCCCCGTGTCGCCGGTGCGCGCGTCGAGATCGTAGGTGGCGTCGTACGACGCGGCGGCGGCCAGCCCCGCGAGACCGGCCAGCTGCTGCTGCGCTTGCGTGAGTCCGCTGGAGGTCGACGCCGACGGTCGCGGCCCGGGCTCGTCGGTGCTGCCCGAACTGCAGCCGACGAGCAGTGCCGCCACGACGAGGACGGCTACCGGCGTACGACGAGAGGCGTCCACGCGGGCGATCGTGCCACGAGCAGGCGGCCTTGGCGCGCGTGGGTGCCCGTAGAATCTCCCTCGCGTCGTCACCGCGCACTGCCGGAGGAGGTCGAATGTCGCTCATCGTGCAGAAGTACGGCGGCTCCTCCGTGGCCGACGCCGAGCGCATCAAGCGCGTCGCCGAGCGCGTGGTCGAGGCGCGTCGTACCGGGCATGACGTGGTCGTCGTCGTGTCCGCGATGGGTGACACGACCGATGAGCTGATCGACCTCGCACACCGGGTGACGCCACTGCCTCGCGGCCGTGAGATGGACATGCTGCTCACCGCAGGCGAGCGCATCTCGATGGCGCTGCTGGCGATGGCGATCGCCAACCTCGGCCACGAGGCGAAGTCGTTCACGGGCTCGCAAGCCGGCATCATCACCGACTCCAAGCACGGCAAGGCACGGATCATCGACGTCACCCCCGGGCGCATCCGAACCGCGCTCGACGAAGGCGCGATCGTCATCGTCGCCGGCTTCCAAGGAGTCAGCGTCGACTCCAAGGACATCACCACGTTGGGCCGCGGCGGCTCGGACACGACGGCGGTCGCTCTCGCCGGTGCTCTGCGTGCCGAGGTCTGCGAGATCTACACCGATGTCGACGGCGTCTACTCCGCTGACCCTCGCGTCGTACCGACCGCGCGCAAGCTGCCCGTCGTCTCCTACGAGGAGATGCTCGAGCTCGCTGCGTCCGGCGCGAAGGTGCTGATGCTGCGTTGCGTCGAGTACGCCCGCAACCACGGCATCACCATCCACGTCCGGTCGTCCTTCAGTGGCGCGCAGGGCACGCTCATCGTCAGCCAGGAAGAGGCGGCCACCATGGAGCAGGCGATCATCTCCGGCGTCGCGCACGATGTCACCGAGGCGAAGGTCACCGTCGTCGGTGTGCCGGACAAGCCCGGTGAGGCGGCCGCGATCTTCCGCGCGCTGGCCGACGCCGAGATCAACATCGACATGATCGTCCAGAACATCTCCCAGGCCGCGACCGGCCGTACCGACATCTCGTTCACCCTGCCCAAAACCGATGGTGTGCAGGCGATGGGTGTTTTGGACAAGGTCAAGGACGAGATCGGCTTCGAGTCGTTGCTGTACGACGACCACATCGGCAAGGTCTCACTCGTCGGCGCGGGGATGAAGAGCCACCCAGGGGTGTCGGCGACGATGTTCGGTGCGCTCGCCGACGCCGGTGTCAACCTCGAGATGATCTCAACGTCGTCGATCCGCATCTCGGTGGTCTGCCGCGACACCGACGTGCCGCCTGCGGTCCGAGCGATCCACTCCGCTTTCGACCTCGACGCCCCGGAGGGCGAGACCGCAGCAGTCCACGGCGGCACCGGCCGCTAGCGCAGCTTGCTTGCCAGAGCTGCGGTCTCACGTGTCATAGACGACACACCAGGCCGCGGCTCTCGGCGGTCGGCTCTCAGCGTTCGGGACTAGCGGCGCTGCTGGCGGGGTGGCGGCGGGGAGACGACCGTCGACTCCTCGAGGCGCCCCTCATCGACCGTCCACGGCGTGCCATTCATGCCGTCGGAGAGGTCGCCGGCGACGTAGCGGTCGCGGGCGAAGCGCAGGAGCGGGAAGCTGACCGACCCACCGTCGACGTTGACGGTCGTCTGCGAGACGCCGGGGCTGTACCACTCGTCGTCCGAGCCGGACAGGTGGACGCCGATCCGGTGTCCTGCGGCGAACCGCCAGTCCTGCGGGTAGAGCGTGTAGGACATCTCCTGCGCGCCGGTTGTCATCCGCGCCATCGCTCCGCGGGCGACGAAGGTCGCCTCCCCGCTCTCGTCGATGTCGTAGAGGTGGGCGATGACGTTGACGTACGGCGCGGTAGTGCGGACCTTGGCCCGCACGACGACCTCGCCCGCGAGGTGTGCGACATAGGGCAGCGGCCGGGTGACCGTGAGGTGTCCCTGGCCCGCGTTCGCGCCGTCCGCTGCGTTGCCGGGCTCATCGACGTACGTGCCGGACCTGATCGGCATCGCCCACGGTCGGGCGTCGGCCGGCGGCCACGCCGCCTCGTGCCGCCAGCGACCTTCGCCGTTGCCTTCCTGCACCGTCACCGCCGCGTCTTGCTTCGACGCGACTCCACGGACGTAGCGGTCGAGGAAGCGCACCGACTCATCCAGGAAGCCCCCGCGGCCCACTGCAGCCTCGTGCCCCCGGACGTGGGTGTACTGGCCGAACCACGCCTGCTTCGGCCCGCGCAGCGACGACCAGATGTCCAGGTGCGCCGGCTTGGTGTTGGCGTCGGCGAAGCCGTGCGACCACAGCACCGGCACGGTGGACCCGGCTGCCTTGCGGTAGGGCTCCTTGCCCTTCCAGAAGGCACCGTCGCGCTCGCGCTCGGTGTTCATCCGGGCCAACCCGTCCGTGCGGCAGGTCGGGTTGGCGGACAGGCCGGAGGCGGTCGCCATCGCGTACTCCGGCGAGGTGGCCGTCGACCTGTTCTGCGGTGGGCCGACGTCATCGGCCGTGTAGACCCCCGTCGTGGCGTAGCGCCCGGTTGCGTAGTGCACGCCGTTCATCCACAGCGCGGTGTACGCCGAGAGCCCAGGCGCCTGGATCACCGAAGCGGCGAGACCCTTCGGCTTCGACCCGAGCGCGAGCACCTGCTGTGCGGCGTCGTAGGACTTGCCCCACATGCCGACCTTGCCTGAGGACCACGGCTGCTTCGCGGCCCACTCCACCGCGACCTTGACGTCGGCGGCCTCGTCGGGCAGGTAGTAGGAGAAGCAGCCGCCGGACCCGCCGAAGCCACGGACGTCGACCTCGACGTAGGCCCAGCGGCCCTTCGCCCAACCGGCATGTTCGAAGAGCTCCGGGAAGCGCACGGTCGGGCCCTCGAGGTTGCCGGCGCTCGTCGCGCCCCCGTTGGGCGAGGCGTACGGCGTGGACACGAGCAGCACCGGGTGCCGCTCGTTCGCCTTGCGGTCGGCCGGCAGGAACACGCCGGCATGCAGCTGTGTGCCGTCCGTTGAGGTGAACCAGCCGTGCTGGTAGGTGTAGCCCGCGGGCACCGGCGCTGCTGTTGCTGGCAGCGCGACCACGGCCGCCGCGACAGCCACTAGAGCCAGGACACCGCGGAGCAGCCGGCTCCGCCGGGGGATCTTTGTCATGACCGGATCCTTCGACAATCGGCGAGCCTGGACCTGCCGCCGCCTCGTAGACTTGCGCCATGAGTCCCAAGCCCACGCTCGCCGTCGTCGGGGCCACCGGCGCGGTCGGGACGGTCATGCTCGAGCTGTTGTCCAGCCGTTCCGACGTCTATGGCGAGATCCGACTGGTGGCGTCAGCGCGCTCCGCGGGGCGCCTGCTGACGGTGCGCGGCGAGAGCGTCGCTGTACAGGCGCTGGCCCCCGAGGTCTTCGACGGCGTCGACATCGCGATGTTCGACGTGCCAGACGAGGTGTCGGCGGAGTGGGCGCCGCTCGCGGCCGCGCGCGGGGCGGTGGCGGTCGACAACAGCGGGGCCTTCCGGATGGACCCCGACGTGCCGCTCGTCGTGCCCGAGGTCAACGCCGACGCGGCACGGCACCGGCCGAAGGGGATCATCAGCAACCCCAACTGCACGACGCTGTCGATGATCGTGGCGATGGGCGCGCTGCACCGGGTGTACGGCCTCGAGGCGCTGGTCGTGGCGTCCTACCAAGCCGCGTCCGGCGCGGGCCAGGAAGGCATCGACACGCTCTACGACCAGCTCGAGAAGGTCGCGGGTAACCGTGAGCTCGGCTCCCGGCCCGGAGATCTCCGCGAGGTCATCGCCGACCTCGGTCCGTTCCCCGCGCCGCTCGCGCTCAACGTCGTGCCGTGGGCCGGCTCACTGAAGGAGGACGGCTGGAGCTCGGAGGAGCTCAAGGTGCGCAACGAGTCGCGCAAGATCCTCGACCTGCCCGGTCTTCGCGTCTCTGCGACCTGCGTCCGGGTCCCGGTCGTCACGACCCACTCGCTGGCCGTGCACGCGACCTTCCGCGACGAGGTGCCGGCAGCGGCGGCGCGGCAGGTGCTGCAGCGGTCTCCGGGGGTGATGGTCATCGACGAGCCGGAGCTGGGCCGTTTTCCCACGCCGGCCGAGGTCGTCGGCACCGACCCGACCTGGGTCGGCCGCATCCGGCAGGCCCTCGACGACCCGCACTCGCTGGACTTGTTCCTGTGCGGCGACAACCTGCGCAAGGGCGCCGCGCTCAACACGGCGCAGATCGCCGAGCTGGTGGCGGCGGAGCTCAGCGAGAGCTGATGGCCGCCTATGAGTACCGCGCGCTGGAGCTGCCGCCGCGGGCCGACCGTGAGCACGTGCGCGAGGTGATCACGATCCACGCGCAGTACGGCGACTGGGAGCTGGCAACGCATCGGGTTTGGCCGGACGGCCGCCGCAAGGTGACGCTGCGCCGTCGGCTGCGCCCCGGCGTTGCGCCGTACCTCCCGACCTAGCGCTAGTGCCGTTCGACGCTCTCGCCCCGCCGCCGGATGTCGAGGAGGTCGTCATTCGGCTCGAAAGCGAGAGCGACTCCGACGTGCACCACGACGACTGCCGCGAGGGCGAGGACGGCTCCTGTCCACAGCTCACGGCGGGCGACCTGGGCTCTGAGCTCTCCCACGAGGTAGAGCGCAGTCGGGATCACCGTCCCCGCGGCGAGGCCGATGAGAACCGAGAGGACGTTCTGCCGGAAAAAGATGGTGGTCACGCCGTTGATCACGAACGCGCTCGCGACCAGAGCCATCCCCAGGAACGCGGTCCCGACGTGCACGTCGTCCTCGTGCACCCACGCGGGAAGCAGGGCTGCGAGCCCGGTCAGGACTCCCGCAAGGAAGATGAAAGGCGCACCCGCCGCCTCGGATGTCGTGCCGTTGCTGAAGATCGGCGCGCCGACGAGCGAGCCGAACACTGCCGTCAGCGCGGCGATGCCCAGGGCGTACGTCAAGAGCGGCAGCTGGGCCCTGAGGTCGCTCGGCCACGCGAGGGCCGGGAACATCGGCGGCACCTGGTAGTCGACATCGGCCTCGTCGATCCCGACGTACTCATCGCCGCGCGGAGCCCCACCGTCCAGCACCTCAGCGGGCGCCGACCAGGTGACCGGGGCTGGCGACTCGATGGCCACGACAACCTCGACCACCTCGACTGCCGCGACGGCGGCAGGTGGGTCATCGGGCAGATCGTCGTACGACGGTGGATCGGCCGCGGTGTCCCGAATGACCGTGAGCCAGCTCAGGCCGAGCCCCGCGAGCAGGCCGCCGATCACCCACGCCGCTCGGATGCCCCGACCCTGCTCCGTGAAAAACAGTGGTGCGGCAGCGTGCTGCAGCAGGCCGGAGACGGTATCGATCGAGCGTGCTGCGTACAGCGCCGCCAGGGTCGCGCTCGCGGCGGTCAGCCAGGCGAACTCTCTCGGCGCCAAGCGGTGGCGCAAGCCGAGCACCAGCATGCAGGACAGGACGCCGGCCGCGGCAACCATGCCGAGCAGTCGGCGGGTCGACTCGATCGTCTCGAGCTCGCTCTGTGCCCAGATGTCGACCATGGCGGGATCGTGCCACGTCCCGCTCAGCGCGTTGATACACGAAGGGGCCGCCGAATGTGCCGGCGACCCCTTCAGATAGTGCTGTGGTCGGGATGGGGAGATTTGAACTCCCGGCCTCCACGTCCCGAACGTGGCGCGCTAACCAAGCTGCGCTACATCCCGATACAACGCGGGCGAGTCTACCGGTCGCCGTTCGCGCCCACGAATCAGCGCCTGGGCGGTCTCCGGTGGGTTGAGATCGTCAGGGGGAGACGAGGCGGAGCAGGGTGGCCTCGGGGCGGCAGGCGAAGCGCACCGGGGCGTACGGCGATGTGCCCAACCCCGGTGACACGTGCAGCCAGGCGGCGCCATAGCGGGACAGGCCCCGGGCCCGCGCGCGGTCGATCCCGCAGTTGGTGACGATGGCGCCGTAGCCCGGCAGCCGCAGCTGCCCGCCATGGGTGTGACCGCAGAGGATGAGCTCGAACCCGGCCGCCGCGAAGCGGTCGAGCGCCCTCGGCTCCGGCGCATGAACGAGCGCGATGTGCAGGTCCGACATGGCGACCGGCGCGTCGGCGATGTCGAGGTTGTCGCGCTTGAGGTGCGGGTCGTCAACGCCGGCCACCTCAATCGTGCGGCCGCCAACCGCGAGCGTCGTACGCCGGTTGGTGAGGTCGAGCCAGCCACGCGAGGTCATCCCTGACACGAGATCACGCCACGGGTTGGCGTCGCCGTGCACTCGTTTGTGGCCGGGAAAGAAGTACTTGAACGGGTTCTTCGGCTTTGGTGCGTAGTAGTCGTTTGAACCGAGCACGAAGGCGCCGGGAAAGTGCAGCAGTGGCTCCAGCGCGTCGAGCATCGCGGGTACGCCATGCGGCGATGAGAGGTTGTCGCCGGTGGTGACGACGAGGTCCGGCGCAAGGTCGGCGAGCTCGGCGATGAATGCCTGCTTGCGCCGCTGGCCGGGCGTCATGTGAACGTCGGAGAGGTGTAGCAGTCGCAGCGGCGCTGCACCCGCAGGGAGCAGGGGGACGTCGATCTCGCGAACGCGGAACGCATTGCGCTCCACGCCGGCGGCGTAGCCGAATGTCGCCGCGCCGAGCAGGCCGAGCGCGGCGGGCACGGAGTACGCGAGCTTCATGGTCCTCCGGGTCTAGGGTCGGTCGTCGAGCCATCATCCCTCACCTGTCGACCTGGGAGCTGCGGCCATGAGTGCCTTGAAGGACCGTCTGCAGGCTGATCTCACCGACGCGATGAAGGCCCGAGACGAGGTACGGCTCGCCACGTTGCGCATGACACTGACCGCACTGAAGACCGAGGAAGTCGCCGGCGGCGAGGCGCGGGAGCTCGACGACACCGAGGTGCTCAAGGTGCTGGGTCGTGAGGCGAAGAAGCGACGCGAGTCAGCAGAGGCCTTTGATGCGGGCAGTCGCCCCGAGCTCGCCGCTCGAGAACGGGCTGAGGGTGAGGTGCTCGAGGCGTACCTCCCGGCTCAGCTCAGCGATGAGGACCTGTCTGCGCTCGTCGCAGCCGCGGTCGCGGAGACTGGAGCGGCCGGACCAGCCCAGATGGGACAGGTCATGAAGGTCGTCACCCCGCAGGTCGCCGGCCGCGCTGAGGGCGGCCGCGTCGCCGCCGAGGTCAAGCGCCAGCTCGCGGGCTCGTAGAGCTACGCACCCGCAGAGCCCTAGGGCGCGCGGGTGGGGGACGGGGTCGGGCATCGGCGCTTGTCGCAGGTTGGAGATGGTGACGGCTGCGGCGACCGCGAGGGCGGCGGTGCGGGAGAGCCGCTTGGCGTCGGGCCGCCGAGCGCTGACGGCGATGCTCCGGGCGAGACCGACCCGGACGGGGTGGGAGTCGGAGTCGGCGACGCGATGATGGGCGGCGGCGGGGCCTGGCCGTTGGAGAGGAAGAGCTGCACCGTCGCGCCGACCCCGACTTCGGCACCCGCCGCCGGGTTGGTGGCGCCGATGAGCCCGCTCGCGATGGGGAAGGCGGCTACCGGCGTACGACTCACGACGCCCTTGAGGCCGAGGGCGGCGAGGATCTTCTGCGCGTCGGCGGGCTCGAGCTCGCGCAGGTCCGGCACGCCGACTCGCTTGCCGCGGTAGACCGAGTCCGGCGGGTCGATGAAGGTGTGCACCGGAATGCCCGCGTGCGCGGCACCCATGACCGACTTCCAGATCTTCGCCGGGAACGAGCCGCCGGTGACGGCGCGCACACCCTTGAAGTTGACGAGGGGAAACTTCACCGGCTTGTCCGGGTGCGCCATCGCTACGGCCGCGGCGAGGTCCGGCGTGTAGCCGATGAACCACGCGCTGCCGCTGTCCTGCGAGGTGCCGGTCTTGCCCGCCGCCGGTCGACCGATGTCGGCGCTCTTGCCGCTGCCTGACGTGATGACCCCGCGAAGCATGGCAGTGACCGCGTCGGCGTCCTCGGGCTCGAGCACCTGTCGGCAAGGGTTGACGTCCTGCACGAGCAGCTCGCTGCCGCCCGGCTCCGTGATGCTCGTCACGCCAGTCGCCGGGCAGTGCTTGCCGCGAGCGGCCAGAGTGGCGTAAGCCTCGGCCATCTCGAGCGGGCTGACTTCGTTGGATCCGAGCACCATCGAGGGGTTCTTGCGCTTTGCGAAGTCGAAGCTCGTGATGCCCATGGCTTGGGCGAGCGCATGCGGTCGGTCCAGACCAGTGCGCTCTTCGAGCTGGATGAAGTACGTGTTGACCGAGCTCGCCGTGGCCTTCGCCAGGTCGATCACGCCGAATCCGCTGCCCCGGCCGCCGAAGTTGGTGACCCGGTAGCGCTGTCCCGGGCATGCGTTCGGGCCGTTGTCCTTGAAGGTGGAGCAGACCTGCCCAGGAGAGTTCAGTGCGAGTGATAGCGGAATGCCCTGCTTGACCGCCGCGGCGAGGATGAAGGTCTTGAAGGTCGACCCGGCTTGGATTCCTTGCGTGCCGCCGAGCGCGTGGTTGACCTCGGTCTGGCCGGGCGCCTTGCCGTAGACCTGGTTGCTAGCCATCGCGAGCACATGCCCGGTGCCGGGCTGTACGACGACCGCGACTGCGGCGGCTCGCTTGCGATCGGCCGGGACAAGGTTCTTGTCGAGGGCTGCCTGCGCCGCCTGCTGCACAGCAGGCACGAGAGTCGTCCTGATGGTCAACCCGCCTTGGAAGACGCGGGCGATGCGGTCAGTCGGCGTCGCACCTAGGCGCTCGTCGTCGATGAGGGCATCGCGCACGTAGGCGCAGAAGAAAGGAGCGATCGTCGCCCCGCACTCGCTGCGCAGCTTTGACACCCGCAGCATCTTCGCGAGCGGCACGGCTTTCGCGGCGGCGGCATCGGCCGCACTGATAAATGTCTCGCGCTCCATCACGGTCAAGACGAGATTCCGTCGCGCGACTGATTCCTTGGGGTTCTTGGTCGGGTCGTAAAGCGTGGGGTTCTTCACCATCCCCGCGAGCAGCGCGGACTCGCCGAGGTCGAGGGTCTCTACCCGTTTGGAGAAGTAATGCTGCGCCGCAGTGCCGACGCCGTACACGCCCTGGCCGAAGTAGGCGATGTTGAGGTACTTCTCGAGGATCTCGCGCTTGGAGTAGCGCTGCTCCAACGCCAGCGCGAACTTCGCCTCACGGAGCTTGCGAGTCGTTGAGCGTTCCGTCGCGCGCACGACATCCTCGCGCCCCGCGGCTGACTCAATCAGCACGTTCTTGACGTACTGCTGGGTGATGGTCGACCCACCCTGGGTGACCTGACCGGCTTGCTGGTTCTTCACGAAAGCGCGAGTGAGTCCCCTCAGGTCGACACCGGCGTGCTGGTAGAAGCGGCTGTCTTCGATCGCCAGGATCGCGCGCTGGAGGTGCGCCGGCATCTGGGTGATCGGGGCGAGGATGCGGTTCTCGTTGAAGAAGATCGTGGCCAGAACCGTCTTGCCGTCCGCGGCGAGAATGCGTGAGCGGACCGGGAGCGGGCCGTCGCGAAGCTCGTCTGGGAGCGACAGGAAGGACTCGGCGCCCGCGCGGGCCGCGAGACCCAGGCCTCCGACGACGGGGAAGAAGGCGCCCGCGGCAAGGACTCCCGCCAGGATGCTGACGAGGACGACGAGCACCATTCGGTGCACGAGGGCACCAGGTCCGTCGTCCACGCCGCCGTAGCTGGTCACCGGTCCTGCCCGCAGATGCTTACCGGGCGGACGTCGCCCATCGCTCCAGGGTAACCGGCGCGCCGACCATTCGCCGGGGTTGCTTTCGTCCGCTTCACGGTTCTGCGTAGTCACGAAGGACTACGCAGAACCGTCACGGCAGGCGATGTTCGTGCTGGAGACCAGTGCCTACGGTTGAAATCGCCACGTAACGCCCTACCCGGACCCCGTGAGGATCGCGACGATGGAGAATGCCACCGCCTGGATCACCCAAGCATCGTGTCGCACCACCAATCCGGACGAGCTCTTCGTCCAGGGCGCGGCGCAAAACCGCGCCAAGCAGCTGTGCATGGGCTGCCCCGTGCGCACTGAGTGCCTCGCCGATGCACTCGACCATCGGGTGGAGTTCGGTGTCTGGGGCGGGATGACCGAGCGGGAGCGCCGCGCGCTGCTTCGCAAGCGGCCGAACGTCCGGTCCTGGAGCGCCCTGCTCAACTCCGCCCGCCGCGAGGTGCAGCACACCGGCTAGCCGCAGTGCGAGCCGATCTCACGCGGCCGGGTAGGTCGCCAAGTTCTCTCCAACTCGGCGTAGACCGTCGAGGTCGTGAACGTCGGTGGCCATCGCCTCGATCTCGGCGACCGGCACACCGGGTCGTCCACTGGTGAAGGCCGTGATCACCGTGCGCTCTCGGGCGGACAGGGCCGCCCGGTCAGCATGCATGCGGAGCACCCCGACGGCGGTGGCGTTGCCGGCGCGTTCTTCGAGCACCTCCGCAGCCGCGATGCTGCGCTCTGCGCTCAGCTGTGGCGCGGCACTGCGATGCACCCGATTGATGACCACGCCGGCCAGAGGCATGTCCTCGGCTGAGAGCCGCTCGATGAAGTACGACGCCTCGCGCAGTGCCGCCGGGTCGGGCGCGGCAACCACGACAAAGGCTGTGTTGGGGTCTTTGAGCAGGTCGTAGGTCAACTGGGCGCGCTCGCGGAACCCACCGAAGAGCGATTCGAAGGCAGCGAAGAACTCCCGAAGGTCGGTGAGCAGGCTGGTGCCCGTGATGCGGGTCAAGACCCCGGTGAACGTCGAGATGCCGACGTTCATCACCTTGAGGTAGGCCCGCCCCCCAGCCTTTGCCGGTGCGAGCATCAGCTTGATGAAACGGCCGTCGAGGAAGCCGGTGAGCCGTTGCGGGGCGTCGAGGAAGTCCAGCGCGGATCGCGTCGGGGGGGTGTCGACGACGATGAGGTCCCACTCCCCAGAGGCGTGCAGCTGACCAAGCTTTTCCATGGCCATGTACTCCTGGGTGCCAGCGAGGCTGCTCGAGAGCGACACGTAGAACGGATTCGTGAGGATCTGCTCGGCGCGGGCCGGGTCGGCATGCGCGACGACGATCTCGTCGAACGTCCGCTTCATGTCCAGCATCATCGCGTGCAGCTCACCGCCGTCGGCGCCGGCCTGCGCCACGCGGCGCGGAGTGTTGTCCAGCTCGGTAAGGCCCATCGACTGGGCGAGCCGGCGAGCCGGGTCGATCGTGACGACGACCACTCGTCGGCCGCGTTCGGCTGCTCGCAGGGCCAGCGCGGCGGCGGTCGTCGTCTTGCCCACCCCGCCTGAGCCGCAGCACACGACGATCCGGCGCCCGTCGACGACCGCGTCGAGGTCGAGCCGTCGCCGCGGCGTGCTCACTCCGGCACCAGCGCATCCGCGAGCTGGTGCAGCGTGCCCAGGTCGACCTCGCCGGTGAGCTGTGGCAGCTCGATCAACGGCACCTGGAGTGCTTCGAGGTCGAGCCGTTCGGTCACCTGCAGGGCGACCCGTTCGGCATGCTCGCGGGCTTCCTCGGCAAGCACCTTGACCGCGCCAGGATCGGCATCGAGGCCGACCGTGGCCAAGGCCGCGCTGATCGAGTCGAGGTCGAGGCGGCCCTTTCGCGCTTTGGTCAGGTCGGCCTTGCCAAGCTGCGGCTCGCGCACCTTGTTGATGACGACAGCGCCGAACGGCAGCCCGGCGGCGCGAATCTCAGCGACCCCGTCGACGGTCTCCTGCACGGGCATCTCCTCGAGCAGCGTCACGAGGTGCACAGCAGTCTGCTTCGACCTCAACAGCGTCATGACGGCTTCGCTCTGCTTCGCGATGGGGCCAACCTTGGCCATGTGTCCCACCTCGTCCGTGGCGCCGAGGAAGCGCACGATCCGGCCGGTCGGGGGCGCATCGAGCACGACAGCGTCGTACGCGTGTCGGTCGCCGGCGCGCCGAATCACCGACTCCTTCACCTTGCCGGTGAGCAGGACGTCGCGCAGACCAGGAGCCACCGTGGTGACGAAGTCGATGGCACCCATCCGCCGGAGCAGTCGGCCGGCTCGCCCGAGCTTGTAGAACATCTCGAGGTACTCGATGAGAGCGAGCTCGGGGTCGACGGCGAGACCGTAGATCTCCCCGCCGCCCTCTGTGCGGGCAAGGCGGGTCTCGGTGTACGGCAGCGGCGCGTGGCCGAAGAGTGGGGCCAGTCCTTGCCGCGCCTCGACCTCAACGAGGAGCACCTTGCGCCCCTCGCGTGACAACGCCACGGCCATGGCCGCTGCCACGGTGGTCTTGCCGGTGCCGCCCTTCCCGGATACGACGTGCAGGCGTACGTCGGGGAAGAAGTTCACCTGCGCAGGCTAACCCGCACTGGTGTCGCGCCGCGCTCAGGGCCTGTCGTCAGTCATGCTGGGAGGGTGAGTGCCGACCGGGTCATCAATCTCGTGACGCGCGATGACGACCTGATCGCCGCGGCGACGGGCTGGCTCGCGGGTGCCAACGCGATGCTGAGCCGTGGACACCCGCTCCCTGCCCTGCCGGAGTCACTTGCCGCCCTGTCCACCCTCGAGTCGCTCGCTGGGCTGTCGACGCGCCGAGTGCAGGTCGTGAAGGACCTCGTCGCCGCCGGCCACGACTACGTGGTCTGCGATCGACTGTGGGACGTGCTGGTGTGGCAGCTCGCCGCAGCTAGCGAGTCCGACTTGCGCGACGAACTCGAGGCCCTGGCCCGCACCGACCCGCTCACCGGGCTGCTCAATCGGCGCGGGCTGATGGAGGCGTTGGAGCGCGAAGCCGGACGGGCCCGCCGACACGGCACCACGATCTCGCTGGTCCTGCTTGATCTTGACCGGTTCAAGGTCCTCAACGACACCCACGGCCACGGCGGCGGGGACCGGGCACTACGCGCGATCGGTCAGCTACTCCGTCGTGGGTTGCGCACGGGTGACGAGGCCGGCAGATGGGGTGGCGACGAGTTCGCCGTCATCTTCGCCGACACCGACGACCTGCGGGCTCACGAGGTTGTCGACCGGCTCCGAGCCACGGTGACCCACCCGTCGTACCGCCGTACGGCGCCCACGGGCTTGAGCTTCTCGGCCGGGGTGGTGTCCCTCACCGGTTCCGATGCCGTGCCGGAGCGGCTGATGGAGATGGCCGACGCGGCGCTCTACGGCGCCAAGGCCGAGGGCGGCAACCGCGCCCGCCGCCACGTCTGACCCACCCACCCCCTCCCCACCCGCTGGAGTGGCCTCCCCCCTCCGACTTGGTGGGTCCGACACCGGTCCTGGCCGGTCTGGCGCCCACCAAGTGGGGGGGGCCCTCGACTTGGGGGGTCTGACGCCGGTCCTGGCCGGTCTTGCGCCCACCAAGTCGAGGGGGCGGAACTTGGGGCGGGGCTTAGGATGGCGGCCCGCTATGAATACAGTTCGCCGCGCGCGCGGCTCTCGGACCCTGCTCGCCGCCGTCCTGGCCGCCGTGGGCCTGCTGCTCACTGTCGGCGGTTCCGCCGATGCGCAGCAGGACCGCACCCGGATCATCGACGTCGTTGAGGTGTCGGGCCGGATCGACTCCTCCTACGCCGACTACGTCATCAGCCAGATCGAGCAGGCCGAGCGTGAAGATCACGCCGCCGTCGTCCTGCGTCTGGTCGGTTCCGGTTCGGTCAAGGTCGACGACGTGCGTCTCGTCAAAGCCATCCGTGACGCCGACGTGCCGGTGGCGACCTGGGTGGGTCCGGTCATCCTTGGTACGACGGAGGCCGTCGGTGGCGCCCACGCGGCCATGTGGCTCGCCGGCGACGTGCGTTTCGTCGCCCACGGCGCGCGGGTGCGCTCGATCTTGCCTTTGCAGCCCGGCGGGAAGGTCGGGTCCGACGACGTTCGCGTCGGGGCCGAGCTGGATCACGGCGACGTCATCGCCAAGGACCTGCTCGGCGAGGCAGCCTTGGTCAGAGCACTCTCGTTCCCGAACGTCGAGCTGACCGAGCGAGAGGTGCTGGCCGCCGGTGTTGCTGCGTTCGTGAAGCGCACTGGCTCCGATCCTGAAGGTCGCATCGTCGACGGCACGGTCAACTCGATCGACGATGTCATCCGCGCCCTCGACGGCGAGGAGGTCGTGCTGTCCAGCGGCGCGCGCACCTTGGTCTTCGCCGACTCGCAGGCCTTCGATACGCGCATCGCCAACCCCGGCCTGCTCACCAAGGTGCGCCGCTCGCTCGGCACGACGCCGTGGCTGGTGTACCTGCTGCTGCTGATCGGCGCCGGGGCCGTGGTGTTCGAGCTGTTTCAGCGCGGCTTCGGCCCCGCCGGCTACACGGGCGTGATCCTCCTCGCCCTCGCGACGTACGGCCTCACCGCGCTCCCCATCGCACCGTTTGGTTTGGCGCTGCTGATCGGCGGTCTCGCCGCTCTGGCGCTCGACGTCTCGCGCGGCGGGTTGGGGCTGCTGACCTGGGGCGGTACGGCGGGGCTGACGGCAGGGTCTTTCCTGTTTATCGACGGCTATCGCTCGGGCTTGCGTGTCGGGTGGCCGGTCATCGCGCTGGGTGTTGTCGGGTCGTGGATCTTCTACGTCGTCGTCATGACCGTGGTGCTGCGGGCGCTGCGCGGTCAGAGCGCGGCGATGGGTGACGCCTTGGTCGGGCTCGTGGGCGAGGTGCGCAGCACGCTGAACCCGCAGGGTCACGTGCTCGTCGAGGGTGCGCTCTGGCGCGCCCGGGCCCTGGAGTGGGACGGTCCGGTTGAGGCGGGGACGCGGGTCACCGTCACCGGGGTCGACGGCGAGGCGCTCATCCTCGACGTCTCGCCGGTCTAGCCAAAGGGGGAATCCGTGGACGCTCTTGTCGGACTGCTGATCGTCGCCGGCATCGCGCTGTTCATCGCGGTCTGCTTCGGGCTGCGGATCGTGCAGGAGTACGAGCGCGGTCTTGTCTTCCGCCTCGGCCGGGTGCAGGCGGGGATCAAAGGCCCCGGCCTCAACGTCATCATCCCGATCATCGACCGGATGGTGAAGGTCAACATGCAGGTCGTGACGCTCGGCGTCCCGGCCCAGGAGGGCATCACCCGCGACAACGTGACGTTACGCGTCGATGCAGTTGTCTACTTCAAGGTGATCGACCCGCTCAAGGCGATCGTCAACGTGCAGAACTACCTCTTCGCCACCTCGCAGGTGGCCCAGACGTCGCTGCGCTCGGTCATCGGCCAGAGCGACCTCGACGACGTGCTGTCCAACCGCGAGGCGATCAACGCCCAGCTCAAAGAGATCATCGACCGGCTGACCGAAGTGCCGTGGGGCATCGCGATCGACCTCGTGGAGATCAAGGATGTGCAGCTGCCCGAGACGATGAAGCGCTCGATGTCGCGTCAGGCCGAGGCTGAGCGAGAGCGTCGCGCCAGGATCATCTCGGCCGAGGGTGAGCTGCAGGCATCGGTCAAGCTGAGTGAGGCGGCAGCGGCGATGTCGGCCAATCCCGCGTCGTTGCAGCTGCGACTGCTGCAGACCGTCGTCGAAGTCGCTGCCGAGAAGAACTCCACGCTTGTCATGCCGTTCCCGGTGGAGATCCTGCGGTTCTTCGACAACATCGCGACCGACCGGGGCAAGAGCTGAGCCGAATGAGGCTGCTCGCTCTCGGCCTTCTCCTGGCCGCTCTGGCGGGCTGCGCGGGCGGGTCCCCCGCGGAGGTCGAGCAGTTCGGCGGCGAGGAGTTCGCGCGGCCGTGCGCCGGCGTCGAATCGCCGCTCAACAGCGACGCCGTCGTACCGGCCGGGTTCCCGGTGTACGACGGCTGGCAGGGCACGTTGCGGGCCACCCAGGGCAAAACCGTGATCGTCTTCGGCCGAGCGCCGGCGGACGACGTCGCGGTGGTGCAGGCACGGCAGCGATCCCAGCTGGAGGCGGCGGGGCTGCGCATCGTCAGCACCGATCGGGAAGGTCAGGCGGAGGCCGAGATCTCCTTTGCCGGCGTCCGCGAGGGCTCGGTCCAGATCACCCCGCTTTGCCGGGGCACCGTGCAGATTCGCTACAAGTTCATTCGGTGACACCCATGGCGTGAACCTCTGTTACGTGAACCTCTGCGGCTCGGGCGACGAACCTCTGGCGAGACATAACGATCTGGCAGCCCGCCGGCGCCGACAGGAACTTTTCCGGCCTCCGGCGCATCTGACAGTTCGACGCACCGACCTGTCCCTCGGTGTGCCGTCCGCCCGGAGGTGAGAGCCATGAGCGCAGGAATGCAGTCTGACGAGGTCTCGTGGCGTGTCCACGGGGCGTGCCGCGGCGACAGCGCGGTCCACTTCTTCGCCCCGCCGCACTTCGAGCGCAAGCCGGAGAAGGACCTGCGCGAGGGTCAAGCCCGCGCGCTATGCCAGTCGTGCCCGGTGCGCGACGAGTGCCTCGACTACGCCCTGTCCGTTGGGGAGTCGCACGGCATCTGGGGCGGTCTGAACGAGCTGGAGCGACGTCGCCTGCTCCGCCGCCGTCCCGCCTGACCCCTGCGCTCGCGCCCGTGCCCACCGCGCACGCCGTAGTGTGTCGTGATCTTCGAACCCGACACGAGAGCGAGCATGCTGTGTCCCAGTGGGAGTACGCCTCCGTCCCGCTGCTGGTCCACGTGACCAAGCAGATCCTCGACACCTGGGGAGATGACGGCTGGGAGCTGGTCACCGTCGTACCCGGCGCTTCGGCCGAGCAGCTGGTCGCCTACTTCAAGCGGGAGAAGGGTGCCTGATGTCGACCCCTGAGGAGCGTCTCGCCGAGCTAGGCCTGACCTTGCCGGATGTCGTACCGCCCGTCGCTGCCTACGTCCCCGCAGTCCGCAGCGGTTCCTTGGTGTGGACCTCAGGCCAGCTGCCGATGGTCAACGGCGCGATGGCCGCGACTGGCAAGGTCGGCGCGGAAGTCGACGCGGAGACCGCCAAGGACCTCGCGCGCATCTGCGCGCTCAATGCCCTCGCCGCGATCGCTGCGGTGACGGGCGACCTCTCTGCCGTACGACGTGTCGTCAAAGTCGTCGGGTTCGTCGCCTCGGCGCCGGGCTTCACCGGGCAGCCGGGTGTCGTCAACGGCGCTAGCGAGCTGCTCGGCGAGGTGTTCGGCGAGATGGGCAGGCACGCGCGCAGTGCGGTAGGCGTCGCGGCGCTTCCCTTGGACGCACCGGTCGAGGTTGAGGTCGTCGTCGAGGTGTAGGCCTGTTTCACCGCACTTCGGCTCACCTCACGCCATGTCTGCCCCGTCTGCTTCGAGCGCGGCAAGGGCGGAGTCGATCCGGTCGGCCGTGACCTGCTGACGCAGCCGGTCCTCCTCCTCGGCCAGCTCCGTGACGTAGCGGTCCAGCGCTTTGGTGATCTCCAGCCGGTCAGCCCCGGCCAGCTCGGGATGCAGGTCAGCGAGGTGGTGCGCGGCATCGCTGGTTGTCGATCGGGCGATGTTGACGATCTCCAGGATCTCGGCGTGGGAGAACAGCTGCCCGGCCTTGTCGATCGTCGACTCGCGCACGGCCCGCCATGAAGGCCCGTCGAGAGTGCCCTCGACGTAGTAGCGGAGGAACTGCCGCATGGCCAGCCGCGTCGCGTCGATGACGTCATCGACCGCATGAGCCGGCAGCTGCTGGAGTCGGGGCATTCGCTCAAGGTAGGCGGAGCGGGTCTTGTCGAGGATGACGTCGAGGTCGGCGAGGATGAGCTCAGCGAGCGGCTCGCGGTCCACGCTCTCCCCACCTCCTGACCACCGGCGTGATCTCGATCACAGTACGACGGAACCTATGCCTGCCGAGGATAAACGGATCAGATCATCGCCCACTGCGAGCACTACGCTGCCTCCCATGACCGACGCCGACCTCCGGCGGCTGCCGCCTGCGCTGCATGCGCGCGCCCGCGCTGTGTCAGACGGCTCCGCTCCTGTGGTCGAGCCACGGCATGCGGCCACGGTCGTCCTTCTGCGTGACGCGGACCTCGGTGGCGGACTGGAGGTCTACGTCCTTCGCCGGCTGGAGAGCATGTCTTTCGCCGGCGGCATGTACGTCTTCCCGGGAGGCTCCGTCGATCCGCGCGACGCTGATGCCGAGACGGAGTGGTCCGGGCCGGCGGCCGGCGACTGGGCGGCCCGGCTCAACGCCGACGTGCCACTGGCCCGCGCACTGGTCTGCGCCGCTGTACGGGAGACATTCGAGGAGGCCGGCGTGCTTCTCGCCGGCCCGGACAGTGGGCGCACCGTGCAGGTTGATGCCGATGTCGAGCATTGGGGAGCGGAGCAGGCTGCCCTACTCGACCGATCGGCTGCGATGGCCGATGTCCTGCGGCGCAACAGCTTGGTCCTCCGGTCGGACCTGCTGCGACCCTGGGCACACTGGGTCACTCCGGAGACCGAGCCCAAGCGATTCGACACCAGGTTCTTCGTCGCCGCTGTGCCGCGCGGACAGCGTCCGGTGCACTTCACCGGGGAAAGCGATGCCAGCGAGTGGGTGCGTCCGGCTGACGCGGTACGACGCCACGCATCCGGCGTGATGGGCATGATGCCGCCGACGGTCTTCACCTTGGCCGAGCTCGCCGAGCTCCCCAGCGTCGAGGCGGTGCTCGAGGCCGCAACCTACCGCCAGATACGGCGGGTGCTCCCGCGCGTTGTCGTCTCCGGTGACGACGTCTTTCTGCTGCTGCCCGGAGAGCCGGGTTATCCCGATGCCGACGCCTGAGCAGGTGAGCCCGCGGGCCCGCTGCGTGCTCGCGCCCAACCCCGGGCCGATGACCCTGGAGGGCACCAACACCTGGCTGCTGGCCGAGCCGGGAGCGACAGACGTCGTGGTGCTCGATCCCGGTCCGGACGATGTCGATCACTGTGACGCCGTACGAAGGGCTGTTGCCGAGGAGGGACAGCGGATCGCGCTCGTCGTGCTCACTCACGGGCATCCGGACCACAGTGCCGGCGCCAGGAACCTCGCCACGACGGCGGGCGTCGGCATCCGAGCGTTCGATCCGGCGCACCGCCTCGGTGACGAGGGCCTTGGTGACGGCGACGTCCTCGAGGTCGGGGGGCTTGAGCTGCGCGTCCTCGCCACGCCGGGGCACAGCGCGGACCACGTCTGCTTGGTGATGCCGGCCGAGTCGGCCGTGCTGACCGGCGATCACGTGCTGGGTCGAGGTACGACGGTCGTCGCCCATCCTGATGGCCGGATGCGCGACTACCTGACTTCATTGGAACGCCTGCGCGACCTCGGTTCGACGCGACTGCTCCCTGGTCACGGGCCGGTTATCGACGACCCCGCGTCGGTGGTCGCCTACTACCTCGCACACCGGCACGAGCGGCTGGCGCAGCTCGTTGCGGAGCTTGCGGTGATGGGGATGGCGAGCCCTCAGGAGCTGGTCGAACGGATCTACGTCGACGTCGACCGGGTTCTGTGGCCAGCGGCAGAGAGGAGTGTTCGCGCCGCCCTCGAGCTTCTCGTTGACGACGGGCGGGTAGTGGTCGACGCCGAGGGTCGGTGCGAGTTGGTGCGCTGATGGCCGGCTCTCCGATCGCGTGTCCGGTCTGCGACACCCCGACAGTGCCCGGCGCGCATTTCTGCTTCCAGTGCGGCGCGGGACTTGAAGGCCGCGTCGACACCCACAACGATCACGGCGCCGAGCGCAGGGTGGTGACCGTGCTCTTCGGTGACCTGAGTGACTTCACGTCGTGGGCCGAGGACCTCGACCCCGAGCGGGTGGGCGTTGTCACCGACCGGCTGCTGGCATCGCTGACCGAGTCGGTGTCGGTCTTCGGTGGCCACGTCGACAAGCTCACTGGCGACGGCATCATGGCGCTGTTCGGTGCGCCGACCGCCCACGAGGACGACCCGGAGCGCGCCATCCGCGCGGCGGTGCAGATGCAGGAAGAGCTCGGCCGGCTCGTCGCCGAGGAGTCCGGGGGAGGCCGACAGCTCGGCCTCCGGGTGGGTCTCAACACCGGCGAGGTGCTGGCCGGTGTGCGCGCTGCGGTGTCCTACACCGTGGTAGGCGACACGGTGAACACCGCGTCGAGGCTCTCCGACGTCGCAGGCGTAGGGGCGGTCCTAGCCGGCCGGGACACCGTCGTGGCGACACTCGACATCGCCTCGTGGCGAGCCCTGCCTCCGCTGCGACTCAAGGGCAAGCGGGACCCGGTCATCGCCTACGAGCTCATCGCTCTGCGCCGTCGCACGACGACCCGGCTCGGGCTCGGCGATGAGGCGCCGCTGACCGGTCGCGAGGCCGAGCTCGGCCTCCTCGTCAGCCGGGTGCGCGACTCCGTCGAACGCCGTACCCCGACGACGTTGGTCCTGACCGGCGCCGCTGGTGTCGGCAAGACCCGGCTGTGGCGTGAGCTCGCCCGGGTCGTCGCCGAGCTCCCCGGGTCACGCGTCCTGGTCGGTCGGTGCGCTCCGTTCGGACGGGCTCGTGACCTTGCCCCGGTCGTCGAGATGGTGCGAACCGCCTGTGGCATCGGCGATGACGACGACGACGACGTAGCACGGGACCGGGTGGTGCGGCTGGTCAGCCGGCTCGACCACCCCGCGCGGGGCGTGCGCGTCGGAGCCGCACTCGCCCAGGGGCTGCTGGAGCTCCTTGGGCTGGCGGTGACCGACAGCTCTGCACCTCGTGAGGCCGCCCCTCCGGGTGAACAGGTAGGCCGCGGCGACGATCTCGCGACGTCGCTGGGCGGGTTCTTCTCCGGCCTCGCGGCAGAAGGGCCCCTGCTGCTTGTCGTTGACGACCTGCAATGGTCAGGACGCGGGCTGATCGACCTGCTCACCGCGGTGGCCGAGCAGCTGGCCGGCGCGGTCACGATGGTGGCGGTGGGCCGTCAGGAGCTGCTGGACAGACACGCGGGATGGAGCCCCCGGCTCCCCGACCCGGTGCTCTTGCCGCTCGCTCCGCTCGAAGCGCCGGCCGCGGATCGTCTGCTCCGCGCCTACCTCGGCGGGTCGGAGCTCGACGATGGCGCACGGCGGATGTTGCTCGACCGGGCCCAGGGCAATCCGTTCTTCCTCGCCGAGCTGTTGCACCTGCTCGTCGACCGCGGCCTGTTGCATCGTGACGGCGACGGCTGGGTCGTCACGGGTGAGCTGCCGGATCAGGTGCTGCCGGCCGGTGTGCACGCAGTGCTCGCCGCTCGCATCGACGAGCTGCCGCCGGCAGCGCGAGGCATCCTGCGCGACGCTGCCGTGGTGGGCAACCGCTTCTGGACGGGTGCCCTGGTCGCCCTCGCCAGCGGTGCTGCCGAGGACGTCCAGCACCAGCTCGCGGTGCTGGTCGACTACGAGGTCGTCCGCCTGGACGGGGGTGACACGTGGTCCTTCACGCACGCCCTGACGCGAGAGGTGGCGTACGCCGGCGTGGCTAAGATCGACCGGGCCCGCAAGCACGCGACGGTCTCGCGGTGGGCGGTGCACGAGCTGTCCGGCAGCCCCGCTGAGGTGGACGTCGCGGTCGCGGCGCAGGCCGAGCTGGCGGCCCACCTCGCCGCGGAGATGTCGCTGGCGCAGAGCGACTCGGCGTGGTCGGCGTCCGACGTCGGAGTGCGCGCCCTGGTCCGCCTGGGTCGCACGTCGCTCGCGCGGGACGACAACGTCAGCGCGGCCGAGCTGCTGGGACGGGCCAGCGCCTTGTCGCACGGCACCCTCCCTGCCGCGCTGGAGCAGGAAGTGCGCGTGACGCATGCCGACGCATTGGCACGGCTCCACCGACTGGACGAGGCGGAGGACGCGCTGGTGCCGGCGCTGACGACGACGGTGCCTGGAGAGCTCGCGGCCGCTCTC
>Ga0136633_1000779_pt1 | contig 24052 bp, 23 predicted proteins | sample AntDrymeUQ832206_2_FD_105494 | JGI IMG/M metagenome (GOLD analysis project Ga0136633, IMG submission 105494) | Polar desert sand microbial communities from Dry Valleys, Antarctica - metaG UQ83 (22.06) | ecosystem: Environmental > Terrestrial > Soil > Desert | place: Antarctica: Dry Valley...
CAGCAGCCCCCAAGTCGCCGGCTGGAGGGCCATCGGGGGCGGCGGCACGCCAGCTACGAGGCAGGCTGCCCACAGCCCAAGGGTGGCCAGGAAGGCGTGCGACCACAGGACGGACAGGGAAGCCTCCAGGTACACGGGCCACATTCGGCGGTTCTTCCACGTCCTCATCACGCGGGCATGCCGGCGCAGCACCTGCGCGAGACCGGTCGTCCAGCGACGCCGCTGGGCCCACAGCGCGGCCCAGGTGGCAGGCACGACCATGTCCACCAGCGCACGCGGCTCGTAGCGGATGTCGTAGTGCTTGCGCTGGAGTCGCCAGGTCAGCTCGATGTCCTCGGTGGCCATGGACGGGTCGAACAGGCCGGCGTCGCGCAGGGCCGAGACACGGAACGCACTGATGACACCGGAGACCGTCATCACCCGGCCCCACACGACCTGCGCGCGACGGATCAGCGAGACAATGGAGGTGAACTCGAGGGTCTGCAGCTCGGTGACCAGGTTCGTGCGGTTGGTGACGCGGGGGTTGCCGGTGACGGCGCCGACCCGGGGCAGCCTGACGAAGTGCGCCACCAGGTAGCGCAGCGCATCCGGGCGCAACCTCGCGTCGGCATCGATGACGACGACGATCTCGCCCCGAACCAGCGGGAGGGCGTCGTTCATGGCCATCGACTTGCCCTCGTTCGTCTCCTTGCGCAGCAGGCCGAACCGTTCGTCGATGTCGAGGAAGCGCCGGGCGATCTCCGCGGTGTTGTCCGGCGACCCGTCGTCGATCACCAGGACCTCATACCTCGGATAGTCGAGGTGGCGCAGCGCGTACAACGTGGCGTTGAGAAGGTCACCTTCACGGAACGCGGGAACCAGCACTGAGACCATGGGCAGTTGGTCGTCGGACAGGTCGTAGAAACTGGTGTCCTCGCGCTCGCGTGCCCGCACGTAGATGGCGCCGGTGGCGACCCACATCGCCGAGGTGAGCAGCGGGTAGAACGCGACGAAGACGAGCGCCAGCTGGACGAGGTGGCCGGCAGCAAGCTGCGCGAGCAGGGAATCGATCACCGGTAGGTCTTTCGGGAGCCGTCCATGGACAGCACCACCTCGACGCCGCCGCAGGCAGCTGTCCGCGGCCCGGACAGCTCACGTCCCAGGCGATCGTGGGTCCACGCCTCGAGGTGCGACGGCACCGACTGACGTGGGCCCTTCACGACGTAGAGGTGCTTGTTGTGCCAGACCCAGCCGCAGGTCACCGCGTAACTCATCACGAGAGCAACCGGACCGACTGCCATCAACGCCGCTGCGGGTGCGCCGTCATGCCCCAACGCCTCAAGCAGCAGAAAGGCCATCAGCAACCAGCTCGCGGCACCGGCCGCACGACAACGCGGACGGTTGCGATCCACGTGCCTGCCCGTTACAGCCATGTCGTCACCATCAGCCCTCATGCCGCCCCGGGCTATGACTCATCGGGGTGGTTGTGGACCTCAGCGGGCCATCCAGACGAACCAGACAAGTGCGCTGCAGGGTCCCCCTCTCAGCCCCGCCGGTGAGGAGGTGGGCTAACGGGGGCGGCGCAGGCCGAACGGGTCGGGGCCCTCGTCCTGGTTGCCGCCCTGCTTTCCCAGGATGTCCGCCAGGCCCTGCGGTAGGTCGCTGGTGAGGCTGGCAGGCAGCTCAGGCAGGCCGGCAGGCAGGGCCGGCTTGCGGGAGGGGCCCCCGCCGGCGCGACCGGGGCCTTTCTTCTTGCCCTTGGCCTGCGAGCGCTTGGCCTTGCGCCCCATGCCCGGCATGGCCGGCATCCCTGGCATGCCGCCCATCTGCTTCATCATCTTCTTGGCGTCGGCGAAGCGGTCGACGAGGCTGTTGACCTCGGGGACGGACGTGCCCGACCCCTTGGCGATGCGGACGCGGCGCGAGGCGTTGAGCACCTTGGGGTCGCGCCGCTCCTGCGGGGTCATGGAGCGGATGATCGCTGCGATCCGGTCGAGGTCCTCGTCCTTGACCTGTGAAATGGCGTCCTTCATCTGCCCCATGCCGGGGAGCATCCCGAGCAGGCTGGTGATGGAGCCCATCTTCTTGATCTGCTGCATCTGCTCGAGGAAGTCGTCGAGGTCGAAGTCGTCGCCGCTCTGCAGCTTCTCGGCCGCCCGCTGGGCCTGGTCGAGGTCGAAGTGCTTCTCGGCGGTCTCGATCAGGGTGAGGACGTCGCCCATGCCGAGGATGCGGGAGGCCATCCGCTCCGGGTGGAAGACGTCGAAATCGCGCAGCTTCTCGCCGGTGGAGGCGAACATGATCGGCACGCCGGTCAGGTGACGCACGGACAGGGCCGCGCCACCGCGGGCGTCGCCGTCGAGCTTCGTGAGCACGACGCCGGTGAAGCCGACCCCTTCCTGGAAGGCCTGCGCCGTGGTGACCGCGTCCTGGCCAATCATCGCGTCGACGACGAACAGGACCTCGTCGGGCTGCACCGCGGCGCGGATGTCAGCGGCCTGCTGCATCAGCTCCGCGTCAACACCCAATCGGCCCGCGGTGTCGACGATGACCACGTCGTGCTGCATGCGCCGGGCGTGCTCGACGCCCTGCCGCGCCGCGTCGACGGGGTCCCCTGTCGCCGTACCGGCGTCTGTTGCCCCGGGGTAGGGGGCGAAGACCTGCACGCCGGCCTGCCCGCCGACGACCTGGAGCTGGGTGACGGCGTTGGGACGCTGGAGGTCGCAGGCCACGAGCAGTGGGGCGTGGCCCTGGCCCTTGAGCCAAAGGGCGAGCTTGCCCGCAAGCGTCGTCTTGCCGGCACCTTGCAGGCCGGCCAGCATGATCACGGTCGGTGGGGTCTTGGCCAGTCTGATCAGGCGGGTCTCACCACCGAGGATGGCGACGAGCTCCTCGTTGACGATCTTGACGACCTGCTGAGCCGGGTTGAGGGCCTTGGTGACCTCCTCGCCGACCGCCCGCTCCTTGAGCGCCGCGATGAAGGCCTTGACGACGGGAAGCGCTACATCGGCTTCCAGCAAGGCGATCCGGATCTCGCGGGCCGTCGCGTCGATGTCGGCCTCGGACAGCCGACCCTTGCCACGCAGCGAGGAGAAGACCTTGTCGAGCCGGTCGCTCAGGGTGTCGAACACCCCGCCGAGCCTAGTCGCCGCTCGCCCGACCGAACCACCCGCCGGTTCTGCTGGTGAGAGGCGCGCAGCCTCAGGGGAGGGTGGCGAGCAGGGCCGCCACCAGGGCGTCGCGCTGCGCCGAATCACTGAGGACCGGCACGTAGAACGCGTCGACGGCGTCCGCGCCGAGGGTGGAGATGTGCGCCGACCGCACGTCCAGCCCGAACTCATCGAGCACCGCAGTGATCCGGTGCAGCAGACCCAGCTCGTCAGGGGCGCGCACCTCCACGATCGTCGAGGTCTCAGAATCGTCGTCGACCAGCCGAACGGTGGAGGGCGCCACCGTCGCATCGCGGCCGGCGTAGGCCGCTTCGCGCGCCGCCAGCTTCTCGGTCAGCGGCAGGGTCCCGTCGACGGCCCGCCGCAAGTCGTCGCGGACCAGGACCCAGTCGGGGAGCGAGCCGAACCGCGGGGCGACGCGGAACACCGTGATGGCCGTCGGGCCACGCGAGAAGCCCGAGGCTGACCGCACGTCGAGCCGGTGCAGGGCGAGCACCCCCGCCGACAGCGACAGCAGGCCGGGGCGGTCGAGGGCGATGACGGTGACCTCGTCGTCATCAGCTGCCAGCGCGAGCTCGCCTGCCGCCACCAGCGCCTCCTGAGCGGCCGACAGGGGTGCAGGTGAAGGAGGTGGCGAGCCCTCGAGCAGTGCCGCTGCCCGGGCGACGAGCGAGGCGATCAGCTGGCCCTTCCAGGCGCTCCAGGCAGCCGGGCCGGTGGCGGCCGAGTCGGCTTCGGTCAGCGCATGCAGCAGCTCGAGCACCTCGAGCGAGCCGACGGCTTCGGCCACGGATCGGGCGGTCGACGGGTCTTCCAGGTCACGACGGGTGGCCACGTCGGGCAGCAGCAGGTGGTGCTCGACCATGGCCACCAGCACGTCGACGTCCGCTGGGGGCAGCCCGAGGCGTGGAGCCAGTTCCGCGACGACCTTCATGCCGACGAAGGTGTGGTCCCCTGGTAGGCCCTTTCCGATGTCGTGCAGCAGGGCCCCCAGCAGCAACAGGTCGGGACGCCCTACTCGGCGCGTCAGGGCTGCAGCCTCGGCCGCCGCCTCGATCAGGTGCCGGTCGACGGTGAAGCGGTGGTAGCTGTTGCGCTGCGGCTTGCTGCGCACGGTCTCCCACTCGGGCAGCAGCCGCACCAGCAGGCCGGCCTGGTCGAGCGCCTCGAAGACCACAACGGCGCTGTGCCCGGCGGCCAGCAGGCCGACGAAGCGGTCGAGGGCGCTGGACCGCCAGGGCACCGGCAGCGGTGGGCAGTCCAGCAGCCGGGTCAGGGTGATCGGCGCGATCGGCAGGCGGTGCCGAGCGGCGGCCTCCGCCACTCGCAGGACGAGCTCCGCATCCTGCGCCGGTGTGGCGTCGCGAGCCAGCACCACCTCGCCCTCCTGCTCGACCACGTCGTCGGCCAGGGGTCGGCGCACCGGTGCCGACGAACCGCGACGGAAGATCCCCTTCCGCACCGGTGCAGGCGGTACCACCCGGCGCCAGGTGGTGTCGGAAGCGAAGGCGATCGTCCTGGCAGCGGAGGACACCTGTGCCATGAGCACGTCGGCGTCGGCCAAGCCAAGGGCGGCCGCCACCGCGTCCTGCTCCTGCATCAGCAACCGGTCCACCAACCGTCGGCCCGCGCTGCCGGTCAACCGGTGCAGCTCGCCGCGCACGTCGAGCAGCACCTCATAGGCCGCGCGGACCGCCTCCCCCGGCACGTCCGCGACCTGGGCGATCGCGAGAGCGTGCAGGGCGTGCACGTCGCGCATGCCGCCGCGCGCCTGCTTGAGGTCGGGCTCGAGCAGGAACGCCACCTCACCGAACTTTTGGGCGCGCTCCTCGACGAAGGCCCGCAGCTCCGGCAGCCGGCTCGGGGCGCTCGACCGCCAGGAGGCGCGGGTGGCCGAGAGCAGTTGCTGGCCAAGGGAAGCGTCGCCGGCAAGGAATCGCGCATCCAGCAGCCCCAGAGCTGCCTTGAGGTCCTCGCGCGCGACCGCCGCAGCCTCGGCGACGGTGCGCACGGAGTGGTCCAGCTCCACGCCGCTGTCCCAGATCGGGTACCAGAGCTGGTCGGCCAGCTTGGCGATGTCGCGCGAGCCGTCATGGACGAGCACCAGGTCCAGGTCGCTGCCGGGTGTCGGGTCCTTGCGGCCGAGGGCGCCGACGGCGACCAGCGCCACCCCAGGACCGGGTTCGCCGAGGGCTGCGGCAAGCCATCCGTCGTACAGGCTGGTGAGGGCTTGACGGAGTGCAGAGCCGCACAGGGAGCCGTCGTCGATCCGGGCCTGCCGGCGGGCTCTGAGGTCGCTGCTCATGTCACGCAGACACTAGGAGAGCGTGGGTCAGAGGGCCTCGGGGCCGCGCTCCCCGGTCCGCACCCTGACCACGTCGTCGACCGGCGTCGTCCAGACCTTGCCGTCACCGATCGAGCCGGTGCCGGCAGCCGTCACGATGGCGTCCACGATGCGCCCCGCGTCAGCCTCGTCCGCCAGCACCTCGATCCGCACCTTGGGGACGAAGTCCACCGAGTACTCCGCGCCGCGGTAGACCTCCGTGTGCCCGCGTTGCCGGCCGAAGCCCTGGACCTCGCTGACCGTCATGCCCTGGACACCGACCGCCTCGAGGGCGGCCTTGACCTCATCGAGCCTGAACGGCTTCACGATCGCTGTCACGAGCCTCACAACGCCTCCACTCCTCGCTCCCCGGTCCGGACCCGCACGACATCGTCGACCGGGGTGGACCACACCTTGCCGTCACCGATGGATCCGGTATGGGCGGCTTGCACGATCACGTCGATGACCGAGCCGGCGTCGGCGTCGTCGACCAGCACCTCGATCCGGACCTTGGGCACGAACGTCACGGTGTACTCCGCGCCGCGGTAGACCTCGGTGTGGCCGCGCTGCCGGCCGTGGCCCTGGACCTCGCTGACCGTCATGCCCTGCACCCCGAACGCCTCGAGCGCGCTCTTGACGTCGTCGAGCTTGAAGGGCTTGAGGATCCCCGTCACCAGCCTCATGTGACGATCCGCGAGTGAGCCGAGGCGCCGAGGCTCGAGCCGCCCCCGCCGGTGATGGCGAGGTCATATGCGGTCTCGGCGTGCTCGGCCTGATCGACGCCGGTCAGCTCGTCCTCGTCACTGACCCGTAGGCCGATCGTCACCTTGAGGAGCAGGGCGATGATCAAGGTCCCGACGAAGGAGTAGCCCAGGACCGCGAAAGCCGCCGTCGCCTGCGTGCCCAGCAGCGCGAAGCTACCGCCGTCGACGAGCGAGTCGGTGAGGGTGTGCGTCTTGTCGCCGACGATGCCGATCATCAAGGTGCCCACGAGGCCGCCCACGAGGTGCACCCCGACCACGTCGAGCGCGTCGTCGTAGCCCAGCCGGTGCTTGAACGTGACGGCTAGCGAGCAGACGATGCCGGCCACGACGCCGATCGCGATCGCACCCCAGGCGTTGACGAACCCGCACGCTGGGGTGATCGCGACGAGCCCGGCCACGGCACCGGAAGCGCCGCCGAGCGTGGTCATGTGACCGTCCCGCAAGCGCTCCACGATCAGCCACCCGAGCAGGGCCGCGGCCGTGGCGACCTGGGTGTTGATGAGAACCAGGCCGGAGTAGGCGGTGGACCCGAGGGTCGAGCCGACGTTGAACCCGAACCAGCCGAACCACAGCAGCCCCGTGCCCAGCATCACGAAGGGGAGGTTGTGCGGCCGCATCGCCTCCTTGCCGAACCCCTTGCGCTTTCCCAGCACGAGGACGAGGGCGAGCGCCGCGGCGCCGGCGTTGATGTGCACCGCCGTGCCGCCCGCGAGGTCGAAGGCACCGAGTTGGTTGACGATCCAGCCGCCGGAGTCCTTGGCGAAGAAGCCGTTGGCGAAGCCGGCAGCCTCACCGCCCTCCTCCGCGACACCGAAGGCGAACACCCAGTGCGCCACCGGGAAGTAGATGAGCGAGACCCAGACGGTGGTGAACACCAGCCAGGCGCTGAACTTCATGCGGTCGGCCACCGCCCCGCTGATGAGCGCGACCGTGATGATGGCGAACATCAGCTGGAACCCGGCGAAGACGAGGTCGGGAAGCAGGTAGGTGTTGGTGACCTTCGTGGAGTCGGTCGCACCGAACGTCGCGTTGTTGGTCAGGTCGCTCAGGCCCACGAGCCCGCTGGACCAGCCCCACAAGCCGTGCTGGTCAGCTCCGAAGGTCAGCGCGTAGCCGAACGCGACCCACAGCACGCTGACGATGGCGATGGCGCTGAAGCTCATCATCATCATGTTGAGGACGCTCTTGCTCCGGCTCATGCCGCCGTAGAAGAAGGCCAGGCCGGGCGTCATCAGCAGCACCAAGAAGGCGCAGACCATGACGAAGCCGGTGTTGGCGCCGTCGATCAGTACGGGATCCATGTCTCTCCTCTGAGCGGGGGTCCAGCGGTGTTCCGCATGAGACTCGCCTTGAGGTGTTCCGCGACCGTGTCCGCTCTGTTTCCCGCAGGTGAAGCGTCGTCACGCTTCGTTTCGTCCGTGTGTCAGAGCACCGCTTCGTCGCCGAGAAGGGCGTCGGCGAAGGCCTCGGGCTCGAACGGCGCGAGGTCATCAGGTCCCTCACCGAGGCCGATCAGCTTCACCGGGATACCCAGCTCCCGCTGTACGGCGACGACGATGCCACCCTTCGCCGTACCGTCCATCTTGGTGAGGACGATGCCGGTGACCTCGACCAGCTCGGTGAACATCCGGGCCTGGACCAGCCCGTTCTGACCCGTCGTCGCGTCGAGGACGAGCAGCGTCTCATCGACCGGACCGTGCTTCTCCACCACCCGCTTGACCTTGCCCAGCTCGTCCATCAGGCCGGACTTGGTGTGCAGGCGGCCGGCGGTGTCGATGAGGACCGTGTCGGCCTTGACCTCGATGCCCTTCTTGACGGTCTCGAACGCGATGCTGGCCGGGTCGCCGCCCTCGGGTCCGCGGACGGTCTCGGCTCCGACCCGGGCGCCCCATGTCTGCAGCTGGTCGGCGGCGGCCGCCCGGAAGGTGTCTGCCGCACCGAGCACGACGCTCCGGCCGTCGGCGACGAGCACCCGCGCGAGCTTGCCGCAGGTGGTGGTCTTGCCGGTGCCGTTGACGCCGACCACAAGGACCACGGCCGGCCGGTCGGCGTGCGGCAGCGTCTTGAGGGTGCGGTCGGCGTCGCGACCGATGCTGGTGACCAATTCCTCGCGCAGGACCGCCCGCAGCTCGGCGACGTCCTTGATGCCGTCGACGCGGACCCGCGTCCGGAGCCGCGCGACCAGCTCATTGGTGGCCGCCAGCCCCATGTCGGAGGTCAGGAGGGTCTCCTCGACCTCCTCCCAGGTGGCCTCGTCGACGGTGTCGCGCGACAGCAGCGTGAACAAGCCGCGGCCCATCGTGGTCTGCGATTGCGCGAGCCGGGAGCGCAGGCGGGTGAGCCGGCCGGCGCTGGGTTCGGGGACGTCGACGTCGGAGATCAGCGCCGGTTGGCGCTGCACCTGGTCCCCGACTGGGCCCTCCTGGACCTCGGTCAGGACCGGGGCATCAGTCGTGGCCGCGGCGGCGGGGGTGGTTGCCGTGGGCCGCACGAGGGGCGGGCGCACCCGGGAGCCCCCACGGGACATCAAGCCGGCGGCCGCCAGGACCGTCAGGAGCAGGATCAGGCCGACGACGACGAGGATCTCGATCACGTCTAGGTGTCTACCAGCCTGCGCTCACGCCACACCTGGCCCCAGCTTGGGGCCCTCAACACACCTAAGCCCCTGGCGCTGCGATTGCCTGAGCGTGTGAGGCTGCCCCGGCCTCCCTTAGGTGTGTTGAGGAGTCGGCCCGGACGGGAGCACGACCGCCCATCGCGGCCCGTGCTGCTTGGCGTCGTACCGGCTAGGCGGGTTCGCGCTCGCGGAGGCGCTGGGACACAACCGTCGACACGCCGTCGCCGCGCATGGTCACGCCGTAGAGCGCGTCGGCGATCTCCATGGTCCGCTTCTGGTGCGTGATGACGATCAGCTGCGAGGACTCGCGCAGGCCCTCCAGGGCCGCGAGCAGCCGGTCGAGGTTGCGCTCGTCGAGCGCGGCCTCGATCTCGTCCAGCACGTAGAACGGCGAGGGGCGGGCGCGGAAGATGGCGACCAGGAGGGCGATCGCGGTGAGCGAGCGCTCGCCGCCGGAGAGCAGGGACAGCCGGCTGACCTTCTTGCCGGCCGGGCGGGCCATCACCTCGATCCCGCTGGCGAGCAGGTCATCGGGCTCGGTCAGGACCAGGCGGCCCTCGCCGCCGGGGAAGAGCGTGGCGAAGACGTCGACGAACTCGCGGGCGGTGTCCTCGAAGGCCGACTGGAACACGTCGTGGATGCGGTCGTCGACGTCCTTGATGACCGTCAGCAGGTCGCGGCGGGTGTCCTTGAGATCCTCGAGCTGACTCGTGAGGAAGGCCGAGCGCTCCTCGAGGGCGGTGTACTCCTCGAGGGCCAGCGGGTTGACGCGTCCGAGCAGCGCGAGCGCCCGCTCCGCCGTCGCCGCCCGCTTCTCCTGCGCCGTCCGGTCATAGGGCTGGGGCTCCCCCGGCTCGCCATCCTCGGCAGGGGGCGTCGGCACCGGGACGTCGGGGCCGTAGTCGGAGAGCAGGCTCGTGAGAGGGACGCCGTAGTCCTCGACGGCCCGCGCCTCGAGAGCCTCGATCCGCAGCCGCTGCTCGGTGCGGGCCACCTCATCGCGGTGCACGACATCGGTCAGCCGCTCGAGCTCGGCGGTCAGCTCGCGCACGGTCACCCGCAACGACAGCTGCTCGGCGTCGGTGATGGTGCGGGCCGACTGCGCGGCCTCCCGCTCGGCTGCGGCCGCGGCCAGCGAAGCGGTGATGCGGCCGAGGGCGACATGGGCGCCGCGGACGACCTCGGCTGCGACGGCAGCGCCGTGCTCGCGCTGAGCCCGCAGCGCGACCAGCCGTTCGCGGGCCTGGCGCTCCTGACGGGCGGCGCGCTCCAGCGCCTCCGCGCGTGCGGCCAGGGCCTGGGCCCGCTCCTCGGCGGTGCGGACGGCCAGCCGAGCCTCGACCTCGGTGGCCCGGGCGTCGGCAGCGGACTGGACCAGCTTGTCGCGGACGTCGGTCGACGGCTCCTCGTCCACGGGAGCGCCTTCGGCTGCCGTGAGGCGCTCCTCGAGCTCGGCCAGGCCCGAGAGATCGCGGTCGCGGGCCTCAGCGGCACGCTCCCGGGCCTGCGCCAGCCGCCCGGCCTCGGCCTCGGCCGAGCGGGCAGCGCTGGCGAGCAGGCCGAGCTGCTCGGCCAGGGCCGCGAGGCGGGCGTCGCTGTCGTGGAGGGCGGCCAGGGACTCGTGCGCCCTCGCCTGGTGCTCGGCGACCCGGCCGGTCGCCTCGGACACCTTCTGCACCAGCTCGCGGTGTTGCCGGTCGGCGTCGGCTGCCTTCGCCGTGGCCTCATCGACGGCTGCCTGCACCTCGAGCAGCGACGGGGCGCTGGCACTGCCGCCGGTGGCCCAGTCGGGGCCGAGCAGGTCACCGTCCCGGGTGACGGCTCGGGTGCCGGGCAGCTGCTCGACCAGCCGCCGCGCGCTCTCCAGCGTTTCGACCACGGCGACCCGATCCAGCGCCCGGGCGATGGCGGCCTGCAACGCCACCGGCGCCTCGACCAGATCCCGTGCCCACTGCGCCCCAGGCGGCAGCGCCGGGAGCTGCACCGAGGTGGCAGCCGAGGAGGAGCCCACCAGGAGCCCGGCCCGGCCGGCGTCGGCCTCCTTGAGGTGCTGCAGGGCGGCAGCGGCATCACCAGGCGAGGACACGGCTACGGCGTCGGCCACGGCACCCAGCGCCGCCGCCAGCGCAACCTCGTGCCCGGCCTGGACGCTGATCAGCTGGGCGACCGTGCCGAGGACGCCGGGCAACTGCCCGCCCAGCAGATGGCTCGAACCGTCTTTGCGAGCCAGCGAGAGCGACAGCGCATCGCGCCGCGCCTCCCACGTGGAACGGTCGCGCTCAGCAGCCCGCTCGTCGGCGTGCAGGCCAGCGAGCACGTCCTGTGCGGCAGCCAGCTCCTGGGCGACCTGCTCGTGCCGCTCATCGAGGTCGACCTCGCCCTGGCTCAGGCCACCGACCTCGGCCTCAAGGGCCTCGAAGTCGGCCTGCGCCCTGGCATGACGCGCCTCAGCGTCGGTAAGACCGGCGGTCAGCCGGCCGATCTCGGCCTCGGCTGCGGTGGCTCGCGATCGCAGGGCGCCGACCTGGCCGGTCAGCGTGGCCAGGCCCTCGCGGCGGTCAGCGATCGCCTGCCGGGCAGCCACGAGCGCGTGCTCCTCGGCGGCCAGCGCGACCTCGGCGTCGGTGCGCCGCGTCACGGCCGCCTGAAGCCGCTCGGCATCTTGTGCCATCTGCTCGGCGAGCTCGGCCTCCTGCGCACGGACCGCTGCCGCTTCCTGGTCGAGCTGATCAGGGTCACGCCCGGCGCGGACCTCCTCAGGCAGCTCAGCGCTGAGGTGCCGGTGTCGCTCGGCGGCAAGGATCGCCGTACCGCGCAGTCGTTCTTCGAGGGCTGAGAGGCGGTACCAGGTCTCCTGAGCACGGGTGAGCCGCGGGCCCTGCTCGGCGGCGGCGGACTCGAGCTGCACCTCGCGCTGCTGCGCCTCCACGAGCTGCTTCTCGACCTCGGCCCGGCGGACACGCAGCTCGGTCTCGTCGCGCACCTCGGAGTCGAGCGCAGCCCGCAGGACGAGCAGGTCGTCGGCCAGCAGCCGCAGCCGGGCGTCCCGCAGGTCAGCCTGGACCTCGCCGGCCCGGCGGGCCACCTCCGCCTGCCGACCGAGCGGCTTGAGCTGCCGCCGCAACTCGGCGGTGAGGTCCTGCAGCCTCGTCAGGTTGGCCTGCATCGCCTCGAGCTTGCGGAGCGCCTTCTCCTTGCGCTTCTTGTGCTTGAGGACGCCGGCTGCCTCCTCGATGAACGCGCGGCGGTCCTCCGGCCGGGCGGACAGCACCGCGTCGAGCTGGCCCTGGCCGACGACCACGTGCAGCTCACGGCCGATGCCGCTGTCGCTCATCAGCTCCTGCACGTCGATGAGGCGGCACTTGGCGCCGTTGATGCTGTACTCGCTCGCACCGTCGCGGAACATCAGCCGGGTGATGCTGACCTCGGTGTACTCGATCGGCAGCGCGCCGTCGGCGTTGTCGATCGTGAGGGTGACCTCGGCCCGGCCGAGCGGGGGCTTGCCGGGCGAGCCGGCGAAGATCACGTCCTCCATCTTGCCGCCGCGCAGCGCCTTCGCCCCCTGCTCGCCGAGCACCCACGCGATGGCGTCGACGACGTTGCTCTTGCCAGACCCGTTGGGGCCGACCACACAGGTGATCCCCGGCTCGAAGCGCAGCGTCGTCGGGGACGCGAAGGACTTGAAGCCCTTCAGCGTGAGGCTCTTGAGGTGCACCTGTCGCCGTTCGTTCCAGCCGTGGGGAAGGCCGTGGACGACTCTACCGGCGGCCGGCAAACGGACAGATCCCTGCAAAGGGAGCGGAGTCGGCGCGACGTGCGGCATTCGGCTCAACAGAGGGGGCCCACCGCCAGTCGGCAGGACCATCCCGACGAGCCATGGGCCGATGCGGGCTGGCCGCCGACGCTCTGACCATGACAGAAAAGGGCCGGCACGCGGCCGCCACCCACAACCCGTCCCGGGCGCTGTCCGGGCTGGGCGAGGTGGTGTCGCGGGTGCTGGCTTCGCTGTTCACGCTCGCCCTTGCGGTGGGCGCCGTGGTCCTGCTAGTCGGGGCGTACGCCGTCGTCGCGCTGCAGGTGTCCACCCAGACCATCCTGACCGGCAGCATGCGCGGCACCTTCGACCCGGGCGCCCTGGTGCTCACCCGCCCCATCGACGTCCGGGACGTCTCACCCGGTGACGTCATCCTCTTCACTCCCCCGGGCGAGAGCGCCAGGTACACCCACCGCGTCGTGACCGTGCGCGGCAGTGTCGTCACCACCAAGGGGGACGCCAACCCGTCCCCCGACAACTGGCAGGCCGTTCTCGAGGGACCCACCGTCCCGAAGGTCTTCGGCCACCTGCCCTACGTGGGCGGCCTGCTCCTCAAGGCACAGTCCTCCGGCGCGCGAACCCCCCTGCTCGCCCTGCTCGGCCTGATCGTCGCCGTCTCAGGCAGCCGCATGATCGCCGGTCCCCGCACGTCCGCTCGTCATGTTCCTGCCCGTCATGTCATCGCCCTTCCTGTCATCGCCCTTCCGCCAAGCCAAGGAGTCACACCATGTCCAAGCACGCCGCTCCCCCTGCGCCCAAGCGCAGCGCCCGCACCCTTGCCGCAGCCTCGTTCGGAGTCGCTGCCCTCGCCATCACGGGCGCCGGCGTCTACGCCGGGCTGACGGCCGAGGCGACCAACACGACAGCCGAGTCCGTCAACAGCGGCACGCTGAAGCTCGTCATGGCAGCCGAGACTGGGGCAGCGTCGCTGTCCACCACGGTGAGCAACCTGGCCCCTGGGGACATCGACAACCGCTTCATCGTGCTCACCAACAGCGGCACCTTGACCGGCAAGAACCTCGGCCTCGCGGTCACCGACGCCGCGGGCACCGCCCTTTCTGCCAGCGCCACCAAGGGCCTGTCGGTCGCGGTCACCCGTTGCTCGGGGCCGTACATCCCCGCGACCGGCTACTGCAGCGCAGCCGGGGTGCAGGGCGTGCCGGGCGTCGAGACCGCCTACCTGGCGAAGACGTCCCTGTCGTCGATGGGCACCAAGCAGGCGTTCAGCGGCCCGATCAACCCGGCGGCAGCTGCGGCCTACAACCTGAAGGTGGCGCTCTACATGGACGGCACCGAGACGGTCACCAACGGCACGCTGCCCGCCGGCACCGTCCAGGGCCTGACCTCGACGCTGACCTACACGTTCAGCGAGGACCAGCGCGACGCGGTGACCACGAACTCGTAGCCCTTCGAAAGGACACCGATCGTAGGGACGTGGTGCTCCACAGCTCGACCCCGAGGAGGGTGGCCGCGACAGCGGTCGCCCTCCTCGAGGTATTCGGTCTCGGCACCCAGGCGCCGGCCTACGCGGGCATCAGCGGCCAAGCCGCCAGCGCGTCGGCCCGGACCGTCTCCAGCGGCACCTTCTCCGTCGTACCGACCGTCCTGACCTCCGGCACGCCGGTCCCCGGGTCGGCCGCGCTGACGTTCACCGTCGCGACCCCACGGGCCTACTTCGACGCCGTCAACACCGGTTCCATCGACCTGGTCGCGGCCTCCTACAACCTGACACTGACGTACGCCGGAACGGGCACCCCCACCGTGACGCTGGTGAGCTGCCCTGGCAGCAGCTGGAACCAGACGTTGAACACCTGCCCGGTCGGCACCGTGACCATCGGGTCGTGGGGCGCCGGCAGCTCGAGCTCGCTCGCATCGACGCAGGTGCCGGTGAGCAGCGGCGACCGGCTGCGTCTGCGGGCGACGGTCACCACGACGGGGGTCCTGGTCAGCGCGTCGGCAACGGCCAACACCACCGTGTCGTCCGGGCCGACCCGGCAGATCAGGGCGGCGACGACGACCAACGGCTAGACAGCAGAAAGGACGCACCCACCTGGGGGCGCGCCCTTCTTGCTGCTGGTCGTTAGGGGATGAGGGCCGGCTCCGACTCGGTGAGCACCCGGATGTCGTCCTCGACGTGCACGGAGGCCACGAGGGCGTCGTTGGCCGCACGGACCCGACCGAGTTCCTGTTCGAGCTCCAGCACCCTCGAACGCAGTCGCCGGACCTCTGCTGCGAGGCGAAGGTCGGTGCCTACACCGACATGTCCGAACAGGGCCTTGGCCATCCTGGAGCCTCCACGCTGAGGGTCTGATTCGACCTGGCTAACGGCACAGGTGCGACGTCCCCACGGTGTCACGTGATCTTGCTCCGGTCAAGGTCTGGTAACGATCGGAGAACGGCAATCTTGAGCCATTTGGCGACTCCTACGCACCCGTTTGCCGCACTTTGACAGAGTGTCACCGCTCCTCGAACCCCACCTCCCCGCGCGGCTCACCCCAGCGGTCCGCCACGAAGTCGACCCGGCCTGGACCGTCGGCCAGTTGGGCGAGCAGCGCGCGGCAGTTGGCCTCGGGCCCCTCCGCCACGACCTGCACCCTGCCATCATCAAGGTTGGTCGCGGCTCCGGCCAGGCCCAGCTCTAGGGCCCTTGCTCGCGTCCACCAGCGGAAGCCGACCCCCTGCACCTGTCCCTTGACGAATGCTGTGAGCCGGACTGTCAACGCGGGGTCCTCGGCCGGGGCTGGCACTCAGGGCAGGAGTAGGAGGAGCGGTTCATCCAGGCCTCGCGCCGGAGGGGCGCGCCGCAGCGGTGGCACGGTTCCCCTTCCCGGCCGTAGGCGTTGAGCGAGCGCTCGAACAGCCCGCTCACCCCCTCGGTCGAGACGTAGAGGGCGTCGAAGGACGTGCCGCCCTGCTCGAGGGACTCCTCGAGCACGTCGCGGACGTGGGCCAGCAGCTCGCGTGCCTTGAGCCGGGAGATCGCCTCCGTGGACCGGCCGCCGTGCAGTCGCGCCCGCCAGAGGGCCTCGTCGGCGTAGATGTTGCCGATCCCGCTCACCAGCGTCTGGTCGAGCAGCGCCCGCTTCACGCCGGTGGACTTCGACCGCAGCCGGCTGATGAACAGCTGGTCGTCGAAGTCGGGGTCCAGCGGGTCACGAGCGATGTGCGCCAACGTGCTCGGCAGCTCGGCACCGCCTGCCACGACCGCCATCCCGCCGAAGGTCCGCTGGTCGACGAACCGCAGCTCCCGCCCTCCATCGGTGAACCCGAACCGGATCCGCAGGTGGGTCTCGACCGGCTTGTCGGACGCCACCACCAGCAGCTGACCGCTCATGCCCAGGTGCCCGGTCAGGGCGTCACCGGAGTCAAGCGGGAGCCAGAGGTACTTCCCGCGGCGGTGGGCGGCCAGCACCGTGCGCCCGCGCAGGAGGTCGGCGAAGTCGCGTGCGCCAGCGTCGTGACGTCGTACTGCTCGAGGGTGGTGGACCTGGACGTCCTGGACGGTGCGGCCGAGGATGCCGCGCTCGAGCCCGCGCCGGACGACCTCGACCTCGGGCAGCTCAGGCACTCAGCCCTCGCGCTCGCCAGGGCCGGTCTGCAGGATCCGCCAGGCGCCCTCAGCGGCCTGCTGCTCGGCCTCTTTCTTGGTGCTGCCGCAGCCCTCACCGAGCTCCTGGCCCGCCACGATCGCGCGGGCGACGAAGGACTTGGCGTGGTCGGGGCCGCTCTCGGTGATGAGGTAGTCGGGGACGCCCAGGCCCTGGGCTGCGGTCAGCTCCTGGAGGGCGGTCTTCCAGTCGAGGCCGCCGTCGCCGGCAGCGGCCACGGCGATGAGCGGGTCGAACAGCGCGCGCACCAGCGTGGTGGCGCCCTGGATGCCGTGCTCGAGATAGACCGCGCCGATGACGGCTTCCATCATGTCGGCCAGGATGCTCGGCTTCTCGCGCCCACCGGTCACGTCCTCGCCCTTGCCCAGCCGCATCCACCGGCCCAGCCCGAGTTCGCGAGCCACCCCAGCCAGCGCGCGGGTGCTCACGACGCCCGCACGCAGCTTGGCGAGCGAGCCCTCCGCGAGGTCCGGGTAGGTGCTGTAGAGGGCGTCGGTGACGACCAGCCCGAGCACGGCGTCGCCGAGGAACTCCAGCCGCTCGTTGGTCGGGAGGCCACCGTTCTCGTACGCGAAGGAGCGGTGGGTCAGGGCCTGCTCGATCAGCGCCGGTGCGAGCGCTGTCCCGAGGGCGGCCTCGAGCAGGGTGTACTGCATCAGAGGCGCGCGAAGGCGTAGTCGACTGCCTGCTGGACGGTGGTCAGCTCGTCGAGGTCCCGGTCGTCGAACACGACGCCAAGGCGCTCCTCGACGATGTCGACGATCTCCACGAGGGCCAGCGAATCGGCCACGAGGTCCTCGGCGAAGCGGTGCTCAGGCCGTACGGAGCCCGCGGGGACCTCCAGCACGATGGCGACGGCCTCCTGGACGGCGGCCAGCACCTGCTCGGGCGTCACGGTCGTGCCTGGTCGTGAGCGCAGTGGCTCAGACCGCGATGATCGCGCGCTTGTCGTAGCGACCGCACTCGGGGCACACAGTGTGCGGCAGCGTGGTGTGACCACGGTCGCACTTGACCAGCGTGGGCACGCTGGCTTTCCACTGCGAACGGCGCGAGCGGGTGTTGCTGCGCGACATCTTGCGCTTCGGGACAGCCATGGCTCAGTTCTCTCTGTTCTGCTGGAGCAGCCCCGAGAGGGCGCCCCAACGGGGGTCGGACGTGGCGTGCGCGTGGTCGGGCGGCAGGTCGTCGAGCTTCTCTCCGCACGTGGCGCAGAGCCCTTGACAGCCTTCCTGGCAGAGCGGGTTGAGCGGGAGTGCGAGCACCACCGCGTCGCGCAGCGTAGGGGTCAGGTCGAGCAGTTCGCCCTGCAGCTGTGCGACCTCGTCCTCGTCGTCGTGGTAGGTGCTCGCCTCGGGGTAGACGAACAGCTCCTGGACCTTGACGGCGAGCTCGTCGCTCACCGTGCCCAGGCACCGCCCGCACTCCCCGGACACCGGCGCCGTGACGGTGCCGGTGACGAGCACGCCGTCCATGACGCTCTCGAGCCGGAGGTCCAGCTCGAGCTCGGCACCGACCGGCACGCCGACCAAGTCTGCAAGACCGAGGCCAGCGGGCGCGGGAACAAAGAGCCGCACCGGCTGCATCGACCCTGGTCGCCGGCCCAGCTCGCGCGTGTCGAGCACGAGGGGGTGGCGGGGGTCGAGGCGGGGCTGCTGCTTCCTGTTCTCGGGCACGATGATCTCCGAACTCGCAGTTGAGTCCGCGACAAGCCTAGCGGAGATCACTGCGGGTGCGGCTGCTCCAGGAAGGAGTCGGGCTCCTGGGGCTGCTCGGCGAGCGCATCAAGCTCATGCCGGCCGGAGAGCTTCTGTCGCCCCCGCTCGACGGCGGACAGGGTCTTGGTGAGCACGATCTCGAAGTTCGCGAGCTTGGCGTCGACGTAGTCCTCGACCTCCACCCGCATGCTCTCCGCAGACTGGCGGGCCTCCTCGACCAGCCGGTCGGCCTCCTGCTGCGCCGCCTCGTAGACGTCGGTGGCCTCGAGCAGGCGGCGCCGCTCGGCCTGGGCCGCAGCGACGATCTCCTCGGCCTCGCGACGGCCCTCCTCGACCACGCTGCGCTTGTCGCCGAGCAGCTCCTGGGCCTGGCTGATCGTCTCCGGCAGCAGCGACTCGAGGTCACGGACGAGGCCGAGCAGCTCCTCGCGGTTGATCATGCAGGAGGCCGACATCGGCATGGCGCGAGCGGACTCCACCACCTCGGTGAGCTCAGCGAGCTTGCTGTGCACCTCGTCCACGAGGAGCCCTTCTACTCGGTCTCGTCGGTGCTGCGGACGCGGTCGAGCAGGCGCCGGTGCACCGCGCCAGGAACCAGTCCGGACACATCACCACCGTACGTCGCGACCTCCTTGACCAGGCTGGACGAGAGGAAGGAGTAGAGCGGGTTGGTGGTCATGAACATGGTCTCGACCCCCTGCAGCCCGTGGTTCATCTGCGCCATCTGCAGCTCGTAGTCGAAGTCGCTGATCGCCCGCAGGCCCTTGACGATCACCTGGATGTCATGGGACTTGCAGAAGTCGACGATCAGCCCGTCGAAGCTGTCGACCCGCACGTTGGGCCACTCGGCGGTGGCCTCGACGAGCATCTCGGTGCGCTCCTCGAACGTGAACATCCGGTTCTTGCTGATGTTCATGCCGACCGCGACGACGACCTCGTCGTAGAGCAGGCTCGAGCGCCCGATGATGTCGAGGTGACCGCGGGTGACCGGGTCGAACGATCCCGGGCAGACAGCCCGTCTCATGCTGGGATCCCTGTCATTTCGCGGAAAAGTACCAGAGCGTCGCCTCTCCGTACCGCCTCGATCGCTCCGGGACGAGCCACTCCGGCGGCTCCGGCTCCGGCCCCCTCGTCGGCCGCTCGAGCACCACGACGGAGCCCCCGGACGTCCACGGCTGCAGCAGGGCCAGCACGGGATCGGCATCCAGCTCGTAGGGAGGGTCGACCAGCACCAGGTCGTACGACGAGGGCTGGCCCCCTAGAAAGGCCTCCACCCTGGCGTCGATGACGGTGGCCGGCGCCTCGAGGGTGGCGACGTTCCTGATCAGGGCGGCCAACGCCGACGGGTCGTTGTCGACCAGCGTCGCCTCCGCAGCTCCGCGGGACAACGCCTCGAGCGACAGCGCCCCGGAGCCGGCGTAGAGGTCTAGGACCCGCGTGCCCTCCAGGTCGATCAGTGACTGCAGGGTCGAGAACAACCCCTCGCGGGCCCGGTCCGAAGTGGGGCGGGTGTGCTCTCCCCTAGGAGCGGTCAAACGTCGGCCCCGGTGCTCCCCGGCAATGATCCGCATCAGGCCTTCTCGATGAACGCGGCGCGCTGCTCGTCGAGGATCGCTTCGACCGCCTGCTTGAGGGCGGGGTGCCGGGAGAGGTCGGGGTCGTCCTCGACAAGGCGCGTCGCCCACTCCCGGGACGTCGTGATGATGTCGAGGTCGGCGAGCTTGAGGAAGCGCAGCGAGCTGCGACCCCCCGACTGGTCGGCGCCCAGGACGTCGCCTTCGCGCCGGACCTCGAGGTCGAGCTGCGAGAGCTCGAACCCGTCGGTGGTGGAGGCGACCGCCTGCAGTCGCTGGTAGGCGAGCGAGTCCGGGAACGCATCAGTGAGCAACACGCAGGTGGCGGGGTGCTCGCCCCGTCCGATCCGCCCGCGCAGCTGGTGCAACTGGCTGATGCCGAAGCGATCAGCGTCCATGACCACCATCACTGAGGCGTTGGGGACGTCCACGCCGACCTCGATGACGGTGGTCGCCACCAGCACCTGGGTGTGACCGGCGTTGAAGCGGCTCATCACCTCTTCCTTGGCGTCCGAGGGCATCCGACCGTGCAGGATCTCGAGGCGCAGTCCCTGGAGCGGCCCTTCGGTAAGGGCCTCAGCGACCTCGAGCACCGACAGGAGCGGCGACTGCTCGTCCTCGACATTGACCGGGTTGGAGCCTTGGGCAGTGGTCTTCGGGGGAACGGCCTCGTCGCCGATGCGGCCGCACACGACGAAGGCCTGCCGGCCGGCCTCGACCTGGTCGCGGAGACCCGCCCACACCGAGTCGAAGTAGGGACCGCGGCGCCGGACCACGGTCGTGCGGATCGGTGAGCGGCCGGCGGGCAGCTCGCGCAGGGTCGACACCTCCAGGTCGCCGTAGGTCGTCATGGCCACCGTGCGCGGGATGGGCGTGGCCGTCATGACCAGGACGTGCGGGGCCCTTCCCTTGGCCCGCAAGGCATCGCGCTGCTCGACGCCGAACCGGTGCTGCTCGTCGACGACGACCAGACCGAGGTCGCGGAACTCAACCCCCTCGCTCAGCAGCGCATGAGTGCCGACCAGGATGCCGGCCTCGCCGGAGCCCGCATCGGCCAGCGCGCTGCGGCGGGCCACGGCGCCGAGCGACCCGGTGAGCAGGGCGACCCGGGTCGAGTGCTCGTTGCTACCGAGCTCACCGGCCTGGCTCAGCGGGCCGAGCAGGTCGCGCAGCGAGCGGGCGTGCTGCTGGGCCAGGACCTCGGTCGGGGCCAGCAGGGCGGCCTGCCCGCCGCTGTCGATGACCGAGAGCATGGCGCGCAGCGCCACCACCGTCTTGCCGCTGCCGACCTCGCCCTGCAGCAACCGGTGCATGGGCTGGCTTCGGCCCAGCTCCTGCGAGATCACCTTGCCGATCTCGTGCTGGCCGTCGGTGAGGACCCAGGGAAGGGACGCGTCGAAGGCATCGAGCAGGCCACCCTCGCGGCCCAGCCGGGGCGTGCCGCCCTGGGAGCGCTGCTCGAGCCGGCGCCGGGCGAGCACGACCTGCAGGACGAAGGACTCGTCCCAGCGCAACCGGTCCTTGGCCGTGGGGACCTGGTCGAGCTTCGTGGGGCGGTGGATCGTCTGCAGTGCCGCACGCAGCCCCACCAGCTGGTGCTGGCGACGCAAGTCCTCCGGCAACGGGTCTTCGTCGAGGTCGGCGTCGGACAGCACCAGGTCAACGGCCTTGCGGATGGCCATCGTGTCGATGCCCTCAGCGGCCGGGTAGATGGAGATGATGGCGCCGGCTCTGGCCAGCGCCGCCTCGTCGTCCTCGGAGAAGACCTGCGGGTGCGCCAGCTGCCGCTTGGTGTTGAAGCTGCTCACCCGCCCGGCAAACAGGTGCTGGCCGCCGGGCTGCAGGCGCTGGCAGTACCAGTTCGCGACCTTGCCGAAGAACGCCAGCTCGAGCGTGGCGCCGCTGCGGTCGGTCACGACCACCTTGCCCAGCGTCTTGCCGTTGCGGGTCTTGGTTACTGCTGACGTGCGCACCTCGGCCAGGACGGTGACGTGCTCGCCCTCGACGAGCTCCGCCAAGGGGGTCAACGAGCCGTGCTCGAAGTACTTGCGGGGGTAGTGGTGCAGCAGGTCACCGACCGTGTGCAGGCCGAGCTTGTCGGCCATGACGTTGGCAGTCTTGTCCCCCAGGACCTTGACCAGCGGTGTGCTCAGCTTCATTCGGCGCCGAGCAGGAGCGGGTAGAGCGGCTGTCCCCCGCGCAGAACCAGCACCTCCACGTCAGGGCGGAGGGACTCGACGTGGGTCACCAGGCGCTCCCCCAGCAGCTCGTCGGCTTCGGCTCCGAGCAGCACGGTCACCAGCTCGGTCGGCTCCTTGAGCAGGTGGTCCAGCACCTGCTGGGCCACGGCCTCGACGCCCTGACCGACGACGATGATGCGCCCCTGCACCAGGCCGAGCACGTCGCCGGCTCGGCAGCTGCCTGCCTCGGTCTCCGCCTCCCGCTTGGCCGTCGTGATCTCTGCCCATCGGGTGCGCAGGGCGGCGTCCTGCATGGCGAGCACGTCGTCGGGCAGCTCGCGCGACGGGTCGCACACGCTGATCGCGGCCAGCCCCTGGAGCACCGAGGCCGTCGGGATCACCTGCACCGACAGGCCGGCCTGCTTCGCGTGGTCCGCGGCGGCAGCGGCCACGGCCCGCACGTTGGGGTCGTTGGGAAGCAGCACCACCTCCAGGGAGCCGGTGGCCATGGCGCTGTCGTACAGCTCCTGGGTCGAGGGCCGGCCGTTGCTGGCGTCGACAACGTGGGCTCCGGCGTCCCGGAACAGACCCGAGACGCCCTCGCCGTTCGCCACGGCCACGACCGCCCGACCGGACCGCGGTGCTTCCGTCGTACCCGCTGAGGCCTGGTCGGCGAAGCGCGTCACGGTGAGCCGGAAAGGGCGTCCCGCGTCGATGCCTGCCTCGATCGCGGCGGCGATGTCGTTGACGTGCACGTGCACGTTGAACAGGCCGTCCCCCCCGACGACGACGAGCGAGTCGCCGAGCCGGCCCAGCCGCGTCTTGAGCTGCTGCACGGCCGCCTCGTCGGTGTCACGCAGGAGGTACTGGACCTCGAAGCCGAACTCCTCGCTGCCCGACTCCCGAGCGCTGGCGAGCCCGCTGCGGTCACGCGGCACCAGCAGCGACGGGGCGATGGGGACGGCAGCCCCCGTGACGACGTGCTCCAGCGCCTCGAGCAGCAGGCACCAGCCGCGGCCACCCGCGTCGACGACCCCGGCGGCCTTGAGCTGGGGCAGCAGGTCGGGGGTGCGTGCGAGCGACGCGGCGGCTGCCTCCCGGGCGGAGCGGATGACGGTGGCCAGGTCCGTGCCCTTGGCGCCTTCGGCCGCCTCACGGGCCACCGTCAGCAGGGTGCCCTCGACGGGGGCGGCTACCGCGGAGTAGGCGCTGCGGGCGCTTGCGCTGAGCGCCGCAGCCAGCTCGGCAGCGCCGATCCGCTCGGACCCCGCGAAGACCTCGCCGAGACCGCGCAGCAGCTGGGACAAGATCACCCCTGAGTTGCCCCGGGCTCCCATGAGCGAGCCCAGGACGAGCGCCTTGACAGTCGCGGGAAGGTCGGCGGGGGCCGCGGCCAGTGCCTCCTGGACCGAGGCCATCGTCAGCTGGAGGTTGGTACCGGTGTCCCCGTCGGGCACCGGGTAGACGTTGAGGTCGTCGATCTCCTGGCGCGCCGCAGTGAGCGCCTCCAGGGACAGGGCGCACCAGCTTCGGAGCGCGGCAGCGTCGAGGACCTCGAGCATGCGCCCCTCCTCCCCTGCCGCGTCGCCGGAGGCTATCCCGGCGGTCCGACTGCCTCTGGCTGGTACAGTCTTCTGGTTGCCGGCGGTGCCGGCACACCCCACTCGAATCTTCTGTAGGAGCGTCCCCGTGGCTGCCAACTGCGACGTCTGCGGCAAGAAGCCCGGCTTCGGCATGTCGGTCAGCCACTCGCACCGCCGCACCAGGCGCCGCTGGAACCCCAACATCCAGACCGTCCGGGTGGCCGCTGGTGGCGGCAACACCAAGAAGGTCAACGCGTGCACGTCCTGCATCAAGGCGCAGAAGGTCGTGCCGGGCTCCCGCTAGGCCCGCACGCTCTGCCACCAGGCGCGCTCAGTCGAGCCGCGTCAGGGACGTAGGAGTGACCCGAAGTCGGACACAGTTGCTTGACAACCATGATCGTCGCTGGAGATTCCGCCGCTCGGTCGCAGACCTCGCTCAGTTGCCCAGCCACTGAGAGGCGCCGCCAGGTTGGCCGATCGGAGTTGCCTGGCTCCAGCCCGTCTCGGGCTCCGACTTCCTAGGGTAGGCACTCTCCACTCTCGATCACCGGCACATCCCGGCCACCGAACGGCTCACCTGACGGCCTGCTTTAGGCCTTTCCGGCTGGGCGAAAATACTTGTCCACAGATCTGTTCGGGGGGCCCGTTTTGTCGGTGGTGGTGGCTAGGGTTTGGCTTATGAGTTCGACGACACCTTCTGTGACGACAGCGGAGGATCGGCAGCG
>Ga0136633_1000780_pt1 | contig 24041 bp, 25 predicted proteins | sample AntDrymeUQ832206_2_FD_105494 | JGI IMG/M metagenome (GOLD analysis project Ga0136633, IMG submission 105494) | Polar desert sand microbial communities from Dry Valleys, Antarctica - metaG UQ83 (22.06) | ecosystem: Environmental > Terrestrial > Soil > Desert | place: Antarctica: Dry Valley...
CGGCCCGGCACCGACGCACTGCCACTACGACCGGCCCCTCCGCGAGAGGGCTCAGACCGCCCCCGCTCCGCACGACCTTGAGATCACCGCGACGGCTGCTGGCGGTCTGAGGTCTCTCGCTAACACTAGCTGGCGTGAACGTGGCTGGGGTGTCGGTCGACGAGGAGGCGCTGGCAGCGGTGTGCCGGCGCTACGGAGTGACACGATTTCACGTCTTCGGTTCCGTCGGCCGAGGTGACGCCCGCCCCGACAGCGACATCGACGTCCTCTATGAGCTGGCGCCCGACGCGCGACTGGGTTGGCGCATCGAGGATCTGGCCGACGAACTGTCGGCCAGCCTCGGCCGCCGCGTGGACCTGGTTTCTCGCAACGCACTTCACCAGCGGCTCCGGGACAAGGTGCTCTCCGAAGCACGCCTGCTGTATGCGGCGTGACCTCCTGCTGATTTCCGAGATGATCACCGCCGCCGAACAGGCTCAGTCCCTCGTGGCCGACGCAGATCTCGTTGCACTCCACCATGACCGTCAGCGGCGGGACGCTCTCCTCTGGAACTTCACGGTCCTCGGTGAGGCAGCGGCACAGGTTGATGCCGACGTGAGGGCTCGTTTCCCGCAGGCCGAATGGCAGCAGCCGACGAGGCTTCGCAACCGCATCGTGCACCACCGATCTGCTCTCGGCCTTCTCGACGCAGCTTCGAACCGTACTGTCTGAACTTGAAGCCGAGCCGAGCTGACTGAGGCTGACGTGCGGCAGTACCCGATAGCGCCGAAGGCCGTCCACGGTGAGGACGCGGGCGTTCTCGAACCGGAATTGTCGGATGTCGCGCGTCGCCTTCGGTGCGCCCCACAACGTCCCGCGCTGTCGCTCCGGTGGAGCGGCGTGCGCTAACTTTGTCGTGTTGCTCTGACCCTAAAAGTGCTGGTCAGAGGCTTGCGGAGCCCGAGGTCGGATTCGAACCGACGACCTGCTCATTACGAGTGAGCTGCTCTGCCGGACTGAGCTACCCGGGCGGGCTGCCGAGTATTGCACGCCGATCGCCCGCCGTCCGGAAACCGAGCGGCGGCAGTCTGAGCAGGAGGTTCTGTAGGAGGAGGACGTCGATGGGGTTGCGGACCAGGGCCTCGGCGGAGACCTGGATGGCGGCGACGGCGTCGATGCACGCCCGTGCGTCGGCCGTGCCGTCGGTCAGCGCCTTCCCGTAGGCGCCGGCGAGGGTGGCCAGGCCGAAGCGCAGCTCGTCGTGGCGCAGCCGCCGCAGCTCGCGCTTGTGGCGTTCGGCGAGGACCTTTCGGCCGGCGCCCCGCTCACCCGTGCGCTCGACCCGCTCTGCCATTTCGGCCAGCTCGGCGGCCTGGCGTTTCTCCAGTGTCGCGACCCCTGCCGAACCAAGCACCTCGGCCAGATCGGATGCGACGACGGCGACGGTTGCCCCTGTGCCGTCCAGCCGGCCCGGCACGGCCCGCCACGCCTCTCTCCGGGCCGCAAACCCGGGATCGTTGGCGAGGAGCCGGGCCCGGTCGAGGCGGCCACTCGCCACCACCGCCACCTCACGGGCCACATCAGGATCCACCCCTTCTCCGACGAGCGCAGCGGCCACGTCGTCCGGGCTCAACGGCCCGAAGTCGACCCGTACGCAGCGGGAGGCGATGGTCACCAGCTCGGGCGGCAGCTGCTCGGCCAGGATGACGAACACGGTGCTGGCCGGCGGCTCCTCGAGCACCTTGAGCAGCACGGACGACGCCTCGCGCACCAGGTGGAAGTCGGTGAGCAGCAGGACCTTGCGGGCCCCCTCGTTGGGCGACCGCATGGCCAGTCGACGGACCTCGCGGGCCTGTTCGATGGAGATCGACTGTCCGGAGCGCTCGACGAGGATGACGTCGGGATGGGCGCCGGCCAGCGCCCGGACGCACGCGTCGCACTCGGCGCAGCCGCCACGGGGACACAACAGGGCGGCCGCGAACGCGACGGCGGCAAGTCGCTTACCCGACCCCGGCGGGCCCACCAGCAGGTATGCGTGCACCGGCGCCGGCACTGCGGCCCGGAGGTGGGCGACAGCCGACTCCTGCCCGATGACGTCGTCGAAGACGTTCATGCCTCGAACGCCTTCAAGATCCGGGCTTCCACGTCGCCGACACTGCCCGACCCGTCGATCACGCGCCAGCGGGCGGGGTCGGCGTCGGCCAGGGACCGGTAGCCGGCGTTGACCCGGCGGTGGAACGCGGAGCCGGCCAGCTCCATCCGGTCGGGGTCGCGCTTCATCCTCGTGACCGCGACCTCGGCCGGAACGTCGAGGAGGAACACCACGTCCGCCTCGAGCCCGCCGGCGGCCCACCGGGACAACCAGCCCAGTTCCTCCACGTCGAGCCCACGGGCGTATCCCTGGTAGGCCAGGGTCGACCCGGTGAAGCGGTCGCACACCACGTCGTCGCCCTGAGCCAGCGCCGGGCGGATGACCTCGGCCACGTGCTGCGCCCGGTCGGCGGCCATGAGCAGCGCCTCGGCCCGCACGTCGAGCGACGTGCCGATGCCGGGGTCGAGCACGATGCCTCTGATGCGGGCACCCACCTCGGTGCCGCCCGGCTCGTGCGTCAGCACCGCCCCCAGCCGGGCGGCCAGCAGGGCGGCCTGGGTCGACTTCCCGCTGCCTTCCCCTCCCTCGAACACGATCAGCCGCCCCGTCATGTCTCGACCTTCGAGGCGCGCAGGGCCATCCAGCCGGCGGTGAGGATGATCGCCGCCCCGATCCACAGCGTCAGGCGCACTCCGGGCAGGCTGAAGTCGGCCTGGCCCAGGCTCAACTCGCCGTCGAAGAGGGAGTTGGACACGTTGTCGAGCACCCTGGACACCAGTGGCGCCATCGACAGGGAGATCAGCATGCACAGCCTGGACAGGGTGTAGAGGGTGGCGAAGGTGCGACCCCGCAGTTCGTCGTCGACCGTCTCCTGCAGGATGGTGAAACCGAGGACGTAGACCGCGCCCGCACACACCCCCATGACGGCGACGAAGGACATGGTGAGCCCCAGGCTCCCCATCGACACGGCCACCAGCATCGACGCTCCCGCACCCACCACGACCCACGGGAACGCCAGGGTGTGCGGAACACGCTTCTGGAAGGTCGACAGGCCCACCACGCCGACGGCCAGCCCCATGCCCAGCGCGGTCAGGAGCAACCCGAAGCCGGCAGCGCCGGCGTGGAGCACCTGGTTGGCGTAGATCGGGCCGAGTGGGGCGATCATGCCGCCGCCCATCAGGGCGGTGCCCAACCCCACCATCACCGAGCGCACGGTGGGATTGGTCCCGACGAACTTCCACCCCTCCTTGATTTCGGTGAATGTCCGGGTCAGGTCGATGGGGGCCCGCTCGGCGGGCCGGTTCCTGGGCAGGCTGAGCGACCAGATCAGGACGGCCGACAGGAAGAACGTGACTACGTTGAAATAGATGGCCAGCGACTCCTGGTTGAGGTTGAGGAAGTCGAGGGGGCCGGCGTGGCGGGACACGATCTCCGACACCTTGGTCAGCGAGGCGAACAGCGCCGAGGCGACGGGGAACGTGCCGTAGGCCGCAGCCAGCGAGAACGAGTTGGCCGACGCCAGCTTGTCCGAGGCCACCAGGTTGGGGACCGACGCTTCCTTGGCCGGTGACCACAGAAGGGTCAGCACCTCGATCACCAGGGACGCCAGGAAAAGGTGCAACACCGAGTCCACCCACGGCAACGTGGCGAAGACCAGGCCCCGGCCGATGTCGCAACCCACCATGACCCTGCGGCGGTCCCAGCGGTCGACGAGGACCCCGCCGACCGACGCCAGGAAGAACCCGGGGATCATCCGGGCGCTCATCACCAGCGCGATGGCCGCCTCAGGCGAACCCTTGCCCACCCGGGCGGTCAGCGTCAGGATGGCGAAGAGCCCGATCCAGTCGCCCATCGACGACACGACCTGGGCCAGCCACAGCCGGAAGAACGACGTGGAGCCGAGGAGCTTCGGCCCCGACGGCTCAGCAAGGACTTCCGCCATCGGCTCCGTGGCGTCGCCGCCGGGCGTATCGGAGACGCGCTCGGCCACTTCCTCAGCGTAGGGGAGGCGAGCCTATTTCTTGCGTTTTGCCGCCACCTTGCGCTTGGGCGGTGCCGGTCCCTTGTCGCGGCGGTCCTGCAGGAGCTGGGACCCCCGCTCGGGCGTGAGCGAGTCGACGTCGTCGCCGCTGCGGAGCGACGCATTGGTCTCTCCGTCGGTCACGTAAGGCCCGAACCGGCCCTCCTTGACCACCATGGGCTTCTTGCTCACCGGGTCCTCACCCAGCTCCTTGAGGGGCGGGGCGGCCGTGCCCCGGCGGCCACGCGCTTTGGGCTGGGCCAGCACGGCCAGCGCGTCCTCGAGGGAGAAGGTGAACATCTGCTCCTCGTCCTCCAGGCTACGGCTGTCGGTGCCCTTCTTGACATAGGGCCCGTAGCGGCCGTTCTGCACGGTGATCTCGGCCCCGTCAGCCGGGTCCTTGCCGAGCGACCGGGGCAGACTGAGCAGGCGCAGGGCGTCCTCGAGGGTGACGGCCTCGACGTTCATGTTCTTGAGCAGCGACGAGGTGTGCGGCTTCTTCTTCGACGAGGAGTCGACCTCGCCCAGCTGCACGTAGGGGCCGAAGCGCCCGGCCTTGGCGATCACCGGCAGGCCCGTGGCCGGGTCGTCGCCCAGGACTCGGTCACCGCTGGGGGTGGCGAGGAGCTCCAGGGCCTTCTCAACGGTGAGCTCGTCGGGGGCGATGCCCTCGGGCACGGCGGCGGTGTCGCCGTCACGGGACAGGTAGGGCCCGTAGCGGCCCACTCGTACCACCACGTCCTTGCCGTCGGCGTCAACGCCGAGGGGGATGGAGTTGATGAGCCGGGGGTCGATGGCCTCGAGGCGGTCCTTGACCATGTCCTTCAGGCCGGGGGCGCCATTGCCGGTCGAGGCCGCCGGCGAGTCGGGATTGCCGTCCGCAGCGGCCGGGGAGTCAGTACTGCCGAAGTAGAACTTGGAGAGCCAGGGCTGGGCCTCCTGGGTGCCGCCGGCGATGCCGTCGAGGTCGTCCTCCATGCGGGCCGTGAAGGCGTAGTCGACCAGGTCACCGAAATGGTTCTCGAGGAGGTTGACCACGGCGAAGGCGGTGAACGACGGGACGAGCGCCGAGCCCTTCTTCCACACGTAGCCGCGGTCCTGGATGGTGGCGATGATCGACGCGTAGGTCGACGGGCGGCCCACGCCCATCTCCTCCAGCGCCTTGACCAACGACGACTCGGTGAACCGGGCCGGCGGCTGGGTGGTGTGGTCCTTGGGCTCGAGCGACTCGGCGGTGACTGTGTCACCCACGGCCAGGGCGGGCAGGCGGACCTCACGGTCCTCCAGCTCGGCGTTGGGATCGTCGGAGCCTTCGACGTAGGCCCGCAGGAACCCCGCGAACTCGATCACCTTGCCGCCGGCGGAAAACTCAACTTCCTCACCGGAGGATGAGCGGCCGGTGATACGCACCTGCACGCTCTTGCCCCGCACGTCGGCCATCTGGGAGGCGATCGTGCGCTTCCACACCAGCTCGTAGAGGGCGGCCTCCTCGGGGCCCACCTCCCGAGCAACCTGGTCGGGCATCCGGAAGCTGTCGCCTGCGGGCCGGATGGCCTCGTGGGCCTCCTGGGCGTTCTTCACCTTCTTCTCGTACCGGCGGGGGGCGGCGGGCACGTAATCGGCCCCGTAGAGCTGGGCGGCCTGGCTACGGGCCGCGTTCAGGGCCGTCTCCGACAGCGCCGTGCTGTCGGTGCGCATGTAGGTGATGTAGCCGTTCTCGTAGAGGCGCTGGGCCACGCTCATCGTGCGCTTGGTGGTGTACCGGAGCTTGCGGCCGGCCTCCTGCTGCAGCGTGGAGGTCATGAACGGCGGGTACGGCGTGCGCTTGTAAGGCTTCTCCTCGACCGACTTGACCGAGAAGGTCGACTCGGCAAGGCGGGCGACCAGGCCCCGCGCGCCGTCCGGGTCGAGCACCACCACATCGGAGGCGGTGCGGTTGCCGGTCTCGTCGAAGTCTCGGCCGGTGGCCAGGCGGGTTCCGTCGAGGGCGACCAGCGTGGCGCCGAACGGCGGGCTGTCCTTCGAAAATCGGCCGTCGACGTCGGAGTAGGACGCGCTGCGGAACCGCATGCGGGCCCGCTCCCGCTCCACCAGGATGCGGGTGGCCACGCTCTGGACCCGGCCGGCGGACAATCGGGGGAGGACCTTCCGCCACAGGACCGGCGACACCTCGTAGCCGTAGAGGCGGTCGAGGATACGCCGGGCCTCCTGGGCGTCGACCAGGCGACGATCGAGCTCCCGCCAGTTCTCCACCGCATCGCGGATGGCTCCCGGCGTGATCTCGTGAAAGACCATGCGCCGCACGGGCATGCCCTGGGGCGGATTGAGCACCTCCATGAGGTGCCAGGCGATCGACTCGCCCTCCCTGTCCTCGTCTGTCGCGAGGTAGAGCTCGGTGGCACCTTTGAGGGCGGCCTTGAGCTTGGTGACGACGTGCTTCTTCTCACTGTTGACGACGTAAAGCGGCTTGAACCCGTTGTCGACGTCGACGCCGAGCCGGGCCCAGCTCTCCCCCTTCTGCGCCGCGGGTATCTCCGTCGCGTCCTTCGGGAGGTCGCGGATATGGCCGACGGAGCTCTCGACGACGAACTCGCTACCCAGGAATCGGGCGATGGTTCGGGCCTTGGCGGGCGATTCCACGATGACAAGGGGCTTGGACATGGCTACTACGACAATTGACAGGCAACACGGCCCGTGTCAAACGTCGTGCCGTATGCCTTCCACCCACGACGGGCGTCTACGGTGCAGGAATGCATCCCGAGCACCTGATCGAAGCGTTCGGCACGCTCGGCCTGTTCGCCATCGTCTTCGCCGAATCGGGGCTGCTCGTCGGCTTCTTCCTACCCGGCGACTCGCTGCTGTTCACCGCCGGACTGCTGGCCTCGCGAGGCACACTGAATTTTCCGTTGATCATGATCGGCTGCGCCGTCGCCGCCATCGCCGGCGACCAGGTCGGCTACGTGATCGGCCGGCGGGCGGGGCCTGCGCTCTTCCGGCGGCCGGAGTCCAGGTTCTTCCACAAGAGGAACGTCGAGCGGGCCAAGGAGTACTTCGAGAAGAACGGTCCGAAGACGATCATCCTCGCCCGGTTCATCCCCGTAATCCGGACCTTCGCTCCCGTCGTTGCAGGGGTGGGCCAGATGGACTACCGGAAGTTCGTCACCTTCAACGTGATCGGCGGGATCCTGTGGGGCTCCGGGGTGACGGCGGCCGGCTACGCCCTCGGTGAGACCATTCCCGATGTCGACAAGTGGCTGCTGCCGATCATCGGGGTGATCGTGATGGTCTCATTCGTTCCCGTCCTCCTCGAGCTCCTGAAGATGCGGCGCAAGAGCCAGGCGGACCGCATCGTCGTAGCCGAGCAGGGTGAAGGGAACCAGTGAGCGGATGCGGTCGTCGCCCGTGACGACCTCCACGGTGAGCCCGTCCACCAGCGGGCGCCCCACCGACGTCGGAAGGTCCGTGACCAGGCCGAGCCACAGCGACGACAGCCGGGGCGACAGGACCGGCACCTTGACGATCAGCCGTCGCCGACCGGTGAGGGTGGCGTAACGGCGCATCATCTGCTCGTAGGTCAGGATGTCGGGACCACCGACGTCGTACGAACCGGCATCGAGGCCCGGGGCGGCCAGGAGGTAGCGGACCATGTCGGGGAGGGCGATGGGCTGACAGCGGGTGGTGACCCACTTCGGGCACACCATCGCCGGCAACCGCTCCACGAGCTGGCGCATGATCTCGAAGCTGGCGCCTCCCTGTCCGAGCACGATGGCCGCCCGCAGCTCGACGGTGTCGGCCCGGTCGCGCAGAATGCGCCCCACCTCGTGACGGGAGCGGAGGTGCTCCGACACCTCGCCTTCCCCGAGCCCACCGAGGTAGACCACCCGGGCGCCGGCGGCCGACGCGGCGTCGGCGAAGCGGCCTGCCGCCTCACGGTCGCGCGCCGCGTAGTCCTCGGCCTCCATGGAGTGGACCAGGTAGTACGCAACGTCGCAGCCGTCGAGCGCCTCCGCCAGGCCGGTCCCGTCGGCGACGTCGAGGGCGACGGGTCGGCCCGCGCCCCGATAGGACCCCGGCCGGCGGGTGGCGGCCCGCACCTCGTGGCCCGCGGTGAGCAGCGCAGGCACCAGGGCCCGGCCGACGAACCCGGAGGCGCCGGTCACCAGCGTTCGCATGTGCTTCGGCGGCATCGTGGGTGCACTCTCGCACGTCCCGTCCGGTGAGCCTCACCGTCGTGGTCGGCCTCGTGGTGGCCGCGCTGGCGTGGGGCCTGCTCTTCGGCTTCGGGCGGGCCGCCTTCTGGTCGAGGGCCGCGTTGGCCGGGCTCGCCATCGGCGCCTTTGCGGTGATCGCCCAACGGGACGAGATCGGGGACTTGCTGCGCCCGACGGTGGCCGACGTTGCCATCGGAGTGGCGGGCGCGATCGTGCTCTACGGGGTGTTCTGGGCCGGCGACCGCATCCTCCGCAGGTGGGTTCCTGCGGCCGCCGCCCACGTCGACGACCTGTACGGGGTTCGGTCGGTGCCGGCATCGACACGCCTCCCGATCCCTGCCGTGCTCCTCCTCGTCGGGCCGTGCGAGGAGCTCTTCTGGCGCGGGCTGATCCAGGCCCGGGCCGGGTTCGGCGTCGCCCTGGCGGGCTACGCGGCGGTCCACCTGTGGGAGCGCAAGCCCGTGCTGGTGCTGGCTGCGGTGGTGGGCGGGGCGTTCTGGGGCGCGCTGTTCGCGTGGCGCGGCACCCTCGTGGCGCCGATCGTCAGCCACGCCCTGTGGGACCTAGCGGTTGTGGTGTGGTTCCCGTTCGCAGACACGGCGGCCAGAAGGAACAGTTAAGGGCCCCTCGGAACGCGCCGACAAGCGCGTATGCGCTTCGCCGGAACGACGCCCCGCCCTGCGGTCAGCGCCGGCGCGGTGCTGTGCGTGGTGGCGCTCGCCGTCGCGGCCGTTGCCTGGCGAGCGGGGGGTGCCGCGGCTATCCCGGCGGCCACTCCAGCGGCCACTCAAGCGCCCACTAAAAACCAGCCCGCCCTCGCCGCGCCGGCCACTTCGAGCACGACGTCCACCTCCACCCCGGCCACCTCCACGACGTCGTCGTCGTCGTCGACGACGACGACGACGGTGAAGCCCAGGCCGGTGACCACCGCTGCTCCCCGCCCGACGACCGTCCCCACCGCTCCTCCTCCCACGGCGACCGCAGCGCCAGCGTTGACGCCGCCTCCGGCCTTGCCCTCGGTCCCGTCACCGACCGAGCGATGCGCCGCCGCCCGTCAGTGGGTGGCCCAGCGCGGCTTGGCCCTCCCCGCCGGGTGGGGCTTCCGGTGCCCCGGGCCGGCGATCGTGGGCGGCGCGTCCCGCTGGGGAATGGCGTGCTGGAACTGCGAGGGCGACGGCAGCAGCTGGATCGCCGTCGACCTCGCTCGCATCGGCAGCTCGGACGCGACGCTCCGTCACGTGATCGCCCATGAGATCTGCCATGCCAACGACTACATGGCCCTCGGGATCACCACCGAGATCGGCGCCGACCTGTGCGCCGCCCTGCACGGCGCACCGCGACCCTAAGTATCGGGAGTGGGCGATCCGGCTCCCTACGGCGCTGCGGGGCCGGGCGTGACGAAGGACTGAGCTGCGCCGGAGAACTCGTCCATCGGCGTGGCCCGGCGCTTGGAGAAGGCGATGGCTGCGATGAGGATGGCCAGGGCGATGAGGGCCACCGCATAGCGCGCGCCGTCGTTGTCGCGCAGGTTGATGACCGCAGGCAGGATCAGCAGCGAGATCAGGTTCATCACCTTGATGAGGGGGTTCAGCGCTGGTCCTGCGGTGTCTTTGAACGGGTCGCCGACGGTGTCGCCGATGACCGCGGCCTTGTGGGCCTCCGAGCCCTTGCCCCCCTCGTGGCCGTCCTCGATGTACTTCTTGGCGTTGTCCCACGCCCCGCCGGAGTTGGACAGAAAGTTGGCCATGAGCTGGCCGGTGAGGATGACGGCGGCCAGGAATGCACCGAGGGCCAGATAGCTGATACCGAAGCCGATGATCACTGGCGAGAGCACGGCCAGAAGGGCCGGGGTGGCCAGCTCACGCAGTGATGCCGCCGTGCAGATGTCGATGACCGGGCCGTAGTCGGGCCGCTTGGTGCCGGCCATGATCTGGCCGTCGGCGAACTGGCGGCGGACCTCCTGGACCACCGTGCCGGCGGTGCGACCGACGGCCCGGATGGCCAGGGCGCTGAACAGGAAGGCGATGGAGCCGCCGATCAGCAGGCCGATGAAGGTCTTGGGGTCGGCCACGTTGATCTGGGTCATCGGGTTCTGGAAGAGGGCTGAGCCCGTCTCCTCGATGCCGAGCTCGGCACCGATCGTCTCGATGAAGCTGGCGAACAGGGCCACGGAGGCGATGACCGCCGAGCCGATGGCGAAGCCCTTGGTGACGGCCTTGGTGGTGTTGCCCACCGCGTCGAGGCTGACCATGATCCGCTCGGCCTCGCCACTGAACTCTCCGGACATCTCGGCGATGCCGGCGGCGTTGTCGGCCACCGGGCCGAAGGTGTCCTCGGACACGACGACGCCGGTGGTGGCCAGCATGCCCATGCCGGTGAGGGCCACCAGGTAGAAGGTGAACTGGATGTTGCCCTCGCCCAGGCCGATAGCGACCGCCAGGGCGCCGGCGATGGCGACGATGGCGTACACGGAGCTCTCCAGGCCCGAGGAGATGCCGGCCAGGACGGTGGTGGCCGGGCCGGTACGGGTGGCGGCGGCGATCTCCTGGACCGGAGCCGTCTCCGTCGAGGTGAAGTACTCGGTGAGCCGGCTGGCGACCTGAGCCAGTACCAGGCCGATCACGACAGCCCAGAACACCTTGAGGTTCTTCACGTAGAACTGGGCGACGATGAATGTGCCGATCACGGTGAGGATGCTGGCGGTGAGGAAGCCCCGGTTGATCGGGGCCATCGCCGACTTGTCCTTGTCGGTGGCCCGTACCGCGTAGATGCCGACGATGGAGGCGAGGACACCGATCGCCCGGGCGACGACCGGGAAGATCAGACCGAGGGCGGGGTTGCGGCCGATGGACGCGAATGCGGCCACGCCGAGGATGATGGAGGCGACGAGGGTGACCTCGTAGCTCTCGAAAAGGTCGGCGGCCATGCCGGCGCAGTCGCCCACGTTGTCGCCCACGTTGTCGGCGATGGTTGCCGGGTTGCGGGGGTCGTCCTCGGGAATGCCCGCCTCGACCTTGCCGACGAGGTCGGCGCCGACGTCGGCCGCCTTGGTGAAGATGCCGCCGCCGACCCGGAGGAACAGGGCGAGCAGCGAACCACCGAACCCGAACCCGACGAGGATGGCCGAGCTGGTGTTCTGGAAGATCAGGATGATGATGGTGGCGCCGAGCAGGCCGAGGCCGACGGTGAACATGCCGGCCACGCCGCCGGTGCGGAAGGCCACCTTGAGGGCGGCCGGAAGCGAACCCGACTTGGCCGCCGCCGCGGTACGGACGTTGCCCCGCACGGCCAGGCTCATGCCGATGAAGCCGGTGAGGCCGGACATCACGCAACCGGCCACAAATGCGAGCGTCCGGAAGATGCCGGACTGGATGAAGGAGAGGGCCTCGGTGTCATCCGGCTTCGACACTGCGGTGGACGTGACGAACACCACGATCACCAGCGGTATGAGGATGAACCCGATGGTCCGGAACTGGCGCTTGAGGTAGGCCATGGCCCCCTCCTGGATGGCCAGGGCGATCTCCTGCATCTTCGGCGTCCCCTGGTCGGCAGCCAGCACCCCCTTCATCAGCGAGAAGCCCACGGCCAGGGCCAGCAGGGCGGTGGCGACCGAGAAGTAGAGCCAGGCGAACTCCCCACCCTTCAGCGTGAAGGACTGGTAGCCGCCCTCCGCCGCGAGCATTTCCATCATGCCGGCCACTCAGTCAACAGAGTCTCCTTCTTCACGTAGAGGTGGTGGGCGACCTTCTCGCCGAGGGTGCGGTCCTTGCCGTCGACCCGCAGCACGAGCGGGCCGTCGAAGGGGTGCTTCTCCCGCACCTCGACCCGCACGCCGGGGCGCAGGCCGAGGGTGTCCAGGAACTTCACGATCTCCGGGTCGGTGGACCCGGGGACCGCCACCGTGGCCACGTCGCCCGGCTCGAGGTCGTAGAGCGGGGCCATGGCCGGGATCTCCCCGACTTCGGGGTCGGGGATCGGGAAGCCGTGGGGGCAGGAGCCCGGCCGGTCGAGGGCGACGTAGAGCCGGTCCTCGACCTCCTGGGGCAGCTCGTGCTCGAACGACGTGGCCAGGCGGTCGGCCTCGTTCCACGCGTAACCCAGCATGTCGGCCAGGAAGCGCTCGACGATGCGGTGGCGACGGATGGCGGCGACTGCGGCGGCCCGCCCGGAGGCAGTGAGCTCGACGCCCCGGTACAGCTTGTGGTCGAGCAGGCCCCGCTCGGCCAGCCGCTTCACGGTGGCCGTGGCCGTGGCCGGCGACACGCCGAGCACGTCGGCCAGGGCGCCGGTGTGGGCGTCCTGCCCGTCCCGCGACAGGCGATACAGCGACTTCAGCGTCTCGCGTTCGGACTTGGAGAGGGGGGCGACCATGGTTTCGTCGCCTGAGAACCTAACTTTCAGCAGGGCGAAAGGTCAAGGTCTGTTCAGACTTTGACCGGTGCAGCTCCCGTCTCCTCGGGGGGCGTGTCCGGTCTCGGTGCGCCGGAAACGGGCAGGGTCGGGTGGAAGGGGACCGATGTCACCACGGTGTTCGGTCTGTCGATCAGGGCCAGCTTCAGAGCCAGCGCGCTCTGACCGTGGAGCAGGTTGGCCAGGCTCTTCGTGCCGACGACGAACTCCGGGATGACGATCGTGATGGTGTCATTGCTCCAGCGGGCGTCGAGGTCGTCGAGGTAGGACTCGACCGGCGCCACCAGGTCGCGGTAGCGGGAGTGGACGATCTCCAGTGGTACGTCGAAGCCGAAGCGCTTCCACTCCGCCTGCATCTGCTCCTGTTCCTGTGCGTCGGTGGCCACGTAGAGAGCGATGAGGTGGTCGGGTCGCATCGACCTGGCGTAGTTGAGGGCGACCACGACCCCCTTGTGCACCCGCCCCACCATGACGACGACGGTGTGATGGAGGTCGTGGCGCCGGACGTCCTCCGGCTCGAGCGCCAGGGCGATCGCAAGCGCGGAATAGTGGCGCTTGACGGCTTTGAACAGCAAGATGATGGCCGGGACCACCACGATCGGCACCCAGGCGCCGATGGTGAACTTGGTGATGCCGACGATCAACGTCACGATTCCCGTGGCTGCGGCCCCGACCCCGCTGATCACGGTGGCGGCGCGCCATCCGGACTGGCGCTCTTTGAGGTGACGGCGAACCATGCCCGACTGGCTGAGGGTGAACGAGGTGAAGACGCCGATGGCGTACAGCGGGATGAGCGCAGTGGTGACGCCGCCGAAGGCGACGACCAGGACGGCGGCGGCGACGGCCAGGAACACCACGCCGTTGGAGAACACCAGGCGATCACCCCGGTTCATGAACTGCCGGGGGAGGAAGCCGTCGCGGGCGATGAACGAGGACAGGCGGGGAAAGTCCGCATAGGCGGTATTGGCGGCCAGGATCAGGATGGCGGCGGTGGCGAACTGCAGCACCCAGTAGAAGGGGCCGTCGCCGATCACGACGCGGGACATCTGTGACAGCACGGTCTCTTCGTGCGTCGGGTAGGGCTTGAGGTGGTGGGCGAGTACTGAGACGGCGAAGAACAATGAGCCGAGGATCGCCGACATCAACAGGAGTGTCGTGGCCGCGTTCTTGGCCTGCGGCTTGCGGAAGGCGGGTACGCCGTCGGAGATGGCCTCGACGCCGCTCAGGGCCACGGCGCCCGATGAGAACCCTCGGAGCAGCAGGAACAGGCTGATGGAACCGCCCATCTCCAGCAGGGCCTCGGACCGCTCCGGGTCGAAGGGGACCGGCTCGATGTCGCCGAAGTAGGAGCGAAAGAGGCCGATGGCCAGCATGCCACCGAGGCTGAAGATGTAAACGTAGGTCGGGAAGGCGAACACCTTGCCGGATTCCTTCATGCCTCGCAGGTTGACGATGGTGACGAAGGCGATCAGGACCAGACAGAGGAGCACCCGGTGCCGGGCGAGGCCGTGGAAGGTGGGGATCGAGATGATGGCGGCCACGCCGGCAGAGGTCGATACGGCGACAACGAGGACGTAGTCGACAAGCAGCGATGCCGCAGCCACCAGGGACGGCATCTCGCCAAGGTGCTCCTTGCTGACCATGTACGAACCGCCGCCGTTGGGATAGGCGAAGATCGTCTGCCGGTAGGAGAAGGTGACGATGGCCAGCAGCACGGCGACAGCCAAGGCGATGGGGACCAGCTTGGACAGGCCCAGGCTCAGGCTCGACGCACCGAGGGCGACGACGAACAGGATCTCCTCGGTGGCGTAGGCCGTGGAGGAGATGGCGTCGGAGGAGAAGACCGGGAGCCCGATCCATTTCGGGATGCGCTGATGGTCCATCTCCTCGGACGCAAGCGGCCGCCCGACCATCACCCGCTTCAGCATGCTCAGCACGAGTCGCGACGATAGGCGTCCTGTCCAGGGGGAGCGGTATCGGGTCCGTCGGCGCTGCGAGTTTGTGCTCAGGCTCCCGGCGGTGTTGCATGGCGCGCGTGCACGTCATCGTCGTGGGTTGCGGCCGTGTGGGGCGGGAGCTGGCCATGGCCCTGGATCGCGACGGCCACAGCGTGAGCGTGATCGACAAGGACCGCAACGCCTTCCACGAGTTGCCGAAGGATTTCGGTGGCAAGTCCATCCTGGGCTTCGGCTTCGACCGGGAGCACCTGGAACAGGCGGGGATCGGGGAAGCCGGCGCGGTGGCTGCGGTCACCAACGGTGACAACACCAACATCCTCACCGCCCGCATCGCCAAGATGACCTACGAGGTCCCCTACGTCGTCGCCCGGATCTACGACCCCCGGCGGGCCGTGATCTACCGCCAGCTCGGCATCGCCACGGTGGCTGCAGTGGCCTGGACGACCGACCAGGTGCTGCGCCGGCTCTTCCCCGAGAAGTCGGTGGCCGAATGGACGGACGCCTCGGGCACGGTCAGCCTGCTCGAGCGGGCGCTGCCGGACACGTGGGCGGGGCGCAAGCTCAGCGAGCTGGAGGAGCCGGAGCGCGTCCGCCTCGTCGCCCTCACCCGGGGCGGCCAGGCCCGGCTGTGCGGCCCGGAGCTGATCGGCCAGGAGGGCGACATACTGCACCTCATGGTCCGCAACGATGCCCAGCCGGATCTGGAAGCCCACATGGCGGCGGGACCGGAGGGCCGGTGAAAGCCGCCATCGCCGGCGCCGGCAACGTCGGCACCCACATCGCCAACGACCTGGCCGAGGCCGGCCACGAGGTGCTGCTGCTCGAGCAGGATCCCGACGTGGCCTCCCGGCTCAGGCTGGTCGAGGGGGTCCAGGTGGTCGTGGCCGACGCCTGCGAGCCGACCCTGCTGACCGCCGCCGGCCTGGAGACGTGCGACGTCATGGTGGCGGTGACGGGCGACGACGAGGACAACCTGGTCATCTCTTTGCTGGCCAAGCAGGTGTTCGCGGTCACGCGCGTCGTCGCCCGGGTGAACCACCCGAACAACCAGTGGCTGTTCAACGAGACGTGGGGCGTCGACATCGCCGTCTCCACCCCCCACCTCCTCACCGCGCTGGTGGAAGAGGCGGTGTCGGTGGGATCCCTGGTCCGCCTGCTGCAGTTCGAGGACGCCCGCCTGGTGGAGGTGACCCTGGCCGAGGACTCCCCGGCGGTGAACCGGGCGATCATCGAGCTCGGCGTTCCGCGCGACGCCACCGTCGTAGCCGTCATCCGCGAGCGTCACGTCATCGTGCCCCGGGGCGAGACGGTGATGGAGGCGGGCGACGAGGTGCTCGTGCTGGTCACGCCCGACTCCGAGGCGGCGGTGAAGACCCTGTTCGTGGGCGGGTCGGCCCGCCCTACAGGAGCTCGTAACGGGGATTCAGCACGGTAAGGCGGCCACCGGCGCCCTGGAGGGTGCCCCGGCCGCTCAGTACCAGGCGCTTCCCGGGCGCCACACCGGCGATGTGGCGCCGGCCGGTCCAGACGACAACCATCGACCCGCTGCCGTCCTTCACGGTGACCTCCAGCGACGGCGTGCCGGAGCGGGGGACTATCCGCAGTGAAGAGATCTCCCCGGCGACGGTGACCTCCACCCGGGCTTTGGCGTCGCCGATCGGGATCACGCCCGGCACGTCGTGACAGAACTGTCGTAGGCGCTCGCGGTCAAGCTCGGCGTCGGAGGTGGTGAGCCGCTGGAGCAGCTTGCGGAAGGCCACCGTGCGCAGTCCTCTTAGCTGGGCTCGGAGCCGTTCACGCCGTGGCGCATCACCAGGCGGACAGACGTGCCGTCAGCTGTGGGGCTGAACTCGACCTCGTCGACCAGGGCCTTGATCAGCGGGATACCCAGGCCGCGCTCGAACTTGAGCCGGTCGGGATCCGTGACCGGAGGGTGGTCCGGGAGCCCCGCTGGGTCGAACCCGTGACCGCGGTCCTCCACACAGACCTCCAGGGCCTCGGAGCCGGTCTTGCAGCGCACGAGGACCCGCTCGGACGAGCCGGCGGCGCCGTGGGCCTCGATGGCGTTCGTGCACGCTTCGGAGACAGCCAGCTTGAGGTCGTCGACCCGCTCGTCGGCCAGGTTGCTGTCGGAGGCGGCCAGGGCCGACACCACCAGCCGGGCCAGAGCGACGAATTCGGCCCGAGCCGGTATCTCCAGCTCTATGACCTCGCCTGCCGTCCCGACATCCCGAGCCGCGTCCGTCATGCTTCTACGTGGCGGAGCCGCCGTCGGAGCCGCCGCCGACCGCTGCATCGACGGAATCGTGGATCGAGAACACCTTGGTCAGGCCGGTGATCTCGAACACCTTCAGGATCCGGCTCTGGGTGCACACCAGGAGAAGATCCCCGTCGTGGCTCCGGAGGCGCTTGAGCCCCCCGACCAGGACGCCGAGACCGGTGGAGTCAAGGAAGTCGACGCCTTCGAGGTCAACGATGATCTTGTGCTTGCCCTCGCTGACCAGCTCGATGAGCCGTTCGCGAAAGTGGGGGGCTGTGTAGACGTCGACCTCGCCCCTCACGCTGAGCACGGCGAACCCGTCCCTCTCCTCGACGTCCAAGCCGAGTTCCATGCAGTTCCTCCCAGAGTCTTTCTCCTGGCCACGCTAGCAAGCGCCCCGGGAGTACCTCGAATGCGTCTCCTGAAGGCAGGGGGACGATCAGCGGCCGCCGGCCCGCACCAGTCGTCGGCGGGAGGACGAGACAACCTCCACCACTTCGATCTCGTCGGGATCGAAGTCGGCCGGCGGGAGTACCTCGTCGGTGACCTCGGAAGGGCGCCACAGGGCCATCGGCTCGGGCTCCCGCTCGGGCTCGGGCCCGGGCTCGGGGGGGACGGGCTCAGGCTCCACGGGAGCCGGCTCGGGCTCGGGCGCGACGGGCTCGGGCTCGGGCGCGACGGGCTCCAGGGGCTCGAGATTGATGGCGGCCGGGGCCCACTCTTTATCGTCCGGCTCGGGTTCGAGGGCGATCGTCTCGAGGATCGCGACCGCGGCCCAGTCCTCGTCGTCGGGGCCGGGGCCGGGGCCGGGGTCGGGGTCGGGGTCGGGGTCGGGGTCGGGGTCGGGGGCAACCAGCCCGGCGGTCACGAGCTCGGGATCGTCCGTGGTCGCCTCCGAGTCGTCGTCCTCGTATTCGGCGTCGAGATCGAGGGCAATGGGCTCGATCACCAGGGGCTGCATCACCAGGGGCTGCATCACCATGGGCTCGGGATCGGACTGGCGCGCCGCCCAGTCGTACCCTTCGTCGGCGGCGACGTCGTAGATCGCTGTCTGCACTACCGGCTCCGGCTCCGGCTCCGGCTCCGGCTGAGGCGCGGGCGCCGGTGCAGGTCCGGGCGGCTCGTGTCCCAGCTCGACGGGCAGGTCGCCGTCAGGCGCAGCCTTGACCCGCCGGCCAAGAAGGCGCATGTGCAGGGCGAGCAGGAGCAGCACCAGGCCACCGGCGATCGGCACTAGGGGCCGGCCGGCGTCGACGCCGACCACCGAGCTGGAGCGTCGGCGGTCACTCGGCAGAACCGCCTCCGCGTCGCCTTCCTCCAACTCCTCACCCGCAGGCCCGACCCCGAACGGCAGGCTGCCCGAGAAGCCGGTGTCCGGCGGCTGGGGCACGGTGATCGCCGGCAGGGGAATCGGCTGCGGGCGCGAGGAGAGGAACCCTGAGAGGTCGACCCCGGCGGGCGCGCCCGGCTTGGCGGTGGTGGTCGGTCCCCCGGCCGGCGGCACCGTGGCCACGGTCGAGCTGGTGGTGGCGGTGGCGGGGACTGTCGCCGAGGCGACCTTCGAGTACTCGGAGAAGACTCTGGCGGTCGCCGTGGCTCCCCTGCGCACCGCCCGCACCTCATAGGTGTAGGTGCCGCCCGCGAGGGAGACAGCGGTGGTGTCGGTCAGGGTCATCTTGGGGCCCTCGTCGAGCTGTTGCACCGTCGCCAGAGGGAGCCTCGACCCTCCGGGGTCGGTGCGGACGATCTCGTACTGGAGCACGTCGGGCTCGGTGTTGCGCGACCACGACAGCGCGACGCCGCGGCTTGCGGTGACCGTGGGTGGGTCGAGGACCGGCCTGGCCGCCGGGGCGGCAACCGAGAAAGTGCGAGACGGGGGAGGGCCTGCATTGGCAAACCCGGTGGTGATGGCCTCCACGGCGACGGAGTACGGGCCGTTCCGCCGCAGGGTGAACGTGCCGGTGAACTCGCAGGTCCGCACACCACGACAACCCGGGGACGTGACCGTCTCCTCGCCGATCCTGAGCGTGACGGACTCGAGCCTCCCCAGCGGCAGGTCGAGGGCCGTCTGAGCCTCGGCTCGGCCGGTGACTGTCACCGACGAGGTGTTGAGGGTGGCCCCGTCGGCGGGCCGGGCGATCACCGTGTCCGCGGACGCTGGGGGCACGGGCCCGGCCACCATGGACGTGAGAACGAGCGCCGCCGCAATCCCCGAGCGGCGCCCGAGGCCGCGCCTCACGCGGCCTTCAGATCTTTCACCCACGTGGCTCTGACGATCAGGCGCTGGGCGGCCGACCCCTTGGGGTGGCAGGTGGTGAGGGTGAGGGAGCGCTCCCCGGTGGGCTCGATGACGCTGAGCTCGCTGGGCGCCACGACCCAGGGCGCCCTGGCCACCTGGTAGACGCAGCCGCCGATTGGTGTGGTGAGCTCGATGGTGTCGCCGGGCTTGAGCTGGTCGACGTTGCCGAACGGCCGCCCATAGGTGGTGCGGTGCCCGGCGATCGAGACGTTGCCGCCTTCACAGGGCAGCGGAGTTTGCGGGTAGTGGCCGGCACCGGCGCGCAGGGCGCTGGGGGTGATGCCTTCGACGACGACCGCATCGAGGCCCAACGCAGGGATCTTGATGCGGGTCAGGCTGTCGCCCGTCTCGATCTTGCGCTCCTTGTAGGCCTGCTGGAGCTCCGGACTGGCGATCTGGTCGTCGAGGCGCGTCTGGATGCGGTCCTGCCACATGTTCGTGGCGAACGGGTAGCCGACCAGGGCCACACCACCGAGGAGCAGCAGGACGGAGAGGCCGGAGAGGAGGACCCGCAGCCACCGCTTGGTGCGCAAGAGGTCTACGAGCATGCAATTGCCTTCGTCATGACCGGGGAAAGGCTACTCCGGGCCGATGCGATTACCGGCTCACCTTGTCGTTGCTACGTGCCGGCTGTGCGGCCACGACCCGCCGGCGGATGCCCATGGCGACAATCAGCAGGCCGGCGCCAGCGAGCGGCAGCCAGGGGTCGTTGCCGGTCTTGGCCAGCGTCGGGACGACGGGCTGGATCTGCTGCTGCTGGGTGACGAGGCGGGCCTGGCCTCCGGCGCCGGTCTCGGCGTGGGCCAGCTCGAGGCCGATGCCGCCGTTGAGGCCCTTGAGCAGCTGGATGCTCACCCCGTCGGCATAGGAGGCCACGGCGCCGGTGTTGGGATCGGTGACCGTGCGGCCGGCGCCGAGGGAGATGGTGGTTTCGAGCGGGGTGCCGGCCAGCAGCGTGAGGGGGGCACCGAGCTGCACCGGGATGTCGGTGACGGGTACACCCAGCACGGGCAGGGCCAGCCGCACCCGGGCGACGGCGGCGTCGAAGGTGGGCGTGCTCTTGGCCGTGCCCCGGTCGAACGTGGAGACCGAGCGGGCCTGGCCCACGATGATCGACAACAGGGGAGCACCGCCGGTGGTGAGAGCGGGTAGCAGGTCGATCTGGGCGCCCGCCGCGTTCGCGGTGGCCGTGACTGCGTTGGCGGTGGTGACGGCCTGCGCCGTGGACTCGCCGACGGTGATGTCGAGCAGGCCGGTGGCCCGTTGCACGCCGTCGAGCAGGCCGTTCAACAGGGTCGTGACCGGGGCCACGGTGGAGGTGCTGCCGAGTCCCAGGCTGGCGACCAGCGGTGTCAGCAGGCCGCTCACACCCGGGACGGTGGTGAGCACGGTGGCCACGGTCTGGTCGACCACGGGCAGAAGCTGGTTGAGCAGCGCCCGGAGCTGAGCGATCGTGGGGTCGAGGGCGCTGAGGGCGCCGAGGTCGACGCCGGCGATCGATCCCTTTCCGAAGGCGGAGGGGGCACCGTTGTTGGTGTCGACGCGGGACTCGCCGCAGGCGAGCTCCACGGTGAGCAGCCCGGCCACCGGGAGGTTGACCCCGCACGCCTTGGGGGGTGCCGCGCTCTGGTTCGGGGCGTTGACCTCGCTGTTGCTGACGGTCTGGGTGAGCAGGGCGACCCCGGCGCCGGAGGCCTTGGCCGACGGTGTGCTGTTGACCAGGGCACTGGCCTGGCCGATGGTGGCCCGGGTGCCGAAGAGGTTGATGTCGAGGCCCCGAGCGGCGGCGGTGGCGATGAAGCTCTCGGCACGGGTCTCGACCGTCTGCGCCTGGGTTTGGGCCTGGGTTTGGGCGGAGGCCGGTGAGGCCAGCACTGCAATGATGACCAAGCCCGCGAGCGCGATCGCTCCGAGTCGTTGCACCGTGCGCATGTCGTCTGAACCCTTCTCCTACGTGACGTCCACGCTCGCCGCCCTGGCGCGAAGGAGGTCACGGCTTTCCCCGGTAAATGCTCTGTACAACTAGCTACCAGAGAAACCGGGTCAGATCCAGAGAGCGACGCAGTTTTTCTTGCTCTCCAGAGCGAACCCGTCACCGAGAGTGAGCTTCCGGCCCATGTGGATTACCGCTCGACTCGCATGGTGGCCGAAGCCCGCAGTGTGAGGTCGCCGAGGGCCGCACCCAGCAATGGCACGCCGGTCGTCGCCCGGTAGGCCACCTCGACCCGGACCCGGCTGCCGACCGCCCCACGGCCTGTGGTGGTGACGGTGAGGCGGGCGTCGGCGAGGGTCGAGCTGGCCAACGCGGCGCGCCGGGGCGCGTCGGCAGCCGGATCGACCGCCGCCTCCCGGACCGCCTCGCGCGCCGCGTGCACCACGAGGATCTGGTCGCGCACGAGAAGGCCGATCTGCACGACGGCGAGGAGGAGCATCATGACGAGGGGGAGGACGAGCGCCAGCTCCACCGACGCCTGACCCCCGTCCCCCCTTTCCCGTTTCACGTGGGAACGCTCACTTGACCTTGCCGGTGATGGCCTTCATGACCGCGTCGAGCAGCTTTCCGACCAGGTCGGACTTGGTGGCCCAGGCCACGATGAGTAGGGCGACCGCAGCCGCCCCGAGCAGGACCAGGGCGTACTCGGCCGAGGCCTGACCCCGCTCGTCGCAGCCGTGCGGGGAAGTTCGGCTTCGCTCGGCGAGAGCCGTGATGTAGGTGGACAGATGGACATAGAGGGCAAGCATCGATTGCCGCCTCCTTCTTCTCGAGGTGCTCACAGGCGCAGCGACCGAATGGCGCTGGCGATAAGGGGAGCCACGGTGAGCAGCCCGAACGCGGGCAGCGTGCAGCTGACCAAGGGGAAGAGAAGCTTGACGGGAACCTTGCGGGCGGCTTCCTCGGCCCGCCGGCGACGGTCGGCCCGCACCTCGTGCGCCAGGCGCTCGAGACTGGCCCCGAGCGGGGCGCCGTAGCGCTCGGAGGCGATCAACGCGGCCACCAGCGGCCGGGTGGCCTCTCCCGCCCGCTCGGGAAGGTCGTCGAGGGCATCGGCCAGCCGGCGGCCGAGATCGGCCTCGTGACCCGCCCGGGCCAGTTCGGCGCCCAGGGGGCCGGCTGAGCGGCGGGCCACGGCGGCCACTGCCAGCCGTACCGTGAGACCGGCGCCCACCGCCAGCACCAGGAGGTCGACCACGTCGGGAAGGTCGGACGCGATGGCGGCCAAATGCCGGCGGCGCCGGCGCCGGGCCCCCAGCGCCGGCAGCGCCCAGGCCACGAGCCCGGCCGGGACGGCGACCGGCGGCATGACCGGAAGGCAGAAAGTGGCCACGATCAGCCCCGTACCCAGGCGCCGTGCCCGGTCGGCGCCCACCGGCCGGCCGAGGCGACGCAGGACTGCGCCACCCAGGCGCTCGGGCGCAGCGACAAGGGCAGCGACGATCCCTGGTCGGGCCGGCGTGCCGGATACGGACGGGCGCGGGGACAGACCCCGAACGCGGGCGGGGGCGGGCCGGTGCCGCCAACCGGCGGCCATGACCAGGGCCCACCAGGCGACGAAGACGGCGGTCGGCGCCGCGTTCATACCGCGACCTTGGCCAGGTGCTGCATCCACAGCCATCCCACGGCGTCGAGCATGAGCCCGGCCACGAGAAGGACCAGTCCGCCTGTGGTGTGGAGCAGGAACTGGGACGTGCGGGGATCGGTGGCGGCGGCGAAGGCCCCGAAACCGAGGGGCGCCAGCCCGATAACCAGGGCGGAGATCCGGGCCTGAGACGACAATGCCCGCAGCTCGGCGGTGACGGCCAGGCGTTCGCGCACGGTGGCCGCCACTGCGTCGACCGCCCGGGCCTGGGCCCCGCCGGTCTCGGCACCCAGGCAGAGGGCGGCCACGCCGAGGCGCACGCCCGGGAGCGGGCGCCGGGCACCCACCGCCTCGAGGGCGTGGACGAGGCTTGCGCCCTGGGCCGCCTCCGCCGCGGCGCGGGACAACTCCACGGACAGCACCCGGCCAGTACCGGCTGCGGCTCCCGCCTCCTCGACCGCCTGGCGGAGCGAGGCGCCGGACCTCAGCGACCGGGCCACCGCCTCGAGGGCGCCGGGCAGGGCCTGCTCCAGCCGGGCGTCGGCCCGACCCCGGCGGGTGCGGATCACCAGCACCGGGCCGAACAGCAGGCCCAGGACGGCGACGCCGCCCAGGCCCGGGCCACCCACCGACGCCGCGACAAGTGGGCCCAGTGCCATGACCGTGAGCCACGCGGTCCACGTCACGGATGCGCGGCCGGGAAGGTCCGCCTCGGCCAGGGCCACGGCCACCCGCGGCGGTGGCTCAGCGAGGCGCAGGCGACCAGCCGCCCGGCCTTCGACCGGCGCCTCGGTTTCGGCCGGGAACCGGCCGACCACCGTTCCCCGCCGGGACAGCCGGTGCGCGGCCTGGGCCGCGGCTCCGGTGAGCACCACGGCCAGGCCGACGAGAAGGGCGGCAGCGCTCATCGGACCGCCATCGTCGTCGAGGCCACCAGGCCGGCTGCGTCGGCCACGAGGCGGGTGCGACTTCCGCTCTCCAGTGCCCCGGCGCCCTCGACGACCTCCGCCACGGCCACGACCCGCCGGCTCCCGTCTGGGAACCGGGCGACCTGGACGACGAGATCCAGCGCCGCCTCCAGTTGGCTGCGAACCGCAGCCAGCGGCAACTGGACCTCGCCCATGAGCACCATGGTCTCCAGCCGGCGGAGCGCGTCATCGGGGCTGTTGGCGTGGCAGGTGGACAGGCTGCCCTCGTGGCCGGTGTTCATGGCCTGGAGCATGTCGAGGGCCTC
>Ga0136633_1000781_pt1 | contig 24010 bp, 22 predicted proteins | sample AntDrymeUQ832206_2_FD_105494 | JGI IMG/M metagenome (GOLD analysis project Ga0136633, IMG submission 105494) | Polar desert sand microbial communities from Dry Valleys, Antarctica - metaG UQ83 (22.06) | ecosystem: Environmental > Terrestrial > Soil > Desert | place: Antarctica: Dry Valley...
ACGTTGCAGCGGTAGCCGTTCTTCGCGCCGCCCTTGGCGACGTCGTCGGCCGGCACGCGGCCCTGCATCCCGGGCTCGGGGACAGAACCGGGGCCGCAGACGGCACGCGGGGTCGAAGGTGGTGAGGCCGGAGTTTCCGCGGCCTTGACGGTGACACCGACAGCCATGGCCGTCACGGCGAGCACGAGCGTGAAGCCCGCGAGCACGGCGTGGGAGCGATGTCGCACGTGACCTCCTGGAAGGGGAGACCTCATGTTCGCACGCCATGCAGGCACATCCGCAGGGCCTTGAGTCCCCTCCTCCAGGGGCAGGCTAGGCCTGGGTGGCGTGGGCGATGTCGACGGCGAAGCGATCGCACCACACGAGCACGGTGAAGTCCGCGCCGACGAAGCTGGCCGGCAGCGCGTAGTTGAAGGAGCCCTTCTCGGCCTTGAGCTCTCCGATGTGCATTCCGCCGCGCTTCCCGGTCCGGTCGCGGCCGGGGAGCAGGTAGACCTGCGGGTCGGGAGTGCCGCCGATGTCCACGTTCTCGAACCTGATGATCTGCGAGCCGTCAGCGAGCCGGTAGGTCGACACCTGGCCCTTGGCCGAGTGCCCCGCCAGCCCGGTCAGCCGGCCGGTCGAGAGACGCGCCGGGGCGGCTGCTGCGGGCTTGGTGGCCACGGGCACCGTGGCCGCAGCTGAGGGCACTGCACTCGGTGCTGTTGAGGCGACGGCAGTCGGGAGTGCCTCGGTGAGTTCGCGCGGGAAAACGATCGGTTTGACCACGAACAGCCCGGTCGCGATCACCGCTGGGATCGCCGCGAGGGTCAGGGCAAGGACCGGCTTCGCACCCAGTCGGTAGGCCAGCAGCCCGATCAGAGCGCAGAGGACCGTGCCACCCGCGATCCACGCCAGGGTACGTGGGCTGCGTAGCCCGAGGATCAGGTTGGGCTCGACGAGCAGAACCACCACAAAGCCGACAGCACCAAGCGCTACGAGTACCCCAATTCGCTTCATAACCCCCCAACGCCCGAGCACGCGACTTGGTGCCTTCATCGGTATTCGGGGTTCGGGTAGTCGAAGCGGCAGCCCGCGTCCCACTCCGAGCGCTGGTTGCCATGAGCTGGGAAGCCGCCGGCGTCCTTCAGCAGCCTGGCCAGGTGCAGCAGGTTCCAGGTCATGAACGTCGTGTTGCGGTTGGTGAAGTCGTTGTCGAAGCCCAGGCCGTCGTCACCGTAAGAACCGCCAGGCCCCGCCTCACCGATCCAGCCGGCATCAGCCTGAGGTGGGATCGCGTAGCCGAGGTGCTGCAGGGAGTAGAGGACGTTCATCGCCACGTGCTTGATGCCGTCCTCGTTGCCGGTGACCAGGCAGCCCCCCACCCGGCCGTAGTAGGCGTACTGCCCGGCTGGGTTGAGGACCGCCGACGAGCCGTAGAGCCGTTCGATCGCCTGGGTGCAGACCGAGCTCTTATCACCGAGCCAGATCGGCGTGGCCACCACCAGGATGTCCGCGGCCATCACCTGCTCCTGCACAGCGGGCCACTCGTCGGCGTCCCAGCCGTGCTCGGTCATGTCCGGGTAGACGCCGAACGCGGCCTTGACGTCCACCGGCCGCAGCGAGGAGACCGTCACGCCCTGCGCACGCATGATGGCGATCGAGCGGTCCATGAGCGTCTGGGTGTGCGAGGGCTCAGGGGACCGCTTGAGAGTGCAGTTGAGATAGAGCGCAGCGAGGTCCGAGAAGTCCGTCATCCCGCGATCTTGCTGCCTCAGCGCCTGTCACGCCACAGCAGGCCGAGCTCAGCCGCGGAACTCCCAGTGCCAGGGCTCCGGGCGGCTGCCGTCAGGCTCGGCCCAGTCGGGGTGGATGAAGCCGAACTGCGCCGCGTTGTCCTTGAGCCAGCGGTGCGGCGGGGTCCCGAAGTTCTGGATGCCGCCGCAGAGGTCGACCGCTCGGCCCCAGCCGTGCTGGCTGCGGCCGGGCGTGGCAGCCAGGTTGGGCTTGGTGGCGAACAGCCGGACCTGGGCGGCGTAGGTGCGGTAGGAGTCGGTGACGCAGATCGGCTTGTCGAACGCCGCCGCGAAGGCCTTGCTCATGTTGTCGAACGCGGCAGTCGCCGGGGCGATCAGCCGGTGCCCCTGCGCTGTGGTCAGCGGGCAGAGCGCGGAATCGGGCAGGATGCCGTTGATCGCATCGCCGGGAACCTCGCCGGAGCAGGAGGCGCCGCCGCCGCCCAGCGCGCCGAAGGCGGCGAGCCGAGCCTGTTGCGCGGCGGCCAGCCCCCGGGCCGCCGCGGCACGCGCAGCGCGCTCGGCCGCCTGCCGGCGGATCTGGGCCACAAGCGACTCGAGGCGCTTCAGGCTCGCGAGGGCGTCGGCCCGGAGCTCCTCGAGGTCGCCGTCGAGCTGGGTCTGCAGGCGGATCGCGGCTGTCGCCGCCCGATCCTGGCGCTCGACCAGCGCCTGCGCGTCGCGGGCGTGGTCGTTGAGCATCGAGATGGCGTCCTGGCGGGCAGTGTTGGTCTGACCCATGGTCCGGCGCAGCACGATCATGTCGGCGATGGCGTTCGGGTTGCCGGTCATGAAGGCCGTGAGCATGGGGTCGACCGGGTTGCGGTAGAGGGAGGCGGCCAGCGAGGAGACCTGGGCCTGCGCGACAACGACGTCCTTCTCGAGCTGCTCAGCGGACCGCTTGCTCAGCATCTTGCGCTGCACGAGGGCACCGAGCTCCAACTGGCCCTGCTGCCAGGCGATGGTGGCCTGGTCGAGGCGGTCAGCGGTGCGGGCGACCTCGGCCTTGAGCGCGGCGATGGTGGGCGGGCCGGGCTTCGGTGCGGCCGCAGCCGGCAGGAACCCCAGCAGCGATCCACCCAGCACGAGCACCAGCAGGAAGCACGCTGCGCCCAGGCGTGGGCGACGCGGCCGGTCAGGGGTCACACCTGAACGTCGGTAGATCACCGGGCCACCTAAAGTGTGGATCAGCACCAACTGTCGCCTCCGAGGAGTCCTGCTGCGCATGCTCGCCCACGTTGTGACCTAGGTGACGGTGCTCATCCGTCTCGACGGGGTGCCCGCGCGCCTGTTCTGGGCTGCCGAGGAGCAGTGGACCGCGATGCTGCGCGAGTACGACCTGCGGGGTATGGGCGGCACCGTCCAGTCCTACGGCGGTCACGAGATCACCCGGGCCGGATCGTGCCTCGGCCTGGTCGCCGACGCCCTCCGGGCCCAGCCGCCTGGGCAGGGCGTCTGCTCGGTCGAGCTGCACCTCACCCAGCCGGGGGACTTCGCCCTCCTCCAGGGGATCCTCGACGAGTGCCGCCTGCTGTCCCGTGCCGGTGAGCTGCTGGTCCTGCCGTCGCTCGAGGAGGTCGTCGCGTTCCGAGACTGGTTGTGCGGGGAGGTCGCGGAGCAGGCGGTCGGCGGTGCGCCGAGCACCTGGCACCTGAAGACCGCCGACAGCACGCCCTGGGACACCGAGGCCCCGATCTGGGACCCTGGGCTGACCCCCGGTGACGACGTCGCCTGGCTAGTCGGCGACGACCACAACCGGCTGGTGGCCGCCAGCCCGGCCGCGCTCGAACTGCTCGGCTGGCAGGCGGCTGAGCTGATCGGCCAGCGGCTCCTGGTCGTGATCCCTCCCCACCTGCGCGAGGCCCACATCGCCGCGTTCACCCGGAGTGTCGTCAGCGGCGTGAGCCCACTGCTGGGTCAGCCGCTCGCCCTGCCGGCGCTCACCCGGGACGGCCGCGAGATCCCGATCATGCTCACGCTGACCCGGCACGATGCCCGAGCCGGGCGGCACGTCTACCTGGCCCGCATCGAGCCAGCCTGACGCTCAGACCGACAACTGGTAGGCCTCGGCCAGCTCGCGCAGGGGCGGCTCGAACGCCTCCCCGAACGTCGGGAAGGCGTGCACCACGTCCGCCAGGACCTTCAGGGGTACGGCGGCACGGATCGCCAGTGTCGCCTCGCCGAGCCACTCGTCGGCACGGGGCCCGATGGCGGCCGCGCCGACCAGCACCCCCCGGCGCTTGTCGGCCGTGAGCACCAGCAGGCCACCACCGGTGCCCTCGGTCGAGTTGCGCGCGGTGTCCCCGATGTCCATTGACGCGGTGATCACCTCGACGTCGTCGTCCCAGGTGCCCACGCTGGCCACCGGTGGATCGGTGTAGACCGCCCTCGGTATCGCCCGGTAGTCCGCGACGCGATCGCCGCCAAGCAGGTTGGCTGAGACCAGCCGCGCCTGGTAGTTGGCCGTGTGCGTGTAGGGCCCCACGGCCGTCACATCGCCTGCGGCCCAGACGTTGTGCTGGCCCTTCACCCGGCCGTGCGGATCGACGCCTACCTCACCTCGCTCGCCGGTGGTGATGCCCAGCACCTCGAGACCGAGACCAGCCGTCGTGGGCTTGCGGCCCGTCGCGATCAGGACGCGCGATGCCTCGATGGCTCGTCCGCTCCGCAGCGTCGCCAAGGCCCCCGTGCCGGCCGGCGACAGTCCCGTGACCTCGTCATCGAGGACCACCTCGATTCCCTCTTTGCGCAGCACCGCGGCCAGGGCGTCCGCGATCTGGGGGAGCTCCTTGGCGAGCAACTGCGAGCCGGTCTGCACGAGGGTGACCTCGGTGCCGAACCGGCGGAAGACCTGGGACAGCTCGCACCCGACGGCGCCGCCGCCCAGCACCAGCAGCGAGTCCGGCAGCTCGTCGGCGGACAGCGCCTCATCCGAGGTCCAGGTCGGCACCTCGCCCAGCCCCGGGATGTCGGGCCGCACCGCCGTCGAGCCGGTGGCGATCACCAGGTCGGTCCAGGCGAGCTCGCGGCCGTCGACCTCGACGACACCTGGCCGGGTGATGCGGCCGGTCCCGCGCACGAGTGCCACTCCCAGCTCCACTGCGCGCCGGGCTGCTGACGCGTCGTCCCGGCCGGCCGCGATGCGGTCGCGACGCCGTACAGCTGCGGGGTAGGCCTGGGCGGGGGAGTCGAGGGCGGGATCGTCAGCGGTGGCGCCGAGTTCGGCGAGCTGACCCGCCAGCACCCGGGCCTCAGCGCTGCGCAGCAGCGACTTGCTCGGCATGCAGGCGACGTAGGGGCACTCGCCACCGACGCGGAGCAGCTCGACGAGGGCGACGGAGCGGCCGGCCTGCGCCATGGCGTGGGCGATGGACTCGCCGGCCGAGCCGGCACCGAGTACGACGACGTCGAAACTTTCCATGCCGCGCACTCTGGCACGGCAGGAGGGGTCAGGCGCGGCCGGCTGCCCTGAGCTGACGGACCTTCGCCCACCACAGCAGGGTGGTCAAGGCGACGCCACCCCACCAGAACCCGAGCGTGACGATGACAAGGGCGGGGGTGCCGCCCTGTTGAACGGCCTGCCCGACCGCGCCCTCGGCGGCTTGCCGGCCGATCACCAGGGCGCCGGAGTAGGCGAACAGCGCGTAGGCAACGTGCCAGGCGACGGCGGTTGTGACCAGGGGGCCCCACCCGGGAAGCGGCTCATCGAGGCGGGGGGCGATCGTGAGCTTGGACCCGTGCAGCGTGGCCAGCCAGCTCTTGACAAGCGTTCCGCGATGCGTCAGGTCGAGGTCCATAGTTGGTCATCGACGCCTCCCGGGGGGCCTGGAGTCCCGCGCCCCTATCCCTGGGAGTCAGTGTTCCCTATCTGTGATGTTTGGTTCGGCGATCTTGACAGAGGGGTATCAATCGGACACATCCCCCGGGAAGGAGCCACGTGGACGACCTGGTTACGTTCCTTCCACCGCGCCCGTCCTCGGCGGGCGTGGCACGTGAGGTGGTGTCCTGGCAGCTTCGCGAGTGGGACATCGCGTGCCTGTGCGACGACGCGGCGCTGGTTGTCACCGAACTGATCTCCAACGCAGTCCGGCATGCCGAGACCGAGGTCCAGCTCACCGTCAAGCACCTCGATGACGGTGTCCGGCTCGAGGTGAGCGACCGCTCCTTCCGGCCTCTGCTGCGCCGCCAGCCCTGGCTCCTCGGCGAGGGCGGCCGCGGGCTCCACCTGGTCGACGCCCTCTCCACCCGGCACGGGGTGGACACCGACGCGCACGGCAAGAAGGTCTGGGTCGAGATGCTCGTTTCCGCCTGATTGGCTGACTCTCCGGTAGTCTGGGCACACCAGCGGCGGGGGCCGCCGAGGCCAGGGGGGACAGCTCAGATGGATCTTGTCCAGGTCGCGTTGTCGGCCGACGGAGCAGTCACGTTCACCTGCCGGGTGTGCCAGGAGCACTGCCCCGCGCCCGAGGGCGTGCCGCTCGAGCAGGCCACGCGGGACTTCCTTGCGATGCACCCCGCGTGCGCGGACAAGAAGCAGCACGACGACGGCTGCCCGGATGAGGCTGCGGCCTCCTAGCCGCTGTGCGGCCGGCCGACTCCGGCCACCGGCTTGTCGACGGGCGTTCCTGACCCGTCGCGCTTGCCGGTCGCCGGCGGCAGCTCGACCGGGTCGCCGTTGGCTGCCGCGGCCCAGGGGGCGACCCCGGCCCAGCCCAGGACCAGCAGCGCTTCACCCGAGAGCAGTCGCTGGCAGCGGACGCCACCGGTCGCACGGCCCTTGCGGGGGTAGTCCGACAGGGGGGTGACCTTCACCGAGCTGGCCACGCCTGGTCCCTTGCCTCTCTCGGCGGGCAGCCCGCCTGCTGTGACCACGACCGGCTCGTCGAACAGCGTGTCGCCGGTCAGGTCGACCGCGTGGAAACCGACGAGGAACGCGCCCGCGTCCAGCTTCATGCCGGCCATGCCGGCGGCCGGACGGCCCTGTGGCCGGACCAGCTCGGCGGGGAACCGCAGCAGGTCGCCGGTGGAGGCGAAGAGCACCAGGTCCTCGGTGCCGTCCTGCAGCTCGACCGCACCGACGACCTCGTCGCCGGGCTTGAGCGCGATGACGTCGACCGTCTCGCCTCGGGTCGGCCAGGGCTCGGCGGCGACCCGCTTGACGACACCCTGCCTGGTGGCGAGCGCGAGGCCCGGGCCGTCCTCGCGCAGCGACGCCAGTGCCAGCACCCGTTCGCCCCGGTCCAGGGCGAGGAACTCCGCCGCCGGCGCCCCGCCGCGCAGGGAGATCGCCCCGGTCGTGACGGTCGGCACCTCTGGGATGTCGAGGACGCTGACCCGCACCAGGCGGCCGGCCGACGTCAGCAAGCCCACGTGGCCGCGCGTCGCGGACCGCGCGGTCGAGGTGATGACGTCGTGCCGATGCCGTCGCCCGCCAGGCTGCGTCTCGCCGGCGTGCACCGGCGTCCTAGCGAGCAGCCCGGTGCTCGAGAGCAGCACGTCGCAGGGCGCATCGGCGACCTCCAGGTCCGAGGCCTTGCGGTTGACCAGTTGCCGCAGGTCACCACCGACCAGGACGGTACGGCGGGGAGTGCCGTGCTCGTGCGCGACCTCGGCCAATTCGTCGGCGATGACGGCCCGCAGCACGGCCTCGTCGTTGAGGATCTCAAGGAGCGCGGCAATGGTGGCCCGCAGCTCGGCGAGTTCGGCCTCGAGCTTGTCGACCTCGAGCGCGACGAGGCGGCGCAGCTGCATCTCGAGGACGTAGCCGGCCTGCACGTCGGTGAAGCCGAAGCGGTCCATCAGCGAGACTCGGGCCACGGCGACGTCGGGGGAGGCGCGGATGATCCGGACGACCTCGTCGATGTTGGCCAGCGCGAGCAGCAGCCCCTCCACCAGGTGCGCCCGCTCCTCGGCCTTGCGCAGCCGGAACCGGGTGCGCCGGGTGACCACGTCGGCCCGGTGGTCGAGGAACACGCGCAGCAGCTGGAGCAGGCCCAGGGTGCGCGGCTGACCGTCGACCAGGGCCAGGTTGTTGATGCCGAAGGACTCCTCCAGCGGAGTCAGCCGGTAGAGCTCAGCCAGCACCGCCTGGGGGTTGAAGCCGGCCTTGATCTCGAACACCAGCTGGGTGCCCTGCGAGCGGTCGGTGAGGTCCTTGACGTCGGCGATGCCCTGCAGCTTTTTGCCGTTGACGAGCTCTTTGACCTTGGCGATCACGCGCTCGGCACCAACCCCCATCGGCAGCTCGGTGACCGTGATCGTGCTCTTGCCGCGGGGGAGCGGGCCGACCTCGGCAGTGGCCCGGATACGGACGATCCCGCGGCCCGTTTCGTAGGCCTGGCGGACCTCTTCCATGCCAAGGAGTTGACCGCCGGTCGGCAGATCGGGGCCGGGCAGGTGCCGCATCAGGTCGTCGAGGTCGGCTTGGGGGTTCTCCAGCAGGTGGGTGGCCGCGTCGACGACCTCCACCAGGTTGTGCGGAATCATGTTGGTTGCCATGCCGACCGCGATGCCGGTCGTGCCGTTGACCAGCAGGTTGGGGAACGCCGCGGGCAGGACGGACGGCTGCTGCTCCGCCCCGTCGTAGTTGGGCTCGAAGTCGACCGTCTCCTCGGTCAGCCCCTCGACCAGCGCCATCGCCACCGGCGCCAACCGCGCTTCGGTGTTGTGGTTGACGAAGCCCCCAGCAAGGAAAGAGTGATCCTCGGTATCCACCTTGACGGAGTAGACGCACTGCGGCTCCTCGTCGACGACGGAGACGATCTCGTCGTACAGGTAACCCGAGTCCATAAGCGGCAGGATGTCGGCGAGCAACCACTCGTCCTTGAATCGGTCGATGATGCGCAGCCGCTCGGTGGCCCACCGTTCAGTGCGGTCGAAGTTGTGCCGGAACAGCCAGTCACGGCCGCTTCCACGGCCTTCGGGCAGTGATCTGCGTACGTAGTCAGCCACGTACGGCACATGGTCTCTGCTGAGGCGGTGCGGGCGAAGCGGCTGGTGGCGGAGGACTTCTTTCAGGATGTTCTGCTTCGTGCGCAAAAACCCAACGTCATGCGCGAACACTTTGAGGTTGCGCTGGCCGCTGATCACCAGTCGATGCTCGCGGGCGCCGCTCGCCCTGACATAACTGGTATGGGTGGCGGTCACCCCGAACTCGAGGAGGAGCTCCTGCACCTGCTGTGCAAGCACAGCGCTGAAGGTGGAGTACTGCACGGTGAAGCTGCCCTCCAGCGCCTTGCGGACGCCCCCGTCGCCCTCGAAGAGTGCCATGAGGAAAGCCCTCTTGACTCCAGGGCCGCCGCGCCAGATGGCTTCCGGAACCATCTTCGCTGCGGCGCGCTTGCCCATGAACGCAGCGAGGGGGCTGGCGGAAAAGCTCGCAAGGTTCTGCACGTCGAGCTCGTGGATGTCCTTGCCCGACCGTCTCAGTGCCCGCGAGTAGCTGTAGCGGGGACCTCCGACCAGGGCATCGTAGGCAGCCAGCACCTCCTCGAAGAAGTGCCTGTCGGTGTTGTTGAATCCGGCTCTGGTCTGCGACGCCCAGCCCTCGCTGGCCCACGCTCCCAGCAGCAGCCCGAGCTGGTACTCCTGGGCCGTCGGGATCGCGGTCTCGGCGGCGTTGCGGGCGATGCACACCACGGTCCCGGGTGCGAGCTGCTCCAGCGTCCGCCAGGCCAGCGTCGGTGCCTCATCCGGTCGCTCGACCAGGCACAGCACGGGGTGGTTGTGAGATCCGGCCAGGGAAAACCCACGCCGTGTCGTCACGCGCTTGACCGGATGCGCACCACTGTTGAAGACCCTGGTGACCCGCACCGGTTTGCCCTGCGCGTCCAGCACCTCAAGGTCGGCGTCCGCCTCGCTGTCCGGGGGAAGGTCCACCAGATCCGCGATCTGCATGCTTTGGCCATCTGCCATCCGCAGCCGTGTTCCGCCCACCAGGCAGTACCTCGCGGCAGCTGGAGAATCGTCTGGAGACCCAAAATTTCCATGGCCGTCGATCAGCGGGACCCGCATCGAGAACGGCTGCGCCAGCCGCACGAGGGCGTCGTAGATCGCTTGGTCGCCGTGCGGGTGGAACCGCGCCATCACCGATCCGACGACGCGTGCCGACTTCACGTGCGCCCGGTCGGGCCGCTGCCCGTCATCTGCCATGGAGTAGAGGATCCGGCGGTGCACCGGCTTCAACCCGTCCCGCGCATCGGGCAGCGCGCGGGCGTAGATGACGGAGTAGGAGTACTCGAGGTAGGAGGACTCGATCTCATCCACGACGGTGGTGTCGATGATGACGCCGTCGCCCTCGAACGGCGGGATGTCCTTGTTCTGTAGGCGCTTCCTGGGTGGCAAGAGCAGTCCTAAGCGTCGATGGCGGCGCGGTCGACCCGGCCTGCGCTGTTGATGATGAACTCCCGGCGGGGCGCGACCTCGTTGCCCATCAGCAGCTCGAGTGAGTGCTCGGCCATCTCGATGTCACCGAGGTTGATGCGTCGCAGGGTGCGGGAGGCGGGGTGCATGGTGGTCTCGGCCAGCTGGTCGGGATCCATCTCCCCGAGTCCCTTGTAGCGCTGCATCGGTTGCTTGACCCGCTTGCCGGCAGCCTCGAGCTTCTTGACGGTCTGCAACATCTGCTTCTCGCTGTAGGTGTAGAGGTAGTCCTTCGAGCCGATCACCTCGATCCGGTGCAGCGGTGGAACCGCGGCGTAGAGCCGGCCCGCCTCGATCACCGGTCGCATGTAGCGCGCGAACAGCGTGATCAGCAGGCAGCGGATGTGGGCCCCATCGACGTCGGCATCGACCGTGATCACCACCTTGCCGTAGCGCAGCTGGTCGAGGTCGAAGGTGCGCCCGGTGCCCGCCCCCACCACGTGGATGATGGACGAGCACTCGGCGTTGGCGAGCATCTCGCCGACGCCGGCCTTCTGGACGTTGAGGATCTTGCCGCGCAGGGGGAGCAGCGCCTGGAACTCGCTGTTGCGGGCCAGCTTGCCGGTGCCGAGGGCGGAGTCTCCCTCGACCAGCCACAGCTCGGTGCGGCTGACGTCGGTGGACCGGCAGTCGGCCAGCTTGGCCGGGAGGGTCGAGGACTCCAGGGCCGTCTTGCGACGGGCCGCGTCCTTGGACGCCTTGGCGGCCTGCCGCGTCTTGGCGGCTGCGGCCACCTTGTCGAGGACGGTGCGGGCCTGAGCCTTGCGCTTGCGGTTGTCGAGGAACTCGCTCCTCAGCCCCTTGGCGACCACGTCGGCCACGATCCGCGAGACACCTGGGGTGCCGAGTTCGTCCTTGGTCTGCCCGAGGTACTGCGGCTCCTCCACCTTGACCGTGACGACTGCGGTCAGACCCTCGAGGATGTCGTCCTTCACGACGTCGTCGTCCTTCACCTTGAGCACCTTGCTCGCGCGCAGCGCCTCGTTGAGGGTCTTGGTCAGCGCTCGTTCGAAGCCGTTCTGGTGCGAGCCGCCGTGGCCGGTGCGGACCACGTTGCAGAAGCTCTGGACGACGGTGTCGTAGGACGCGCCCCAGCGCAGGGCGACGTCGACCTCACACTCCCGCTCGACCGTTGTCGTGACCATGTGGCCCTTGGCATCGAGGACCGGGATGGTCTCCTTGTAGCTGCCGCGGCCGGTGATCTGGATCGGGTCGCACACGCCGCCGTCCGGCGCCAGGTGCTCGACGAAGTCGCGGACCCCTCCGTCGTACCGGAAGAACTCTTCGGGGTGGCCCTCGGGTCCTTCGCCGCGCAGGACGAGAGCGAGCCCGGGCACGAGGAAGGCAGTCTGGCGCAAGCGGTCGCGAACGGCGGTGATGTCGACCACCGACCCTTTGACGAACAGCGGCATGTCGGGCCACCACCGGATCGACGTGCCGGTCTGGGCCTTGGTGCACTTGCCGGCGACCGAGATGCCGCCCCGAGCGGTGAACCTCGCGTCAGGGCCGTCGCCGTCGAATACGCCCGCGACGCCGCGCTGGAAGCTCATGGTGTGCACCCGGCCCGCCTTGCGCACCTTCACGTCGAGCCGGCCGGAGAGCGCGTTGACGACGGAGGCGCCGACCCCGTGCAGCCCACCTGAGGTCTTGTAGCCGCTGCCCCCGAACTTGCCGCCGGCGTGCAGCTTGGTGAGCACCAGCTCCACGCCGGTCAGGCCGGTCTTGACGTTGACGTCGACCGGGATGCCGCGACCGTCGTCGTGCACCTCGATCGAGCCGTCCTCGTGGATGACGACCTCGATCCGGTTGCACTGGCCGGCGAGCGCCTCGTCGACCGAGTTGTCGATGATTTCGTAGACGAGGTGGGTGAGGCCCTTGGAGTCGGTCGAGCCGATGTACATGCCCGGCCGCTTGCGGACTGCCTCCAGGCCCTCCAGGACCGAGAGGTCCTTCGCGGTGTAGCCGTCACGGCCTGGCTGACCGGCGGCTGAGGGTGCTGCGGAGGTCACGCGGATCCCTTCGGTCGTGCTGCTCATGGAGAGCGCTCATCATCCCACCCGGCGGGGCGGCGGGCGTCCCGCGACACACAGGCCGTGGCGCTCAGGTGTTCGACATCCCGGTCGGCATGGGGCACGATGTTGGCGCAGGTCGACACACGGAACCGCCCACGAGGCCGCTGGGGAAGGCGCACCTCGAGCTGGGAGGCTTCTCGTGTCTGTTTCCGCGTCCCTGTCGTACTCCACTACTGGAGTGCTCTACGTGCACTCCTGTCCTCCCGCGCTGTGCCCGCACGTCGAGTGGGCCGTCGCCAGCGAGTTGGGCACCCGCGTGTCCCTGACCTGGACCGCCCAGCCCGCCCAGCCCGGGCTGCTGCGCGCCGAGTCCTCCTGGCGGGGCCGGCCCGGCACGGCCGGCCGACTGGCCGCGGCGCTGAAGGCCTGGTCGCTGCTGCGCTACGAGGTGACGGAGATGCCGAGCACCGGGCACGACGGCGAGCGCTACTCGGTCACCCCCGACCTCGGGGTCTTCCGCAGCATCACGGGGGCCAACGGCGACATCCTGATCGGCGAGGACCGCATGCGCTCGCTGCTCGCGACCGCCCAGGGCCCGCAACTGGCACACGGCATCGACGCCCTGCTCGGCAGTGCCTGGGACGACGAGCTCGAGCCCTTCCGCGAAGCTGGCGAGGGCGCCCCCGTCACCTGGCTGCACCAGGTCGTCTAGTCGCCGCCGGCGACGGTGTCCTCTAGCCCCCCCGCCCGCGCATGAACGGAAGCCGCATGGGTGCCGCGAGGCCCGATTGCACCCATGCGGATTCCGTTCATGCATCGGGTACGGCGGAAGGGATCAGGCTGGCGACTCGGCTCGGGCCTTCAGCGCCTTGGCGATGTCGTGGAACCCTCGGCTGACCTTGCTCTCCATCAGCGCCAGCATCAGCGGCACGCCCACGCCGGTGAACTCGTCGCTGGTCTCGTAGCGGGTGCGGCCACCCCCGAGGTCGGTCAGCTGCTGCCAGCGGTCGGCCTTGATGAACCAACCCGGGCCGACGTCGGTGCCCCAGGAGAACCGGTGGCGGTCGGGCCAGAAGCCGGTGATGTGCTCGACCTGGTGGCGGGTCCGCTTGCCTGGCTGCAACGCGACCTGCATGTCCACCGGGTCACCCATCGCGAAGGTGGTCTGCACGGAGACCGTGAAGGGGTTCCACTCCGGGTAGCGGCCGACGTCCAGCAGGATCGCCCACACCGCGTCGATCGGCGCGTCGATGTCGCCGTACGCCTCGGTGCTGGCGCTCACAGCCCTGACCATGAGTGGATCTTGCCCCATCGGGGACGATGGCCTCGTGAGCCATCCCCTGTCCCGACTGCACGCCCTCGACCTTCGGCTGTTCCGGGCCGCCGCGAAGGCGGACACGCCCGTGCTCGACAAGGTCCTGCCGCCTCTGACTACCAGCGCCGATCACGGGCTGCTGTGGATGGCGGTGGCAGGGGTGCTGGCGCTGACCGGCCAGCGCCGGGCGGCCGTGCGCGGGCTCGCCTCGCTCGCTTTGGCCAGCGCGGTGGCCAACCTGCCCGCCAAGTCCGCAGCCCGCCGGACCCGGCCGCAGCTGCACCCCGTGCCCGTGCCGAGGCACCTGCTGCGACAGCCGACCACGACCAGCTTCCCGAGCGGGCACAGCGCGTCGGCGGCTGCCTTCGCCACCGGTGTCGCCCTCGAATCGGTCCCCTTGGGGCTGCCGGTCGGCGTCCTTGCCGCGGGCGTGGCCTACGGGCGGGTCCACACCGGCGTTCACTACCCGGGGGACGTGCTGGCCGGCATGGCCCTGGGTGCTGGCTCGGCCTTGGCGGTCAAGCGGATCTGGCCGGCTCGGCCCGCCCGCCCTGCCGCCATCAGTGGCGCGGATGCGCCCGCGCTGACCGACGGCGAGGGCTTCGTGCTGGTGATCAACGAGGGTGGCGGCTCGGCCGACCAGGCTGATGTCGTCGAGAAGCAGCTGGCCGAGCTGTTGCCGCGGGCCGAGGTCGTCCGGGCGTCGGACGATGTGGGCACGGCGCTGCGGGAAGCCGCCCAGCGGTGCACCGTCCTCGGCATCATGGGCGGTGACGGGTCGATCAACTGCGCGGCCGGTGTGGCGCTGGAGGAGGGCGTGCCCTTGGCCGTGATCCCGGGGGGAACCCTCAACCACTTCGCCGGCGAACTCGGCATCGGCAGCGTCGAGGACGTCGTCGCCGCACTCAGGGACGGCTCCGCTGTCCGGGTCACCGTGGGATCGGCCGACGCCAAGGGCGACGGGCTGTACTTCCTCAACACCTTCGCCCTCGGGGTCTACCCGGAGCTGGTGAAAGAGCGCGAGAAGCACGAGGGCAGGATCGGCAAGTGGCCAGCCATGGCGCTGGCGGTGGCTCGGATCCTGCGGCACGCCGAGTGCATCGCGGTCGACGTCGACGGCGAGCGGCGCAACCTCTGGACGCTGTTCGCGGGCAACGGCCACTACCACCCGGCCGGCTTCGCCCCGAGCTGGCGGGAACGGCTCGATGATGGCTGCATCGACGTCCGGCTGATCGATGCCGACCGCCGCTACGCCCGCACCCGGCTGGCCATCGCCGTCCTCACCGGGCGCTTGGGGCGGTCCCGCGTCTATGAGGAGCGGGTCGTGGGCCGGCTGCCTGTCACCTCCCGCCAGGGCGGCCTCCGCCTGGCGACCGACGGCGAGGTGCAGGACGGCCCCGGCCACCTGCTGCTGCGCGCGGCGTCGCGTCCGCTCGTGGTGTACCGGCCGACGCCGGGCTGATGACCCGCCTCGAGCGCGCCGTTCTCGCCGCATCGGGGCTGGTAGCCGTCGCGTTCGTGCTGCCGCTTGCGGTGCTGGTGAGGGACGGCTGGGAACCGCTGCGCCGGAAAGACACGGCCGTGGTGAACGCCCTCCGCCTGGACGAGGGCTGGCCCCGGGACGTGGTGCTCGCGCTGACCCAGCTCGGCGCCCCGCTGCTGCTGGAGGCGGCCGCTCTGGCGCTGTTCACGGTGCTGGTCCTGCGCGGTCGGCGCAAGCTGGCTGGCTACGTCGGCATCAGCGTGTTCGGAGCACAGGTGGTGTCGATCAGCGTGAAGCTGGTGGTGGAGCGGGTCCGGCCCTGCATCGATGCCGCCTCCTGCCCGCAGACGACCTCGTTCCCGTCTGGGCACGCGGTGGGCGCTGCGGCGTTTTACGCCACGGCGGCCATCCTGCTGCTGCCGATCATCGGCCGGCGGGCGTGGGCGCTGCTCGCCGTACCGGTGCTGATCGCGCTGACCCGCGTTCTGCTCGGGGTGCACTACCCGTCCGACGTGCTGGCCGGACTGCTTGTGGGGGGGTGCTGGGCAGCCGCGTGCACGGCGGTGCTGACCGGTTGGCGCGAGCAGATGGTGGGCCACTCGGTGCCCCTGGAGGAGGTCGCGGAAGGAGTCCTCAGTGACCACCCGGAAGCCGGCTGACGACCAGCGCGACCCTGGGGAGGACCTGCGGGCGATCGCCTTCTGCCTAGAGCGCGCGCTCGAGCCGTCCTACCGCGTGAAGGCCTTCCGCAGCGCGGCGGCCACCATCGATGCGCTCTCTCGAGCCGAGCTCGTCAGGCGGGCCCAGAGCGGGTCGTTGGGCGAGCTGCCCGGCATCGGCAAGGTGACCGCGTTGGTCATCTCCGAGTCCCTCGCCGGTGTGGAGCCCAACTACCTCCGCCGGGTGGCGACGCTGGGGGAGACGCCGGTCTCCGAAGGGGCGGCGGCCCTCCGGCGGGCACTGCAAGGCGACTGCCAGCCCACACCCACTCCGACTGGAGTGACGGCGGCTCACCGATCGACGAGATGGCCCGCGCAGCAAGGGATCTTGGCCACTCCTACATGGTGCTGACCGATCACTCACCCAGGCTGACCATCGCGCGGGGCCTGTCGCCCCAGCGCTTGCGCCAGCAGCTCGAGGTGGTGGCGCGGCTCAACGAGGAGCTCGCACCGTTCCGCATCCTCACCGGCATCGAGTGCGACATCCTTGAGGACGGCTCGCTCGACCAGGAGCCTGGGCTGCTGGAGCAGCTGGACGTGGTGGTGGCCTCGGTGCACTCCAAGTTGCGGATGTCCTCGGCTGACATGACGCCGCGGATGATCGCGGCGATCAGCAACCCGCACACCGACATCCTCGGCCACTGCACGGGACGCATGGTGAAGGGCAAGGGGCGACCCGAGTCCGAGTTCGAGGCCGACCTCGTCTTCGCGGCGTGCGCCCAGTTCGACGTCGCCGTGGAGATCAACAGCCGGCCCGAGCGGCTCGATCCGCCCAAGCGGCTGCTGCGGCTTGCGATCGAGGCCGGCTGCAAGGTGTCGATCGACACCGACGCGCACGCGCCGGGGCAGCTGTCCTGGCAGCACCTCGGCTGCGAGCGCGCTCACCTGTCCGGAGTCACCGCGGACCGGGTGGTCAACGCCTGGTCCGCGGACGAGCTCCTGACCTGGACCCGCGGTCGCTAGCTCAGCTGGCGTCGCGCTGCAGCGGGATCAGCGACAGGACCGGGCTGGTCAGCAGCGCGAGCGTGTCGTCAGACACCGCGTCGGTCACCAGGAGGACGCAGGCGGCGTCCAGGCACAACGCGAGCACCCGGGAGAGCTCTCCGGCGTCGGCGCCCTGGGAGCAGCTCGGGCAGGTCCGTGAGATGCCCTCGGTGCCGGATCGCCGCACGAGCGCCCAGACCCGCCGGCGGCTGGTCAGGACAGCGGCCTGGAAGGCCGAGTCGCGGGCACCGGCCCGGTCGCCCTCGTCGATGAAAGATCGGTCGACCAGCTGCTCGAAGAGGGCGGCGCCCTCGGCGTCGTGGCAGCGTGCGGCGAGCACCGGCAGCGCGGCGAGCAGTGCCTTCAACCGCGGTGCCTCGGGGCCGAGGTCCGGCTCGTGCACGAAGCGGTCTGCGTAGACCGAGCGCCAGGGCCCCATGAGCAGCGCGTGCTCCTGGCGGGACAGGATCGGCTGCGCGTAGGCGCCCGCTATCGCGTCCCGGACCGCCTTGAGAGCGGTGCTGGTCAGCGCCGGGTCGACGGTCACGTAGGCCGCCTCACCGGCGAGGTCCTCCTCGAACAGCGACGCTACGGCCTCGAAGGCAGCCAGGGCTTCGAGCACCAGCGGGCTGTCGGGGGACAGCGCCTTGTCCCGGGCCTCGGCGAGCGCACTGCTGTTGGACCACGCGGCGGCCAGCTTGGGCAGGTCGGAGTCGGCGACGTGCGCTAGCTGCGCGAGCACTCCGAGCACCTCGGGCAGGTTGGGGTGCTCCTCGAGCGTTTCGACAAACGTCCGCCGGGGCATGGCAACTCCTTCGGCCAGTGAGGCTGTCCTAGGCGAAGTGTGCGGGGTCAAGGGCCCCGGGCAGGGGAGATTCGCGGAACGGATCAGTGACAATGCCCTACCAGGGCAGGGTGGGTCAGCCGCCAGGCGGCGCGGACAAGGACCAGCTGCCCGAGCCACCGACGTAGACCGGGTGCTGCACGCCGGCCTTCTGCGTGGCGGTGTAGCCCGCGGTCTCCCGGGCGCCGTAGGTCGCCAGCTGCCCGATCGTTGCGCGGTAGCGCCGCCCGGAGCTGTCGGCCAGGCCCTGGTTGTATCCGCGGGCCCATGCCAGTCCGGTCCAGACCGACATCCCCCAGCTGGGCTGCTCGTAGGACGTCTCGTAGCTGCGCGAGGACGAGGTGAACATCCGGGTGGCGCTGTGATAGCCGGCGTTCATGCCACCGGACTGGCATCCGGCCATGTCCATCCACTGGTAGCCCTTGACGGCCTTCATCCGGCTGACGACCTCGGTCTCGGGGATGAACTTGTTGTCGTGGGACCACAGGTAGGTGTGGCCGGCCGGGCACGGTCCGCGGCTGGCGATGCACATGTGGCCGGAGAAGTGCATGAGGCTGAAGCTGCGGGCGCTGCTGCGGGCGGCCAGCCAGGCGAAGCCGTTGCGGATGCCAGTGGCCGTGGCGTTGCGATCGGTGATCACCATGATGTGGCTTGCCGACCAGCCGGAGTTGAGCAGGGCCTGCTTGATCGCGTTGACGTCCCCGGTGCCGCCGACCGTGCTCGCGGTGTTGCCTGCGTAGTCACGGATGCCGACCAGCAGGGCCCAGCGCAGGCTGGCGGGTGCGGTGGGGGCGGTGGGGGCGGTGGGGGCGGTGGGGGCCTTCACCTGCGCCTTGGGCGCCGGCAGGTAGCGGTGCCAGTTCAGGTCGATCGAGCCGCCCTGCGGGACCGAGGTGCGCTTGTCCGTGCAGAGGCCGGCGAGGGGGGTCACCGCGATGCGGGTGCCCTTGCTGACCCGCACGGTGGTGCTGGTGCAGACGAGCCGCAGCGTGGACACTGTCGAGCGGTAGGGCGTGATCAGGACGGCAAGGGCGATGGGGCTGCCGCTCTTGTCCCGCGCGGTGATCGCCACGCTGTCCTCGGCGTCGCGCGCTGTGTCGGTGATCGTCGGCGAGGAGTGCGTCTTGGTGCTGTCGGGGGTGCCCAGAGTGGTGCCGCCGGGCTGACCGTAGCCAGCGATCACCTTGCGGTAGGCGGAGGGGCCGTGGGCGGTGGCGCCGATCGCGGGGGTCACAGCCAGCAACGCCGTGGCCAGTCCGAGGCCGATCACCCGCCGCATGCGCTGTTCCCCCGTGCTCGTCGCGTCCAGGCCTCGAGGCCTGCATTGAGTATCACTGCACCGCGCAGTTACTGCCAGTTATCGCCGCAAACCCGGCCAGATCTGGAGACTCGCTGAGGGGACAATTCCCTTGCCTCGCTCAACGACGCTGCGGCCCTGTGATGACGGCGTGGCCACCGGAGGAATGGCCCGGGGCTGAAGGGGCAGGCCTAGCGAGGTGAAGCGCCTTCGGCTCGCGGGGATCCTCCCCACGCTGCTGCTCTCCGGTCTGCTGCTCGCCGGCACGCCGCCCAGCCCCGCCGCCGACAAGGGCCCGACGGTGCACATGACGATCACCCCGGTGAAGTGAGCCGGTAGCGCTCGACCGCCTTGGCCGGCACATCGGCCGCGAGGTCTCCTCTTCGGGCGAGCTCGGTGAGGACCGCGGTCGTGATCGACTCGACGTCGATGTGGAAGTGCCGGCGCAGCGCCGCCCGGGTGTCGGAGCGGCCGAAGCCGTCCGTGCCCAGGGACGCGTAGTCCGAGGGCACCCAGCGGCTGATCTGGTCGGGCACGGCCCGCATCCAGTCGCTGACCGCGATCACAGGTCCGGTCGAGCCCAGCAGGGCCTTCTTGACGTACGGCGTCCGCGGCTCCTCGTCGGGGTGCAGCAGCGCGTGCTCGTCGCAGGCCAGCGCGTCGCGGCGCAACTCGTTCCAGCTGGTCACCGACCAGACGTCGATGGCTACGCCCCAGTCGGTGCGCAGCAGCTCCTGAGCCGCCAGTGCGGTGCGGACCGAGATCCCGCTGGCAAGGACCTGCGCCTGCGCGCGCGCTCTCTCGGACCGCGACAGCCGGTACATCCCCCGCAGGACGCCCTCGCGCAGCTGCGGGATGTCGGGGATCTGCGGTTGCGGGTAGGGCTCGTTGTAGACGGTGAGGTAGAAGAAGACGTCTTCCGGTGCCGGGCCGTACATCCGGCGCAGCCCGTCCTCGACGATGAACGCCAGCTCGTAGCCGAAGGCAGCGTCGTACGCGATGACCGCGGGGTTGGTCGAGGCCAGCAGTAGCGAGTGGCCGTCCTGGTGCTGCAGCCCCTCGCCGTTGAGGGTGGTGCGGCCCGCCGTGGCGCCCAGCAGGAAGCCGCGGCCGAGCTGGTCGGCCAGCTGCCACATCTGGTCGCCGGTGCGCTGGAAGCCGAACATCGAGTAGAAGACGTAGACCGGGATCATCGGCTCGCCATGCGTGGCGTAGGACGATCCGGCCGCTATCACCGAGGCCATCGAGCCAGCCTCGGTGATGCCCTCGTGCAGGATCTGACCGGTCACCGACTCCTTGTAGGACAGCAGGAGGTCGCGGTCCACGGCCTCGTAGCGCTGACCGAACGGCGAGTAGATCTTGGCCGTCGGGAACATCGCGTCCATGCCGAAGGTGCGGGCCTCGTCGGGGATGATCGGCACGATCCGGTCGCCGATGCCCTTGTCCTTCATCAGGTCCTTGAGCAGCCGGACGAAGGCCATCGTCGTCGCGACCGGCTGCTTGCCCGAGCCTTGCTTCAGCTCGTCGTAGACCGCAGCGGGCGGCAGGGGCAGCGACTCCTTGCGGACGATGCGCTGGGGCATGGAGCCGCCGAGAGCGTCGCGCCGTTCCTTCATGTACTCGATCTCGGCCGAGTGCGGGCCCGGGTGGAAGTACGGCGGGAGACCGGCCTCGAGGGCCTTGTCGCTGATGTCGAGGTAGAGCCGGTCGCGAAGGTCCTTGAGGTCGGCCACCGTCAGCTTCTTCATCTGGTGGGTGGCGTTGCGGCCTTCGAAGCCCTTGCCGAGGGTCCAGCCCTTGATGGTGTGGGCCAGGATGACCGTCGGCTGGCCGGTGTGCTTGGTGGCGGAGTCGAACGCGGCGTAGACCTTGCGGTAGTCGTGTCCGCCTCGTGGCAGGCCGCGGATCTGCTCGTCGGTCAGGTGCTCGACCATCTTGCGCAGCCGCGGGTCGGTGCCGAAGAATTTCTCGCGGGTGTAGGCGCCGGGTTCCACCGAGTAGGTCTGGAACTGGCCGTCCGGCGTGGTGTTCATCGCGTTGACGAGCACGCCGTCCACGTCGCGTGCGAGCAGGTCGTCCCACTCGCGGGCCCAGACGACCTTGATGACGTTCCAGCCGGCCCCCCGGAAACTCGACTCCAGCTCTTGAATGATCTTGCCGTTGCCGCGGACCGGGCCGTCGAGCCGCTGCAGGTTGCAGTTGACGACGAACACCAGGTTGTCGAGCTCCTCGCGGGCGGCCACACCGATGGCACCGAGCGACTCGGGCTCGTCCATCTCGCCGTCGCCGAGAAAGCACCAGACCCGCTGGTCGCTGGTGTCCTTGATGCCGCGGTGCTCCAGGTAGCGGTTGAAGCGGGCCTGGTAGATCGCCCCGATCGCCCCGAGCCCCATGGACACGCTCGGGAACTCCCAGAAGTCCGGCATCAACCGCGGATGCGGGTACGAAGGCAGGCTGTGGGTCCGGCTCTCCTGGCGGAAGCCGTCGAGGTGGTCCTCGGTGAGCCGGCCCTCGAGGAACGCCCTGGCGTAGATGCCGGGGGAGGCGTGGCCCTGGAAGTAGACCTGGTCGCCCCCGCCCGGGTGCTCCTTGCCGCGGAAGAAGTGGTTGAAGCCGACCTCGTACAGCGACGCGGCGCTGGCGTAGGTCGCGATGTGCCCGCCGACGCCGACCTCGGGCCGGTTGGCGCGACTCACCATCATCGCTGCGTTCCAGCGGACGTAGGCCCGGATCCGTCGCTCCACGTGCTCGTCGCCCGGGAACCACGGCTCGCGCTCCGGCGGGATGGTGTTGATGAAGTCGGTGCTGCGCAGCGCGGGGACACCGACCGCCTTCTCGCGCGCCCGCTCCAGCAGCTTGAGCATCAGGAAGCGGGCTCGCTGCCGCCCGCTGGTCTCGACCAGGCTGTCGAAGGACTCCAGCCACTCCTGGGTCTCTGCCGGATCGACATCGGGCAGTTGGCTGGGCAGGCCATCACTGATGACGCTGAACCGCTCTCGCTCTGCCACGGGGTCCTCTCTCAGGGGATCTCTGACCCTCATCCAACCCCCTACCCGTCGGTAGCCATCCAGCCCTCTGTTCGGCTCTGTCTCCCTCAGGGCACTTGCGCCGGAGGGCACACTCCGGTGGACTACTGCCACGCGGCCATCTGAGCCGCCGAGGAGAGGGGTCGTCGAAGGTGAGCACGTCTGCGGACCACGCAGGATCGCGTGGCCTGGCCGAGCGTCTGGGGATCGAGCCGGGGCAGGTCGTGCAGGTCATGGGCGACACCGGCGACATCGACGACGCCCTCATGGCCGACGTCGCCGGCCGCACCGGCACAGAGCTGATCTACGGCGACGACTCCGACGAGATGGTGGACGTCCTGCTGATGTGGTGGCGCGAGGGCGACGGCGACCTGGTCGACGCGCTCGTCGACTCCCTGACCAACCTCGGTGACAGCGGCGTGATCTGGCTGCTCACCCCGAAGGCTGGCCGCGACGGCCACGTCGAGCCCTCCGACATCGGCGAAGCCGCGCCCACCGCCGGCCTGTCCAGCACCCGCAGCACCAGTGCGGCACCCGAGTGGTCGGGCACCCGGCTGGTGGCCCCCAAGGCCGCGCGGGCCAAGCAGCGCCGCTGACGCCTTCACAGGCACGGCTACTGCTCTCACCCGAGGGACGTACGGCGGTAGTTCTCGCCTCATCTCTTGATCTGCCGCTGATCGCTGCTGCAGAAGCGATGCGGCCCTTCGGTGAGGTCGGTCGGCTGGCCTTGGAGCAGGCCGCGCTGCGTCGGCGTTCTTTGGCCAAGCACCCGGACGGGGACCAGCTCTGGTGGACGGCCGAGGCGCTGGAGCAGTCGACCCCGCGCCCGGTTGCCGAGCACCACGCTGCTCGCTTTTCTTCTGTTGACTCAGTCCTGGACCTCGGCTGCTCGGTCGGTGGTGATCTGCTGCCGCTGTCTGCGGTGACCTCTGCGGTGGGGGTCGATACCGATCTCGCGCGGTTGCTCTTCTGCGTTGAGAACACTGGCCGTCCGGTGGTCTGCGCAGATGCTTCCTTGATGGCGCCGCGCGGGGCAGTGTTTGCCGATCCTGCACGGCGCTTCGGCGGTCGCCGTGGCTTCGACCCGGCTTCCTGGTCGCCGCCGCTGTCTGTGGTGCTTTCTTGGCACTGCTCGGCCTTGGGCGTGAAGGTCGCGCCCGGCATCGACTACTCCGTGCTGCCCCCCGACGTAGAGGTCGAAGTCGTCTCGCTGAACGGCGACGTCAAGGAGGCGATGCTCTGGCGCGGATCGGTGCACTCCGGTGCTCATCGCTCAGCGACCCTGCTCCCCTCCGGAGCCCGGCTGGTGGCCTCGGCGGCGTCGGTGGGGGTCGCGGCTGGGCTGGCGGTTCCCGCTGTCATGGCGCCCGGCGGATTTCTGCTCGAGCCAGACGGCGCAGTCATCCGCGCGCACCTGGTGGCCGAGCTCGTTGCCATGGTCGACGGGTGGCTCCTCGATGCCACGATCGCTTACATCTCGGCTGCCGCACCCGTGCCCACGCCCTTCGGGGCCTGGTACGAGGTGCTGGAGGTCCTGCCGTTCTCGCTGAAGGGAGTGCGCGAGCGGCTGCGGTCTCTCGACGTCGGCAACGTGGTGGTGAAAAAGCGAGGCACGGCGGTGGAGCCGGAGGAGTTTCGTCGTCGCCTTGGCCTGACTGGTAGCCGTGAGATGACTGTGGTGCTGACGAGGCAGGCCGGGCGGCAGATCGCCCTCCTCGCTCACCCCGTCGCCCGCTGATCCCTTCCTGATGGGTCAGCGCTGGCCTTGTGGCGTGAACCACCGGCCCGCACGCCGTGGACCTTCAGTCACGCGCCTCGCTCAACCTGTGGACAACGAGATAGCCTGAGAAATAAGGAAAACTGCTCCTGTGGACAGTCCGATTCTGTCGGACCTGGCTTGTATGTTCTGGTCATGTCCACCACGACTTCTTGGCAGTCCCGGCCGGTGCCCGAAGCCATGACCGATGAGCGCCTTGCCGCACTCGTTGATGCTGAGGTGGAGCGGTCGGATCGGATGCTGTTCACGTTGACTCCGCGCGAGGAGCTCGATGCGATCGGCCGGTCCCAGCAGCTGGCTGATCAGGCGTTCGCGCAGCAGGTCAGGGCGATCGCTGCGGCGCATTCCCGCTCGGTC